>Ga0315268_10008303_pt1 | contig 10872 bp, 5 predicted proteins | sample C1_top_MG_FD_204535 | JGI IMG/M metagenome (GOLD analysis project Ga0315268, IMG submission 204535) | Sediment microbial communities from Yellowstone Lake, YNP, Wyoming, USA - C1_top | ecosystem: Environmental > Aquatic > Freshwater > Lake > Sediment | place: USA: Wyoming | collected 2017-08-01 | reverse complement strand
CCTGGCCACCCAAATCTGTCGAGATGCGAGACATATCGGGAGGCAGCGCGGGGTCGGAAGGCACAATGCTAGCCAGGGTGGACCAGGCGATCAAAGTGATCGCACCAGTAGCCCCCAGCGCCGCCCACTCCCGGGCTGGTACAAGATGCAGGGTATCATCTTGAATGGATGGCAGAACCTCACGCACTTGATGTTTCCGAGCGGCGAGCATTGCGAGCGCCACCAAAATGCTGACGAGCGATGCGAGATCGCCCAGTATCTGGTTGGGCATCGAGTCCAGGCGCAGGTTGACGATATGCTGTCCAGCGGGGATGCTCGCGGCGGTCACGCCGGCTGGCGAAACTGGACTGGTCGGCACCAGCGCACCGTCCACACGCACACTCCAACCAGGAAAGTAAAAGCTGTTGAATACGGCCGTAAAGGCTGTGGAACTGTGAATCGCCCAGGAGCTTGTCAGCGGCAGTGACGATAGCAACTCAACTTGCGTCCCTCCAGGCAGGCTCGCGCGGTCCAGCCGATCCAGTGGCTGGCCAGCCAGCAGAGCCGTCTCCATCGGTGATTCGGTCGGTGGATCCTCCACCCAGCGAGGCAGATACTCACCTCCCCAACTCCCGCCAACCGAGTTGCGCTCTACCCAAACCAGAAAAGATGTGGCTGGATTTGCTTCGATTCCGCAGGTAAACGGCCGTAGCCACGGCAGTACCCAGGCCGTCAGCAGCGTCACCAGCGCCAGATTCAACACTACGGCCATCTTGAAACTTGAAATCTGATATGTGATACTCGCCCATCCCACCCCGGCGAGCAATGCTAGCGCAAATGACGCCGGTCCCGCAAAGCGCCAGGGGAACTGGATAATCTGAATTGCACGCAGGTTATCCCACAACGGTTTGGCCGCCGGGGTGATCAGGAATACTGACCCCAGCAGCATCAGGCCAAACGCCGCTGACACTGTGCGCGCTGGTCGAGAAAGCCAGCGACTGTTGAGCGCCGCCACGGCCAGTATGACTTGCGGCAGCGCCAGGTATTGCTCGACCAGTAGATGGCCCATACGATAATCTGGCCACAGCAGCTTGGGCCACAGCAGGTCAGGCACGCGCACGAAATTCTGCAGATAAGTCGCCTCGCCCGTGAGAGGAGTGTTGATCGCGCGCCACATCTGAACCCAGCCGATCTCTGTGACGAACGGCAACCAAAAGGATGCCGATAGCCCCAACGCCAAGATGCCCGCCAGCGCCGCCCGAGTAAGCCCGGCACGTAGTTGCCCGCCTTTCCACCATGCTGCCAGCAAATACACGGCCAACAACGGAGTAAACATGAGCGCCACCAGAGTGTGGGTCAGGATGAGAGCCGCATAGGCCAGTGCGGCTCCGACAATCCAACGGCGTGGAGAGCGCAGTGATCCTGCCCCCAATCGTCCCAAGGCCCAGAATGTGAGTGGCACCAGGCTCAGTGCCCATGCCTCATTGAGCGCATAGCGCTGCAAAGCATCGTACGCGAGGTACGGCGCAAAAGCATAAGCCAGGCTGGCGGCTACCCCCGCCCGCTCACCATAGATCGAGCGGGCGAAGAGATACATGGTTGGGCCAGCGGCCATGAGCGCGAGTGCCATTGTGATATTGACCGCATCGCGTAAGGGGAATCCCAGTCCGTGAAGCGCCACGGCTGCATAGCGGGGCAGCGGGGGATAATAGGTAAAGACCGGATAACCGTATCCCAAAACGAGGTCCGGGCCCCAGCGGGGATACCACACGCCTTGCCTCAAGAGGCGATCCAGCTCAATGACCTGGGTCAAGTGGTGACGAAAGTCGTCGCCGCAAATCAGCGCCGGCTGCAAGAGAGGAAAACTGACGATCAGCCCCATCAGCGCCAGCAAGGTAATTTTGAGCGCCAGTTGCCAGGGCCGTTCGGATGAAGCCTTCAACACGATTGTGCCTCTGTCCGGCCATGGAGTAGAGCCGCAATCGTGACCACCAGTCCAATGATTGAAAGCGCAGCGCCCACTCGCAACGTGATCGGCTCGAACCAGAACATCACCTCATGGTCGCCGGCAGGCAGGCAAATGCCACGCAGCGCGAAATTTGCACGGACGACGGGCATCGGCTTGCCATCCACTTTCGCGCGCCAGCCAGGGTAGAAGGTATCCGACATCACCAGGAAACCATCAGACGCAGCGTGCACGCGCCAAGTCACATTGTCGAGATCGTCGCGCACTAGCGTCGCCGTGTCTGCGCCAGACGCCTCCCCCAGTGCGCAGCCCGGCGGAGATTCGACGACGGCCATCGTGCGAGGATCAAAGGCTGGGTCTATGAGCCGGGCCAGCACTTGTTCGTGCGGTGCAACCTGTAACCGATGCACGACGAATGCGCGCGTCTGGGGATTCGGTCGCTTGTATACGACGACCCCGCGCTCATGTGCTACCTCGCGGTAGCCTGTCGCGTCAATGGTTGTCTTTTCACCCAACAAGATGTAACGCACGGCGAGCATGTCCAGGAGTTTGGGCTCCAGCCCATAGTTGACCTCGGTCAGCTCGACGGCATCGCGCGGCATCAGCGGATTGTAGGCGTTGAGATTCTGGAAGCGGAACAGAATGTGGTCGTTCGTGCCAGGCACGATGTCCAGTCCGTATTCGAGCACACGGTAGGTCACCCGCTCGCCTGTCATCACACGGTCGGCCAGCGGCCACCAGGCTGAGTTGGGCACCAGAGGTTGCGTGAAGACGAACTTGCCGCCGAACGACCACAGGTCGAGCAGCGCCAATGCAAGGGCTGCCACGGCGAACACCTGGCGCGAACCGCCGTGCCATCTCCAGCGCAGCACAAGGTACGTCAGTCCTAGCAGCGCGGCGAAACGCAGCGATTGGCTCATGACTTGCATCAGCCGCGCGCTGGCCGTCGTGTCGCCCGACCGAAGCGTCGCCTCGACGAACGCGAACAATCCGGCCGCGATCGCCAACACACCCATCAAGCTGAACGCCCGTATCCCCGGCACACTCGGGGTATGGCTCTCACCCGCGCGTCTCGTCCATTCATCCCATCCCATCCCGGCCAGCACAGATGCCGAAAGCGAGAACAGCACGCTGCCGCGAGCGGGCAGCCGCATTAAGCCAATGCCGGGGACGAAGCGATAGAACAGCGTGTGCAAAAAACCTTCGGCCCCGAGCGCGTAAACCAGCGCCGCACCGCCCAACCCGACAAAGAACCATTTACGGCGGTCACCGCGCCACATTGCCACGAGCGCAAGCACCAGTGGCGCGATACCCAAGTATACTTGCATCTCGTGGTACCACTCTGCGCCCCAGTACTTGACCGATCCCGTGGGCGCGCCGAAAAGGTCAGGCGCAAAGAGCATCAGCAGGTGTGTGAACGGGAGCGGTCGCCCTGATGCAAACTCGTAGGTCGCCTCGCCGGCTCGTGTGGCCGCCCGCGCCAACTCGAACATTGGCAGAAGCTGTACCGCGCCTAGCCCTAGTCCGCATCCGACCGCCAGTGCGAGTTGAGCCGCCGCACGCATCGCCTCGCGCCGTCCACTCGCACGCCACGACTGCGCGACAAGGTACAGTCCTAGCGCAACGACGGCGATGAGCGTGAACTGGAAGAACGGCGTCGAGCCGGCTAATGCGCTCAGCGCGATGGGTGGACCGGCCAAAGCCGCCCATGCAATGCGCCTGCGAGTCCAGGCCCAGTGCAGCGCGGCCATCGCCCAGGGCATCCACGCCAGCGTCGCAAACACAACATGGAAGCCCACGAAAATCTTGGAAGCGACAAATCCGCCGAAGGCAAACGTAATGCTGGACAGCAGCGCGCCGGGCCGGCTGACGCCGAACGTCCGCGCCAACACATACGTCCCGAACGCGGCCAGCCACAAGTGCAATGCCAGCGCCAGGCCAAACACCGCGCCTGCGTCCAAGATGGCGAACAGCCACGTGACCGGGTAAAACTCGGCGACTTGGGGATCAGCCTGGAACGGCATCCCCAGGAACGAGTAAGGGTTCCACAAGACGAGATGTCCGTGGCGCAGCCCTTCAACAAATATCCGTGACCATGGATAAAACTGCGCGACGATGTCGTCGCCTGGTGGGGCTTGCCCGGCGGGTGGAATAATGACCGGCCACAGAAATACGATGACCAGCACAGCCAACAACGCCGGGGCAAGTAGGACTGGCAGAATGCGTTTCATTCGTTGTCCATTCGTCTCCGATGCGCAAAGCTCCGCTCCAGAGGGACTGGGCTAGCTTGCCGTCTTTTCTCCCGTCAAAATGATAGCTGTGCCCATCCAGCGCAGGCCCGGTACTTGTTCTAGCCGCTCGTTGATCGCTATCACGATAGGGATGAGCGGGTGGGCAGTTTTGGGTGGCGCAAAGACAAAGCTCGGCCAGATTCGCACGTTGCACAGGCCATCCGAGCCGAAGAACGCACGGTACTGCTGAGGCGTATACGAGCGTTCCTCAAAGTGACGAGCCAGCGCGTTCTGTTCGCCTAGCTTGCGGATCGGGCTCAGCCCGTTCGCCTCTGCCAGGAAAAAGTAGCGCCGCGTAACGCGCAGAATCTCTTGAGCCATCAGTTGGGGGTCTCGGACGTGGTGCATAACGTCCAAGCTTACTACCAGGTCAAACGAGTCTGAAGGGAAGGAGAGCCGCGACGCATCCATTTGTAGAGCTCGTGCAGCTCCACGCTGCTGCTCCTGTCGTGCGCCATGCCAGGAAATGTCGCTGCACGTCCAGGTGCCCACAAATCCCGGCCAATCCTGCTTTAACAGAGTGTACACTTCACCAGCGCCACTGCCAAGCTCCAGGACGTTCAACCCTTTTTCGGCTGCAAAGGTCTGCCGCAGGTAGCCCAAATACTTGGGCAGGCGATACGCGAGGCCAATCTCACCATGCGCCATCACGAGTGCACTTTGGCCAAGCGCATAGACATGATCATGCGGTACGGTCGTCATTCGGGTTCATTCTCCCACTCGCATCGGAATTGGAACACACAGGTCATCATGGGCCGGTCGAGCCAACCCGTACCTTTTGCAAAATGACGCGATCGGAGGTGCCACCTACCACGTCCGTCTTCACCGACAGGCGCTCGCCGGTAGGCAGATAGTACATCCCGACTTGCAAGGTGTATTCGCCAGGTGGCATATCAGCCGGAAGCTGAATCGTGAGAGTATCTGTTACGATCTCGCCCACCACCCAACACGATGTGGGCAGCGCGCCAGCTTGTGGCATCGAGTCTTGCTGCGTGCGCAGGGCCCCTTGGGAATCGAGCAGATGCACAAAGACCGTATACTGCAAGGGGCTGGGCGCGATTGACTTCCAGTAAAGTGTCATATCGAGTGACTGGCCCGGCTGGATGGCGTCTCGCGCCAGATCGTAACCGAGCAGTTCAAACCGCTCATCCAGGCGGGCGTGGATCGCGCGAGGGACCCGTGGAATGTCAAAGCTGGGCGTGTGTCGGATCGGGTCGCGCAGGCCGGTCGGCGCCGTGAGCAGCACGAGTGACATCACCAATGTTTGCGTGGCGAGCAGGCCGGCAAAAAGCCATAGGGGGGCACGCCAGGTGACCAGCGCATAGACGCCGACCAGCACTAGTACCGGTATCAGGAATGACCATAACCGGGCGACTTCGCCTCGCGTGATGCCCACCACATTCAGGCCTAAAAGCACCGCTGCCCAAACGAGACCCGGCGCGTCTGCCTGCGTGGCGTGCCCGGCCAACAATGCCCGCACACTTGCGGCGGCCTGTGCAATAAAATACACCGCCGTTGGGATCCCCACGAATACGACAAGATCGTACAGATTATACAGCAGGAAGGTCCAATAGGGACGGGTCATTTGCCAGTGTGCGCGCAACGCCATGTCATACACGTCCCAACCGGCCACGCCCCATCCGAACCAGTAAACCAGCCATACCGACAGTGTACCGGCTGCCAACCACACGCCGCCGAGGACTGCCAGCATCCAGGCCGAGCGAGCGGTACCTCGTCCCAGGAGCGCGCGCGTTAACCCATAGAGCGCGGCGACGGGCGCGATGAGCAAATTGCCAAAGCTGAAAAAGCTTGCCACGGACACGACCAGTCCGCCTACGAAGAAAATGACGGGCTGTCGCCGCTCCAGGCCGATCTCGACGGTTAACAGCGTGATGCACATGGCCAGCGGATAGAGCGCATCCCAAAATGCGGGCCAGGCGTTGACGGCTGGAATCAAGGGGTAGCACGCGGCGGCAAGGAATCCAATGCGGCTGCCCCACAGTCGCTTGCCCAACGCAAACAGCGGCAAAACCGTCAGCCCACTCCAGATAGGCAACGCCATTTGGGCCAGCGCACGCGTAAATTGGCGGTCATCGTATTCGGTCAACGCTGGGTCTTCGCAGCGATAGAGGCGCAATCTGTTCACGATGGGTGATGCCATTGACGGTATGCGGTCAATGGCCCAGCCGCCCAGCCACATCGCTGCCATCGTGCCAGGCGGATGAGTGCGAGGACGAAACCCGATCTGTTCCGGCATCTGGCGCATCACTTCAGGATAGTTGCGCAGCCAAGTGTCGAGATCGCCGATTTGTGAGGCTACAGAAAAGAATCCCGAGTCATAGGGCGTGATGGTCTGGTCGAACAATTCCTGAAAGGGATCATGATATTTGACCGCCAACAAACTGACTTGCAGCGCGGGCGCAGTGAGAGCGATGACACACAACACCACCCAGATCAGGCGGTGGGTGGAGCGAGCAGCGAGCACTTCTTCTTGACGAGAGAGCAGCCACCGGTCGGCCCAGAGAATGAGCGCCACGAGCGCGCCCATGACACTGAGCGGAAGCCACAGGCGAGATGGTTCCTGAGGCATTTGTAACTCCAGCCGCCAATCCTCCGGGCCGCGCATCCAGGGAGAAACGTCGGACACCAGGGCCAACAGATAAGCCAGTGTCAGCCCCACTGCCAATACGCCTAATAGCTGAACTCGTCGAGTGGCGATTGTCTTTAATGTGTGTGACATTACTATTCTCAGGGCAGAGTGCCCAACTGCACCCGCCCGGAGCCATCGCCGGTAAGGCTCAATCGCTGCGATGTGGCGGGATCATACATCCCAGCCCAGACTTTTAACGGCCCGGGCTTGTTTACATCAAGCCTGTGTGGGTCGGCCACCCACTCATCTGGCAACCACGTCGTCGTCGGGCGCGTCCAGTCGTCAGGCACAGCGTCGCTTTGAGCCACAATGTTTCCATCAGCGTCGGTTACGTGGACGAATGACTTGTAGCTGGTCAGGAGCAAGCTCTGTGTTTGCCAATAGAGCGTCACCGTCAGCGGGTTGCCCGCTTCAACGGCCGGTGGCTCAAATTGGTAGCCCACCAGGCGCACTGGTCCACTCCCATTCGATGCAAGGTGCGTCACAGTCACAGGTAGGGTGGGGCCCGATGGCGCGATGGTGGCTAGCATGAGCCTCGCGACAAGCGCGACGATGCCCATGCCCCCCAATGCCGCCCATTCCCACGCAGGCGCAACAGTTGGGCGGTCCGATGTATCACTGCTAGCCAAGGTGCCCACCCTTTGCAGATTCGAAATCCGAGATTTGGCATTTGATATTTGAAATGCAATCAACCCAAGTACTGCCAACACGCTGGCCAGCGAAATGGCATTGCCGAGTATCTGCCCGCGCGTCAAACCTAATTGCAGAGCGATGGTGTGCTTGCCGGCGGGGATGGAGGCTGCAATCAGGCCGGTGGATGGGGTCAGGCTGATCGGTGCAGGCGTCCCGTCCACATATACATTCCAGCCTGGATAATATAGGTTGTTAAAAGAGGCCGTGAACGCTTTTGAGTTTTCGATCTCCCAAGAGCTAGCCAGCGGCTGTGACGTTAGCAACCCAGCGCGTGTCTCCTCGGGCAAACTCGCGCGATCCAGCCGGTCGAGTGGCCTGCCGGCAAGCAAGTCAGCTTCCAGCGGCGATTCGACCGGCACAGTCCCTACCCAGTTGGGCAAGAACTCGCCGCCCGATCCGCCGCCAATATGATTACGATCCACCCAGAGCAGGAATGCCCCTGAAGGAGTGGCGTCAACCGCGCAGGTGAATGGCCGCAGCCAGGGCAATGTCCATGCCGCCAGCAGCGCCACCAACACTGCGTCCATCATCACGACCACCATCTTGTCATTGGCGCTTTGAGATTTGACATTTGATATTGGATATTTGAGGCTTGACCAGCCTGCGCCGGCCAGCAGCGCCAGTCCTAGCGAAGCCGGTGCCAGAAAGCGCCACGGGAACTGGACGATTTGAATGACCCGCAGATGGTCCCACACTGGCCTGGATGCAGGGGTGATCAGAAAGACCGCTCCGATTAGGGTCAAGCCAAACAGCATCGCCTCTGCGCGAGCCAGCCGAGAGGGCCAGCGCCAAACTCGTGCCAACGCGATCACGGTCAGAATCAATTGCGGCAGACCCACGAACCGCTGCACGAGTGGATTGCCCAGGTAATAGTCAGGCCACAGCGTCTTGGGCCACAACAGATTCCACAGACTCACGAAATGCTGAGGATAAAGCGGCTCTCCGGTCAAGTCCAGGATCGTCGCGCGCCATGATTGAACCCAACCGATTTCGACAAAGAAGGGCAGCCAGAAGAAGGCCGCCAGCCCCGCTGCCAGTGCACCTGCTGCCGCAACACGCCAGATCATCGGGCGCGGCCGGCCGCGAATCCACCAAGCCACGACCAGGTATCCGACGAGCAAAGGTGTGAGCAACAATGCCATCAGGTTGTGCGTCAAGATCAGTGCAGCATAGACGAGCGCGGCCACGATCACCGGCCCGCCGGGAAAGCGAGGCGAGTCTGTATCTAGCCGTGCGAATGCCCAGAGGACCAGCGGCGCCCAACTCATTGCCAGCGCCTCGTTGAGCGCAAAACGCTGTAGCGCGTTGTGCGCCAGGTACGGCGCGAATGTATACGATAGCCCTGCGACCATCCCCGCCCGGTCGCCGTACACTGAGCGCGCAAAAAGGTACATCGCCGGGCCTGCAATCACAAAGGCGAATGCCATCGTGATGTTCATTGCAAAAGCAAAGCTTAGACCCAGCCGGTGGACCGCCATGGCGAGATAGTGCGCCAGAGGCGGATAAAAGTTAAAGGCCGGATAACCATAGCCAAAAGCCAGGTCTGGCGCCCAGCGCGAATACCATATGCCCTGACTCAACAACCGGTCGTGCTCGACAACGTGAGCCAGATGACCGGGAAAATCGTCGCCGCATACCAGCACCGGCTGCAAGAGCGGCAGGCCGACGATTAATCCCATCAGCGCCAGCAGCAACATTTTGAGCGCGAGTTGCCACGGACGCTCACTCGTGTTCAAGATAACTATACCTCCAGTTGACCCTCACGCATGTCGCCAGGTCATGCCGGGCCTGCCGCAATACACACGAACGGCGGCTTGCAGCCATATGGCTAGACCCGAATGCCTTGCCACTTGCCCGACCGGAAGCGCCACCAGAACATGGCTGCGCGAAAAGCAAAGTCCACGCCGATGGCCAGCCAGGCGCCGATCAACGCCAACCCTAGCATCTGACCCAGGAGATACGTGACCACCACGCGCAACCCCCATACACTAAAGACAGTGATGTTCAGCGTGGCGCGCGTGTCGCCCGCGCCGCGCAGCCCGCCACTAAAGACAAAGCTGCCTGCCATCAGTGGCTGGATGAGGGCTGCGATCTGCAGGACCGGCACGCCATAGGCGACGACACCCGGGTCGTCAATGAACAAACGGATGAGCGCGCGATCCAAGGCAAAGATGACGATGCCCATGGTCACCATCACCAGCAGCGCGCCACGAAACGCCACATAGCCGCTTTCCCGCGCGCGCTGCGGCTGCCGGGCGCCCAACTCCTGGCCGACTAGCGTCGAGGCTGCCACAGCGAACCCCCAGCCCGGCAGGAACGAAAGCTGTGCGATACGCCATGTTACCATATGCGCGGCATAAGCCTCCGTGCCGAACCGCGCGATGACAGCGGCGAGGCTGGTCAGCGCCAGTTGGAGGAGAATCTGCTCTGCGCCTGCCGGCAAGCCGATGTTGAGGATACGACGAATGCGCGCTGCATCCCATTGTGGCAGTCGCGGGCCCAGTTGAATTCCGACCCGCCCGCGCGCCAGTAGCGCCAAGATGATCAGCCCGCCGATAGTCTGTCCGGAAGCCGCACCCAGCCCAGAGCCAATCACGCCCAGCTTGGGCAGCCCAGCCACGCCCTGCGTCAGACTCCAAGCGACGCCAATGTTGATCACGTTGACGACGACCATCACCAGCATCGGGGTGCGCGTATCACCCGCGCCGCGCAGCACCGCGTTTCCGATCAGCAAGATCGCAACAAATACAAACGATGGGGCAATCGTCGCCAGGTAGCGCGTGCCCTGCTCCACAACTTCTGGCTCGCCACCAAGCAAGGAGATGATAGGGCGCGCAAAGACGAATGTCGTCAGCGCCATGGCTACCCCGATCCCAAAGGCCAGAACGATGGACTGGCGCGCAGTGTGTGTCGCCCCTTCCGGCTCCTTTGCTCCAATATGGCGGGCGACCAACGCGGTTGATCCGACGCCCACCGCGCTCAGAAAAGCCTGAGTCAAGGAGAGCATCTGCCCGCCCAGTCCGACGCCGTCCAAGGCGGCCGCGCCCAGGTGGCCGACTATATAGAAATCCACCAGGCTGATCATCATCGCTAGCGTTTGCTCGACCACCGCCGGCCAGGCCAGCGTCAGCACTCGGCGGGCCAGCTCCGGCTCCGTGCGAAGCAACGTCCCGGCGAGCCAGTCTGTGAAATGGATTTGTCTTGCGCAAGTCGTTGCTATATCCGTATCCATGGCAGATGTGTGATGGAAAAGCTAAGGTCTTTGCTTACAATAACTCTGGTCTGGTTTGGCT
>Ga0315268_10008302_pt1 | contig 10873 bp, 11 predicted proteins | sample C1_top_MG_FD_204535 | JGI IMG/M metagenome (GOLD analysis project Ga0315268, IMG submission 204535) | Sediment microbial communities from Yellowstone Lake, YNP, Wyoming, USA - C1_top | ecosystem: Environmental > Aquatic > Freshwater > Lake > Sediment | place: USA: Wyoming | collected 2017-08-01 | reverse complement strand
GCCAGCATCCTGATCGTCGACGACCAGGAATCCAATGTGCAGTTGCTGGAGCACATGCTGCAGGAAGCTGGCTATCGGTTTATTGCGTCGACGCTGGATCCGCATGCCGTTTGTGCGCTGCATCGCGACAACCACTATGACCTGATTCTGCTCGATCTGCAGATGCCTGGCATGGATGGTTTTCAGGTGATGGAAGGCCTGAAGGCAATCGATACGAATGGCTATGTGCCGATCCTCGTGATCACGGCCCAACCGGACCACAAGCTGCGGGCGCTGACTGCCGGCGCGAAAGACTTCATAGCCAAACCATTCGACCTGGTCGAAGCCAAGACGCGCATTCACAACATGCTGGAAGTGCGCTTGTTGTACAAGCGGCTCGAACAGTACAACCAGGTACTGGAACAAACGGTGCTGGAACGCACGGCCGAACTGCGCGAAAGCGAAGCGCGCTTTCGGCGTTTGACGGAATTGGCATCCGACTGGTACTGGGAGCAGGACGAGGACGGGCATTTCACCAAGGTTTACGGCCCGGTGCTGGAGATGCTCGGCATCCCAGTCGCTACCTTGCTCGGCGAAATCAAGGAAGTGCAAGTGGCACGCTGGAATGCGGCCGAGCACGCGGCGCTGGAAGCGAACATGGCGGCGCGGCGGCCGTTTTTGGATTATGTCTACAGCCGGATCGATGGCGATGGCGCGCACCAATATTTTCAGGTGAGCGGGGAGCCGATGTTCGACGCATCCGGGCGCTTTACCGGTTATCGCGGCGTGGGCAGGGACGTGACCGATATCATGCGCGATAGCGCTCACCCGCATGCGGCATAAATGGGCGTGCCTCTATTCATGACCTCGGCACTGGAAGACCGCTACTCCGGTTTACGCTTCAATTCATTCGGGCCGGCACTCGGCCCGTAACAGCACCACGGGTGACCAGGAGGCGGCGATGAAGAGAAAGGCTAAGGACGGCGCTTCAGATATCAATAAACCAAGTTCACCGGGCACGGTGAGCCGGCACAAAGACGGCGTGCCTGCTGATCCGGAAAAAGAGATTGCGCGCCGGGAAAGCGCCGTCGTTGACAATGAAGCGGCGGTGCTCAGCCGCGAGAAATCGGCCACGGTGCGAGAAGATGCCGCGCATGTGCGAGAAGACGCCACGCATCTGCGCGAAGAGGCGGCAACCGTGCGCGAGCGGGAAATTCGCGCGGCAGAGGCCATGCAAGCAGCGTCAGACGGTCAAATGCTGAGTTTGCAGCAAGCGAATTCACGCTTGATCATCGCCACCATTGAAGCGCAAAAACTGGCCGAACAAGTCCAAACGGCTCAAGCGCAACTGGAGCGCGCCAAGTTCGTGGCGGAAAACGCCAACCTCGCGAAATCGAATTTCCTTTCCAATATGAGCCATGAGCTGCGTACCCCGCTCAATGCCATCCTCGGCTTCGCTCAGTTGCTGGAGGCCGGTTCACCGCCGCCAACGGATATCCAGACTGAAAGGCTGTACCAGATTATCAAAGCGGGATGGTATCTGCTGGAGCTGATTAACGAAATCCTCGATCTCGCGGTGATCGAATCCGGCAAGGTATCGCTGTCGCGCGAGCCGGTGTCGCTGGCCGAAGTCATGCGCGAATGCCAAGCCATGGTTGAATCGCAGGCGCAACAACGCGGCATCCGGATCACTTTTCTCCCCTTCGACAAAACCTGGTTTGCCAATGCCGATCGAACCCGGGTAAAGCAGGTTTTGATTAACCTGCTTACCAATGCGATCAAATACAACCGCGAGCATGGAACGGTGGAGGTGGCGTGCACGGCGAGCGCCCCGGGACACATACGCATTAGCATCAAGGACAGCGGCGCGGGATTGTCTCCGGAAAAGATAACGCAGTTGTTTCAGCCTTTCAATCGCCTCGGGCAAGAGACCGGCAGCGAGGAGGGGACGGGTATCGGCCTGGTGGTGACCAAGCAACTGGTCGAGCTGATGGGCGGCACGATCGGCGTGGAAAGCACGGTCGGTGTGGGCAGCGAATTTTGGATCGAATTGATCGGAGACCTGAGACCGCAACTTGCGGCCGGCGATGCGCTGTCCGCGGAGCTTGCGCCGCCGGTTCCGGGAAACGCGGCGCCGCGCACCCTGCTCTATGTGGAAGACAACCCGTCCAACCTCATGCTGGTCGAGCAAATAATGGTAGGTTATCCCCATGTGCGCATGCTGAGCGCGCGCGATGGCAATCACGGCATAGCGCTTGCGCGCGCCCATCTCCCGGATGTGATTCTGATGGACATCAATCTGTCTGGCATCAGCGGCATCGACGCCCTGAAAATCCTACACGATGACCCGGCAACGGCGCATATCCCCGTCGTTGCCCTCAGTGCGAATGCCATGCCCCGCGATATTGAGCAAGGACTGGCGGCAGGATTCTCCCGCTACCTCACCAAGCCCATCAAGGTCGATGAATTGATAAATACCTTGGCCGATGCGCTGAAATTTTCTGAAATGGGATTTGCCAATTCAAATGAAGCCGGACTAAAACGATGATCGTTTTAAAAGTAGCTGGAAACCAAGCACCGGCTGGATGCCGGCCTAGGCTGGCATGAGGCGCACAAAAATATTGCCTTATGTGCGCTAGCGTACGGAATCCACCGGTGCTTTTGCTTATTCTCAGCCTATCGTGCTGACGAAACATCGTGTCACGCCAGATTATCCAATCCTGGATATAAGTTTTTCCCTATTCACATGAAAGGTCTCAGCATGAAATATTCAACACTATTTGTGGCGCTCGTAACGGTGCTCGGCTTGAGCGCTTGCGACAAACCAACCGTGGTCAATGTCCCGGCAACGCCGGTTGCCGTGCCAGGTCCTGCCGGACCACAAGGCGCAACGGGCAGCCAAGGCGCGACGGGCACCCCAGGCGACACCGGCACGCAAGGTGCGACAGGCACGCAAGGCGACACCGGCAGCCCGGGCTATGACGGCGCCAAAGGCGATACCGGTAAAACCGGCGGCAGCACCATTGTGGTAGTTCCGCCGCCTGCCCCTGCCGAACAGAAATAGATCGGCGTTCCGATTCGCGGTCCGGGTATGCGGCCGGCGCTTTGTGTGGCATCGAATGCGTATTACTCAAGCATTTTTTGACAGGAGACGAACATGAATTACGAAGACCGCGATACCTATGGCATGTACAAAGGCAACACTGGCCCCGGGCCCGATGTGCGGCATGGCCCTGGACCCGAAGTGATGGGCGCTGACACGCTCGTTGGCAATGACGTCTACAACCATAAAGACGAAGACTTGGGCGACATCAAGGAAATTATGTTGGATATGCGCAGCGGCAAAGTGGGCTATGCCGTGCTGTCCTTCGGCGGCTTTCTCGGCATGGGCGAAAAACTTTTCGCGGTGCCGTGGAATGCGTTGACGCTGGATACAAAGCATAAACGCTTCGTGCTCAATGTGGAGAAGGATCGCCTTAAAGGTGCGCCCGGATTCGATAAGGATAAGTGGCCCAATATGGCAGACCAGTCTTGGGTGAAGGAAATCCATTCTTACTATGGAACGAAACCGTATTCGGATGGCCCGCCCGCGTAAGCAATTCCCTGTACCTCCCCTCCGCGGATAGTCAAAGCGCGGATTTGCCCTCAGATTTTTGAGGGCATTTTTTTGTCAGATCGATGGCGCACCGCGTGTTTGCAATCAGCATTATTCTCTAGGCTGCGGTGCTGTGTAACACGAGCAAGCGGCGGCTTCCAGGCCGTTGCGATCCAGGATGGTGATTTCGCCCCGGCTGTAACCGATCAGCTTTTGTTGTTGCAGCGCGTGCGCGGCCTTGGTAACGCCGACGCGCCGCACACCCAGGATGCTCGCTAGAAATTCGTGTGTGAGATGGAATGTATGGGAGGATGCGCGGTCGTCGGTCATCAACAATCGCCGGGCGAGGCGCTCCTCGACCATGTGAAAACGGTTACACGCGGCTGTCTGCGTAATTTGCGCCATCAAAGCATGGATGTAGCGGTACACCGCGCGTCGCAAGGAAGGGCCGTCGCGAAACGCTTTACGAAAGTGCGATGCCGTCATTCGCATGGCTGTCCCGCTTCCTTGCGCCAGCGCGCGCAGCGGCGAATCGTCGATGCCGAGTGCCAAGGGTGTGCCCGCCATGCCCTCACGTCCGATTAGACCCACTTCTAGCGCGGGGTGGCCCTCTACCAGTGTCAATAGAGAGATCAGTACATCGTTGGGGAAATAAACGTGACGAATCAGATCATCTGATTCGTAAAGTACTTCCCCAAAAGTCAGCGCGACGAGATCGAGGTGGGCATGCAGACGCTGATAATCTTTGCGCGGCAGCGTTGCAAGTAAGTGATTTGCAATCAGCGGTGTGTGCACGGGCATGAGCATGGGCCATTGCTTCGAGATAAAGCATCGAGGGGGGAAGCCTACAGTAAAAAATTTTCCCTGTATGTGCGCTTTCGAACAGAGCGTCAGGGAGACAGCGGGGAGAATCCCGGCAACGCATGATTATGTCGTGCCTCTTTTTTATAGCGATGAGGAGTAAAAAAATGAACACCAAAAGAATAAAGTGGATGGCGCTCGCGATGACGCTCGCTTTTGTGCTGGCCGCATGCAACAAGCCCCACTCGGCTGAACAAGCCGGAAGAGAAATCGATCGCGCCGCGGAAAAAGCCGGTGACAAACTGGACGAGGCTTCCCAAAAGCTGGGCGAGCAGACGGCGAAAACCGGCGCAGCACTCGACGATGCGGCGATTACCACGAAAATAAAAACCGCGATTCTGTCCGAACCGGGGCTCAAGGTTTTGGACATCAATGTGGATACGGTGGGTGGCGTGGTTACCCTCACCGGCACGGTCGATTCGCAAGCAAACAGCGATAAAGCCGGGCAAGTCGCGAGCGCCGTGTCGGGCGTCAAGCAGGTTGAAAATCATCTCATCGTCAAGACGGTGAAATGACCATGAACCAACATCGTTCGCATGCTCTGCAGGAAAGTGACAATGAACCCGCGCCAGGCGGCACGAAGCATACGCTTCCCGCCTTACCGTATGACTATGCAGCGCTGGAGCCATACATCGACACCCGTACCATGACGTTGCATCACGATAAGCATCACGCCGGCTATGTGGCGAATTTGAACACGGCGCTGGAAAAATACCCGGAGTTGCACGAGCGCACAGCCGGTTGGCTGCTCTGCAATTTGGACCAAGTACCGCAGGAAATCCGCACCGCTGTCCACCACAATGCGGGCGGACATGTGAACCACAGCTTATTTTGGCAGACGATGTCGCCCACCGGGGGTGGTGTTGCGGGCCCCTTGGCGGAAGCCCTGGATCATGACTTCGGCGGCTTCGAGCAATTCAAAGCCGGTTTCGATGAGGCGGGCGAAAAGCTCTTCGGGTCGGGATGGGTGTGGCTCGTGCGCGATCAGAAAAATGGCGGAGGACTGCAAATCATCACTACTGCCGGGCATGACCATCCCATGATGCAAGGTCTTTCCCCGATTTTGCTTAACGATGTTTGGGAGCATGCCTACTACCTGAAATATGAAAACCGGCGCGCCGATTATCTGCATGGTTGGTGGCCGATCGTCAATTGGGAGGAGGCCGCTCGCCGGTTTGAAAGTTCCAATTCGGGCTAAATAATAATGGCTCGAAGCGCAAACGATCGTAATCGCTATTTTTAGCAATATTCAATTCAGGAGAAATTTATGAGCGTGAAACCTTTACTGACCGACATCAAAACCTTGCGTAAGCGTGCCCGCCAGCATATCGATGCAGGCGCGGTGACCGCAGGCTATGACGCTGACCGCGAAACCGTCCTCACCTTGCTTAACAATGCGCTTGCCACTGAACTTGTTTGCGTGCTGCGCTACCGCCGCCATTATTTCATGGCCAAGGGAATCGAATCGAAAAGCATCGCCGCCGAGTTCCTGGTGCACGCGAACGAGGAGCTGGGACATGCCGATCTGATCGCCGAACGCATCGTGCAATTGGGTGGCGAACCTGACTTTTCGCCGGACAGTCTGACAAGCCGTAGCCACGCGGAATACATTGCGGCTGATTCTCTGGTGGATATGATTAAGGAGGATCTGATTGCCGAACGCATCGCTATCGACAGTTATCGCGAGATGATCCAGTATCTGAGCGATCAAGATCCCACGACACGGCGCATGCTGGAAGGCATCTTGGCCATGGAAGAAGAGCACGCCGACGAGTTGTCCGATCTGTTGAATGATTTGCCGCTGGCGCTGAAAGAAAAGAAAGTGGCCGCAAAATAAGTATGCGTTGGGCCGGAGTCTTTGCGCCGCATCAACGCGCGCTTATACCCGCAGGATAAATCGCACCCAGCACGCAGGGATGTTTGGCGCCGGTTACGGCGGGCAGGTTGCCGGCTTCGCCATGCTGCGTTTGCCGCGCGAGCCAAGCGAAGGCGAGTGCTTCGACCTGCTCTGCCGGTATCCCCAAAACATCAGTAAGCGCGACTGGCACCGCGCTTTCCGCAAAGGCGTGGCGCAGTGAGTTTATTAACGCACTATTCCGCGCGCCGCCGCCGCATACAAACACTTCTTGCGTGTCCGGGCAATAATCATGGATGGCTTGCCAAATGGTTTTGACGGTGAGCTTAAGCAGCGTCGCCTGCACGTCTTGCGGCGCATACGCTGCTTGCAGAAAAGGCTGGAGCCATCCGCTGTGAAATACATCCCGGCCGGTGCTTTTGGGCGGCCGCTGTTTGAAATACGGTGCTTGCAGCAGCGCCGCCAGCAATTCCGGAATGACTTTCCCGCTTGCGGCCCAGGCGCCGTTATTATCGTAGGCGTGTCCGGTATGCGCTACGCACCAGGCGTCCAGCAATATGTTGCCGGGGCCGCAATCGAAGCCGATGATCGTGCCGTCAACTGGCAAATCGGTGAGGTTGGCGATGCCGCCGATGTTCACGATCACGCGATGTTTCGTTGAGTGGCTGAATACCACCGCATGAAATGCCGGTACCAGCGGCGCGCCTTGGCCACCGGCGGCGATATCGCGGCTGCGGAAATCCGCGATCACCGTGATGCCGGTCAATTCAGCCAGCAGTGCCGGGTTGTTGAGTTGTAAGGTGTAACCGAGTTCGGGGCGGTGGCGCACGGTTTGGCCGTGGCAGCCGATGGCGGCAATATCGCCGGGCTGGGCTTGCGCCAGCAATGCCTGCACCGCATGCGCATAGTGTCGCGCCAATGCGTTGGCTGCGAGCGCGGCGCGCGCCAATTCGTTTTCACCGGCATGGTTCAAGGCGAGCAGTTCCGCGCGGAGTGGCGGATCAAACGCGATATGCTGCTGTGCGATAAGCCTGGGGGTTATTGCGTGACTGAAATCCGCCAGCACCGCATCCACGCCATCGAGGCTGGTGCCGGACATGATGCCGATATAGAAGGGAGATGCGTTGTGTGCCATGGGTAAGCCCCTATTTCGCACTCACCCGCGAAGTAACTCAGTTTACGCTGGCGAGGTTGAGGCCGTTCAGTATTTCGAGTTGGGCGGTTAGCGGACGGGCGGCAGCCAGGAAATCATTCTTGTATTGTGCCGCGATGGGAAAGGCTTGCGGCATCGGCACGGTCAAGGGATTACGCTGCACGCCCGCGACGCGGAATTCGTAATGCAGATGCGGACCCGTTGCCAGTCCGGTCATACCGACATAGCCGATCACGTCGCCCTGATGCACGCGCTCGCCCCTGTGCAGGCCCTTGGCAAATCGGGAAAGGTGGCCGTAGGCGGTACTGAAGCGGCCCGCGTGCTGGAGCACGATCAGATTGCCATAGCCATTTTCTTTGCCTGCGAACGCCACGAAGCCATCGGCTGTGGCACGCACCGGGGTACCGATAGGTGCGCCGTAATCGACGCCTTTATGCGCGCGCCAGGATTTCAATATCGGGTGGAAGCGCGCCAGGCTAAAGCCGGAGGTGATACGCGAGAACGGCAGCGGCGAACGCAGAAACGCTTTGCGCAGATTTTTCCCGCCGGGCGTGTAGTAACCCTCATGGCCTTGGTGATCCTTGAAATACACGGCACGGTAGGTCTTGCCATCGTTGACAAATTCGGCTGCCAGCACGCGGCCGGTTTTGACCGGCGCGCCGTCGCTATAGTAGGTTTCATACACCACGGAGAAGCGGTCGCCCTTGCGGATGTCCAAATGAAAATCGATGTCGGAAGAGAAGATGTCGGCCATTTGCGTCGCGATCGCGTCCGGCACGCCGGCGGCATCGGTTGCCCCGAATAAGGAACTGCGCACTTCTCCGGATTTCATTTCAGTGCGGATATCGAGCGGCGCGGGTTGTTCGCTGGCCTGGAAGTGATCGCCCGTGCGTTCGACTCGAAATTGAGTGTTGTCGGCGGCGATATAGCGTAGCGTGATCAAGTCGCCCGCATCGCTTGTTTTGGCGCGTACGCTACGGCCGGGAATCAGTTGGTATAAGGTACGCGCATCTTTCGCGTTCTTGATGAAATTGACTGCCGCATCGTCTTCGACCTGGAGCCGGTTGAGCAGACTCGCGATGGTGTCGCCGCGTTGAATGCGCGTTTCGCGCCAATAGGTATTGTTGCCTTCATTCAATACCGCCGCTTGCGGCAGGGCGATGTTTTCGATAACGGTTTTGAGTTCCACCGGGCGCGGATCGGTGGCGGGCGCAATGCCGAATGCGACGGCCATCCCTAAAAACGGCAGGGTTGCCAAAGCGACCAGCCAGCGGCGGCGGATTATTCTGTCTTGGAGCGTTTGTTTTTGCGCTAGAATTGCGCTTTTATTGTCCTGCATGGGATGTCTTCTAATTTTCAGCCGTGAGGATAGCAGAGATCGACAGACCGGCAAAATACTTTAACGCGCCCCAATTACATGAATTTCATAAATAGCTAATATTCTTCCTGCCCTACCTTATATATACAAATGACCTCGATTGACGAAGCGCTCCCAATCATCAAGCGCGGCTGCGATGCCTTGCTGCTGGAAGCGGAGTTGCGGCAAAAGCTCGCCAGCGGCCGGCCGCTGCGGGTGAAGGCGGGTTTCGATCCGACCGCGCCCGATCTCCATCTCGGCCACACCGTGCTGCTCAACAAAATGCGCCAGTTGCAGGATTTGGGGCATGAAGCGATGTTCCTAATCGGCGATTTCACTGGCATGATCGGCGATCCCACGGGAAAAAATACCACGCGGCCGCCCTTGACGCGCGATCAAGTGATCGAAAACGCGCGCAGTTACGAGAACCAGATTTTCAAAATTCTGCATCCGGAAAAAACGCGGGTGATGTTCAATTCCAGTTGGATGGGCGAGATGCGCGCGGCGGATTTGGTCGCGCTCGCCGCCCGGCACACCGTGGCGCGCATGCTGGAGCGCGACGATTTCCATAAGCGTTACAGCGGCGGGCAGCCGATTGCGATTCACGAGTTTCTCTATCCCTTGATTCAAGGCTACGACTCGGTGATGATGAAAGCCGACATCGAACTCGGCGGCACGGACCAGAAATTTAATTTACTCATGGGACGCGAGCTACAGAAACACTACGGACAGGCACCGCAAGTAGTGCTGACCATGCCGATTCTGGAGGGTTTGGATGGCGTGCAGAAAATGTCCAAGTCGCTCGGTAACTACATTGGGATCAGCGAGCCGCCCAATGAAATGTTTGGCAAGCTGATGTCGGTTTCTGATGATTTGATGTGGCGTTATATCGAGTTGTTGTCGTTCGAGCCGCTGGCGACGGTAGAGAAGTGGAAGCAGGAGGTGGCCGGCGGTCGCAATCCGCGCGACATCAAAGTGATCTTTGCCCAAGAAATCGTGGCGCGCTTTCATAATAGACAAGCGGCGGAGCGCGCATTGGCGGATTTCGAAGCGCGTTTTAAACAAGGTGCGCTACCGGATGAGATGCCTGAAGTGGCTTTAGCCGGAGGAGAAGCCGGCTTGCCGATTGCCCAGGTGTTGAAACAAGCCGGGCTGACACCCAGCACGTCCGAAGCCCTGCGCATGATCGAGCAAGGCGGTGTGAAGCTGAACGGCGCCAAAGTTAGCGACAAGGCGCTCGTGCTCACGCACGGCGCGCCGATGGTGTTACAAGTAGGTAAGCGCAAATTCGCGCGGGTAACGATTAACTAACCCTCGCGAAGCGAGCATAAGCCCCTCTCTCCCGCTTGCGGGAGAGAGGTAGGAGAGAGGGCAGCCTAAGCGCGCGCTTCAATCGTCATCGTTGCCCCATTCACGCTCGTGATGGCGGCGATGATATTCGTGCCGCCATCCATGCCTCTCATAGCGCGGCGCATCTTCGTAGTAGATGGGGCGGCGCCGCACAACGCGGTAACCGTCATCGTCGCCATGCTCGCGCACAATAATGGTTCTATGCGGCTCGCCTAAGCTGCGGCCGAGCGCCGCGCCTGTTGCGCCGCCGATGGCGCTCCAGATAATGGCGTCATTGCGGCCACCCATGTCATTGCCGATCATGGCGCCGGCGGCGCCGCCGACACCTGCGCCGATGATCGTTTCCGTGTGGTCGGCGAAGGCGCTGGATGCACCGAGCGCCAACGCTACGCCGGTAATACTTGAAATCCATTTCGCTTGCATGATGGTTCCTCCATTTTGCGTTTTGCACCTACTGAAACGTAGCAGACGGCATGGCCGTTGACGGTATGAAAAATCGTTAATTTGCGGAACTAAAATGCGTGCTGTCACACGCGCGTAAAAATCCCTTGACCCGAGTATTACCGTCTGTATAATGCGCGCTTTCGTGTTTTACACACGACCTGTTCTTTAAAAACTTAAACAGCCGATAGGTGTGGGTGCTGAATGCTTAGGGGCTGGTATTGAGAAGGGTGGACTACTTGAGTGAGAGCTTGGGTAAGAAGCTTAGATTGATGCTGGCAA
>Ga0315268_10008301_pt1 | contig 10876 bp, 12 predicted proteins | sample C1_top_MG_FD_204535 | JGI IMG/M metagenome (GOLD analysis project Ga0315268, IMG submission 204535) | Sediment microbial communities from Yellowstone Lake, YNP, Wyoming, USA - C1_top | ecosystem: Environmental > Aquatic > Freshwater > Lake > Sediment | place: USA: Wyoming | collected 2017-08-01 | reverse complement strand
AGGTTGCGACCTTCATGCCGAAACCCCTCTTCAACGACAACGGATCTGGGATGCACTGCCACCAGAGCATCTGGAAAGACGGCAAAAACATGTTCGCAGGAGATAAATACGCAGGTTTGAGCCAGGACGCGCTTTATTACATCGGCGGTCTGTTAATGCATGCCCCATCTCTGGCTGCATTCCTCTCGCCTACGACAAACTCATATAAACGCCTGGTCCCGGGTTTCGAGGCCCCTGTGAACCTGGCATACAGCCAGGCGAACCGGAGCGCCGCGGTGCGCATCCCGCTCACCGATCCCAAAGCGACCGGCGCCAAGAGGCTCGAATACCGGCCTCCGGACCCGAGCTGCAATCCGTACCTCGCATTCTCGGCGATGACTATGGCCGGCTTGGACGGGATCAAGAAGAAGATAGACCCCGGCGAAGCGGTCAGCGAGAACATCTATCATATGCCGAAAGAGCGGGCCTGCAAGATCAGACAGCTCCCAGGGAGCCTTCCAGAAGCGATCGCAGCGCTCGAGAGCGACCATGCCTACCTCCTTCAGGGGAATGTATTCAACAAAGGGCTGATCGATACCTGGGCTGAATATAAGAAGACAAGGGAGATCGATCCGATCAGGCTAAGGCCGCACCCCTACGAATTCCACCTCTACCACGATGTATAAGCGCTATTCTCTCCCTTCTTTCCCTTTTCTATTTATACCTCATCAACCTGTCGATGTATCTCTTGGCGAGCCTCTCGCGGTGCTCTTCTTTCACCCTGACGCGCTTCATAGCGGCTTTCGCGAGCGCGGCAAGATCATCGGCCGGGATCGCCATAAGCTGCTTCTCATAAGCATAATGGGCATCGAAGATGCATGTTTTTTCACCGAAATCGATCCCCCTCTCCGCATCCCTTCTGATCAGGCTGCGTCCTATGAACCTCGAAGCAATCGCTGATGAATCGAAAAGCGCCAATTCCTGGTTGTTGAGCACTTTCGATGCCGCATGCGTGATCCTCGCCATGAGTCCATCCTCATCATCCTTCCCGCCAAAATACTGCTTTGCAGACTCGATTCGCCTGATCGCGAACGGATGGGGTGCGGAGGGGTACAAGAGCGCCGGGCCGGCAAACAGATACGGGAGGTCATGCTCCGGACAACCTGGCAAGGCATGTGTCGAGTCATATACCTTCAAAAGCGTGACATCCCCGGGCTTGGGGCTGAAACGATACTCTGCGCCGATATCCCGATCCAGAAGGAACACTACGCATTCGATATCGCTTGTGCCGCAGCCGGCTCCCCCGTAAACAGACCTTCCGAAGAATGCGATTGAGTATTCGCCGCGGGTCTGGACGATGTTGATCAGCCATTCGAGCAAGGGCACGCGCATTTTGGAGGCATCCCCCCTCTTTGCCAGATCAAGGCAGTTGGCGGCGAAATCCATAGCAACGGCTTTGGGATCCTTTCCCTCGGATTCAAGCAAACCATTGGCCATCGCAGGAATGAGGTACGGGTCCGAAAGGGATGAGTATAATGTGTCTATTAAAGACATAATATGAATTTGTTAGAACTGGTTTATAATGATAGCGAAATCCATTGCTGAAAAAAATGATCGGGCCTGGAGGGATTTGAACCCTCGGCCTGCGGATTAAAAGTCCGACGCTCTACCAAGCTGCTCGAATTAGCGGACGGGTCCGTCCAGCATATTCTCTGAGCTACAGGCCCAATAACAGATGAGTGTTGCCTGGAATCTTTTAAAAATGCAAGCCTGCTATTTATGCTTGAATGCCGTGTTCTGTTTGAACGGTTTACTCGTTCAAGAGGGCCAGCTTTCAGGCCGGGTTGCCAGATCGGCTATGGGTCCGCCTGCAGTCCGTTTTTCGATGATTTTTCATCTGATGACGGGCATTGAGCGGAATAGAGGGGTTCAAATCCTCGGGCTTGGATTTCCACAAATCCAGGGAGAACAGCTCCCTTACCCGGCTAAAATTTTTTTTATATTTACAGGTTATAGCCTCGCCCAGAGAGTGGGGATGGGATTAAATCGAGTCGCGAAGGGGCTGACCATTAAGTGCTTTTTCGCCGGAGCGAAGGGGACCTACAAAAGCGAAGCTTTTGGAGGGACAGGGAACGAAGTTCCCTGGAAACAAGTAAGACGAGCACGACGAAAGGAGAGGACGAAGTGATAGCATTCCAATATGCAGTAAACTATAAGAATCTTGAAAATTTAGAAACTTAAAGAGAGTTAAAAACCGATTTTTATAAAAAATAGACGTCCACTTTGTTAAAGTTGAATGCCTTACCGAAATTGATTTATCATAAATCAGTTACTGGTTCGGTGCATCAACCAAATGCCCAGTTTCATCAAACTGGACAACCGTACCGGCTTTTACAAAGCGACCTTGTAAAGACACATCTTGTGATACTGTACAACTTGAAATAACGCCATTATCGTGAAATTTAATTATCGTACCGCTCCTGACGCGAAATGTGTTTGAAGCGTCTGCTTCATGATCGAATTTAGTGCGAAATACGTGAGACCTCCCAGTCGCCAAATCTTCGAATCGTATATTCTCACCTAATGCCCACGAACTCAATGTCCCTGAGGATATTTGCCCGTTAGGATAAAAGGATAACTCTGACTGGCCCGCCCATACGAGATTATCTCCTTTCCAATGTTCGCCAGTAAGGTTTCCGCTTTTCACCTTGCCGTCGGAAAAATATGTTACCGTATCTTTTACAAATATAAAACCGTTTATTTCCACTCTTCTCGTTTTTGCAAGTGCTTCTGCTTCCTCAATTTTACTCTTCTCGTGGTCGCGCTGTACGGCATCTACGAATGCTATTGGAAATGGTATATCCGCTCCGTGCTCGCGAACGCAGGCGCCTAACGCAAGTGACGAAACGAGTACGGATTTTAATAGAAAATGTTTAGCTTCTGTAGAAGTCCTTGAATCGTGGGATAACACCAAAGATTTGCCCCGTTTACAGTTCATGAAAAAACCCAATTGTGTTTAAAGATATAAATACGAGAAAGTTTAAAAACCTGGTGTATATAGGCTTAATGCTGAGCTGTTAGATAATTAATACGTCGAAGGTTCAGCTGCCCATGAAAAAAGGGTAGAAAGAAGCGCACACGCTCTCCTTCCTAATAGGTTTGGCAGATAGTAAAAACAGAGAAGATATGGGCAAAATAGAACTGGAAGCGCAGCTTTTGAAGGGACAGGGAACAAAGTTCCCTGGAAAGGGAAAAATGAACACTTCTACGCTGAAATCTTGAAAGGAATTTTTCCAAAACGAATAAATACTCCCCCTGCAATATTCCCACTAGAAAATGCATAATGTTGCATGGTTGGCTGTGGAGTCAATCTGTGGGACTGGGGTTCTTACCCGACTTTTTCTATTTTTTGCTCACTTCACTCTCACCCATATCTCAAGAGCCATCGCCATGATGTAGATCAGCAACAGAAGAGCCCCATCCTCGCGCTTTATCGTCCCCCTCATGGTGAAGATGAAGAACAAAACCGTCACAACGACCATCGCTGGCGCGGTGACCATCGCGGTCAGCAGATCTATGTGGATCGTGCTGAAGATCGCCATGATGCCGAGGGTTATCAAAAGGGTGAAGATATTCGATCCGATCGTCTCTGATACTGCAAGCTCGACATACCCTTTCTTGACCGCTTGAAGCGCGGCGGCGAGGTTAGGGATGCTGGGGCCCAAAGCGCCTATAGTCAAACCTATGAGCAGCTCCGGCACAGTGAGGATCCTTGCGAAAGAAATCAATGATTCGGTGAATAACAGAGCCCCGATTACCAACATCACGAAACCTATCGCGAAGATGACTTTCGTATTCTTGAAGGTAATCTGCCCCCCTCCTGTCTTTCCGACGAATATCAACGTTTTCGTTATCATATCCGCTTCTTTCCTTCGTTCGCTCATAGCCATGGTTTTCTCTTGTTCATAGACGTTGATCATATACGGGATGAAAAGAAGGATGAAGACGATCCCATCCCTCCCCGATATATTCATGTCCTCGAATCCTATCAAAACCACGACAAGGGTAGTCACGAGCATGAAGACCGCGTCACGCGTGATGACATGCCTCGGTATCCTCAATGGCGTCAAAAGAGCGGATAATCCGACGATCAGCCCGAGATTCACTATGATCGATCCAAGGACGGCGCCGACTCCGATATCGGCATGACCCCATATGATCGTCGTCAAAGCGATCAATAATTCCGGAAGGCTCAATAGCACCGATACAAGTATGAGGCCTATGGCCACATTGGTCGTATTGAGGGCTTTGGCCAATGGAACGGCTGCATCCGTCACCCAGTCCGATCCCTTCAGTATCAGGATTGTGCCTGCAACGAGAAGGATTATCTCCAAGATCATTAGTTCGGGAAATATCCATCAAACCTATTAAATCTGCGTTTCTACGTCGAAGGTGTTTTGTCCGTCTTTTGTCTAATTTTGGCTCTTGTCTAACATCTGGGAGGCATATTTAAATACAACAAAATTCATCTATTATAACGCGCTTGGTATTTCCAGGTGCGGTATAAACCAAAGGAATCATCTGAACGACAACGGTTCCCAATGTGGGCATATCCCCCTCCGGGCTCGCCCCAAAACCGCAGGCGAAGATTGACGAATTTGGAAAATACCTAAGATTTGGGCTTTGGTTAACCGCCTTTGAAAGCGGTCGGCTATGCTCAGACTGGAACCAGAATGCGCGAAGAACACACCGAATGGATTTACCCGGTGCTTGGTCAGTAAAGCCTTACTAGTGGTTTGGTATATGTGCGTACATCGGAACGAGGCCTGTATATGGTGTCCTCTCATGGTGTCACGTCTTTACCGTTAGTCTGCCACCGTTAAGAGAAGCGATTGCCGGAACGAAAAGCGGATGAAATGTCCGTATATCTGGCATCTTCTACCAGGATTCATTTGCTGTGTGTTCTTGGGAATAGGCATCGATTTTTAAGTTATTTTATCCGCAAGCGTGAGCCAGATCATCGCACGAAAGGCCATCTTCACAATCCTCGTCCTCGAAACAATACCCCCCTCTTGGCGATTTGATGGCTTCGGAAGCGAGCGAATTTATATGATCGGATTCGTTTCGGATATTGGCGCTTGTCGATTTCGCCGTTCCTATCATCTGGCTGGCGGCGATACCCACGACGGCCAGGATCACAGCTATCAGTATCAGCATCTCTGCCGACAATTGGCCTTTCATATGATTCATGCCCCCTATCTGATGTTGAGAGGGCGATTTTTTAATTTTTGATAGCGAATATCCAGCAGTATCATTCTCATTCGTTATCATAAACAATTCGATCATATGGTGCTTCAATGAAGGCGAAAACGGCATACCTGACCTACCGAACGAAAAAACGGATCGATATCGTTCGGATAACCGAGGAAATAGCGGCGGCTGTGCGCGATAGCGGCGTGAAGGAAGGGCTGGTGCTGGTCAATCCGATGCACATCACCGCAGCTATCGTCGTGAACGATGATGAGAAAGGCCTGCATTCGGATTATCTGCGCGTCCTTGAGAAACTGGCGCCTTATTGCGATGATTACCGGCATAACGACACCGGCGAAGATAATGCCGCATCACACATATGGAGGCAGCTGATTGGCCATCAGGTCGTGCTCCCCATAACCGGAGGCAGATTGGATCTCGGGACATGGGAGCAGGTGTTCTATTTCGAGTTCGATGGGCAGAGGGACAAGCGGGTGCTGGTCAAGATAATCGGTGAATAGCCTGAAGTCATACCATATCTGTCCCAATTATCCGGTCCATCTGTCTTCAATATGACTCATCCGGTTCATGGATGCATTGGGCAAGAATCGCCGGATACCGTTCCTCATCCGCCTTCGGCGTTTCAGGATACCTCCAGCCATTCTCCCGCAGCCATTTCCTCTTTTCCTTATGGTCCGGTATGACCTTCCCGACCAGGTCCCAGAATCTCGGGCCATGGCCGCGATACCTCGTATGCGCAAGCTCGTGGACGATGACATAATCCAATATCTCGCTTGGCATGAAGAGGAGCCTGAAATTGAGGCAGATCGATCCCCCTGGCGAACAGCTGCCCCATCTCGTTTTCGTATCCTTGAGCACGATCCGCGAGACCCTCCCCCCGAAATGCGTCTGATTGAAATCCGATACCCGTTTCTCCAGGTCAGGACCCATCGCCTTCGCCATCTCCCTTCTCACGATCGAGGCGATCCGTCCATCCCTTTCCGGCCCTTCCGGAACCGCGATGCGCACCTCCCCATCGCGGACCGTGACCCGGGAACGGCTGGAGCAGGACACGCGGATCGTGTAGGGCTTACCCATCACCGAAATCGTCTGCCCATCTAAGAACCTGATGCTTTTCCCATGTTCCGGATTCCATTTCCCGCTCTCGATGGATTTAATAGCCCTTTTGAGGAGGCTCTTGCCGATCCTGTCACGGATGTGGATCGGCCAGCGGGAAGGTATGCTCAAGGCTATCTCGCCATCCCTCAATCTGGCGCTCGCGTTGCGGTTCTTGCATAAGGTCAATGTGACCGTGAAGCATTCCCCGTTTATCTCAACCTTGTCCACGCTTTGACAATTTGAACCGAAGATTTAAAATGCTCTAATGGGGCAGATGTATCGGCCTTCCATAGAGAGCTCCTAGATGATCGGATGCAGAACACCCCCTCCCCGCCGGTATCGCCCATCGCGAAAATCACCCACTCGTTGCCGCACGGCGAGATGGAGAAATTGTACGCGTTGAATATCCTATACTCCGTATTGATGGCGGCGATGGCCGTGGTCGTCCCCCTCTATCTTCTGCATCTCAAGGTGGATATAACATATATCGGGATCATCGTAGCCCTTAATCCGCTGGTATTCATGATAATGCGGGTCTTTTTTGCGAGCATCGCAGATTCGATCGGAACGCGCTCCATCAACGCGATCTCGTCGATCACCAATCTTATGGCGATATCCCTATATATCGCGATGAGCACGCCCATCGGTTTCGCACTGGGCGGCTTCTTCGAAGGCATGCGGGCCTCCGCGTTCTGGTCAGTAGTGCGGACCGACATCCTTTTCGTGAAAGGCCATGCCAAAGCCAGCACAATGCTCGCCAGGTTCTCCGGCCTGCGGCAATTCGCCGATGGCGCCGGGCGATTCATCGTAGGGTTCTCCCTGGTCTATATGTCTTTCCAAGGGACATTGATGGCCATAGCTGCCTTATCCGTGCTGCTTCTGATCATCTCGCTCTCGATCGGCCATAGCAACGGGCATCCAAGCAAAACCCCCATAAAGGACGGCATCATCCCCAGGATCCTCAAAAAAAGGCCATTATCGTTCTGGCAGGCCTCGTTCCTGCTCATGCTTATCTTCATCGTCATCAACACGCTGGTCAGCTTCATGATACCTGTCTATCTCACCGAAGGGCTGGGATTGAGCTATGAGGAGACCGGCACATACCTGGCCCTGTTCTCGCTGGCCACCGCGTTCGCGACCCTTCTGCCGCTACGGTTCGAGATCAATCCGCATATCCTGATACTCTTCGCTGCACTCATGGTGCCGGCGCTGATAGCCTTGCCGTTGACCGGGACTTCCATCATGATACCCATCCTGGTGCTCGCCCTTGGGTCCGGGGCATGCAATATCCTCAATGAGTATATCATTGTCGACCAGGTATTCCGCAGCAAGGACGTATCCACCGACATCGGCGTCCTTTTCATCCCCCTCAAGCTCGGTGAATTCATGTTCCTAGTCGCTGCAGGTTTCGTTGTGACCCGGCTAGGCTATCTTCCACTTTTCATCACGCAGTCGCTTTTCATGGCGGTCGCGGTATTATTCATCTGGCTCATGTTCCGGAGGTCAGGCCGATGATATGGCGGATCATCGACCATACGGTGAATGACGCCTATCTCAACATGGGCATAGATGAAGCGATCAGCGAGGATGTCGGCAGGGGGCGCTCAGCGCCCACGATACGATTCTATGGCTGGCGCCCGAGCGCGGTCTCGATCGGGTTTTTCCAGGGGATCGAGGAGGAGCTGGATATACGCTCCTGCGCGCAGAACGGGGTCGATATCGTGCGCCGCAGGACCGGGGGCGGAGCGGTATACCATGATACTGAAGGTGAGATTACCTACAGCGTGATCGCGAAAGAAGAGCTGTTTCCCAAGGATATCCTCGCATCCTATCGCATCATCTGCGGGTGGATCATCGATTCCCTGGCCCTGCTCGGGATAGAGTCTGAATTCAAGCCGATAAACGATGTCATCGTGGGGGGCAAGAAGATATCCGGCAATGCCCAGACGCGCAGGGGCGGCGTCCTCCTGCAGCACGGGACGATCCTGCACTCGGTGGATATCGACAGGATGTTCTCGCTCCTCCGCGTCCCTGATGAGAAATTAAAAGGCAAGATGATCACGAGCGCGAAGGAGAGGGTGACATCTGTTGCGATAGCGTCAGGATCGAGCAAAGACGAACTATACCGCGCCCTTGTCTCGGGTTTCTCCAAGGGAAAGGATGTGCGATTTAGCGGGCTTTCAACTGAAGAAATCGCCCGAGCCGAAGCGCTTGCGGATACGCGTTATCGGAAAAAGGAATGGAACTGGATGCGATGAACGGGACAGATATGGCGATCATTCCGATGAAATCTCTATCCTGCCGAATTTTCTTGGAAGGTCCAGCCTCACTGCCCTGATGAGGTTCCTTGCTGTCGCCCGAGCGAATCTTTTTGCTTTCATATCCCTTTTGATGAAGTCCGAATCAGTCGCTGTATCGTACTTAGCGCCGTGCGTTATGTATGCTATTCCAAACGGCGCAAGGATGTACCCCATCTGCTGGAAATAATGGAAAATGTCATGGGCGCTCTTGAATGCGCCATCCTCATGGCCGGCGATCATGATCGCAACCGGTTTTCCGGCGCAGGGCGCTACGCCCTTAGTCAACTGCTGGTTCTGGATGCACGTGGTGCGGTCCAGGAAGTCCTTGAGCCTCGCGCTCATCTGGTTCCAGTTGATCGGAGATGCAACGAGGACGCCCTTGCTATTAAGGAGCATCTGGTGAAGGATCGGCATCTCATCCCCCTGGTTCCGGCATGGCAGGGTGCATGCCGCATCATGGTTGGAATAGCAGCACCAGCAATGATCGATCTTGACGGAATTCAGGTCTATCCTCCTGTATCTCACACCCAGCTTTTTCATGACTGATTCGGCGTATCGGACAAGCACGTCCACGTTATGGCCTGCATGCGTAGAACCGTTTATCAGAAGTATGTCCAGCTCTTTCCCGTCATAGGAAAGCGGCTTCCTGGCTCCCTCCGGCACGAACTCGCGTGCAGGGCTGGAGCATTGCGGGCACTCTCCAGGCGGCTTGGCCCCGCTATGCCGGTATCCGCAGACCCGGCATACCCAAATCTTTCCCGGATGCACGCTCATTGAAGCTTCACCTTGCCTTCGGTACAGAAATACATGCCGCCAAAACCCAGTTCCTTCTCTACCGGGCACATGCCGCAGACGCATCCGAATTTTTCGGGTTTGCACGCGGATTTTCCGCTAATGCAGAATAGAAGCTCGTTTTTCTTCGCAGCGCATGCATTGTAAGTGGGGCATCTGGTGCATACGCATTTTCCCCTCAAATCCTGGATTTTTTCTTTATCCGGCATATGGCTTCACGTCTCCGTTCGATTTCATATATAGATGGCGATGGCCAGCATTGCGTGGATGATCATGATCGCAAGTCCGATGAATGCAAGGTAATGGTGCCACCTTGCCGGTATCCTTATCTTCGTGTAGAAATTCAGGATCATGACCAAGGCGGCCGATATGAAAGCAGCCCCGGCAAGGGTACCCAGCCACAGCACAAGTGGCTTCCCGAAAAATAGCGTGTATCCGATATCGCTTATCATGTCATCACTTCGTCACGACGACTTTTCCGTGCATGCTCGAGTGGATGCCGCATGAATAAGCGTATTCGCCCGGTGTTTCGGTGAATTTATGCTCGTATCTCCCGCCACTCGAGATGACTGGAGAATCGAATCCGGTCCCTTTGATGCTGTGAGGAACGTTATCCTCGTTGGTCCAGATGACGGTATCTCCCTGCTTGACAGTGATATCGGCAGGATCGAAAGCGAAATTCTTTATATGGATTTCGACGTTCACACCCGATGTCCCTGTCCCGCCGTTTTCGCCCCCCTGATTTCCTGCAGAAGAAGAGTGGTTCACGTCATTTATCGTTGTCTGCGGTCCGCTCCCTTGGGCGCAACCGAATGTGAAGGCTAAAACCAGCAGTAATACGGCGACGTAAAATCTTCTCATGGATTGGACAGCCAGTGAATCGTTATTAAGTTTGCGCTGAATGATTGGTTCGGAAGTATCCTTATGTGCGAACTGCTCGGCATGTGCTTCGAGAAACCTGTCAATCCTTCCATCACATTCACCGGATTCCAGAAACGGGGCGAGGAGCATCCCCATGGCTGGGGGATCGCATTCTATCCTGATGTCTCGGCACAAGTCGTAAAAGAGCCCCTAAAGGCAGGCGCCAGCAGGATGTCGAACTTCCTCCGGGATTACGACCAGATGCGCTCGCGCATCATCCTCGCCCATGTGCGCCATGCCACGGTCGGACAGGTGACCCGTAAAAACACCCATCCTTTCACAAGGGAGCTATTTGGCAAGGAATACGTCTTCGCCCATAACGGCACGTTGAACGGGTATCAGGACAAGCTCGCTCTCGGCATATACGCTCCGATCGGCGACACCGATTCTGAGTATTCCTTCTGCTATCTGCTCGATGCGATCCGAAAGCGAAAAATCCATGGATGGAAACAAGGCGATTTCCGCTGGCTTCATCGCCAGCTTTCCGGCATCTCCTCCCTAGGCATCTTCAACTG
>Ga0315268_10008300_pt1 | contig 10876 bp, 13 predicted proteins | sample C1_top_MG_FD_204535 | JGI IMG/M metagenome (GOLD analysis project Ga0315268, IMG submission 204535) | Sediment microbial communities from Yellowstone Lake, YNP, Wyoming, USA - C1_top | ecosystem: Environmental > Aquatic > Freshwater > Lake > Sediment | place: USA: Wyoming | collected 2017-08-01 | reverse complement strand
CTCCGTTTAGACCATCTCGAACAACTGTCTGTAGGCAGAGCATGCCCAGATAATTCGATTTGTGCAATTAATGATTTCCGTTGAGAGCCACAGCACATTCATTGGAGGGATCGACCAATAACCGCACGCGAACGAATCTCGTTCGACGGCACTGATAAACCAAAGGTTCAAAAGTGCTCGCCTTGCCTCATTCAACTCGACTTTCAGAAGGAGAGCCAGTCCCACGGCATGATGTCGGAAATCGGAGTCTCCGTATTCCAATACGGGCATCTTGATCTGATCGATTCTTTCCTCCAAATCGCGGATTCTGTTTGAGTACGTCGCTATGATTGTGGATCGGAGTTCGTCTGTAACGTGTTGCCGGGTCTTGGCTAGCGTAATCAACTTGATATAATGAGCCTTCAAGTTGCCGAGCTTCGCCAGTTGATTCGATTTGTTTATTGTGTCATCAACGTACCATGCGATCTTGGGATACTGTTCAGGGGGATATTTCACGTACAACTTTGTCTTCGTGATGTCGATAGCTTTTGTCGGGCTGCCGGGAGACAGTTCAAGAACCTCGAATAGGCGAAGAGGATAACTGACGTGAGTCTCAGTCAAGGGGATCTCTTGGATAGCTTGCCGTTCCCAATCACCGATTGTGAGTATCATAGGGGGGCATAGCCCTTCGAGAGCTCCACTTAATCCTCGGACTCACTTGCCAAAAAAAGATCAACAAATGTTTCATGAAAGCTGTAGACCAGTCGGGTCGGCACTCCATGATGCTGTCAAACTCGATTGCGACATTGCATCATCTCAGCCTATGATCCAAGGAACCAATCGGTTCCATGCTGCTCTCTTGCAGGGCAAATTGCTTGATTCTTAAGTAAAGCGACCTGCGAAACGCTTCGTCTTTTGGATAGATCAGAACTCCAAGAGACACGGTCACTTCCGTTGAGTTCCAAGACACCCTGCGCCCGACCGTCGAAAATGGATTAGAACGAACAGCCTTGCACGGCCTCCAATACATCTTCATTGAAACCGCTCGACTAGAACCTGTGAGACCAGAACTCATCTCTAGGTCGGCTTCGGCACCTTGTTCTATCCTTCGAAGGGATTTCGGAACTATGCCGAACACGGCCTGTCCCAATTCAGTTCCTCTTCCTTGTGCACTTGCTTTCACCTGCAGGCACACAACTTCGACACGTTTGGCTGACCGCAACTTCTAGTTTGGGTTGCTTAGTTTTCTAAGTGAGGGAGGGTTAGCTCAGGATTTTCGCACCTTGACCCTTCGCTACGAAGATTCGTATCCCAGCATGGTCGACGCGGCTCAGAGAATACAGCATTTGGTGAGATGAATAAGACTATGCTCGATTTTGGAGAGAACGTCGTCTTACTGGCAACAGATTTTCAGAGACTGCGGCGCATAGTCCTGAACGCTATTCGAAGCAAGGACGAGATAACCTCCGGTATCGAAGATCGCGAAATTCGCGCATGCAGAGTTCTGGCCGAACTTGTTGACATCTGCGAGGGGAGGATTGAACGAACAAAACGAGCCCGAAATTTTAGTTCTGAAGATTCAGGGTTCCCAAAGTGAGGCATTCTCTGCTTCGATAATAGACCCCGACAAATCGGACCAGTATAAGGGACCTCTTGATGACGAAGCAGACATGCTGCTTCTTCTACTTTCAGCGAGAGACGAGAATCTTGCGCGTACAATCATGGTGAAAGCTACGGAGCTGATGTCGGTTTACGGGATGGTTGAGATCGTTACGAAACCAGGCCAGCCGTATGATCCCACCGTACATGACGATCGCGGTATAGAGGTGATACCGAGCGAAAAATCCAAAGGGAACTATCGCCCGGACAGTGACAAAGGGTTACACTGAAGAGAGAAGCTCGTAATATCCTGATTCGACCGGCGTGGGTGCAGCTAAACAGTGGTCCACACCAGGGATTGCCAGGCAATTGAGCGTAGAAAGTGAAAGCCCTATTCTGTCAATTGATTGGGGTTCGTATAACTCAGCGGCAGCAGTAGCTATGGGCAAATCGCACATGCTCATCAAGAGCAGCGAGAGTGAAGGGTCTCAAGGTAAAGCCTTCCCTTCGTTCTTGCATTTCGACCTCACCGGAAGAGCTCTCCGCTATGGGGCCCGTGCGATGAGAATGCGAGTTGAGTCAGCGGAGCAGGTCATTTGGGGCGTGAAGCGACTCATCGGTCTATCTTACAATGAGGCGTTGGGGGATGACGAATTCGGAAGATTCGCCTTTGCGACCCAGAAGGCTGAAGACGGCAGTATTCTGATTCGCGTCGGTTCCGCGAGTTTTTCGCCTACCGACATTTGCAGAATGACATTGGAGAAGATCAAGCAAGACGCCGAAAGCCCTCTTAACTTGGGGGCACCAATAAGAAGAGCACGATTGGCGATACCCGCCTATTTTGGCATTAGGTCTCAGGAAATAGTTCAGGAAGCGAAGGATGCAGGTTTCGCTGAGGTAGAAACCATCATCGAACCTTGCGCTGCAACTTTCGCTTACGCGATCAAGCCCAAGGAAGGTGAAGAGTACGTTCTCGCTCTAAGTCTGGGGGCAGGGACCTTTGAGGTGGTATGTGGCTTGCTTACCCGGAATGAGAACGATCAGGCGGCCTTCTTGGCTAAGGGAACTTCAGGACACACAAGGCTTGGCGTCATGGATTTTGACAGCGCCATATTAGAATACGTGTTGAGCCAGAAATGTGATGCCCCCACGCGCAACTCGATAAGGAATAACATTGTACTGAAAACCAAGCTGATAGACACAGTCGAACTCGCGAAGATACGGCTATCGTCGCAAGCCATTGCTCTCATTCTCTTAGACCATCAAGGGAGAACGTATATTCGCGACCACTTGATTCGTCAAGAGCTTGAGAACGTTGTCTCTCCGATAATTGAAGAATGCAGAAAACCGCTAGTGTCACTTGACAAAGCTTCTATGACGAGAGCCGAGATCGATACCGTCATTTTGATCGGCGGCCCGATGCACATGCCCTTTGTGAGAGAGAAGATGAAACAACTCGTGGCTTTCGAGAACGGACAACTTGTCAACCCTCCTTGTTTTCAATGAGTGAAGGAATCGAACATGTTCGTGTATCTAGTGTTGATCTCAGTTCTTCTACTCGGCCCCTTTGTAATAAACTCGGCCGACCCCGTGCTGATCGCGGTGAATCAGCTCGTGCCATTCAAAGGGGCGCGTTACAACTTCGATCCTTCAACTCCGATGAATTTGACAACGGTCTATGTTACTTCGACTGGTCAACAAGATGTCACGATCTACAATATAGATTTCAACATTGAGCCGGCACGCGGTCAGCCGTGCGCATTCTTCCATCTGGGTCTGAACGCGAGCAAGGGTCAGCACTTGACTGGCAATTTGACATCCTCCAGCAGGATCAGTTTCTATCTCATCTATGACTCTGATTATCAGTTGCTGTTGAAGGACTTCCATTGCCAAATCAGCAATCCCGTTGTTGACGGCGAGAACGTGATGACCTATTCCTTCACGTTCATTGTTCCCTCAGACACAGACTACGAACTCCTGTTTTTCAACGAAAGCAAAGATTCCATTCCCAAAGTGAGCTTCACCTTGATGACAACGCGATCAGCTACGACGACAATTGTAATGACAGAACAATCGACCCAAACATTAACTCAAATCACGCCTATTCCAAGCAGATCACTGTGGTATGACACGATTCTGCTGATGGCGGTTCTGATCCCGATCACACTAGGCTGCGTTATGGCCTACATGAAACTTGCGAAATCAAGGAGACGGAACGCTCACGGTAAGCCTGACTCAAAATACGATGAGTACTTAACTAGGCTTGAGAGCCTTCGAGGTTCAGGAAGAATAAGTCAAACCACTTATGCGCATCTCAAGGCAGAGTATGAGAACAGACGTCTCGCCAAGACAGGCGATGCCTAGCGCGCAAGGTCACACTTCCACTTGAAGAACTTCCACTCTTCTTGTCGATATGCTTGACAGCACTTATTTGGCTGAACCCGATTCTAAGCGTGAGAAACGTTATCGCGTTAAGAAGATATAATGAGATGTACGTCAGTATTCACGACAAGAGTTGGTATGCACCAGATCTGTAGGCATCCGTATCATAATGATCACCATTCTTGTCTTGGCAGAGGCATCTCCACTGGTCCACGCGGTGAGTTGCTCAACTCGCATCGATCATGTCGATTATCCAGCTCAGCTAAGCCCGGCTCAGAATTATGAGGTCGCCACGACCCTAACGATTAATTGTGGCAAGATTCCGAGTGGATTTGGAATCACGCTGTCGGGTCATTCCAGCCTCATTGACAGCTTGACCAACACCATTCTCTCCGTTGTGCCAATAACCGTTCATCTCCAAGGTACGGGGGTTGCGTCGGCCACTGTTCACAATCCTGCGGTTGCGCCGATCAAAGAGGAACGAATCGCACTGCTCGCGACCATCCGGCTTGAAGGCGGAATGGGCGTCGCGGCGGTCGACAGGATCCTCATAAGCTCTCAAATCCTACTAATCGAAGTGGTCCAGCAGCAGACAACAAGCATAGCAAGCTCCCTCACGACATCAACGAACCCCCCTTCAATCAACACCTCAGAGATGCATACTTCGAGTAGTGAATCAACGTTCACGGTTGTTGACTACTCGAGGTATCTGCCATTCTTACTGGTCGGATTAGTTATCGCTGTTGCACTTGCGCTCATCGAGGTCAGACGACGTTCCGGCCGAGACATTGGTCCGCCAAATACAAAGGAATACGAAACGTACCTTCATTCACTTAAGCAGCTTAGGTCGCGCGGACAGTCAGTCATGATCTGTATCTGCGTCTCAAGACTGAATATGAAAAGAAGAGGCCTCCGGATCAGTAGCAATGAGGTCTTCTCTCGCATAATTCCAGCAAGATCAGCAGGACGAGTTTCTTTTACATTTCGCTCTTTCGTGGAGTCGTAAACAATGCGATCTAGAGTCTGCCGGCGAGTTGTATTCGAGTCCTACTCCTACGCCATCAGGGCGTTGTTTGCTGGGTTTTCAGAATCCTTAGAGCCCGAATAGCCTTAGTCAATATTCTTCAGAGGAGGAGAATGCCTAACCTCCTACAGAGAGTGATCGCCGTTCCGGGGTAATTGTCGGATTTCCACCAAGTAGAATTGTGCTTAATTGCCCATTCGGGGAGATTGAAACAATCTGAGGTTGGATTGATGAAAAGAGAAGAGTGGGAATTGTGCCGAAAGGCAATGGAATACGAGTATATGACCGGGTACGAATTGGCACTGTTCCATTTGCGAGTTGCGCTTATGGAAGCCCTAGTACGACGCGGGCCTAGAATCATAGGGCATAGACGCGGAGTTGGTCCACAGAAAACAGCTGCGCCTTCTATTTGACAGTTTCCAAGCTATTACACAATCGTTTCAGCACCTACTCCTAGGATTGAAGCAGCAAACCTACAATCCTCATGTTTGGCGGCGGCAATCTATGTTACGTGTGACGCAACATACCCTGGATATTTGTCCTAGTCAAATTGACCTCTAGTTATTTGTGCCTTGACGAGCCTTCTGCACCGTGGAGGCTCACTTCGTATTCCGCCATCAGTTTGGAGTACAATCGATCTGGGATCAAGTATGCTATACTTTCAAGTCTCTCAATAGTTTGCAGGATCCTTTCGACCTCGGGACTGGTTGTGGTCGCTTGTAGGTAAGCTGATTCCTTCCTGCTGGAGATGCGTCGTCTCTGTGTTGTGAGATTCCAGCAGATTGCAGCGCCTATTGTCAGTATTGTGGCACCCGTTGCCAGTTCGATTGCAGGCATAGTGTAGTTAGGAGTCCAGACTGCGACTACGACTTTGGGTTTGTCCATCATGATGGTTGCATTGTGCTGTGATGCTGACAGATCTCCCGTCCATCCGCCGAACACATATCCGGCTCCCAGCGTTCCCAGGAATCCGTCAAGTGCGGGGCCGATAGGTTGTCCGATTGAGAAGGTGGCGTTTGTTCCCGCATCATACCATCCGTTTCCGCTCACGCTTCCGTACTGCGAGGTCAGCGTGAGGTAGTATTGGGTTTTGTAGATAGCTGTCACGGCCATGTCTCCGTTCACTTGGACTGAGCGAAGCGTGAAGAGATTGCCGTCGCTCCATGTTTCGAATATAGCTCTCGAGCCAGGAGATAAGTCAATTACTGGCGGAATCTGAACAGAGTGGCTACCCAGCCACAGGACTCGAAACTTGGCTGTTCCATCAGGCCCGGTTGTTGTTGCATTGCCATCTAGTTTCACCGTGGTGCCTCCACTAAGTCTAATTCCCGCACTAGATGCGATTCTTATGGTGAGTGTCGCCGGGCCTATCTGGAGAGTGAGTTCTCTCGTACCGGACTTTTGGTACCACCAGCCACTTTGTCCATTAATCGTATCCCAGCGGGCGGCATATACGGTGAGTTGCCACTTGCCCTGCGCATCGGGAACTTTCAGACTTAGGGAACACGGCCTGGTGCCTCTTCCTTTCAACCCAGGCGCAATGCAAAAACTGAGTTCGTCCCCGGCATTGAAGGAACTCCTATATCTTCCGTTGACGGCACTGACCCTGACATTGGTGGCGGCGCTGAACTCATATTCGAAATAGACTCTAATTTCAAAGCGTGTTCCCGGCATGACAAGACTGGGACTGTCTACGGCAATGATTGTAGGGCGAACATGCTGTCCATAAGTCTGTGCCGCGCCAGGCTGCACGAACATTAACCAAGAAACCACGAACAACGTCAAATAGCAGACATAGCGGCGAGCAGAGGTCGTTCCTTGCCCAAGAAGCATTTCCTAGGCCTCAAGACTCCTCTTAAGTCGTTCCACGTACTCACCCTCAAGCTTGCTGAAAACCTCCTCGGACAGACTCTCTCGTCTCCTGAGTTCTTCGAGCCTCGAAAGGATCTTGGCATTACGTTCAAGCTCGCGGTCTATTACTGGCTTGGTCTGTCGGGGCTTCGGAAGGAAGCTTGTCGATGATTCCGCAGGTCGAGTGAACGCCGCTGTTAGTCCGCTTGCCAACAGCAGCAACCCCACAACGGATAGCAGGAACGGGCGGCTAGTTGAGGCTGCCTCAAACCCGCCAAGGATTTGCGGGGCTAGACCGGTGAAGCGAGTTACATTGTATAGAACTAGAGCTGTGCCGATGCCAGCCAGACTTCCGGCTAGTATGTCGACGAGTCGCCGAGATTTCATTGCAGTGTCTCCACAGCCGAGTGCACTTTGAATATAGGATTAAACTCATTATTTGACTATTCGGCGAATATTGTCCTACATCGTCCTAAATGATTTCTTGAAAAGAGAGGGGCGAATATCGTCTCACGACGACAAATAACCTCAAGTGGGTTGCAGCGCCATAGATCTCGAGTGAATGTTGACACACTTGCGAGGCCGGTAGCTTGTATAGAGCGTGAAGTCAACAACCCGAGATGTGTCACCCAACGCCAATAGGTTGTACGAGGGACGCCCTCCTGCCCTGAAATAAGAAACGGCGCAACTCGGTAGCGTCTCCCCATGTGAGAAATCTCTCAGCAAAACCGCAGCGACAGGCCGTGCAGTCGACATTTGGAGGATTGCGCCAAAGGCTTATACATTTGGCGACTGAATGTTGCTTCGCTCGGTTAACACTTATAGGGATGCCGACATGCGGTCCACATTTTCGAGTATGTGGCAGCCACGCTGGCATGACGAATACCGGTTGGCAGTCAACTCAAATTCCCCAACTCGCACTGTCGTGCCTGCGAAGAAACATGACCTGCGCGTTTGGAAAGGATATTTGAAGACGCAAACAGGGCAGCTTCACTCAATGGAGATACGATTGGAGTACGAAGCAGAAAGAGACAAACGGACTCTATTCTACCCGTTGGCACCTCCGCAGGTTGAATGGCAGACCCCCATTCGCCATCCGAACATCCAACCGCCACGCCCAAGCGGCGAGGGCATTGTATGTTTAGGACCCCTTCGCCCTGACCTCTGGAATCCCAAGACTCACATCGCCAAGGTTCTTGACTTCATCGAAGTTTTACTCAATAGCCCAGATCCTTCGGATCCCATCAATCATCCTGTCTGCTTGGAGGTTGCAGTATCCATGATCAAAGAGAGGCTCACTAGAACCCCAACATTAGCACATATTTTGGAACCCAAGTTGCGGGAGGCTGAGCTTGTCCTGCGAAAATACGCTCAGAGATGGAACGCCGTGAGAATGGACGCTGAGAAACGGGATCGTGACAGAGCTTGGTATCTAATTGTTGAGGCAGGGAAGCGTCTGTCGGCTGAATCACGTCGATGAGGCCTCGAGGGCTTGTCGGCCGTTTTAATCGAGGAATCATTAATTCGGAGAATACTGAAAATCGTCTGTGGTGGCCTGGCCGTCTCTCGTGAAGGCAGGAATCTGGAAGTTTCAGGGCTACTAGTTGGAAAGGAGCGGCTCGATAAGCTACTAATCACCTCTGCAGTGACGGGAGAACAATCATCAAGTGAGACTAGATCCGATCTCAGTGAGGACTTCATGGCGGGGGTCGCGTACAAGCTTCTTGAAAGCAATGCGGAGGAAAGGATTGTCGGCATGTTTCACAGTCACCCTGGATTTGGGATATTCATATCGCAAAGAGATGCGAGAACGATGATTGCTTTTCAGCGCTTGTATCATCGTTTTGTAATGATGGTGGTCGACCCCTTAGTCCCCCTGTCTTTGACACGATACAAGTTCTTCAGATACGATGTGAGTGAGGGACGAGTCGTTGAAATCCCAGTGGCTGTCAGTGCACTTCATGAGGCTGGCGGCTGAAGACACTGAGCCTATCTCAAAGGGTCTTGGAATTGTCAAAGGCGGACCTCCGATACGATCGGCAGATGAGGATTCCTGGATGGAATCAATCAAAACTCAGGCGCGCTAGAGTCCTCGTAGTTGGGCTGGGCGCCCTAGGCAACGAGGTCGGAAAGAATCTGACCCTTGCTGGCGTAGGCAACCTAACGCTTCTTGACTTCGACAAGGTTGAGTCCACGAATCTGAATCGAGCTGTTCTTTTCTCAGCGAAGGATGTGGGTTTGCAAAAAGTTGAAGCTGCAGCGAGATCTTTAACCCGACTGAATGCAAAGGTTAGGATCGAAATTTTCAACGGAGAATTGAACAGGTTTGTCAAGAAGCGGAGCAATGCGCTCCGAAAAATGGACTTGATTGTCGGTTGCTTGGACAACGACGAGGCCCGGGTCATTCTCAACCATGTCTCAGTGAGGTACAGAATCCCATATGTCGACGGGGGCATGCTCAACGCGATGGGGAGTGTTCGGGTGTCAATCCCTCCATACACGCCTTGTTGGGAGTGTGGTCTGCCAAAGAAGCTGTACTCAACCATCGGCCAACGTTATCGTTGTGAAGATCTCGTTTTCGAAGACCTCACAACAGGCCAGATCCTAGTCAGACATCCGACGGTCTCCACCGTTACATCACTGACTGCTGCCATCCAGTCTCACGAAACTCTGAAGATCCTTCACGGATTGGGCTCCTTTAGAGCGAAAGGCACGTGGGCAGAGGGTGTTGGAAAGCCTGTCGAGAACGAGACGCAATATGATTGCCGCACGAACACCTCTCTGGTTCAGGTATTTCGCAAAGACATAGAATGCTACGTATGCGGATTGCACTCAACGTCGGTTGACAGGGTAACGCCGCTTCGGATCAGGCTATCCAAGAGTGATAGTCTGTCGAGTCTCAAGGCGAAGATTCAGAGTCAGCTCGGTGCCAGAGAATTCAACCTTGTCAGAGGATTAAGACCTTTCCCTGACCGAGCCAAACTGATAGCCACTGTGCGGAGCTTGTTGCAGAGAGTTGAGTTTCTCTCAGGGCAACTTTCGAGATCAACCGAAGGAATCCAAAGCATGCACAAAAGTTACGTCTTGATCCGAGAATTTCTGAATTCGGACCTCGTTGCCAAAGCACATCAGAGCATGCGAGAGGGCATTCCTTTCTATCCCGAAGTGATCATCGAAGTATTGAAGCGACTGACACACGTGTTTGGCGATCTCACCATCGAAGGGTCACAAGACCGTACTCAGTCAACTCAGGAGCTCTTATCGAGCGCTAACTCTGCTTTGATGGGTTTCAATGAGGACGTGTCAGTCATGGAAAGTTTGCAGGGGGGCACTAGTGTGCTATGTGCGATACGGCAGAATTCCAGCATAACTAGGGACGTTCAGGTTGAAGTGTCACTTGATTAATTCTGATAGTTCTCATGGAAAGTCTTATTGGCTCAGCAGTAGCCTGACTTGAGATGTGTGATTATCTTGCGAAAGGTATTGTTGTTTCTGGTAGTAACGATGTTTGTCTCTGTCCTTGTTACGCAGGTCTTCGCTCAAGGTTTTCTCGTGGTTTATCCTGGTGGAGGGAGCATTCGATGGTATTTCGACTACCCGAAGACCGTTGATCCGGGTGTGACGTTCTCAGTTCAGGTGCTTGCGGAGCACGTTCCATACAGCGCCCCAGTGACTCCCATGCTGCGTGCTACAGCTCAGCCGTCACCCATCGTCTTTCCGGTATCGACCTCGGGCGATTGTGATCCAAACTGGTGCACAAGGTTCCCGCTGCTCGCCAGCAATGACCAATTTTCGCTCAGAATGTTCTTCAGCACTCAAGCTTCAGCCCCGCCTGGTTCCCCGATAATTCTGAAGGTTGACACTGCTTCCGTGAGGGCCACCAATCAATTTCAGACTGTTACCGATCTACAAATACAGATAACGCCCGCTGCGCCTACCACGGTTAGTATCACGAGCGTTACTACCACCCAAGAATCGACGACGATAACGGAAACTGCGCAGCCGTCCCCCACGGATCCATTCGTGCTGGTATCCGCTCTT
>Ga0315268_10008299_pt1 | contig 10876 bp, 12 predicted proteins | sample C1_top_MG_FD_204535 | JGI IMG/M metagenome (GOLD analysis project Ga0315268, IMG submission 204535) | Sediment microbial communities from Yellowstone Lake, YNP, Wyoming, USA - C1_top | ecosystem: Environmental > Aquatic > Freshwater > Lake > Sediment | place: USA: Wyoming | collected 2017-08-01 | reverse complement strand
CCCGGACGCCGCCTTGTAGGAGGAAATCTCACAGGTGATATAGCGCGCCCCGCTATTGGGGATGCTGATGGTATAGGCGGAGCCGGTGGGCGGGTTCAGCAGGTGCCATTGCTCCACTACGGTTTCGCCGCTCGTATAACTGCGGTTCAGGTCGTGCTGCGTCAGGGCGATGCCGTTGTAGGTGGGAGCGCCGCCGGTCCTGGCGGTGAGGCCGTCGGTGACGATGGAAAGGACCAGCAGGGTGGCCCCGGCCCCGCAGGTATAGGTCCCGGTTCTCGGGTTGGCGTTCGACCGGGCCAGGTTCAGCTTAGTGTCGTAGGTGTGGGCCAATTAAGTTTCCGTCACCGGATTATGCGCTCGTCTGAGTGCAAGTCACCAGGTTGTCGAACTCTTCGATCCATCGGTTTGTGGATAAACCCCTAGCCCCTCGCCCCAGGTGTCTACATCAGACCGTCACGAGCCGAAGTGAATGTGGCCATTTTTTAATCGCACGGGCGACCCGAAGGTGTTACCGCATAGAAATCCCTACGCTGGAGGCCCCGGCGTGGAATCGAACCCGCAACCCCCTGTTACAAGGCAGGCGCTCTACCTTTCGAGCTACGGGGCCCCTCGGTTTATGGCCGCCTTTAGGTGCCAGCCGGGACGGTGATGGAAAAAGCGGTGATGGCCACCGGGCCGTTCGCCACGATGCTGGTGGTGTTCAGGTTCAGCGTGGCATTGGCGGTGCCCACGTCCCCGTCCGCGATGGCCGTGTTGCCGTCCGTCTTGAACAGGCGAAAGTAACCCGCCGTGCCTGTGGCATTGGCGTTCACCTGGGCGATGGCCCCGAAGGTGAGGACCCCGTTCGCCACGGAGTTGTTGGCTGCGGCCGGCAAGGTCAGATTCGCCAGCAGGGTGCCGGTGGCGTTGTTCCCCGGACCTGGAGAACTGCCCGTGTAAATCCGCATAAGCCCGTTGTTGGCATCGCTGTTGATGGCATTGGCGATGTCGTTCTGGATGCCTACCGCTAAGACGAAAGAAGCCATGGGTCAACCTCCTTACCCGGTGCTCATGGTCAGGGTCAGAGTGTATTGGATTTTCTGCCCCGAGAGCGTGATGGGGATGCTGCTGGCGAAGGACTCCACGAAGATGAGAGTCTTCAGGGAGTCCCCACCGAACAGCGTCCCGGTATTGGTGACAGCCGCCGCCGCGGTGCTGAGGCCGGTGATGTTCAGCTTCAGGCCGGAGCCGGAGCCCACGATGTTGGCCGTGGTCAAGGCAGTAGCCAAGGAGTGCCCCTGGCCGCCGTCCACTAGGGCTACGGCTGTCACCACGCCAGCCGCGACTTCGGTAATGCACACCTTGGTCCCTGAGCCGCCGGTCTGGGTGATGCTGACAATATCCCCTTGCGCGTAGCCGGCGCCGCCGTCATTGATGGTGATGGTGGATACCTGGCCGCTTATCTTGAGGTTCTCGCCGGTCTGGAAGGTTCCGGTCTGGGTCTTAATGGCCAGCCAGCCAGCCGCGGTTCCTGCCGTCCAGGAGCCGGAAGCCACCCATACCGCGGTCACCGTGCCCTTGGCGCCGGAAGTGGCGCCAGCGATGATGTCGCCGGGGTTAATCTGGGCGGAGCCATTGGCGAAAGGGATGATGAGCGTCCAGCCAAAGGCCCCGTAAACTGTGGGGGCATCGGCCACGTCCGCGGCTGCAAAGGTCCACTCCAGGTAAGTCGCTGGCGGGGCGCCATCGCAATACTGGGCCGCCCCTTTCCCGAGGACATCGGTGGCCAGATACCATTTGCCCTCGGTCAGGGTGTCTTCCACCACCACGGGGGGCAGGTCTTTGGTGACATAACTGCGTCCACCGCCTTGGGACAGTTCTTGCAAGGTGCCGAAGACCGTGTTGCCGTCAGGTGTCAGGGCGTTCTTGAACAGCCCGACCCGCAGGGCCAGACTGCCCAAGATGGCCTTCAAGGCAGTGACTTCGCCACTATTAGGGATGTATATCACTGGAATATTCCTCCTTTCCTACGAGAACAGCTTGCCGCGTCTCAGGATGTCGAAAAGAGTGCGGTCCATCTCCCTGGTGGGAGCGCCAAAAAGACTGAAAACGGTTTGGGGCCGGCCGTCGATGTCACGATAGAAGGCCGCCCCTTCGGTGAAAGAGTTCATCTTGAGCCGGTGGTCGGTAATATGCATCATGTGGCCGATATTGGTGCCGATGACGATGCCCCGGGCATCCATCCACGCCGGCAGGGACTCGGAGACCACGTTGCCAGCGATTTCTTTCTGGCGCACTTGGGCATAAACCAGGGTGCCTGACACCGCCCCGTCTCCCACGCGGTGGGCCACCATCTTGTCCGGGGATGTGCGGTTCAGCCACCAGGTGGAGGTTCGGGAGTTTACATAGAGCCCGTCTGTCACCGGCGCCACCATCACCACTTCTTCATTGAAGGGCAGGTAAAGGTGGGGGAAGTTCTCATACCGGAAGGCGGCACTGTAATAGACCTTGTTCTCCCGGGCCCCCCAGATACGCCCGTGCCCAAAGGCGAAGTGGGTGAAGGGCGGGGGCGCCGCCTCGTCCAGCGTGGGGAGAGGCTGGATATAAGGAAAGCGTCTCCTGATCACCCCGTCATCATCCAAGGCGGCCAAGAATAGCTCCCCCCCATTGGGGTGGGTTATCCAGCACAAGGCGTCTTCCGGCAGGTTTAGGATTTTGAGACCCTGAAGGGTGCCTTCCCAGGAGACCCGGGTGAGGGGTCCGTTGCCGCTTAACTGGTCCCCTCGGCGGGTAGTGAAGCAAAGAGCATATTGCCCGGGTTCCAGGTCTCCCTCGGTGATTTGCACCTGGGGGGCCGGGGGTAGGTCCAGGCCCCACGGGCGGACTTTCCCGAGATTCAGGTCGTAGATGCCGTTCGTCCAGCGATTCGAGAAGTAGATAATCCCGAAAAGTTCCAAGTAGGTGATTCTGGCCGGCGGCCCTTCCAGGGCCTTGAGCGCAATCAGGTGCGGCCCATCAAGCCGGTAGAGAATGTTGCCGCCGGCCGCCAACATGACACTGAGGCCGTCCGAGAGAGAGTGGGCCCCGGGAAGGTCCAGGAACTTGCCGGAGCCGGCCCTTTTCTTGAGAACGAAGCCGTCCGCCACGTCCGCGTTGACGATGACCGCGGGAGTGGCTTTCCCGGTCTGGTCGGTGAGGTCTGAGGGAGCCCGCGGCAAGTTGTTCATGCCGTGGAACCCCAGGATTCGCACGGGCTTAATAGTAGCCACGATAGAACCTGCCTGGACCGATGGGATCCCGGCCGCCATGACGCCGCGGGCCGCCCCTTATCTTCGCCAGATAGTTGATGAGACCGATGGGTCCCATGGGGGACCCGTAGAGGCCCTCGCTGTATTTTCCCTGCCAGTATTGCAGGGGTTTGGGGTCGAAGTTCACCGTTTGGTCCATGAGCAGTTGATAGCCCTTGATGATGACCCGGGGGATGATGACCCGTTCGTGGAACTCCGGCGGGATGCAGGTGCAGGAGTCCCCCGGCTTTTTAAGCTCCACCGGTTTCTCATAGAACCACAGGTAGATAGACTCCGTGGCTCGGGGATAAACCCCCAGGTAGTTCACCCCGCCGAAGTTGGCCGCAGCCGCCATCTCCACGTGTTTATCCACGCGCTGGTGGCCTGGGTCCACGCGGTCCAGATAGTCAATCTCCAAGGGACGCTCTTGATTTTTGACGGTGATGTGGGACCATTTGCTGTCCGCGGCCCGAAAGAGCTTCTTGTGGAAGGTCTCAGGCAGAGCAAAGAGCCAGGAGGTCTCCGTCACCGGGAAGGTTGCCGGCTCGATAAGCCGAAGTGTGGGCAGGTCGAAGTCCGCGGCTATCTCCAGGATGGCGTTGTTAATCCAGGCCCGGAACTGCGGCTGGAGGCTGGCGTCCTGGATGATGACCGCCAACTCCTTTTCCATCTGCTCCAGATTCATGGTTACGCCACCTTGAGCTTCTTTTTGGCCGCGGCCAGGGCTTCAGAGATGCCGCCCTTCTTCCCCGCCTCCAGCTTGATTTCGTCCATGACGAGGGAGAAGCTGGAGCTATCGGAGTCCACCCGGATGCTGTTCACTTTGCCCTTGACGATAACCGTGACCTCCTGATCCACGGTCAAGTCGCCGAACCCCTCTGGCTCCTTCATGCCACCCTTGCCCTTGCCGAAGTCGAAGCTGACCTGGCGGCACCATTCATTTTCCACGGCTGTAGGTGCTTTAGATGCTTTAATAGTCATGTTTCCTCCAGGGTGGGCGTTCCTCCCATGAAGTCCCACACTTGGGGCATTGTTTGTCCGCCTGGGGGTAGCAGGCCGGGTCCGGCCTGCCTACCCACCGGCATTTTGGGTTAGGGCAGATGCGAAGATACTCTTCCTCTGCCATGTCTTAAGCCACAACTGAGTCCCTGATGGGCTCAGACACCGGTGCTGGCGTGGGCCGCCTCAGCTTGCCCCCAGGCCCTTTTACCGGCCGCGCTTTGGGTTGTTTGCCCGCAAGTTCCTGGGCTACGGCCCCGGCCTTGGTTTCTTGGAACGCCCGGACCTCTTTCCTCTGGTCCATCTTCCGGGCCAGGGCGATGAGCGCGGCATCCAGAAGCGGACCGGGTTTCAGGCTGTTAATCAGGTCTGACGGACTCTCTACCGGGGTGCCGTCTTCAAAGAGGGGGGTGCCATCCGCCTCGAACATGATACGCCGGGGGGCCTCCTCCTCCCTCTCGTGACGATGCGTGAACCACTCCAGGGCGTCTTCCAGGTCCGGCCCTGAGAGCACCGCCTTTAGCTCATCCTCGTTTTTGATGGGCAAGCCGTTGATGTGGGAGTAGGCACCATTAATCAGCTTGGCGATGTGGAACGTGCCATCCTGCCAACTGCGTTCCACTTCAATCGTCCCGAACCTTTTAGTGTAGATTTTTTGGGTCATGAATTTTCCTTTCTTGCCGTGGTTTTTACTGCCCCCTGACCTCCAGGAGCAGGGTTCTGGCGGCTACCGCGGCGCCGGTGCCCAACTCAGACAGGGCTCCTGCCGCACCGCCTGACAGAGTATGGCTGTGATTCGCCAGGGCGGCCCCGACAAAATCGGCCGTCACAGTGCCCTCCGGGGTCACGTTTGCCGCCAGCACCCCGCCCTTGGTGGCCGCGTTGGCGCCCGGAACGGTGATGTCGTTGGCAGAGGCTTTCCCGAACTGGCTGTTGGCGTCCAGACCGATAGCGTCATTGGCGTCTATGGTGAGCCCGCCTTTAACGAGCAGGTCGTGGGCGTGGTTTGCCGCGTTGCCGGTGAAGTTGGCCGTCACATTACCGGCCGGAGTGCCAGCGCTGTTGGCTGAGATGGTCCCCGTCACCGCGCTGCCCTGGAAGATGCGGATGGTGTAGTTCGTGGGGTCATAGACATAGACATAGCCGTCCGCCGGCTGTTGAATGTAAAGGCGCTTGATTTCTTTCTTCATCCCGAACTTGCCTATGGACGGCAGGGGAACCCCCAGCGCCGGATAAGTCATGCCCTCGCCACCGAAGGTAATGCTGGGAAAGCTCACATTCGGCTGGCCGGGCGGATTGTAGTTGTCCGCCGCCAGAAGGGTCACAGCAACGTCCTGTGCAGTAATCGCACCCATAGTTATCTCCTTTAAAGAGGGGGGCCCAGAGTCGGACCCCCATCCCGTTTAAACCGGCGTTTTTTCCGGGGTCCGGTCCACCACATAGTCCTCGTTGAGGGCCACTTCCGCCCGGGGATGATAGTCGAAGAACGGCTGAAAATCCCCGGCGATGTTGGCGCCGCCGGTGGCCGCGGTGGCGATTTCCACCACCACCTGGTCCCCGGGGTTGAAGTCAGCCTTCCCCTGGAAGGCCAGCCCCGCATACGGGGCAACGGCGGCAACCTTGGCGTTGTCCACATCAACATAATAGACCCGACCCGCTGCATCGCCGTTCTCCAGGTAGATGTAACCGAGTTCCACCTTGTCCGTGGCGTTGGCCTTGGGGTAGCGATAGAGTTTCAGCTTCCCTTTCTGGGTCATGGTGTCATAGTTGAAGGTCACCGTGGGCCGAAACCCGAACCGGGTGACGCAGATGGGTTCCGCCAGCCCGCCAACGGGCGGATAGGTAAGAATGGCCGCGGCGTTGGCTTCCAGAGGGATAGCTGTGGTCATGGTGGCCGCGAGCACGCCTCGGTCAATGCACCATTTGTCGTAAGTGCCATAAGCCATGTTCATTTACCTCCTTGTCCGCACCGACTTACAGAGAGTCAATGCGGATGATTTTCGCCTTGCCGTCATCCGCCACGTTCCAGACCGAGCCGAATCCCAGAACCCCATACCACGCGGCGGCCTGAGTGCGCCCGAAATCGCTCTGGAAGTTGGGGTCCAGACGCAGATGCGGGGTCTCCGCCTCGATACGGGCCACCGCTTCGTCCCCGAACACTACGGCTTCGCCCAGGACGGTGGAAGTGCCAGCCACGTTAGAGAAGGCCAAGGCCCGATTGCACTCCACCCAGCGAATCCTTTCGGTCATGCCCATCTCGCCTTTGAAGACGAAATCGCCCTTGGACAGGTATTTGTGCCACTCTTGCCAATAGCGGTCGTCTTTCAGGCTACGCAGGTTCTTGTTGCAGGAAATGCCCACGTAGTTGTCCCCCTCGTAAGGCGGGCAATGGATGGTGTCCCGGAGGTAATCGGTGATGAGGGCGCAATGCTGGAAGGTCAGGCCCGCGGTGGCCAGGGCCGCCGGGGTGCCATTGGTGCCCCAGGACCCACCTGTCAAACTGGTGGGGCTGAAGGTCAAGAGGACGGAAGCCGGTTCCATGAAAGCCTTGGCGGCTTCCGTGTCCAGAGCCTCCTCCATTTGGGTGCGGAGGGCCTTCTGAAGGGAATTGCTGGGCTTGAACTCGGCCAGCAGTTCCATCAGGTTGGTGTATTCCACGCCTTCCCCGAACTCAACCACTTTGATGAAGCGGTTGCCCCACGCCAGCTTGCGGATGGGGATGCGGGTGTCCTCCTCCAGCCGAGACGAGGGGGAGTTGGGCAGGCGCTCGATGTGCATGATGTTGACCATCTCGCCCGCGTTGCGCTTGAACCCAATCCCATGGTCATGGGTGAAGGGCAAAACGATGCAAGCGCCGGCCGCCACTTGCAGGAGCTTTTTGGAAAGCTGGTGGTTCTTGTAGATTTTTCGTATACTTACGGTCGCCCGTAAGAATCGACTATACCATCGACTCTCGTGCTTCTAATTTGGATAAATCCAAAGCACCAGAGCCGCCCCTTGGTAGTCTGTGAAGGCTCCATAAACGCCGTTTCAACATCCTCAGTCCATTATGCAATGCCAAGTAATGTTGCCGGAGAACTGCCATTCTCTCTCCGCCATTGCACCCGGCCATTGGATGTTCATTTAACCGCCAGCTAATGAACTCGGACATTAGCTTCGCTTCATCATATTTAGCGGTTAAATGTGGCAAGACCGTTCGGAGTAGTAATTGTATCGCTTTATAATTCGAAACAATAACTACCAACCCTTCTTTATATGGCGCCCGCGCCTTCAAAGGATGGACAAAAAATGAGATACCCAAATCAGATAATATTTGGGTTATCCTTTGAATCATAAAGGGATTAGTGTTTCGAACCTCTACCCGACAGCGATAATGGTTTCTGTTCTTATTTCCATTCGCGTAGGTAGTATGGATACAACCTTCCCCATCAATGATTCCTGCCAGCCAAGCGGCATCTAAGTTGTCCTTGCTGATTGACCCCACCGAAACATTTTCACACTCTGGTAGTTTCGGATACCCGGGTGTTTCCAGCATATTCGGGGTTTGCATCATTGAGTCACCTCAATGTGGGGCATCTATTCCACACCCACCGCGGCATCGAACGTCCAGTTTAAGGGAGCCATAGCTCAAACCTCCGTTAGATTCTTCGTTCTTGTTGTTTTTCCTCCAGGATGCCCTTGAGCGAGTAAGCCTCCTCTTTGGGGGCCGACTTGGGTGTCCTGGAGCCCCGTTCCAGGATGGCGTTTTTCTCCTGCGCTTTACGGATCGCTTCTTCCTCCCCTTTGGTGAGTTGAATCATTTGGTCTTTGCGCTTCCGCACTTCGGCCACAACCCAATCCACCTGCTCTTGCAGGGGTTTTTCATACAGGTCGTCCGGGGCTCTGCGGGCTAAGGCGGTAAAGAGGATGAAATCCGCAGAATCCGCCTCCATGTTGAGACCGGCCTTGGTGGCTATGTCCACCGCCTTTTGCCAAACACGGGCGCGGCCTTCGGCGGCGTCCGCCGCTTCCTGTGCTTCCCGTTCAGCCTTTATGGTGTCCCGGGTTATCTTGGCGATTTCATCTGGAGTTAGGGAGGACGGCTCTACGGCTACGGCCTCCAAAAGGTCCGCCCAGACGTTCGCCACCTGCTCTTGATAATCCGGGTCAGTCCGGTCCAGTTGCGCGATTCGGTCAAACGCCGCTTTGGACACGCTCTTTAAGCGCGTCTTGCGGCCCTCCTTGGTGACAGGCGGCTTGGATGTTTCTTCGGGGGGCTTCTCGGGGATCCTGGTTTTAAGACCCTCAAGTTCCTGTCTGAGTTGCTCGCGCTCGCGTTCCGCGGTTTCCCGGGCCTCTTTGTCTTTGGCGGCCTGGGTAGTCGCCTCGTGCATCCGCCGTTCCGCTTCGGCATGGGCGCGTTCAGCTTCCTCTTTGGTCTTAAACTTGGATTCCGGCGGTTTTTCCTTGCCCTCCTCCTCCGGGGGTTTGGCGCCCTCGGGGATCCCACCCTCGCCTTCCAGGCCAGGAGTCGCTTCTTCTTCGCCCAAAGCCGGATGGCCGGTAAAAACCGGCACCCCGGGCCCCTGCTCCTCCAGGATTTGGGCCAGGGAGCCCTCATCTTCGGCGGTCTTGTTGTCCTTTATGACTTCCGCTTCGCCTGCCATGGTCTTTTCCCTTTCTGGCGGTTATCCTTGCGGGCCGCCGCGGGGCCAATGCTTGCGTCCCCCCTCAGTTGGCCGACTTCAGGGAGAACCCCGGGTTTTATTTTTCGGGTGTTATCTCCTCCGAGGCACCCGGTGTTGCCATTCTAGCTAACTGCGGCCCCAGAATGCGGAGAGCCTCTCTCTCCGCTAGCGCCGGGGCAAACTCCAGCTTGAACCTCAATGATTCAATGACACCTTTCAGGGTTTTGCACTCCAGGTCTTCTTCTGCCAGCTTAACCATGCGGTCTCGGTATCTTTCTAGAAATATTCTTAAAACAGGGCTGCCGCCATGAAGTTCCCCGGCAATCTCCCTGGCCTCCTGCATGGTCTTGTCAAGGCGTCTTTTCGCCCTGATTCCCTGCTGGGTTAAGATTTCCTCCTGACTGGGTCGGCGGTTGATGATGTCAATGGTGCTACCGCTACCCATGATTTCGTTGTCCATTACGGCGCTCCTTCCGGCGGTGGTGCCATTCCTTCCAGCGGTGGCGCCATTCCTTCCGGCGACGCTTCCCCCGCCGGCGGACTAGTTAGGGCGCCGGCTTGGGCCCCAAAAAGACCCGCCTGCTCCCGGTTCGCGTCCGCCTCTGCATGAGCTTTGTCCGCCAGGGCCCCATGCCGCAGGGCCTCGTTCTCCATTTTGATGCGCTCCGCCTCGTCTTTGGCTTTCTGTTCCTCGATGGCCTTTTCTTGCTGGGCCTGCTGGGCAACATCAATCTTCTTGGCTGTCTCCTCGTCCACAATCATCCCTTCGTCCTTCAGATTCAGGCGGCGCTCGATGGACCGGAGCAACTGGTAAGGCTTCATGTAGGCTGGGAATATCTTGCCTTTTTCGCCGTCAAAAAGAGGCAGGATAAGGGTAGCGATAGCGTTGATGATTTCCTGGTTCCGCATCAGACTGGCGACCCCAGACACCTTGAAGGCGCCCGTGGTAAGTTGGGGCAATCTCAGCCCCGTGGGGAATTGCGCGGAGACCGGGACGGTATACTTTCGGGCCACATCCGGCCCCATGAACCTGGCCAACTCTGGTGCGGTCATGTTGATTTGAATGGCCTCGGCCGCGGCCATGATGGCGTCCAGGGCCCCGTCCTCCAGGTTCTCGCCCATGAGACCGATGATGGTCATGGACTGCTCCAGGTTTTGCGCCGATTCCCGGGCCGTAACCTGCTCCCGGTAGCCTGGAAGCCCCTGCGCGGCGTAGTTAATCATCACGCCTTCCTGGAACCTCTGGTCCGCAAAGTTCATGTTGGCCAGGATGTCTCCCGTCTGGCCCCGCCGGTCCACCACCCGCACCGCTTGTTGGCCGGAAACGGTGCCCCGGGTCAGCCATTGTTTCCCGGGATAGTCGTCCAGGTCTTCCTGGTCAGTCAAGGTGGAAATATCTATCTCCGTGGGGGGGTTGACACTCCAGTTAAGCTGGTCGGCGTGCAGAGCCCAGAGGTTGGACATGAAATACCAGAGGCTCTTGATGCCTTGAATCAGGGACCGGCCATCAAACCTGAGCAGGTGTGGCAGGGGGGAGAAGCCGGTGCCAGGCCACCGCAAAGTCGGGTAGGGACTCACCCGGGGCTCCTTTATCACCCGGTCCCCCACCACCATAAAGGAGGCATTGGGGAGAAGCATCTGGCCTCGCTTGTCCAGGATGGTGCCCCAGAACTCGGAGGTCAGACACATGGTGCGGAAGCTGGAGCGATGCCACACCATGTCCTTGCGGCGCTTAATTTCCTCCGGGGTGAGGTTGATGTCCCCCTTGGGATTTCCCCAGGTGCCTCCCGGACCCATGTCCGGCACATTTTTATAGATGCCCCGGTCTTCTTTCACCTTCAAGTCGTAATAATCAAGCCACTCCTGGTGTATCCAGTAGAGACCGGATTGGGAACGCCGACTGAGGGCGTCCGGGTCCCGGTGAATCTTCCAGGGTTCGATGAG
>Ga0315268_10008298_pt1 | contig 10877 bp, 13 predicted proteins | sample C1_top_MG_FD_204535 | JGI IMG/M metagenome (GOLD analysis project Ga0315268, IMG submission 204535) | Sediment microbial communities from Yellowstone Lake, YNP, Wyoming, USA - C1_top | ecosystem: Environmental > Aquatic > Freshwater > Lake > Sediment | place: USA: Wyoming | collected 2017-08-01 | reverse complement strand
GAACGGGGGAGAAATTGGCTGAAAAGGTTGATTCACAATTGAACACAATCAGAAATAATCCGAGCTTGGTACGGTCATTCTTTGGACATCCAAGTGTCGCCTATATTTCTGACTTATGAGTAATTGCATGTCTGCCAAGACCTGCGAACGCTGAAAATATTGTTGATTACCCGAAATTAAAGGAAGGATACGCGCAGCGCCTGAAGAAAATTCTGGCAGCCGGCGAGTTGCCCTACATCGATATAGAAAGCTCGTGCAAAGCAAAATATCTGGATATCGATTTCATCGCAAAAAACATTGATCGCCTTAACATCGGGCTGATGGCACTTTCTTCCGACATCAGCAAAGAGGAATTTGGGGACGGTGAGCTGTCTGACGACTTGCAGCAAAGGTTGCTTGCAAGTTATCCGGACCGGTTCATTCCTGTTGGTAATGGTGCGCGCCCTCCGGCTTTGACCGAGGCCTCAAATAAATTCCTCGATGCCCAGGAAGCCGCCGTTGCGGGAAAGGAAATCATGCTTCTGGGTGAATATGAGATCCGCCACTATCCATCGCCCAGGGAGTTAAAGCGCGGCAAGACGAATCGTGACGTTCGTATCCCGATCGATGGCCCGATCGGACACCGGCTGTTTAGCATCAGCGAAAAAACAGGCATTTCATTCCAGATTCATTACGAAATAGAAGATGAACTGCTGGCGCCGCTGGAAAACATGCTGGGACAGTATCCGGAGGCGAAGGTTATCTGGTGCCACCTGGCTCAAGTCCGCTATATCGAACGTGCCTCCCGTTATACGCCTGCGTATGTCGAGACCCTGATCAAGCGTTACCGGAATTTACATTTCGATACCGCATTCGGCGACTTCAATTCGGTGTATCCTCTCAGCAATCAGCACCATGCGCGTGTCTGGGCAGCCGATGGCAGCCTTAAGCCAGAATGGCGCGACCTGATTGCCGCCTATCCAAAGCGATTTTTATCCGCGCTGGACCTGGGCGGGGATCGTGTCGAACGGATTGCCGAATACGATCAAAAGCACAGAAATTTCCTGAGTCGCCTGCCGGTCGACACGCGGCATCGGGTAGCATACCGGAGCGCGTGGTCATTATTATTCGATGAAGAGTTTGCCTGAGAAAGCTGACTTATCATTTCGGTCGGCCAATATACGTTAGCCCATAAGAGGAGACGGCAGCTTAGTCGAATGGCTGGTTGTTCCATCAGCCTGTCGTAACGGGGAATAACATGACTGCAAGCCTCTTGCGTTTTCTTTACGCGATTCAAAAAGCCCCGGCTTGTCTCTTTCGCCAGCAGTGTTGAAGATATTACCAATCTTGAGGAGAAACCAGCTATGTCTAATTCTGCTTTTGACCTTGAAGCCAACATTGCCCCCGTCAGCGATATTGGAGAGCGCAAGCCGGAGCAAGGTATGGGTTTGTGCCTTTCCGGAGGCGGATACCGAGCGATGATCTTTCATCTTGGCGCTCTCATCCGCCTGAATGAAACCGGTTATCTCTCAAAGTTAAAACGCATTTCCAGTGTCTCGGGCGGATCAATCACCGCTGCCATGCTAGGCCTGAAATGGTCATCGCTAGGTTTTAAAAATGGAGTTGCCTTGAACCTGACCAGGGAGGTAATAGAGCCAATTCGTTGTTTCGCCCATCATACGATTGATGTTTCCTCAGTCCTTATTGGGCTATTGCCGGGATCCACAATTAACGGAAGGGTAGTCCGCGCCTATAGCAAATATTTATTCGGTGATGCCACCTTGCAGGACCTGCCTGTCGATCCACCGCGTTTTGTAATCAATGCCACCAATGTACAGAGCGGTGCGCTGGTGCGTTTTTCCAAGCCTTACATGCGAGACTATAAAGTTGGGGAGATTCGTAAACCAGCAATTCCATTGTCCGTTGCCGTTGCAGCTTCCTCGGCATTCCCGCCCTTCCTTTCCCCAGCCTTCATTGATCTTGACCCGGCAACATTTACTGCCACAGACGGTGAAACACTGACGGGCGATGAATACCGCCAGCGCATGGTGCTCACTGACGGTGGGGTATATGACAATCTCGGCATGGAAACAGTGTGGAAGCGTTTTGATACGGTGCTGGTTTCCGATGCGGGCATGAAATTTTCTCCGGATGCCAAGCCGGCAGAGGACTGGGCTTTTCACAGCAAGCGCGTACTGGACCTTATCGACAATCAGGTTCGCAGCCTGCGCAAAAGGCAGTTGATCAGCGCATATAAAGCCGGGCTGCGAAAAGGATGTTACTGGGGTATCGCCACAGATATCGCCCATTACAACCTGCCCGATGCCTTGCCTTGCCCCGCAGAAAAAACGATGCAGCTGGCGACCGTGCCAACACGGCTTCAGGACATGCCGGACAATATCCAGGAGCGCCTCATCAATTGGGGCTATGCTGTTTGCGATGCGGCGCTGCGTTGCCATGTTGATCCTGCCCTTCCGCCGCCCGCTGAATTTCCTTATTCGGGGGGCGTATGAGCCGCGAACTATTCAAGGCATGGGGAGCCGATCTCACCCCGGAAGATTTTTCAGCCGCACTGGCCGGTTTGGCAGCATTTGGCCCGCTGACTCAAATACCACCCGACAGCCTGATAGAAACCAAAGTAACGCTGATAAAAGAGCAAGGCGCGCCCCACCTTGCAGAGGCGTCGTTGACCAATATCGCAAAGGGCATCGGCCTGATAGTAAATGGCGAGCAACTAATGCTGGCGCCAGACTATGTGCGCCTGTGGAGAAATTTCTTAAAGCATTTGGCTCCAGGCGAGGCTATATGCATAGAGCTTGACGCAACGCTCAAGCAAGAACTCCTTTCCCATACCCCCGATATTTTCTGGGTGCTGCGTGAGCTGCAACGACCGGGTGGAGCGGCGGGAGCGGCATATCTGAAAAGTAAACATGACGAACTGCCGGTAGCGTTTGAACTCCCATGGCGCTTTGGTGTTCTGAACGACAAAGAATCCAGACGGATAGCAGAGATTATTCGCAACAACAGATGGCAGCATCTGTTCGAGGTGGTAAGTCCTGAAGCATCGCATTTGAAATGCGACATGCTTATATTGCCTTTCGATTTGCCGACCGCCAAGTCGAGGCTGTCGAAGCTTCATGGGAAGGGCTGCCATATCGAGGCTGACTCAGTAATCGTAATGCGAGGAACTGGCGAACCGGATACCGGGCGGGCACTGCAATTGGCTACCTCCGTTCAGGATAGCGTAGAAACCAGCGGTCTGGATATTGTATCTGTGCCTGACGCGCTCGATTCCGATTGGCTGAACCAACTCGTCTTGCTGCTATCGCACGACACACCATTGGTAAGCGCTCTGACAATAGTTCAAAAGTTAGTCTCCACGCCGCCTCCAGGAAGAGGCACGACAGCGGATTTTCCGATCATATTCGCCTCTCGCAATCTTGCACAGGCTGCCCGGGTAAAGGTTTTTGCCAGACGTCTTGAAAAGGCAGTGCGGGGCAGCGGTCCCCAATTTACAAAAGAAGCGGATATCCTTGCGAAACATATTGCTGCCGGCAATTGGAATTCAGAGCTTGGCGAAGCTGCGGAGGTTGTTCGCACGCGCCGACTGGTAGAGAAAGCCACGGGCGGAATCAAGATACCTCGATCCGGCGAGAACATCACGTACGCAAAACCGCCAGTTCCACCACCACCCGTTTTGCCGGACCTGGCATCTGTTTCGGGAATCGCACCTTCATCCGCTGATGAGTTTGTGCTGGGTAGCTCACTCGTCTTGCCGTCCGAGGTACCAACGGCCAGTGGAGTCGCAGACATATCGGGTGACATATTCGAGGCCATGCAGCCCCCCGAGCCAGATCAACGCCGTGTATTGATTGACTTATACGATGTGACCGACCTTGGGAAACGAGCCAGGGTTGACGAGCGGCTATTTACAGACAGGCGTTATGAGATTGAACTATTCATCGCCTTGAAGCGTGATGCCACCGTTGTTGCTACCGGTGCTTTTCCGAGGGACAAGCTGCCGCCCGGCGAAAATATTCTGAACGTGCATTTTGTACCACTGGTTCGCGGTGAAAATGGAAAACCATTGCCCAGCCAGAACAACACCTTGTTATTGCCGGACACGGCAGACAGCGAAGCATGCCGGTTCGGCTTTGACGTGCCGCCAGAGATCGAAACCTATCGCGCCAGATTCATCATCGGCTACCGCAATCGCGTCCTGCAGACGCTGATTCTTTTTGCGCCCGTCGGAAATGCCGAGGGTGAATTTGTGCTGGATGTCGAGAATATTGTCGATCCTTCGTTCGAAGGATTGTCTGAACGCCCGAAGTTCGATGCGGCCATAATCGTTAACGATTCTCCGGGCGGCATACCAGCCGTGATCACCATGAAGGGAAATGAAGCGATACTGGCCAATCTGGAGAATCTGATTGGCCTCAAAGAGGATTTGCGCGAATTCATTTTGGCAAAGGCAGCCTTACCGCCGCCCGGCAAATCTTACTCAAGCAAACGGATTGCGGATCTGATCGTTCCCCTCAGCAAGATGGGAAAAAATTTATGGGACGAACTTCCAATAAATGCGAAAGGCTTGCTCAACGAGACGACACAGTATATCCAGATTGTCGATGCCGTAAGCGGTGCATATTTCCCCGCAGAATTTGTTTATTGGGGAAAATATCCTGATGATGATGCCAAGCTTTGCCCGCATGGTGAAAAAGCTCTTGCATCTGGCAGCATGGCATGTCCTGCAAATTGCACAAACAAGGATGATCCACAATTTGTCTGCCCTCTCGATATGTGGGGGTTCAGGATGGTAATTGAACGCCAGCCTGCAACAGGTGAGCCTCAATTGGGATTTATTCTTAGAAACCTGACGGGAAATCCAAAAAAAAGGACGGGCAAACATCCTTGATAAGGTAGTCGTGTCTGTCAGCGAAAAAGTAAACCAGGCTAGCAAAAATGCTGTAAGCGGGTTGGTTGCAGAGCTCGGGAAGGTATCGAAAAAAGTTTCCTTTGCCAGGAACTGGAAAGAACTGGCCGCTGCCGTAAAAAAAGAATCGCCCACGCTCTTGGTATTGTTGCCACACAGCGGTGTGGATGAGAAGATACCCGGCAAGCCGCCAAAACTTGAGTTGGGAGGGGAATGGCTTGCACGGGGCGCCTTAGAAGCAGCGCACATAATTGGCCCCAAGAGCGATCGCCCTGTTGTGCTGCTTCTGGGATGCGATACGAACACTGCAGAAATACCCTTCCTGAATTTCATAAAACGATTCAAGGACTGTGGCGCCGCCATGGTAATGGGGACAATTACCCAGATAGATGCCTTGCGCACAGTCGATTTCGTTAAGCGCCTGGCCGCGGAAATCCAGTCATCCGGAAGCAAAAAGACATTTGGCGAGTTACTTCTTTCGTCTCGCCAGAATATGCTGGCCAAAGGCGATGGTTACGCCCTGAGCCTGCTAGCCTACGGTGATTCGGATCAATAACATCAGTAAAGCGTCCGGGAGGAGATACATCATGTTCAGTATAGAAGCATTGCCAGCCGAATATGGCGATTCCCTGTGGATCGAATACGGCCCTGCTGCCAAACCCATGCGCATACTCATCGATTGCGGGACAAAGGAAGTCTATAAAAATGCATTGCGCGCGCGTATCAAGGCGCTTAAACCGGCTGACCGGCATTTTGAGTTATTCATCGTCAGCCATATTGACGCGGATCACATTGGCGGGGCAATAGACTTTATCGCCGAAACCAGGGATTTGGGAGTTACTTTCGGCGACATCTGGTTCAATGGCTACAGGCAACTGGAAAAGGCCAGCTCTATGCTGGGAGCGCTTCAGGCTGAAGAATTGACCGGCATGCTTGAAGACAAGAAACTGGGATTGCCCTGGAATAAACTCTTCTCCGGCTCTCCGGTCATGATCAAAGAGGAGGAAAAATTACCCCGCGTAGAATTGGCTGGCGGCATGACGCTTACCTTGCTTTCACCGACGACAAAACAGCTTGTTGACCTGATCCCGGAATGGGAAAAAACCTGCAAGGATGCCGGCATTGTCCCCGGCTCCGGGGCGAAGCCACCCAGAACCTCCAGAAGAAAGAGGCCAACCATGCTTGGCGATCCGCCCGTGGAGCTTCTGGCTGACAAGCGGTTCACCTCGGACAAAGCAAAACCCAATGGCAGCAGTATCGCCGTAATGGCCGAATACAAAGGGAAGCGCATGCTGCTCGCGGCGGACGCCCATGCCCCGGTCTTGCTGGCATCGCTTGACAGGATGGAAGAGGCGGAGCCGATGGAGGTCGATGTTGTCAAACTGTCGCACCACGGCAGCAAAAACAACACAAATATCGATCTGGTCAAAAAGGTCAAATCCAGGAACTGGATTGTTTCCACGAACGGGAAGAAATTCGACCATCCCGACCAGGAAGCAATTGCGCGAGTAATCAAATATGGGGCAAGAGGCCAGACTCTGCTATTTAATTACCGGACCGAGTTTAACGATATGTGGGATAGCGCAACGCTCAAGAGAAAGCACGGTTATTCGACGCTTTACCATGATAGCGGGGTGAAACTGGAACTGTAGATACCCAATCACGACATGGGTTGGGTAAGGTTATTGCTCAGCCATGACGCGGACTTTGATGATGGCCGGGCTGATTGGTGGAAGCGCGATAACCATCGGCCCACAAGAACCATCGGCCCACAAGCCGGCCACGGCGCATTGCATGATGGTTTGGCAGGCTGCGTCGAAGCGGTTATCGGTGCAGCCTCATAAGCTGCAATTGTGCAACCTGAATCGGAAGCCACATAAAAGGGCGGGATCGAACGCGAAGTCGAAAAGACGGCGCGTGGTAGCAAGGCGTTCAGCAAAGGACAATGGGTCAAAAATATTTTATTCCCCGGTATTCCTGAAGCGGCGCACAAGAGGGCAGGCACTTGACGTGCGTAGCCAGTGCGCGTAAGTTATGCGCATCAAACATGTTGAGGAAATGCAGTGAGCAATACTATTTTCAGCCCAACCGCACCCAAGAAATCGGCTAATCTCAGTATCAATGCCGATCTCTTGCAGCAGGCCAAGCAACTCAACATCAACCTTTCGCAGACGTTTGAGCAGCATCTGGCCGAAATCATCCGGCAAGCGCAGCGCAGACTATGGCTGGCCGAAAACAAGGGCGCAATTGATGAATACAACCGCCGCATAGAAAAGCGCGGCGCATTCAGCGACGGCCTGCGGCGGTTCTGATGGCGCAGTTCGACGTCTACCTCAACACGAACCCGGCTACGCGCAAGACCATTCCTTATTTGCTGGATGTGCAGGCCGACTTGCTGGATACCTTGGCAACCCGCGTCGTGGCGCCGCTCGTCCTGAAAGAAGAAATGAGGCTGGCGGCCAAACATCTCAATCCACAATTCAAAATCAAGGGAACCCCGGTCGTCATGTCCGCCGCCGAGCTGGCAGGTTTCCCCGTCCGTTTGTTGGGTGATAAAGTTGCGTCGCTGAAAAACAAACGCGATGAAATCATCGCCGCACTGGATTTGCTGTTCACGGGGATTTGATACAGGGCTTGTTGCCAAGGTGGTGTGCTGGTCGAGATCGCCGGGGCGAAACTGAAGGATCGCATCGAGCGCGAAGCCGAAGAGAGGGCGGCGTAGTGTGCGGCACCGTCCTTATTGATACTTTTAAACTCCGCCCCTATGTGATTCTATGTAATTTCCGAACCAGACCTCTTTAATTCCGGTAAAGTTGCTTCCTGCAATTCACACCGGGATATATCCATGGACACAGAAGAGTTAAGCAAAGAACAACGCATCCTGCGCCTGATGCGCAAGACCCTGGGCAACGTCGTCAAAGACGTCACGCCGCTGGGCGGACGTACCAACCCGCTGACGGACAACACCATCCAGGACATCAAGGATTGTTTTGGTTTGATTGCGGAGCGCGAAAGGGAATTGGCCGAGGCGCTCAACTTCGATCAGGCCAAACCTTATTATGCAGACGGCCAGGCCCCGAGTGCGCAAGTGATCAGCATCGTCAAGCCGAGCAAAAAGTAGCGCAAGGGAATCACCCTTGGGGATCGCCATGAACAAACAACCCCTGAGCAATCACCCCCTGAGCAATCAAGCAGGCAACGAACAAAATGTCCCCGTCGCCATCGTGGCAGCGCAAGCTCCGCCACGTGCAAAGCCTTCGATCTATCCCGAGCCGTTCGCCTCGCGTATGGCGGGGCGAGAGAAACGTCCGCTCGGCGACCTGTTCGGCCTTTCAAACTTCGGGGTAAATCTGGTGCGGCTAATGCCCGGCGCAGGATCGGCCTTGCGCCACGCCCATTCCAGACAAAACGAATTCGTCTACATCCTGCAAGGCCATGCGGTGCTCATCACCGATGCCGGCGCAACGCAACTCTCCGCCGGCATGTGCGCGGGATTCAGGTTCGGCACCTGCAATGGACACCAGTTGCTGAATCGCTCAAGCGAAGAAGTTATCTACCTTGAAGTCGGCGACCGCAGTGCGGGTGATACCGCCGTGTATCCCGACGATGACTTGCAGGCCGCATTGGTCGAAGGCAAATGGCAGTTCGCGCACAAAGACGGCTCGCCGTATTGAAGCTCGCCCATTCTGCATCAGCCTGACATACACAGCGCCATGACCGAAGTGCCCAAGACCGAAGTGCCCAAGATTGAAGTGCCCAAGATTGAAGTAACCGGCATCGACCATATCTACATCGCAGTTTCCAATCTGGCGCGCTCGGAAATATTCTACGACCGGGTACCCAGGCGCTGTTTGAAGGGAACAATCCGCGACGCTTCCGTGCGATTCAGGCGGTGGCCGAACGCAAACTGACGCAACTCGATGCCGCAGCCACGCTGGACTTTCTTCGCGCGCCACCGGGCAATCGTCTGGAAGCCTTGCGGGGTGATCGCAAGGGGCAATGGAGCATCCGGGTGAACGACCAATGGCGTATCTGTTTCAAGTTCAAGAATGGCGACGTATTCGATGTCGAGATCGTCGATTACCACTAACAGTCTGTTGAAATTCTCAATAGCTGCTGAAAAACAGTGAATTTCTGGGGTCACTTTACCCCTCCCAGTGATCTAAAAATCGATTGTAGAGCTTCCTGAGAGGTCAAAGAATTTCTACATTTTCAAATACCGATAAATTCAACAAACTGCTAAGAAGACCAACATGGTGAAGAATGGAATGCGCCCAGTACATCCGGGAGAAATTTTGCGCGAGGAATACCTCGTGCCTATGGGCATGAGCGTCCACGCGCTGTCGCAGGCATTGCGCGTGCCCGCCACGCGGCTGCACGAGATCGTCAAGGAACGCCGCTCGATCACGCCCGATACCGCACTGCGGCTGGCGCGCTACTTCGGCACGGATGCGCAGTCGTGGCTGAATCTGCAATTGAGCTACGATCTGAAAATCGCCGAAGCGGAACTGAAGGATAGGATCGAGCGCGAAGTCGAAGAGATGGCGGCGTAGCAGGACATGCTGTGCTTCTGATTATTAGCGGGCTGTCCCCGATTGTTTCCGCTTGATCCGCTATGGAAAGCTCAATAATTCCATTGAACACAATTAACATATTTGTTATTATCCGCGCATGAGTTACACCATCGTCTACTACAGTGAAGCACTGCAAGCGGAGATCATGACTTTGCCCGCCACGTTACAGGCGCGCTACATCGGGTTGACTGCACGGATGATGGAATATGGCGCGAATCTCGGACAGCCGCACACCGAAGCATTCGGTAACGGATTATTCGAGTTGCGCCTAAAGGGCTCCGAAGGAATTGCGCGCGTGTTCTATTGCACGCTGGTTGGTCGGCAGATCGTCATGCTGCATTGCTTCGTCAAGAAATCGCAGAAGACCCCGATCAAAGAACGCAAGATTGCAGAAAAACGAATGAAGGAGGTAAAGCCATGAAGACTAAAACCGTGAAGCCCAAAGCCGTGCAAACCAAAACCCTCACCCACCAACAAATGGTCGCCAAGATGTTGAAAGACCCGGCGGTGCGCGCCGAACACGAGCGATTGAACCGCGAAGAATTTGCCATACTCGACGAAATACTTGCCGCCCGTCGAGAAGCCGGGCTGACACAAGCGCAGATCGCCGAACGCATGGGCACCCATGCCCCCGCCATCGCACGACTGGAAAGCGCCCTGGCCAGCGGCAAGCATTCGCCCAGCCTGAGCACCTTGCGCAAATATGCCGCCGCATTGGGCAAGCGCGTGGAGGTGCATCTGGTCTAGGGGTCTGTCGCGCTCGGAAATATTCTATGACAGGGTATTGCTGGACACACTGGGTTTTCGCCACGCGCCGGATTCAATCTGGATTAACAATTTGGCTGTGCCTCAATTGCAGGAGCGGGCCATGCCCGCGAATGGAAAAACAATCGCGGGCATGGCCCGCTCTTACAGGGGTTGTCCCACTCAGTTTTTCCTGAAGCCTTTCGGTTCACCAGTCCATGCACCTCAACCGTGACATCCTTGGGCTGGTAGTCATCCATACATCATGCCCTCTCACCCGGATTGCACCACCTCTGCCTTGCGATACACCGGCAGACATCGCAGCCGTGGCCGCTCAGCTTCGCGGGGCTGGCATAGCAGCAAGCGATGCAAAACTCTATTCCATATACGCCCAGGACTATTGGTCAACCTGCTTCACCGACCCCGATGGCATCCGCCTTGAAGTCACCAATTACAGGGCACTTCTAAGAATTCAAAGTTCTAAGCAAGACAAGGCGCGAGCAGAAAATTGCGATGCAGCATATAGTTACTCATGAGTCAGTAAATAAGGCGACACACGAGGAACTTCAGGATTGAGATTGTGGTCAGAGTTTGCATGAAAAAAGATGGGCGCAAACTTGATCGAAAAGCACAGGAAGCGATACGGCTGA
>Ga0315268_10008297_pt1 | contig 10879 bp, 11 predicted proteins | sample C1_top_MG_FD_204535 | JGI IMG/M metagenome (GOLD analysis project Ga0315268, IMG submission 204535) | Sediment microbial communities from Yellowstone Lake, YNP, Wyoming, USA - C1_top | ecosystem: Environmental > Aquatic > Freshwater > Lake > Sediment | place: USA: Wyoming | collected 2017-08-01 | reverse complement strand
ACTCGGGCGTGCGCCCTCGCTCAGGATGACAGCTTCAACTTTATCCATCATCCCGGGGCCGCACGCGCGGATCATGGGGCGCACTCAGGATGACGCCTTCAGCTTTCTCCATCACGCCGAGGAGGGTGACTATAAACGAGCGCGGGTGCCCCACCCTTGTCTCGCCCGGTTTTGGCGAGACAGGATGGGGCAGCGGCCCGTATCTGCTAGGCGCTGGCGGCGGCAGGCTTCCTGTCGGCGCTCAGCTTCCTGACCACCGCAACCAGCTCCTCGGGATCAATCGGCTTGCCGATGAAGGCGTCCGGTGGCGGCACCTGCCGCTGCGCGTTGTAGAAGCGCTCCGTATCTTTGGAGCCTCCGGGTCCGGTGATGCCGGTAACGAAAATCACCGGAATCTCGCGCAGCTCCGGCCGCTCCCTCAGATCGCGGTAAAACCTGACGCCCGAAGTCTCCGGCATGGAGAGGTCGAGCGTGATGACGTCGGGGCGCTCTTGTTCCACTTCGCGCAGAGCGGCGGCGCCGTCGGCGGCGCTGCGCACCCGGAAGCCGTTCTCCTCGAGCACGCGCGACAGGTAGACACACACGTCGGCCTCATCATCGACCACCAGGACTTTCTTCAGCGTAGTGGGGGCTGCCATATTGCACCTCTTTCTAAGCGGAAATGGCCTCGGGCCGCCGCACCGGCAGCCGGACCGTGAATACCGACCCTTTCCCGGGCTCGGAGCGCACCGCAATCTTGCCGCCGTGTTCGGTGGCGACCTTCTGCGACATGACCAGGCCCAGCCCGGTGCCGGCGTTGCCTTTGGTGGACACCAAGCCCAGGAAAAGCGCGTTGCGGGTGGCAGCGTCCATGCCGGCGCCGTTGTCTTCGACTTCGATGACGGCATCGCCTTTGTCCTGAAAGACGCGGGCGAGGACGCGGTGAGACTTGCTGTCGTCGGCGTCGCTGTTGCAGGCCTCCATGGCGTTGGTGATCAGGTTGCAGAGCAGGGCGTGCACGTCCTTGGCCTCGCCCAGGATTTCAACCGGGCCGTCCAGCCGGGTTTCCAAGGCGATGTTGAACTCTGCCGCCCGCGGCGCGAACAACCCGGCTACCTCCTGCATGACCTGGGGCAGAGAAACCGGCAGGCGCCGCGGCGAGCGCTCGCGCGCGCAGTGCAGCATGTCCAGGATCACCGAGGACAGGCGGGTGACGTTGCGCTGCACCATGTCCCAACCGGTGCGGATGTCTTCCTGTTTGTTGTCGCGAAAACCCAGATTGACGATGTACACGCCGCCGCGCAAACCTTCCAGGATGTTCTTGGCGTCGTGCGCGATGCCGCCCACCAGCTTGCCCAGATCGGCCAGCCGGTCCTGCAAGGTGCGGATCTCGGTTACGTCGGTGGACATCTCCATTACGCTGGCGATCTCGCCGGCGGCGTCGCGGATGGGAGCGGTGTAAACCAGCACGTGCAGTTGGCGGCCGTGATTGTCCACGACCACCTCCTCGGAGGTATGGCGCTGTCCGTCGGCGAATGTCTCCGCCACCGGGCAGCGCGGGCATGGATCCTGGCGCTTCTTGTAAACCTGGTAACAGTGCCCGCCCACGCCGTCTCCGAAGCTCTCGTTGAAGTGGCGATTGGAAGCGACGATGCGGAATTTGCGGTCCTGCACGGAGACGAAACAGGGCGCGTTGTCGAACAGGTTGTGAAAACGCAGCAGGCTGTCGTGCAGACGGCTGGACAGCTCTTTCTGCGCCGTGACGTCGGCGAACAACTTCATCACCGCCACGATTTCTCCGGCCGCGTTGCGCAGCGGACGGGTATTTACCAGCAGGCTGTGGGCCAGGCCGCGCTTGTCCACCAGCACGTCTTCGCTGTGGTGCTCCTGTCCGTCGGCAAAGGTGTGGTCCACCACGCAGTCGGCGCAGGGCTCGCTGCGGCCCTTGTAGACGGCGTAGCACTTGCGCAGGCGGTGCTCGCCGAAATCGGAGACCAGTTTGCGGCTGGCGGCAAGAATGCGGTATTCGCGGTCCTGCACCGACACCCAGCAGGGGATCTCGGCGAACACCTCGACCGCCGATAGACCGAGAGCTTCCAGTTCCGGCGTGATGCCGGCCATGGGGATCTCCTTCTTCGTGTAGCGGCGGAATTCATTCCGCCATTCGGCATTCCGCCATTCGGCATTCCGCCATTCGGCATTCCGCCACTCGGCGGATTAAAATCCGCCGCTACACGGCTCAAACCTGAAGACTCATCCTGCTGCCCAGGATTTTCAGCACCGTGTCCAGCACCATCTCCGGCTGGATCGGTTTCTCGATGAACGCCTCCGGCGGAGGCAGGTTCTTTTCGGCGATGAACTTATGGAAGTCAACGCCGGGCGCCTCCATGCGGGCGTAGCCGGTGATGATGACGATGGGCAGATCGGCGAAATTCGGGTCCTTGCGCAGTTCCCAGTAGAGCCAGTCGCCGGTCTTGTGGGGCATGATCAGGTCCAGCGTCATCAGGTGCGGCTTGCCGCTCAGCAGAGAGCGCATGGCCTGGCGCGCGTCCGGCGCCTCCACCACTTCCGCGCCCTGCTCCTGGAAGATGGAGCGCAGATAAGTGCGGACGTCGGGTTCGTCGTCAACCACCAGGATCTTGTAGCCGGCGAGCAGTTTGGCCGGCGCCCGCGCCGCCTCGACCGCGGCCGGAACCGGCACGGCCTTGCCCGCGATCTTCTCCGTGGGCACCAGGGCATTGGCCACCAGGTTGACGAGCAGCTTCACTTCCATGTCCAGCTTGTAATGGCGGATCAGGTCGTACAGGCCGTCCACGCAGTTGTGGCAGGAGGTGGCCACGATCTTGGCGCCGGTGGCCTTCAACTGCTCGGCCTTGATCCTGGCCGATTGCAGGCGCCGCGGGGTGTACTCCGACATGGACATGGCGCCGCCGCCTCCGGTGCAGCAGAAATTCTCCGCGCGATTGGGGTACATCTCGCGGAAATCTGAAACGATCAGCTTCAGCAGCGCGCGCGGCTCTTCGAAAATGCCGCAGCTCCGCGCCAGATTGCAGGAGTCGTGATAGGTGACCGGCACGGTGTTCTTGCTCTTGTCCACCCTGATCCGGCCCTGCTGGATGTAGTTGGTCATGGTGACGATGGCGCTCTCCATGGGGAAGCCGAGCTGGCGCTTGCCCCAGTTCGGCCCTTCGCAGCGGGTGGAGCGAAAGCCGTGGCCGCACTCGGAGATCACCAGCTTCTTGGCGCGCAGGCGCTCCAGGGTGTCGTAGACGCGGCCGGCCACGGCGGCGCCCAGTTCGTCGTCGCCGTTGAACAGGCCGAAGTTGGTCATGTCCCAGCCCGCGCTGGACATGGTCCAGCTCTCACCGGCGAAATGAAAGATGGCGGCCGCTTCGGCGATGGTGCGCGGATCGTATTTCACTTCCCGCGGATTGATCGTGTACATCACGTCGCAGTCGGGCTTGTCGACCGGAATCTTGATGTTGGGATCGCCGTATTCGTCCTGCAGCTCTTCTTCCATCCAGGTGAGCGTGTCCAGATATTCTTCGTTCAGCACGCCCATCTGGTTGCCGATTTCCCACTGGTCCTTGGCTACGTGCGAAACGCCTTCCGGCATCACGCCGACGTGCACCAGCAGGCCGCGCGCCATGCGGTTGAAGGTGGCCATGTCCACGCCCATGGGGCAATTGACCGAGCAGCGCCGGCAATTGGTGCACTTGCCGAAGACGGTGTCTTTCAGCTCCTCCAGTTCGGCGTCGGTGTAGACGCTTCTGGCGCCCACCCACCAGGGCGCGATGCGGCCGGTCCAGTCCATGTGCGCCTTGAACAGCTTGCGCAGGCGGTCGGCCTTGTAGGCCGGGGCATAGGTGACGTCGCCGGGGTTGGCCAGCACGTAGTGGCAGCGGTCGGTGCACAGGCCGCAATGAACGCAGGCTTCCAGCGAGAGCATGATCTGCCGGTTCACCTTCTGCGGCAGGCGTTCCAGGAAAATCGCCGCTTTTTCCGAGCGCTCGAGCTGCATGGCTAGACCCCCCTTGCCAGCGGATAAACACCGCGGTGCCCGAGCGTGCGGCCCAGGTACCAGCGCGCGAATGGGTAGTAGATGTAATGAGAAATCTTGCTGAAGGGAACGTAGACCAGGAAAAACGCGGTCAGGAAAAAGTAGGCCAGCAGGGGACCTTCCCCGTTCTGCGGGCGGTTGGGCGCGGCCAGGAGGCTCAGGAAGAACCAGACGATCAGCAGGGCCATGGAGAAGTAGTCGTCCGGCGAACTGAAGGCCCGCAGGTAAGGGCTGGTCAGCCGGCGCACCAGGCGCGCGATCCCCACCAGCGCGGCGGCCAGGAAGAGCGCCTGTAAGGCCATCACCGTCGCCGTGTTACGCATGAGACCGGGCAGGTACGGAATGACAAACGACATGGCGATGGAAGCGGCCACGCCGAGATGAAAGATCACGAACTGCGCATAGAGGAAGGGATGCTCGCGGGTGCTGCCCATGGTCCACGGCATGGCGATGGCCAGCAGCGAGAGCCGGGCGCCCCGGGCGGCGTCGGTGCGCTCGGTCCCGTGCGGCGCCTGAAAGTCGCGTCCCGCCGGAAAGCGCAGGATCCAGCGGATCTTCAGCGCGTACACGGTGGCCATGAACAGCAGCGCCAGAACTTGCAGTTTGTCCTGGGCAAAGCTCAGTAGAGGGCTGGGTTCGTACATGGCGGCTGCCTCCCGCGGCTTACAGCGCTTCCAGCTTGGGCCGAAAGGCCCGGAATTCACGATCGTCGAGCACGCAGATGGTCACTTCCTCGACGCAAGTCTGGGCCTGGAGAAATTCGCCCATCACCGCCAGCATCACCTTCGCACTCAGCTCCAGCGGCACGCCGTAAAAGCCGGTCCCCATGGGCGGGAAGGCCACCGTCTTCAGCCCCGCCTTGTCGGCCTCTATCAGCGCCGAAGACACGCACATGCGCAGCTTCTGTTCGGTATGCGATTCGTGAAACTTGGGGCCGCAGGCATGAATGATGTGGCGGGCCTTCAGGTCGCCCGCCCCGGTCAGCGCCGCCTCTCCCATGCCGAGGCGGCCCACGGCTTCCAGTTCTTTCTTCACCTTGGCGCCGCCGCGGGCGCCGATGGCGGTGCCGAACCCGGCGCCCAGTTGCAGGTCTTCGCGGGCATAGAACACCACCCCATCCACGGGCAGCATGGTGAGATCACCCTTTTCCAGGCGAATCTGCTTTCCGTTTATCGCTCGTACCTGCGGCGGGGTGAACGTGACTGGGGTCGTCTCCAGCGCTTCCACGGCTTACCTCCTCCTGCTGTGCGGGGCCGATGCGGCACAAATCACCGTTGCGGGAGACCGGCTTGGAATGGCCGGCCAGGTCCGCCAGGGAGTACCGCTCAAGCGTCTTTACGATGGCTTCGTTGATGTTCCGCCAGATGCCGAGACATTCGCAGAAGTCTGCCCGGTCGCAGACTCCCGGATCCACCACGCAATCAATCAGGGCGACCGGGCCATCTACGGCCTCCAGCACGTCCAGCAAAGTCATCTCTTCCGCCGGCCGGTTCAGCAGGTAGCCGCCCTTATTGCCCCAGACGCTTTTCAGCAAGGCCGCGTTCTTCAGCGGGGCGGCCAACTGCGACAGGTACTGCTTGGGCAGGTCCTGGCGTTCGGCGATGTCTTTCAGGGTGACCGGCTGGCCTTGGCTGTGCTTGGCAATGTCGGCCATCAGGCGGATGGCGTAGCGGACTTTGGTATTGATTCGCATGAGCGAGTAGACCGAGTTGATAATACTTGTCAACATTAGCCCTGCGCGAAGGGCCGCCTCAGTGACCTGGGTCACCTCTGATTGTGCGGTTTTACGGGTTTACGGCTGCGCTAATGGCGGTGCGTTTCGGAATTCTGATGTCGCGCGGGCGCCCTCGCCCGCGTTCATGCTCGGTTCGCTCCGGGTCGCGCTGGGCCGCGACAGCCGCGGGCGAGGGCGCCCGCGCCACATACGAGCCCCTACGCCTCGCTGGCAATGGCTGCGGCTTCTTCTGGCTGTAGCGCGTGTTCGGGCTCGATGTGGCGCGCCGGGACTTCGGCTTCCCGGTCGGGCCACGGCGGCAGCAGCCAGATGAGCGTCATCAGGATGAGGAACGGCAGCAGCAGCAGCAGGGCGGCGACGAACAGCCCTTCGCCGCCCAGCAACTGCATTTTGTAGACGGTCAGGCCGCGCAGGCTTTTGGAGAACAACTGCCCGCCGATCACCACGTTCCAGCGGGTGCTGAAGATGCCGATCTGGATCAGCGTGGCGGCCCCGGCATAGAGCAGCCGCCTCAGCTCGTCGGGCAGCGTCACCAGGCCGCGGCTGCGCCCGCGCAACGCCGGCGACACGATCCCCAGAATAAGCAGGGGGACCACCGTCCCCATCAGCGCCTGCACTACCACCAGGCTGACGAACAACCGGCTGGCCACCAGTTGTCCCAGGATGCGGATGGACTCTTCCGCCTCATACAGGCGGTGGATGAAGTCCAGCATCTCCAGCGAGAAGTCCACGATCAGCGCGTAGAACAGGAAGCTGGCCAGCTTGTCCAGGCAGAGCATGTCCAGCGCCTTGGAGCTGCAGCAGGGTGCTGAACATGTAGAGCAGCAGCATCAGCGCGATGCCCGACACGATGGCGGAGAACAGAAACACGATCGGCATCAGCACGCTCGACCACCACGGGTTCGCCTTCACCGAGCCGAAAATGAAGCCCACGTAGCCGTGCAGCAGGAAAGCGGAAGGAATGCCGATGATGGTAATCACCCTGCCGGCGGTGCGGTCGAAGCGCAGCGACTTCGGGTCGAGATCGAACACGCCGAGGGTGAAGATCTTGTGCAGCCAGCGCTTCAGCCCCGATTCCTGCTGCGACCACAGGATCATGTCTTTGCGGTAATCGAACCAGATTTCCAGCAGCAGCACCACGGTCAGATACCAGGCGTAGACGAAGCCGAACATGGCCATGGCGGAGTGGACGTTGGGGGTGAGGAACATCTCGAAGGAGCGCTCGGGATGTCCCAGGTGCGCCAGCAGCGGCAGGGGCGCCACGATCAGGAAGGCGAGCGCGGTCAGCAGCGACAGCCGGTAGGTGGGCTGCACTTCCTTGACGTTGAACACTCGCACCAGCGACGCCAGGATGAAAGCCCCGGCCACCAGCCCGGTGAGGTAGGGATAGAGCACGATCAGGATGCTCCAGTGCAGCTCCACCTCGTTGGGGTAGATGTATCCCGTGACCTGCCTGAGCACCTCTGCCAGTGACGCTTCCATTCAGCGCACCTCCTCGTCCAGGTCGGCGTAGTAGACCTTGGGCTTGGTGTTCAAGTGCGGTTTCAGGGTGTGCAGCTTGCGCATGCGCTGGAAGCGGGCCAGCGGGCTGCTGCGCTGCCGGATGTCGCCGAAGATGCGCGCCCCGTTGGGGCAGACCTCGACACAGGCCGGTTGCAGCCCCTTCACCAGCCGGTGATAGCAGAAGGTGCACTTGTCGGCGGTGCGCGTCTTGGGGTTCACGAAGCGCGCGCCGTAGGGGCAGGCCTGCACGCAATAGCGGCAGCCCACGCAGTAGTCCTGATCCACCAGCACCACGCCGTCTTCGGTGCTGAAGGTGGCGCCCACGGGGCAGACCTGCACGCAGGGCGGATCCTCGCAGTGGTTGCACAGCTTGGGGACGAAGAAGGTGCGCAGGATGCCCTTCTCGCTGGCCGTCGGCGGGAAGCCGTCGATGCCGCCGTTGGGGCTGTCCACCAGCGTGTCGTTGGGCGTGATCACGTAGCGTTCCACCCAGGTACGGAAGTAGAAGGGCTGGCGCGGGACGTCGTTCTCGTTCTTGCAGGCGTCGGCGCAGCGCCCGCAGCCGATGCACTTGTCCACGTCAATGCCCATGCCGTAGCGGTGCTCTTTGGGGTTATAGCCGGGAGTCGCGCCGGTGAGCCAGATGGCCACCGCCTTGGAGCGCAGCGCCAGCAGCATGGCCGGTACCGCCAGCGACCAGGTGCGTAGGAACTGCCGGCGGCTTTGCCCGGACGGTTTGTCGGTGTGGTCGCTCATGCTCCCTCCGGCTGGTGCGGATAATGGCACTGCCAGCACAGGTAGCGGCCGCCGTGCGTGTCCACGTCAATGCGCGGGATGTCGGGCGAGCTCTTGGCGTCTTTGGCGTGGCAGGCGGCACAGAAGGCGCGCGTGTGCGGCTTCTCCGGATGCACTTCCTGCGGTGTGATCTTGTGCTTCACCGGCGTGACGTGGCAGGTGGTGCACTCCAGGCCGGCGTGCCGCGACACCGCCTTGGTGCGCGCGATCTCGCCGTGACAGGCGCCGCACTCGCCGGGCACGTGCGGCGGCTCCGGCCGGTGCGGGTTGTGACAGGTGATGCAGGGCTTCACCGGGTTGTGCGTCTGCGGGTCAATCTGCGGGAAACCGGTGGGGCGGCTGGGGTCGTAGCGGTGGCACATGGGACACAGCGCCCGCTTGTTGGGCTTAGGCAATTCCACGTCGGTGGGCGACTCGACGTGCGCCTGCGCCGGGCCGTGGCAGACCTCGCAGGCCACCGTCTGGTGCTTGTTCCTGGCGTGGATTTCGAAGATGTCGGCGTGGCAGGTGGCGCAGGCGTCGCGCCCGGCGTAATGGATGGGCCGCGCCTCGATCGCCGTGACCGCCGCGGCGCGATAGTGGCCCAGCTCCCCGAAGGTCTTCGGCAGCAGGAAATGCCGCGCCGAAACCAACCCGCCCGTGAGTACGGCAAACAGGACGATCAAGCGCGTAAGCTGCTTCGGCATCTGGTCCCAACCAGGAGTGCGGATTTGGTTTATGAATGCTGCTATTTACCAACCGGCCCGCTCGCCAACGGCCAATGGCCAACGGCTAACGGCGAAGTTACAAACCTGTCCCTCGAATTGAGGAACAAACGATCGCACGCCGGCTGCCATCGCGCGGCGGCGACAGCGCGAAGGAAAGTTGTTCAGAAATAGAGGCTTGCTCCTGGTCAGGCACGAGCAGTGGAAAAATTCAGGCGGCCTCGGGTGTCAGACATTCAGTCGCCGTCCGAAAATCGGACAGGGCACGCGGCCGGCGCCACAGCCCGCTGCGCGCACGCTTGGAAAAGCGAAAGCCGGCAACCGAAGACACCTGCTAAGATAACTTTCGCTTCCCGCGATTCCGCATACCTGGAAGGAGCCCATGCCCAAGATTCAGCGCGCCATCCTCAGCGTCACCGACAAGAGCGGGCTGGTGGATTTTGCCCGCCAGCTCGCACACTTGGGAGTGGAACTGGTTTCCACCGGCGGCACCGCGCGCCTGCTGCGCGACAGCGGCATCGCCGTCAAAGACATTTCCGAGCTCACCGGCTTCCCCGAAATGCTCGACGGCCGGGTGAAGACGCTGCACCCGCGCGTGCACGGCGGCATCCTGCACGTGCGCGCCAACGCCGAGCACCGCAGCACCGTCGCCGAGCACGGCATCCAGCCCATCGACATGGTGGTGGTGAACCTCTATGCCTTCGAGAAGACCGCCGCCAAGCCGGGCGCGCGCTTCCACGAGCTGGTGGAGAACATCGACATCGGCGGGCCCTCCATGATCCGCTCCGCCGCCAAGAATTTTCACGACGTGGCCGTAGTCACTTCGCCCGCCGACTATTCGTCGATCGCCGAGGAAATGAAGGCCAGCGGCGGCGAGCTCTCGCTGAAGACCAAGTGGCGCCTGGCGCAGAAGGCATTTGCCACTACCGCGGCCTACGATTCCGCCATCGCGTCCACGCTGGAGCGCGTCAGCCTGAACGGCGATTTCCAACTGCATCCGCCGGGAGGCTTCCCGCAAACTCTGCGCCTGTCGTTCACCAAGGCCATGGATTTGCGCTACGGCGAGAACCCGCACCAGAAGGCCGCCATGTATTCCGACGGCTCCGGCGCCGGCGTCGCCAACGGCCGGCAGCTTCAGGGCAAGGAGCTTTCCTTCAACAACATGGTGGACCTGCAGGCGTGCTGGGACCTGGCGCAGGAATTCAGCGAGCCGGTGTGCGCCATCATCAAGCACACCAACCCGTGCGGCGCCGCTACCGGCGCCGATTTGAAGGAAGCCTATCTGCGCGCGCTGGAGTGCGATCCGGTGTCGGCCTTCGGCGGCGTGATCGGCGTCAACCGCGAAATTGACGGCGACGCCGCCGCGGAAATGGCCAAGCTGTTCGTGGAGGCCATTGCGGCGCCGAAGTTTTCCGCCGCTGCGCGCGAGAAGTTTGCCGCCAAGAAAAACCTGCGCCTGCTGGAGGTCACGCCCGGTGCCATGAAGTGGGTGCTGAAGAATCTTTCCGGCGGCATCCTGGTCCAGGACGCCGACACGCACGAACTCAAGCCCGAAGATTTGAAGGTGGTCACCCAGCGCAAGCCGACCGAGGAAGAACTGCGCGCCCTGCTGTTCGCCTGGAAAATCTGCAAGCACGTCAAGTCCAACGCCATCCTGTATGCGCGCCAAGGGCAGAGCGTCGGGGTGGGCGCGGGGCAGATGAGCCGCGTCTTTTCAGCCAAGATCGGCGCCATGCACGCCCACCTGCCGACCAAGGGCACGGTGGCGGCCTCCGACGCTTTCTTTCCCTTCCCCGACGGCGTGGAAGAGATCGCCAAGGCCGGCGCCACGGCCATCATTCAGCCCGGAGGCTCGGTGCGCGACCAGGAAGCCATCGACGCCGCCAACCGCCTCGGTCTGGCCATGGTCTTCACCGGCGTCCGGCACTTCCGCCACTAGGGCGAAACCACGTCGGTGGTCATCGCGAGATGTCATCCTGAGGTCGTTCGCATGGCGAGATGTCATCGTGAGGTCGTTCGCATGGCGAGCTGTCATCCTGAGAGGTTGTGACTAAATTCAGCTCTCAATCCGCGGCAGCACGCTTTGCTTCTGCGCTGCGGCGT
>Ga0315268_10008296_pt1 | contig 10882 bp, 11 predicted proteins | sample C1_top_MG_FD_204535 | JGI IMG/M metagenome (GOLD analysis project Ga0315268, IMG submission 204535) | Sediment microbial communities from Yellowstone Lake, YNP, Wyoming, USA - C1_top | ecosystem: Environmental > Aquatic > Freshwater > Lake > Sediment | place: USA: Wyoming | collected 2017-08-01 | reverse complement strand
TCGCATTCATCCTCATCGTATCTCTGGGCATATTTGCCTCTCTCCTCATCAGAGGGGTCATCCCCACCTATGGTGAACTCATATCAGGGGTTTCCCCGCAGGAATCAGTTACCCCCACGCTTTCCCCCACATTTGCCCCTGCTACATTTCCTCCCCAGACACCTCCCCCCATTGCCGCGCCACCTTCTATAGCCATATCAAAGATTCAGGCAATCGCGACCAGTCCCATACAGGAGTACATAGAAATTTATAACACAACGAAAAACACGCTTGACGTCACAGGATGGACCATTTCTGACAATCGGGGGAATGTATTCACGTTTCAGAGGTTCTTCCTCCAGCCGGGACGCAGGGTAAAAATCTATACCGGCACAGGCTCTGATACCCTCCTCAATCTCCATTGGGGGCTCTCCACGTTTGTCTGGGACGATTCGGGAGACACCATCACGGTGAAGGATGCGCAGGGGAATCTGGTGATACAGGTCAGCTACTGATGGAAGGCTGCTCTTCTTCATTTTTGAGTTTCTTGCGAAAGACATTGTCATTTTGAATGTCTACTGAATCGAAAAATTGAATCTGTTGGATGCACCTTATTGTAGGAGGAGACTCAGAAGGATTAGAAACCCAAACCCCATGATGACACAACCCGAAATCCTGTTTATCCACAGCTCATAGGCCGAGAGTCTCTCCTTGAAGATGCCCACACTGCCACTCAGAATGAGCCACCACAGCGCAGAACCGACAAAGACGCCTGAAACAAGAAGGGTTGCGAGAAAGTAATTCTTCCCCATACCTGCGATGCCCAATCCGGCGAATATCGCCGCAAAGGAGAGTATGGTCATGGGGTTGGTGAGGGTCAAAAAAAAGGTTGAGAGGTATGCTCCGATAAATCCTTCAGACCCTCTTTTAATTTCTTTATGGGATTGATGAGAGAAGAGTATCCGAGCTCCCATGAGGAGAAGAAAGATACCGCCTGCCATCCTCAAAAGCACCTGGGTTTTCAGAAGTAATCCAGATATGAAGGTCAATCCGAAAGCCGCAACTCCGCCGTAGCACGCGTCAGCCGTGGCAGCACCCAATCCCGAAATGAATCCCGTCCCTCTTCCCCGGGTCAGTGTGCGCCGAATACAGAGGATGCCTATGGGACCCACAGGGGCAGCGATGGAAAATCCTATGATGAGCCCTTCCAAAAAGATAGTGAGATTCATCTCTTCTCGGAGGTGATAATCATTTAATAATCTTTCGTATGTATTCTATGCCTTTTTTTCCTCATTTTCATCATGGTGGTGAATGTGTGCTTCGGCTTTCTCACCCATGACCTGTGCGGTGCAGGGTTTGGAATCCCTTTGGAGTGGGAGAAATGACTCTTATGCAACTGCAACCATTCTCAAACCATATGCGTGTCTTGGAATAATCTCCACGTTATGTACAGAGAAATTATGCCCTGTCATGCGAAACCTCAACCTTTTTTAAGTAGCCTTGGAGATGGGGTTCGTGGACCCCGAGAATGGCCTTGCAAAGATTGAGGTGATAGAGACGACTCACGGCAGGATAGAGACGCCTGCCTTAATCCCCGTCGTCGCCGCTTCCTATGGAGTCTGGGATTTATGGATTGAGGGAAAATTCCCTGCTCCATGGAAAAAAGCCTCCTCGGTCATTCTGAGCCTCTACCACATTCTCCAGTATCCAAGAAAGGAAAGGATTCTTGAGGAGGGTATTCATAGGGTCCTGCGCACAGACAGACCGGTCATCATAGACAGCGGAGGATTTCAGTACATGAAAAAGGGGAGGACACTTGACCCCCTCTCTGTCCTCGAATACCAGAGAAAGTGCGGATGCGACATTGGCATCACATTTGATTACCCCATTCCCCCCACGATAGAGGAAGAAGAAAAGAGGAGGAGGATTGAGGAAACGATAGAATCGGCAAACCTAACCCTGACCCATCACGATGGAACATTCCTGCTCTATGCCGCCATTCATGGCTCTGATGCCGAGGAGATTCTACAATGCAGGAGGGCACTCGCCTCCGGATTTGATGGATATGGCATCGGTTCCCTCGTGCCAAAGAAGAGTCACTACGAGCACCTTGTCGACCTCATATATGCCGCAAGAAATTCCACAGAAAAACCACTGCATTGCTTCGGTATTACAGGGTTTCCGGCTCTATTCGCATTGTCATATTTGGGTGTGAACACATTCGACTCATGGACATACGTGGTGGCAGCAGCCTTCAAGGAGTATATTCATCCTGACAAACTCAATCGAGTGAAACTTCGAAAGTCTGACATTCCCGACTGCGACTGCACCATATGCATGGAATATGGAAAAAGGGAATTTCTAGAACCCACAAGTTCTTCCGAAGTCCTCTTATCCCTTCACAATCTCGAAATCTTCATGCGTGAAAATCAAAATCTAAGAGAAGCCATTGGCAAGACCAATCTGAAGACATACATAGAGAAGAGAGGCGAGAAGAACAAGATGATAAAAAAAGCCTTCGGACTTGCCCAGAAAAAGCTGAAGGACGCCCGTGAATGAACTCAATGCGCTTCCTCTCTCATTTTCAGATTTTCAATGGTCCATTTTCTATTCCAAAATGAAAGATAACTTTTTAATAACGCAATCCATGAAATGACCATGCTCATCCCCATGGAAGAACCGTTCTCTCTCTACCATACCTTCACCTGCGGCCAGGCGTTTCGATGGCGGAAAAGGGGGGAGTGGTTCTCTGGTGTGGTGGGAAAGAATGTCATCCGGGCGAGGGAAAGTGAAAGCGGGTTAGAAGTCAGCACGACAGCCGCCCTGGATTTTGTTAAGGAATATTTCCGGCATGATGACAACTTCAACGCCATACTGTGTGAACTGAGAAAGGACAGGGTTGTCGCCAGAGCCATGAATATGTTTTTTGGACTGAGACTCATACGGCAGGAACCGTGGGAATGCGTGGTATCTTACGTGTGTTCCATTGCCTCCAATATTCCGAAAATTACCTATACCATAGAAACAATGGCCGAGAGGTTCGGGGAGAGGATGGATTATGAGGGCGAGGCATTCTTTTCCTTTCCCAGCGTTGATTCCTTGGCTCATGCGAGAGTGCGAGACCTTGAAAAATGCGGGCTCGGATTCAGGGCAAGGTATGTTTCTCTTCTGGCAAAAATCGTGGAGAAAGAGAGAATCGACCTCATCTCTTTGAGAGGATATGATTATGAGGGGGCAAGGGAGGAACTCATGGCACTGCCGGGTGTTGGCGAGAAGGTTGCAGACTGTGTCTGCCTCTTTTCTTTGGACAAGCTTGAGGCGTTCCCCATAGACAGATGGATGAGGAGAATAATGGTGGAGGAATACCTCCACTGCAAGGTCTCAGATGCAAGGGTGAGAAAATACGCCAAAGAACGATTCGGCAAATATGCAGGATATGCACAGGAATACCTCTTCACCTACGCGAGAGCATTACGTTTCAAAAGAAAATATTGAAACTTTTGAAGTGCAAAAGAAGGGTAAAATCGGGGAAAAGTTTATAAGCGTAGGGAATTCCGTGCAAAAAGAGGTGCTTTTCATGAGTATGAAATCTGAAGCAAGGAAGATTATGAAGGACAAGTGCGGGGGCGTGAACTCTGCAGCTTTGGATGTCCTTGCGAAAGCCATGGAGGAATACGGACAGAAGATTTGTGGTGAAGCCATAACCATGAAACCAGCCAGAAGGGCAAAACCCAACGAAGAAGACATGGCAAAGGCTGTCGCGAAGTTTACGGGCGCCTAGATTTTTTTCATTATGCCTTCAATGTCCACATTGGAGCCCACAATATTTTTAATAATTTCGATTTTCTCACTGTCGCCCGGTCGTATGTGAGATTTTATTTCTTCCACCTTTTTGAGCACTGAGTAGGTATCTTCTTTCGCCATGATGACAGGAATATTCAGTTCATCGGCGCGCGAGAGCACAGGCGGCGAGGAGTAGAGGCTCCCCGTGAGGACGAGGCAGGAGGTGGAGGTTTCCATGGCGGCGAGCTGAATGTCTGCCCTGTCGCCCCCCGTGATGACTATCTTGTTCTTGCTCTTGCGGAAAGACCTGAGTGCGTGCTCGAAATTCATCGCACCCACCACGATGGTGTCTATGTCTGATTCCAATCCCTTCTCCCCTGCCAGAAGTCTTCCCTTGAGGTGCTCGAGAACGTCAGCTCCAGAAATGCTTAGAAGCTTCTTTTTTTCCGGTATGACCCCGAAGGTTTCGAGTCCATACCGCTCCAGTGCAGGAATGACCACATTTTCCGTCTCTTCCATCTTTGAATAGGAAACCTTGTTTATCACCACGCCTATGATTTCTGAACCCACGGATTCGAAATACGAGCGCGCGAGGAGCACCTTGTCAATGAGTGTTTCTGAAGAACCGCAAGCAACGACTATTCCCTTGAATTTGAGAGTTGCGGCAATGTCGGCAGAGCACAGGTGGGCATAGGCGCCAAAGGTGGCATTGCGAGGACTCTCTATGAGGACACAATCATTTTGTGCACCCTCAAAGGCTTTTCTCAATCTTGCATGAACCTCATTTTTGGGAGGCTTATCACTCATGCGGTACAGGGGAGGAATCACATGCGAAGCATACTCCTTGAGTAAAATGTAGTCCTCGTCATGCCCTCTCTCCACTCTGTCTCCAAGAGGCTTGAAGTACGCGCAATCCCTGTTGAACGCCATGCCGAGGGCAAGTGTCGTTTTTCCTGCTCCCGTACGTATGGAGGTAATGACAAGACCATTCATCGCGACCCTTAAAATCCTCCCAATATAATATTTTCGGTGGTGCCTGTCTGACTCGGGATAAAGCCGCAGCGTCTGTGCAATGCACAATGAGAGATAGTCTTGCCGGCGGTGAGTCGTAGTCTCCCTGGTCAGAAGATGGCCTGAAAGGAAATGCCTGGCATGAGGTGTCTTTGATGAAATACATGTAGGGTCTCTTCTCAATGGCATCATACCCTGCTGTAAAATAGAAGCATTCTCTGAGGTGAGGGATTGGGCAAAGCTTTTATATGTTGCACTCTACGTTCTCCATGAGGCATGAAGAGGTTGTGGATGTTCCGACGAATACCTGCCTGCTCCGCGCCACGGAGTATCTTTCAGAAAATTCACTCCTCTACCGCATAAAGGGGAATTCACTCATAGTCACGCTCGAGGAAGATGTCGATTTCGACATGAGCTCCTTCGACATTGCTGCGGGGGAAGGAAAGTACACGATGAAGAGGATGTACAGGAGTGCGGAGAAGTTCACCATGGACTTCGTGTCGCATGAGGGGGGGTGCAGGATACAGGCCGTCTATGAGAGTCCTAGGGCACGTGAAATATTTTTATCTATAATCAATTGCATGAACAAGAGAAAAACAGAAAAAAAGAGTTCACAAAAAAGAGAGGAGCCTGCAATTCCTCCCGCACCCTCCCCGACATCACCTCGCGCACAGAGAGCAATTCATGAACCGGAACCCAAACCCGTCTCCGCAAAACCTCTGTCAGGCAATCTGGTGAGGGAAGGTGTTGAATCCCTGCGCGAACATATCGACCTTGATCTCCCTTTCACATTCGGGGAAGCCTACCAGCTCGCCAACACCATTCTCTCGGGAAGGCATAATGCGGACATAAAATTGGACTGGGAAGAATTTAAGACGGGTTACCAGCAGGCAGTCAACAGATGGGCAGAGGAAGAGGAGGAGAATGAGGGGACAGCGAGGATGAGACGCGAAAAGATGCTTCCCGAGGACACCATTCACTGCCCACGATGCGGTACCCTCCTCAGGCGCACCACGACTTATGATGAGGACGAGCGGATGATGAGGGATGGATATCGATGCATGAAGTGCAAGAAGGATTACTTTAAGGAATAATTCTACAACTTCTTCCCCATATACACCCCACACACCTCATATCCCAATCTTCTATAGTAGTTCCTCGCCCCCACGCCCGACGTCACAAGAATATGTTTTGCACCTTGCTCTTCGCGGGTTATCCTTTCAGCCTCACTTAAAAGCCTCTCCCCGAAGCCTCTGTGTTGGAATTTTTCTTTTTCCCTCTCATGGATGCCTGCCATGAACCCATACACATGGAGCTCGCGCACAAGCATCGTATTTTTTTCCATCTCCTGTCGCCAGATCCTGTCTGAGAGAATCCTCAATCGCAGGAATCCCACAAGCAAGTCTTTCCGTTTATCCTCGAAACTCAGAAATATCTCTTTTCCTCCTGAGGCATCGTATTCCCTCCTCACCATTTCAATCTCATCTGATGCGATTTTACCCTTGAGGAAGGACAATCCTACCTCCCTGCATCGTATGCAATGACATTGAATTCCTCTCTTCCTCATCTCTTCTTCGAGCATCTGACCCAGATTGGAATGCTTCACGCCTGCCTCTATGAGCTGTATGGGTATGTCCCTCTGAATCCTCATGGTGCGCACCCATGGAGGCATGATTCTTTTGACCTGAAGAATGAGGGATAGCGCCTCGTCTGTGGTGTACGGTCTAAAGTTTCCTCTCACGTATTCTTCATAGAGAGGCGTGCCCCGAAAGACGAGGCATGGGTAGAACTTTATCATGTCCGGGCAGAAGTCTGGATTGGAAAAGAGTTGCCCAAAATCTTGGAGGTCACGCTCAAAATCACTCCCGGGCATACCCGGCATCATGTGGTAGCCCACCTTCAAGCCCGCATCTTTCAGGAGACGTGTGGCATTGATGACATCTGCGACCGTGTGACCTCGTGCCACTTTTGTGTAGATTTCATCTGAAAGTGTCTGGACTCCTAGCTCTATGCGCGTCGCCCCAAAGGCAAGCATACCGTCTATGTGTTCCTTTCGGCACCAGTCTGGTCTCGTTTCGAATGTCAACCCTATGCACCTGTGGTGCGCGCTCTCATTTCCCCTCAGAGACACTTCAATCGATTCGGAGTGAGAGCCATTGAGCCCGTCATAGATGCCTTTCACAAAATCAGCCTGGTATTTCATCGGCCTTGAGGGAAACGTCCCTCCCATGACGATTACCTCGCATTTGTCTGTGGGATGTCCGATGGATGAAAGCTGCTCGAGCCGTGCCCTCACGATTCCATATGGGTCGAAATGGTGCTGGGTTGCGCGCATTGCGGAGGGTTCCCGTCCCGTATACGCATTGGGGATATCGCCGCCACCCGGGCAATAGGTGCACTTTCCGTGGGGACACGGGGCGGGGGAAGACATGACCGCAATGACTGCGACCCCTGAGGCGGTGCGCGTGGGCTTTTTCTGAAGTATCTTGAGATACTTCCTCTTTTTACCCGTGAGTGCGAGAATGTCTGAATTCCTTATTATGCCCGCACAACCGAGCTCGCGCGCAATCTCTATTTTTCTGTTCTGGAGCTCAGAGGGCGACTTTATTTTTCCACTCCTGATTTCCTCCGCCAAAATCTCTTCTGCCTTCATATAAGATACCTTTCGATAATGATTATATACATAAGGTATCTTTAAGACGCTTTTAAATATATATCTATGATTATGATTTAAAGGTATCTTATCCTTTTATGTTTCCCAGTGGAGCCAATGCGACGACTGGTTTGGATATTCCCGCCCGCGTAATCGTATCGACGACATCAAAAATATTTTTATAGGCGAACCCGGCTTCCTCGGCGAGCCCTTCCATGGAGGCTGCTCTTACGTAGATGCCTTTCTTCTCCATGGTTTTCAGCAATTCGTTTCCGGAGACCCTTTTTCTTGCCTGGGTACGGGACATGGTTCTGCCTGAGCCATGGGCTGTTGAGCCGAATGTCTCGTCCACCGCCTTCTGTGTTCCCGCGAGGAGATAGGAACCCGTCTCCATGGAACCACCGAGAATGACGGGCTGGCCTGTGTTCTGGAATAGTGCCCCCAGCTCTTCTCTTCCCGGACCGAAGGCTCGCGTGGAACCCTTCCTGTGAACGAGCACCTCGCGCGATCCTCCCTCGATTGTGTGCCTCTCTATCTTTGCGATGTTGTGGGCGACGTCGTAGATGATGTGCAGCCCCAGACTCTCGGCATCGCGTCCGAACACCTTGGAGAAAGCCTCGCGTATGCGGTGGGTGATGACCTGCCTGTTGGCGAATGCCATGTTGGCGGAGCACACCATGGCAGCAAAGTAATTCTGTCCTTCCTTCGATTTGAAGGGTGCGCAGGCGAGTTCGCGGTCGAGGACCCTGAGATCATACTTCCTCATTGCAGAGCCGAACAGTTCGAGATAGTCTGTCCCTATCTGGTGCCCGAACCCGCGCGAGCCGCAGTGCATCATCAAAAGAATCTGATTCTCATTGTCTATGCCGAATGTCTTCGCAATATCATGATCGAATATCTTCTCCGCATGTATCATCTGAACTTCCAGATAATGGTTGCCCGAGCCCAATGTCCCGAGTTGCGTGATGCCGCGCTGCATGGCTTTAGAGGAGACTGCCGCGGGATCTGCGCCTTTCATTTCTCCGCCTTCCTCTATCCTTTCCGAATCCTCCTTCCAACCGAGGTCGTTCTCGATGCACCAGGAAACGCCGTGCACCATCAAGTCCTTGAACTGGTTCTGTGTGAGATGCACGAATCCCTTCGCGCCCACGCCCGCAGGCACGCTCTTGAAGAGCGCATCCACAAGCTCGCGTAATTTGGGCTGAACCTCTTTGACGGTGAGGTCCGTCTTGATGAGGCGCATGCCACAGTTTATGTCAAACCCTATGCCTCCGGGGGAAATGACGCCTCGCTCCAAGTCAAAGGCGGCAACACCACCTATGGGGAACCCATACCCCCAGTGGCCGTCGGGCATGCAGTAGGCGTATTTCTGAATGCCGGGAAGGCAGGCGACGTTTGTGACCTGGGCGAATACGCCTTCATCCATCTGCTTCAATAATTTTTCTGTGGCATAGATGCGCGCAGGCACGTTCATGCCCTTCTTGTAATCAGGGGAAACCTCCCACACCACATCGCTGACCTTCTTCATCGGGGGTACCATTCCATCACCTATATATCTATGACGACCGTTGCCCTCCATCCCCCGCGCTCCTGCTTCACGGAAAAAAGGTAATAGGTGACTGCTTTGATGTCGCTTCTCAGCGAGCGGGTTTTCCTGTGTATTTTATCTCCGTAGAGTCTGGCTTCAAGGAGGAAGGGGCGGTCTCCTTCTATATGGACTTTAAAGTCACCGAAAAGCATATCTTCCGTGTCCTTTAAAAAGATTATCTCGGAGAGGAAGGCATACAGCAGGGTTTCCACGTCCTCTCTCTCCAACTTGAAAACCCTTTCCTCTTCTGTGTCAACAGTCTTCGTATCGACCACTATTTCCATCATTGCTCGCGCAGCTTCAGAGAAGAGTTCCTCTATTGTGTCACCCCATGCCTCGTATGCCGCATCGGCGATTGCGACATTTTCGAGAAACCGGAAGGGCATGGCTTCTCGTGGGTGTGATTGTTTTAAAGGTTATCTCTTTTTGTAAACGAATAAGTAGAGACAGACAAGGGTATAAGTTAAGATAAGCCAGCCTGCAATCCTCAATATCATAGGTGATGCAAATAACCATATTATGATAGAGAGCACTGCGTATATACCTGTCTCTATTCTTGTGGCAAGAATAAAGCCCAGTGGTCCTGGGTATCCTCCAATATTATCTCTCACCGTGGTGGGACTTATTTTACACATATAGCCTGAGGTGAGCATGTAGAGTCCGTAGAAGATATAAAGAAATCCCGCATAGAGCCATCCCGAGAGTCTATGCTCCGAAATTTCATAGACGCCAATGAGCCAGACAACCCCGAAGAGAAGCAATCCCAGCCCTGCAATTCTTACCCACCTGCTCATGTCCGAATCATAATCCTTTCAATAAAAATGTTTCCACCGCAACCTTTAAAATCCCATGGGCAATGAGAGCCATGGGACCCTTTGATTCCCTCCTCCGAGCCGAACTCTCCTACAAAATTGGAGTTGTCCTCTCAATTCTTCTCATTCTCGTCGTCATATTATTGCTTGTGAGAATGAGAAGCAGAAGGAGGGAAGAGGTGCAACAGGCACAGATTTCAAAAAGACCCATACAGATCGTTTCCCAACCGTCACAGTCACATGCCATGCTGCCTCAGGCTACCCCGATGCCCGCTCCGCCGTCACCTCCATCACGCCTGCCAAAGAAGGAGTGTCCCTCCTGCCATTTCAACAATTTTGAAGATGCGGTGTTCTGCTCCATGTGCGGATTTTCCTTCTATGTCAAAGAGGAGGAAAAAAAGGTGGTGCAGGAGAAACCTTGCCTCTTCTGCGGAAAACCCATGCCTCTGGATGCCTCCGAGTGTCCATCCTGCAAGAAGGGCGGCTCACCCCCTCAGGAGCAGCTCGAAGAGGAGAAAAAAAAGGCAAAGCTGGAACTCAGGCAGCTCGAGCTGCGCTATGCCACGGGACAGATGGACCCTTCCGCCTACAAATACACAAAAGAGCAATTGAAGCTGAGGCTTGTGGATATTGAGGATAAAATCACCGAGGCGCAGGTGCATAAAAAGATGGGGAAAGACTAACTATTCTTTGCCCACCATGACATCCGTGGCCTTTACAATGGCGGACGCCTTGTCCCCCACCTTAAGCTTGAGGCTACGCGCGGAATCTGTGGTGATGACTGCGGCGACAGTCGATTTATCCACTTCGAGTATGACCTCCGTGGCAACATCCCCCTCCTTTAACCCCACAATTTTTCCCTTCAATACATTCCGTGCAGACATCTTCAATCCTATCTCCTCCCAAAACGTTCTGTCATGAATGGTTATGTCAAGCATCTTTGTGAATGCCTCATACTGGGTGAGAAGTTCTCTCCCCTTCTCCGTGAGAACAGTTGAACCCCACTCCCGCCCCCCCCGGGGTGAGTCGACGATGTGGAAGCGCTGGACGTGCTCC
>Ga0315268_10008295_pt1 | contig 10882 bp, 10 predicted proteins | sample C1_top_MG_FD_204535 | JGI IMG/M metagenome (GOLD analysis project Ga0315268, IMG submission 204535) | Sediment microbial communities from Yellowstone Lake, YNP, Wyoming, USA - C1_top | ecosystem: Environmental > Aquatic > Freshwater > Lake > Sediment | place: USA: Wyoming | collected 2017-08-01 | reverse complement strand
TCAACCAGATCGGCATACAGCTTTTTCATTTCATGACCGCTGCTGTATATCTCATCCAATATATTCAGAAATTCGGCAATATCTCCTCCCAGGATGGCCGCCGAAATATCAAATATAATCTTGCGGTCCACAACGCCCAGAATGTCCAGTATCTGCTGATGGGATACCGGCCCGGCCGTACCGGACAAGACCAGATCAAGAAGGCTCAGGGCATCTCTGATGCTTCCGGCGCCGGCACGTGCTATCAGACCTAAACTCTTAACGTCAATATCAACACCTTCTTTTTTGCAAATCATTTCAAGGTGTTGAATAATCGATTCAACGTCGATAAGTCTGAAATCATGCCGCTGGCAACGGGAAAGAATCGTTATCGGAATTTTGTGAGGCTCGGTCGTGGCAAAAACAAACATGACATGGGATGGCGGCTCTTCCAGGGTTTTCAGCAGAGCGTTGAATGCGGCTGTACTGAGCATGTGGACTTCATCAATAATATATATTTTGTAACGGCTGTAGGCCGGCGAGTATTTGACATTTTCACGCAGATCTCTGATCTGGTCCACACTGTTGTTAGAAGCCCCGTCGATTTCAAATACATCCACACTGCGGCCGGCAGTAATCTCCTGGCAGGATCGGCATTGATTGCATGGAGCTGCCGTGGGGCCGGATTTACAATTCATGGCCTTTGCCAGGATGCGGGCAACGGTTGTCTTTCCGGTTCCCCGGGGCCCTGAAAACATGATGGCATGCGCGACCCGATCTGTGGAAATGGCGTTGGTTAACGTTCGGGTAACATGGTCCTGTTTAACAATTTGATCAAATGTCTGGGGACGGTATTTGCGTGCCAGAACAAGATAGGACATAAAGATACGTCTCGGTAATTATACAATGCTTGAATATGGCGGAGAGAGAGGGATTCGAACCCTCGGTGCCGCTTTTAACAGCACACACGATTTCCAGTCGTGCTCCTTCGGCCAGCTCGGGCATCTCTCCGCGTATCTCGGCCACTTTAACGGGCTTGTTTATGCAATGTTAAGGTAACCTCTGAACCATGCCGTTGTCAACATCAGAATAATTCTTAGTCCTTGTGATATTCGGATTTATCCCTGTTCGGGATGTTTCGCCCGTGGTGGTGTTTAGGCTGAAGTGTCCTAACAGTCTTCCGCCTTCAGTCTATCTACCTGAGTAGTTTCAGGGAATATCTGTGCGCTATTGCGGGAGCAGATATGGCGGAGAGGGTGGGATTCGAACCCACGATCCCGTTTTTGACAGGATACCGCTTTTCGAGAGCGGGGCCTTCAACCGCTCGGCCACCTCTCCGCAACCAAGCATTAATTTTGATGAATCCGACTTTTTATGAATTCATCAAATTTAATATACGCTTTTAATGTGGCCTGTCAACGATCTTGTTGCGATCTTGTCGCTTAACTTTTTAAGCAGCTTTCAGAATTTCGCTTGAACAACAAAATACTTTATAGTATCAGATGCCCACAATAAAATCGCTTCGCGATTTTATACAATGCCCTGCTTAAGCAGGGCTAAATAATTAGTAGAATTTAAAGTACGTAAAGGAATCAGCCTCATGGCAGAAATTATCCCTTTTAGAGGAATCCTGTATAACCCACTTAAAATCCAAAACCTTGCAGATATTGTGGCCCCTCCCTTTGATGTAATCTCAGAAGAAGAGCAGGAATATTACCATAACCGTCATCCGCAAAACATAATCTGGCTGACCCTTGGTCGAACAACGGCAAGCGACACAAGCGCCGACAACCGTTACACCAGAGCCGCCGACTATTTAATAAAATGGTTTTCAGAAAAAATCCTCATACAGGACGAAATGCCGGCATTTTATTTGACGTCGCATGAATTTTTTCATGAAAATAAATCCGTCACCCGTAACGGCCTGATCGCACTGGTCGGCCTCGTACCTTTTGAAAAGGGTGTTGTCCTGCCCCATGAAAAGACCTTCTCCAAGGTCAAAGCAGAGAGACTTAAACTCATCAAAGCATGCAAAACCAATCTCAGCCCGATATTCTCGTTGTATTCCGATCAGGAAAACCGAATCCTTAATGCATTGTTGGCATCAATATCCAACAAAGCATCGGATCTGAACTTTATCGACAACAACAGTCAGAAACACCGCCTTTGGCGCATTACCGATCCGGCGGTACACCGCCATGTTGCGGACATCATGGAGCCCAAACACCTTTTTATTGCCGACGGACATCATCGCTATGAAACCGCCCTGCGTTACAGGGAATGGCTGTCGAGCAACACACCCGATTTCAATGGTGCCCATCCGGCCAACTATGTCATGATGTATCTATCTGCTATGGAGGACCCCGGGATTGTCATCCTGCCGGCCCACCGGTTGCTGAACGAGGTTCCGGCTGCGGTCAGAGCGTCTCTGATCCCCAAAGCCGCGGCCTGTTTTGACATCATTAAAATACCTTATAAGGGTGATCAGCGCCATCAAGCCCGGACTGAATTTCTGGCAATGCTCAAATCGAACACGTCGAAAAATGCCATCGGGATCTATATGAAAGATTACCCGGAACTATACCTCCTGATCTTAAAACCAAACGTCATGGAACAGATGTTCGGCGATGAACTTGCAAAATCACTCAGAAATATCGATGTAACAGTACTCACCCGCCTTCTTTTTATTGAGATCTTAGGTTTTGATCAGGCCCGACTCGATAATGAAAAACTGATTGCCTATACCAGGATTGCCGAAGAGGCCATTGATAAGGTCGAAGCCGGCAAACACGATCTAGCCTTTATTCTGAATCCCACCAGAATTGAGCAAGTCCGGCATATTGCCGAAGAAGGCCTGATTATGCCGCGCAAAGCCACCTATTTCTACCCAAAGGTAATCACCGGACAGGTTCTGAATAAACTAAGCCGCTAATAATTAGGGCAGGAACATCTGTTCAACCTCTTCCGTATATGATCCGTCCTGGTTGTAAATAATCAAAGGCGGGCCGATCTTTATTCCCGGCCGCGCGCCTTTGCTTCCTTCCACCAGAATCAGTTTCGCTTCGGTATGCTTGCCCGAATGGATCGTACGAACAAACTTCGGCTCAATACCCACGCTGCGCATTTGTATAAGCATATCGGTCAGGCGCTGGGCCGGATAAACCGATACAAAGCGTCCTGATGCGCGCAGCATACGACAGGCAGTTTCAACGACATCAACAAGCGTGGCCATGATTTCGTGCCGGGCAATGGCCCGTTGCCGGTTAGGATTTATTCTCCCGGATTCCGCCTTTCTGAAAGGGGGATTGCTGACGACCAGATCTACCGGCCCGGAAAGCGCAGCGGATTGGAGCATTTTCATATCCATACAAAGGACTTTAACCCGATTTTTCAGGCTGTTTTCTTCTATATTGAGGGCGGCAAGTTCGGCTAGCTGGGGCTGCACCTCAATACCATAAACTCTTATCCCCGCATAACGATATGCCAGTATCATAGGAATGATGCCGCAACCGGTACCCAGATCAAGAACCGTATCCTGGGACCGCGGTTTGGCACAACCGGCGATTAAAACAGCATCAATGGAAAAGCGGTAGCCGGCGCTTGGCTGCCTGACTTGAATACGGCCGTTAAAAAATGTGTCTGTCGTCAAAGCATCCATTTATTCAATCACACCGGTCCGATCTTGAATTTTACGTCTTCAACCAGGGCTTTACCCAGAACTTCATTGACCTTTTTGATGATATCGCTTTTCAGAAATTGCAGTTGATGGACCCAGGTTGAACTGGATACATTTACCAGCAGCAGTTTGCCCTTGAAAGCTTCGGGTCTGGAATGCCTGGCCACGGCCTCTCCGACCGCACGATCCCATAGGCTCCAAATCTGTACCAGTTCCTCGTCCGCCTGGTGCCGATAGGATCTCAAGACCTTGCCGATGACACTTCCGATCTGGCTAAATTCTTTTGTTTTTTTTCTTTTCACAACCAATCCCGATGCATCGAAGTCAAAACAAAATATTATCACGAAAACACGAAGACACGAAAATTATAATATGATTTCGTGCTTTCAACCTTTCGTGTTTTCGTGATTGTCTTTGAAATGTATCGCCGGAAAAGACTCAATTCCCACAATTAAAGGACTATAAAGCGATCGGCTCGATTGTCAAGAAAAACCGGCCGGCGCATATTTCGTGCTTTGATTTTCCTTTTTGCTTGACTTACAAGGTTTGGTAACATAGCTTAAGAAGGTTAATAATTCGAGCATGCTAACGAGTTTTTAAATTTACGTTTAAACTTACGGGACTAAAGCGATGAGTTGGGATTGGGAAAAACTCAAAGAACAGCAACAGAAAAAAAGCGGGGGCGGCATCCCCTCCCAGGTTAGTGATCTTTTTGAAAAATTAAAGAAGTTCAAACTGCCGGGCGGCCCGCTGTTGATTCTACTCTTTGTAATTCTTTTTTTCGGCACCTCAATATTTTATACTATCGCCGTTGATGAAGTCGGCGTTGTCCAGCGTTTCGGCAAGTTTGTCCGCACCAGCCAGCCCGGTCTTAATTTCAAGTTGCCCTCGGTAATTGAAAAGGTCACAAAGGTCAAGGTTCGCCGTGTTTACAAAGAAGAATTCGGTTTTCGCTCCACCCCCAAAGAAGCCAGCCCTAAGGCACCCGCCGAAAGTGAAACCTCCAGCGTGTCCCTCATGCTGACCGGCGACTTGAATGTGGCCCTGGTACCCTGGATCATCCAGTACCGGATCAAGGATACTTACAATTTTCTGTTTAAAGTAGCGGACGTGCGCCGCCTGCTTATTGATATGTCCGAAGCGGCCATGCGGCTTGTTGTCGGAGACCGCAGCATCAATGAAATCATCAGCAAGCGGGAAGAAATCGCCATTGAAGCCAAGAATGTCCTGCAAAAGGAACTGGACAATGCTGAATCCGGCATCCATATCGTCACCGTTGAGATGCAAAAAACCAATGTTCCCGAACCGGTACAGCCTTCTTTCAATGAAGTGAACCAGGCCGGCCAGGAAAAGGAAAAAATGATCTATCAGGCCCGGGAGGATTACAACAAAGAGATTCCGGCCGCCCGCGGAGAGGCCGAAAGGACCATCAAAGACGCCGAAGGGTACGCCCTTGATCGCGTTAACCGGGCCAGGGGTGATGCCGCCAGATTTGCGGCAATATATAAAGAATACGCCAAGGCCAAGGACGTTACCAGACGGCGTCTGTATCTTGAAACGCTGAAAGAACTTTTGCCAAAACTTGGAGACAAATATATTGTTGATCAGAATCAGAAAAACCTGCTCCCGTTGCTTAACCTCGGAAAACCAAAGGGGGCCAAAGAATGAAATCCAAAGGTATTTTTTTAATCGCCGCAGTTGTTGTTTTCACCCTGATTTATTTTTCCGCCTATGTGGTGGATGAAACCCAACAGGTTGTTATCACCCAATTCGGAAAAGTAGTGGGCACACCCAAGCATGCCGCAGGTCTGTATTTCAAAATTCCCTTTATTCAGGATGCAACCTATTTCCCAAAAAATCTCTTAGAATGGGACGGTGATCCCGGACAGATCCCTACGCTGGATAAAACCTATATCTGGGTCGATGTCTTTGCCCGCTGGAAAATTGTCGATCCGGTTAAATTTTTTCAAACGGTCAACAACACCAAAAGAGCCCAGGAAAGGCTGGACGAAATTATCGATCCTGCCACGCGCAACTTGATCACCGAAAACCGGCTGATCGAAACGGTGCGCCTGACCAACCGGGAACTGGACACGTTTGAACACGGCATTGAAGATACTAAAAAGGCCCAAACGTTTCAGATTACCGTCGGCCGAGAAAAACTTACCAAAGAGATCCTGGAACAGGCCCAACCCAAATTGACGCAGTTCGGCATTGAACTTGTCGACGTGAAAATCAAGCGCATTAATTACGTCGAACAGGTCAGAGATTCGGTTTACGGCCGCATGATCGCCGAGCGCAAACAGATTGCAGAAAAATTTCGATCCGAAGGTAAAGGTGAGGCCCAAAAGATTTTAGGTGATAAAGAAAAGGAGTTGAAGCAAATCACTTCCGAGGCCTATCGTCAGGCCCAGTTAATAAAAGGTAAAGCTGATGCCGAGGCAACTGCATTATACGCTGAAGCCTATAATGTCGACCCCGGCTTTTACTCGTTTGTCAAGACGCTTGAAATCTATGGCGAAACCCTCGACAAGGACAGCTCGTTGGTGATTTCAACGGACTCAGAATTTTTTAAATATCTTAAAGGTTCTTCCCCTTGAGGGCCACAAGGTTGGAAAAGCACCAAAACCTTTTGAAAAGGAAATTGGTGCTTTAAAAGGCCGGCCTGAACCTATTTGCCTTTTCTTCTTTGATGGCGTGTACGGGCTAAGAGCTTTTTGTGTTTATGCTTTCTCATTTTCTTTCTTCGCTTTTTAATAACGCTACCCAACCGATCACCTCCAGTCTTAGTTTATTTCTAATCCATAAGCTTGACCTTTTACCTAATCAAGATGTGTTTGTCTACAGTTTTTTTGATGAATCCAATGGATAAGCTTGAAACCTTCAACCCGGATCAGACTGCCATCGTCAACCACGGCGTTGCCCTGGCTGAAGAGCTTGTGAGTAATTTCTACAAGATGTCTGCAAGTCAGTGGCTTGGCCGCAAATACGATATTAAAACCCTGTCAGATCTCAGTATCGAGGAAACCGTTCACGGACCCTTTGCACAAATCATCCGTTACCAGGGACAGCGCCAAGATGCGTTGCTGAGTTCTTCAGCATACGATTTTTACAAGATTTGTCTGCAGGACCATGCTATCCTGGCAACCCTCAAGCAATCACCTGACATCAAGCTTTTACCGTTTATCCTTTATATTGTGATCCACGAATTAATTCATATCGTCAGATTCAGTAAATTCCTTCAGAATTTCGATGCCTCACAGCCAGAAATGATGGCGGAAGAGACCCGTGTTCATGAAATAACTCATGAAATTCTCAGTCCGGTTTGTATTGAAGGACTGGCGGACGTATTGCAATTTTACAGTCGATGGCGCCACCCGCTTGACGACTTGCGCAACGTATAACCCGCATTTCTAATGAAATATCAGGCTCGGTCTTGACAACACTAAAACATTGACTATATTTAATAGGAGTTAAGCCACCCGGCCAAGCGTGGTTTTAAAATTTTTTCTTTGAGATCTTTGAAGAATGCCCAATTTTGCCCAAGTACAAGTCGAAGATCCCGGACTTTGAGCGGGGGAAGGCAATAATTTTAATCAGAGGAATACATTTAGTATTTCGAGGATTAAAATTTGAGCCTGACACAGTAATCGGGCAAAAGGGGGCGTTATGCAAAGATCTCCTTTTGAAAACAGGAGGTCTTCTGCTTATGCCCATATACGAATATGAATGCCTGCGATGTGGCAGGATTGATGAAATTATTCAGAAATTTTCCGACAAAGCGCTGACAAAGTGCGCCCATTGCTCCGGAAAATTACAAAAGCTGGTTTCTCATAGCAGTTTCCACCTCAAAGGGACCGGATGGTATGTCACCGACTATGCCGGAAAATCCCGAAACACTTCCGCCTCTAAAAATAAGGAAGGCGAAGCGTCATCGGCAGACGCAAGCAAGGCCGTCGCTAACAAGCCGGAGAAATCTGCCGAAAAAACTTCATAAACGCACTTTACAAACAAAAATGTGTGATTATTTTTTTCGAGTTACATATTCGCACCCGCATCCATTTAATTCAAAAGGAGATTTTGAAAAATGAAACTGAGACCTTTAAATGACCGAATTTTGGTAAAACGTGTTGCAGAAGAAGAAAAGACCAAGGGAGGAATCATTATCCCGGACACCGCCAAGGAAAAGCCGGCGGAAGGCAAAGTTGTTGCGGTTGGAAACGGCCGGCTGGGCGACGACGGCAAACGGATCCCGCTTGAAATCAAAAAAGGTGATCGGATCTTATTCGGCAAGTACAGCGGACAAGAAATAAAGGTTGAAGGTGAAGAATACCTGATCATGCGTGAAGACGAAGTTCTCTGCGTTATCGAATAATTAAAAACAAACGGAGGAAAGACCAACATGGCTGCTAAAGTGATAAAATACAATGTTAAAGCCCGTGAAGCCCTGCTGAACGGTGTAAAAATGCTCGCTGATGCTGTTGTCGTAACTCTCGGTCCCAAAGGAAGGAACGTCCTTATTGACAAATCTTGGGGATCGCCCACGGTTACCAAAGACGGCGTAACTGTGGCCAAGGAAATCGAACTTGAAGACAAATTTGAGAACATGGGCGCCCAGATGGTAAAAGAGGTGGCCAGCAAAACCAGTGACATGGCTGGTGACGGTACCACTACGGCCACGATCCTGGCCAGGTCAATTTATGAAGAAGGACAGAAACTGGTCGCCGCCGGCAACAATCCCATGGCCATCAAACGCGGAATCGAAAAGGCCATTGAAGTTACGGTTAAAGAGCTTCACAATATGAGCAAGCCGACCAAAGATCAGCGCGAGATCGCCCAGGTCGGAACCATCTCGGCCAACAACGACGAAACCATCGGCAACATGATTGCCGAAGCCATGAACAAGGTAGGTAAAGAGGGTGTCATTACGGTTGAAGAGGCCAAGGCCATGGAGACCACCCTTGAGGTTGTTGAAGGTATGCAGTTTGATCGCGGCTACCTTTCGCCTTATTTTGTAACTAATGCAGAGAAGATGGTCGCCTCATTGGAAAATCCCTGTATTCTTATTAACGAAAAAAAGATCAGCAGCATGAAAGATCTTCTGCCCATTCTCGAGCAAATTGCCAAAATGGGCAAGCCGCTTCTGATCGTTGCCGAGGATGTTGAGGGCGAAGCACTGGCGACTCTGGTCGTAAACAAGCTTAGAGGCACCCTGCAGGTTGCGGCCGTCAAGGCCCCGGGTTTCGGCGACCGTCGCAAAGCCATGCTCGAGGATATTGCGATTCTGACCGGCGGGCAGGTGGTATCCGAAGACCTGGGCATCAAACTCGAAAATCTTACCCTGTCCGACCTTGGTCAAGCCAAACGCATCACCATCGACAAGGACAATACCACGATCGTCGACGGTGGCGGTTCGCGCAGCGCTCTGGAGGGCCGTGTCAAACAGATCCGCGCTCAGATCGACGAAACCACTTCGGATTACGATCGTGAGAAATTGCAGGAACGTCTTGCCAAGCTGATCGGCGGTGTTGCCGTGATCAATGTCGGCGCGGCGACTGAGACTGAAATGAAGGAAAAGAAGGCGCGGGTTGAAGATGCCTTGAACGCCACCCGCGCGGCCGTTGAAGAGGGTATTGTGCCCGGGGGCGGGGTTGCCCTTGTTCGCTGCCTGGACGCCCTCGACAAAATTAAGCTCAAGGCGGATCAGAAACTGGGAGTAAAAGTTGTTATGCGGGCCATTGAAGAACCCTTGCGCCAGATTGCCAACAACGCCGGCTTTGAAGGCTCCGTTGTCATCGATAAGGTAAAACAAGGTCAAGGGGCCTTTGGATTTAACGCCGAAACCGGAAAATATGAAGACCTGATGGAAGCCGGTGTTATCGACCCCACCAAGGTGGTGCGCTTTGCACTGCAAAACGCGGGCAGCGTCGCCTCGTTGATGCTGACCACTGAAGCCATGGTAGCTGAAAAACCGGAAGAGAAACAGGATATGATGCCCTCCGGCGGCCACGGCATGGGCGGCGGCATGGGCGGCGGCATGGGCGGCATGGGCGGCATGATGTAACCGCGACCATTTGATATTGTTTGTTGCAAAGCCTTCATGTTATCCCTAACATGAAGGCTTTTTTTGTCTTATCAAAGAATACCGAACCGGTTAAACATTGAAAAGCTTGACAAAAAAAGACAGGCAGGTTAGACTTTGATAGTATAGGAATTTCCTTTTTTGGACGCAGATGAACGCAGATTTTAAGGATTATAGGTTCCCAGAATTTATTTATCTGTGAATATCAGCGCAAATCTGCGTCCCATTAACTTAGCTGATTAACAGGCGGGAAAACTAATAATACTTAAAAATCGGGGGATCATATGTCTTGCAATCACACATTACGGGTAATGACATCCTTGAGTATTTTTATCATGATGATCTTTTTTCCGTTCCATCTTTTGGCCCAGGAAAACAGACAGAATGTGGAACACGAGGCCGGTTTTTACTATACCGTTCAAAAGGGAGATACGCTCTGGAACCTTTCAAAGCGCTTTTCTGATTCTCCATGGCTGTGGCCGGATCTGTGGAAGGAGAACAACCAAATCGCCAATCCCCATCAAATTTATCCGGGCGAGCGTGTCCGCCTCTTTCATCAAAAAGGCACCGAAAGCTATCTTGTCAAATCTGCGGAAAATACGCCGCCCCCCCCCAAACAAGAGCCGCCCAAAGAACTACCCTACTACTACTATGCACTCATCGACAGCATTGGCTTTATCAGCAAAACGCCGGTTACACCCCGCGGTACCATTATTAAAGTAAAAGACGACAAAGGCATGATCGGTACAGGGGATCTGGTTTACATCCAGCCACACGGCGATCAGCCCTTGACGTTGGGCGAAAAATATACCGTCTATCGGACGTTAACACCGCTGGTCGATAAAAAAACAAGGTCTCTGATCGGAACCCAGCATTTTCTGACAGGCGTCGTCGAAATCACCCAAAAGGAACCTGGTTTTGCCACGGCCAAAGTGATTAGATCTTTTCGGGACATTCAGATCGATGATCTTTTAATGCCTTGCGAACAGCGCTCACCGAAAATCACCCTAGCTGAAAGTGCCAAAGGGCTTAACGGCAAAATCCTGACCGCCGAAGAAAAAGCAGAACTGTTAGGAGCCGGTACCGTAGCGTTCATCGACAAGGGGCAGAACGATGGTGTCAAGACCGGACAGTCTTACAGTATT
>Ga0315268_10008294_pt1 | contig 10882 bp, 7 predicted proteins | sample C1_top_MG_FD_204535 | JGI IMG/M metagenome (GOLD analysis project Ga0315268, IMG submission 204535) | Sediment microbial communities from Yellowstone Lake, YNP, Wyoming, USA - C1_top | ecosystem: Environmental > Aquatic > Freshwater > Lake > Sediment | place: USA: Wyoming | collected 2017-08-01 | reverse complement strand
ATGTGCGCGCACGCTTCATCGCCGTTCCCTTTCACTGAGGAGTCCAGAACTATGAAATACCCTATACCGACGCTACGTAACGTGCCAATCATACAGAAAATCACCCACACGAATCCGCGTTGAACCATTTTTTTATCAGCTCGGTGCACCGATGCCAGCGGAATACTGGGTGCGCGAAGTAAAAATTGCAAAACAGCATCTGGGAGGCCGGATTAAAGAACCAAAGATTGTTATCTTGGGAGGTTCAAACGGACTTATTGGCATAGACAGCAGCCTGATCGAACACGATACTCAAATAAAAACGATTAACCTGTCGCTTCATGCCGGGCTGTCATTGAATTACTTGACCCGATATGCAGAACCCTTTTTGAATAACGGTGATATTCTGATAATGCCCTTAGAATACAATTATTATGGGAAATCCAGTGGAGGACTGCAATTTTCCTCATGGTTCACAAATAACATAATGACTTGGGACAAGCCATTTTTTATGAATATGGATTTTACGGACAAATCCCGTTTTGTTTTTTCTGTGCCGTTAAAGAGAGTGTTAAATGGGGCGTTTGCAAAGCTTTACGCGACTCGATTATTAACAAAACACAAAGCCCGCCATCTTTTGACTGAAAGTGAGGTCATTAACAAGGCAGAGGTAATATTGCGTGAAAAAAAATACGAGATTCCGAACCAAGGCTACACATTGGATCGATTGAATGAATATGGTGACTTCAAAGCGAATAGCGGTGCTCAGTATTTTGAAAATCGTGGTTATGATATTGATAAGGGCTTTGTGTATGATCGTTGGGCCTGGCAATCAATAAAAAATATTGCCGTATATTGCACAAGCAAGAATATCCGCTTATTCATCGTGTGGCCTCCAACGATTGAAGACGCGCAGCTTGGCGTCCGCAGTTCACTGACACAGGGGTATTTATCAAGGATCAGAAATGAGCTTGAAAATATAGGTATTCAGACATTGGGAAACCCGGAGGACTTCAGTTTTGAGCGCGCTTACTTCTTCGATACACCGTATCACCTAAACGCAGAGGGTAGGCTGCTGCGAACCAGAAAATTGGTTTCTTTGTTGATACCTAAACTTGCTCAATCAAAAAATGTCCCCGTGACCACACAACCGGCGTGGATGCATCAATAATCGTAGGTTCATTCCTGGCTAAATGGGCTCTCCACATGTTTTGTCAGGCCGGCTCGCGGTGCCGTGTAGAGCCCGTGCGTCAAACATTGCCGCGGGAGCTCTGTTGTCGCGAAGTAACAGTCGGCAATGAGCTAGTCAACAAATTGGCGTCCAAGATGGCGATGTAACCCAGAGGCCGGGGAATCACCCAAGAAAACCCATGAATCATGGATCACGACGTTAGCTGGCTACTCAAGCCTGATGGATCTTGCAGATCCCCGAGACCAGGCCCACGCGCAAGCATTGCGGCTGCGCTTCGCATACCTAGTCGGTATAGCGCCGCGAAACCAGGCAGTCCACCATCCATGGGCGGATATTGAAAGCCGGCTGACGGACTCTCTTCCTGCCCGCTCTTAGGCTCATTTAGGGATTGGAAAATATTTGGAATAACCGGAATTTCCAACACTCGTGACTGAGGGAGCCCGATCGGGCTGTGATCATTCTGTTGTCTGGATATCTGCCGGAGGCTGGCCTGCCTTGTAACGCGCCCATACGGTCTGCAACGCCGCTTCCAGTGAATTAACGAAACATCTCGTGTCGAAGAAGCAGTTCGTTTGAAGTGCCATTCCGAGTCTTTCCTTTGCGGCAGCCAGCGCAGACGGCGTCGTGGCCATTTCTACTGCCTTCGCTATATATTGCGCCGGCCCCGTACAATCCAGGTCGTTCATCCCCAGTCGCACATTGACCGAGCTGCCCATGCGCGCGAGATACGAGTTGCCCCGAAGCGTCAGCACGGGCACGCCGGCAGCCAGGGTTGCCACGCTGGTGGCGCCACCGCTGATATGGAACGGGTCGAGCGACAGGTCTGCGAGAGGCATTCGCGCCATGTGTTTCGCCATCGGCACACGCCCTGCGAAAACGAGCCGGTTTGGCTCCACATCCAGAAGCAAGGCCCTGCGGCGCAGGTTATCGCCGCAGACCTCCGGGTCGGGTACATACATCCAAAGCCTGCTTCCCGGAGTACAACGCAGAATCTCCATCCAGGCCTCGAAGGTCGAACGATCCAACTTGTAAGGCTGGTTGAAACTACAGAACACGAATTCCTCACCAGCGAGTCCGACATCAGCGCGCGAAGGATATGTTTCCGCCACCGGCAGTGGTGAGGTCACCATGAAATGCGGCAACCGAATTATCCGCTCGGTGTAATCCCGAGCCAGCTCCGGCGGAAGTACAATGTCATCGGCAATGATATAGTCAATGAAATCGCTGCCGCTGGTGCCAAGGTAGCCGAGCCAGGAAATCTGGATCAGCGCCGGACGGACGGCAAGCGCGGTCGGTTGGGCAACGCTGGTATAGCCGGCCAGATCAATCAGGATGTCAATTTGATCTTCAAGGATTGACTGCGCGATGTCATCAGCGTTTTTGCCAGACAGGTTACGGTACCGGTCAAATCCTCGCTGGATGCGGACCTGCACTGCATCTGATTGATGCCGCAGAGAGTATCCATAAACCTCGAAACGGGCGCGATCGTGGCAGGCGAACAGGTCAGACACCAGGGAACCAACGGCATGTTCGAAGAAATCGGTGGAAAGGTAGCCTAAGCGTATTTTTCCGCCTGTCCTGTGCGCCGCCGGCACACGCAGTTTCTGGCGCAGCAATTTGCCAGCTGCGGAAATTTGTCCGGCATATCGCCTTGCGATGGCCGAGATCGTTCCTTCGTCTACCTCCAGATAATTCAGGATACCCGGTGGAATATTCTGTCTGCCGTTTGCCTCCAGTACCTGCTTGAGGCCCGTCAGGAGTTGCTGCCGGTTATCATCGAAGCTGTCCCAGTCGCACACGTAGCGGCGCGCCAATTGCGCCTCGATGAGAAGTGCGATGTCGTCGGGGCTGCTCGCGCTGCGTCTGTGGCAACGTCGTAGTATTCCTTCGTCTTCCCGGTTGCCCGCAGACACTGGGCTAACCACAACCGTGTCATTGGATGATCGTGGCCACGCTGGACGGCCTCTGCGAAAGCATCCGCCGCCCCGGACGGATTTCCGAGTAGTTGGCGATATAGCCCGAGGTCGTGAAACATGACGGCGTTCCCGGTCTGTTCCGCCGCCTGCCGAAAGGCCTGTTCGGCATCGTGCAGGTGGCCAAGGCGGACAAGTTGTTGCCCTTTCACATTGAGCATCCCTGCGTCGCCAGGTCGCTGCACAAGGTATTGATCGAGTATGAGGAGGGCGCCTTCAGCGTCGCCTGTCTCATCGTATACACGGATCAGCAGTTGCAGCGCCGGCACCGATTCCGGCACCAGTGCGAGAGCGTTTTTCAACCACTTCACACTTTCGGGAGTACGGCCGGTCTGGTAGCACAACAATCCAAGACAATAGTGAAGTTCTGCATCCGGAGGGTCGGTTAGCAGCAGCTCACGATACAGGCGTTCCGCCCTGGCAAGGTCGCCACAGCGATGCGCGGCGAATGCTTCCTTTCTTCCGTTTTCGTCCAGCATGTAACCGATGTGCGATTATGGGTAAGAATCATCCTGCAGGCCAAGTATCCGGCTCACCGGCTCCAGGTGGCGTGCATAGTTCTTCCAGCGGGCTACCGATCTCTTGTACAGCGGCTGACGGACCTGATCATAACTCGCCGTCATGACCTGTCGTGCGGAGCTGTGAAAGTCGAGGCAGGCATCCTCCCAATCGAGTCCGCAGAAGTTGAGGATTTTTTCGACCTGCGCCCGAGGATCGCCAACCAGCTCCTCGTAGCGAACGTCCAGGATCGGTATCGGCAGGACCTGTTTCCAGTGCTCCATCAGTTCCTGATAGGACATGCAGACGCGCGCCAGGGATTCGAGGTTGTAGGAGTGTTCGTGGCCGCCACCGAAGTCTGTCATGAAATTGGACAGGCAGACATCGCGCGGGTCGCGGCGGCAATTCAATACCTGCGCGCCCGGGAAGAGTTGGGAAATGAGTCCGAGCAGCAAGAAGTTCCCAGGCAACTTGTCCGTGACGCGGGTCGCGCTGGGCGATGATGCGTTGAGGCGCTTGGTGTGCGCGTCGGCCAGTGCATCGAGTTTCTCGTGCGTAAGGTTCCGTACACCGTCAGGATAATAGGGGATCGTTTCTGCAATGGCCGGAATATCGCTGGTCTCACCACGGGCATGGACCCTGCTATGGCAAGAAAGAATCTGTTCAACCAGACTCGTGCCGGAGCGCGGCATCCCGACGATGAAGACTGGCAGTTCCGAGTGGTTGCTGGAGCGGGGCAGGGAGGCGATCCCGTCTGCGGAATACACGGCCTTGAGGCGGCTGATTTGCGCAATATACGCGTTGTCGTCATGCCGCACGCCCTTCATCTGATTGGCGACAACGGCGTGTTCAAAGGCGCGGTCATACTGTTTCGCCTTGTCGCACAAGTTGGCGAGCGTGAAACGCAAGATTCTGTGATCCGAGAAGGATATCCCTGGACGGCTGATGATCCGTTCGAGGTGCGCGATCGCTTCTTCAGACTTGCCAATAGTAGGCGCCACGGCAGCCGCAACATTGGCGGCGCGCATGCTGGTGGAACCGCTTTCGATAACTGCCCGCACGCATTCCCAGGCACCCAGCTTATCGCCCCCGAACTCCAGTAACTCACCTTTACGCACCAGCACAGCGGGCTCATCTGGCGCAACGGTCATTGCCTCATCCAAGAATCGCCATGCTTCAGAGCTGTCGCAGTAAGTCATAGCGGAACTCATAGACAGCAGTGCCACAATATTCCGAGGGTCGAGTTTCAGCACTGCCTTGGCGTAGGCGATGCTGGCGTCGCCGTCTGACAACTCAGAACATACCTGGCACAGTGCTATCAGTATTTGCAGATTTCCGGGATTCAGCCGGTCCAACTGCTCATAGACATCTCTCGCCTCGGCGAAGCGTCCATCCTGCGTCAGGAGTCCGGCCTTGAAGAACAACACAGCGGTTCCACCGGGGTTTATTTTTGTGACTTGCTCGCAGAGGCGCCACGCGTCCTTGATCTGTCCCGATTCGAAATAGATGGCGCCCAGTTCCAGCAGCGCGGGTATGTCCCCGGGTTGCTGGCGGCAATATTCCTCATTGATGGCAGCCGCGGTTGCCGTTTCGCCCCGGCTGGCCAGTATCTTGCTGAGCGTGAGCGTTGCTTCGCGGTGACCCGGATGGCGTGCGCGGAACTCACGCAGGAGTTTTTCCGCCTCAGCCAGCTTGCCCGTTCGCGCAAGTAGGAGACCCAGATCGAGGGTCACGTCGGGCGGGCAGCCAGGCAGGCCACGCGCGCGCTGGAATGCCTCCGCGGCCTGGGCAAGGTTGCCGCAGGACTGGGAGGCATTTGCCAGATTGACCCAGCCCTGAAGGGAATTCGGCGCCAGCTCGACGGCCCTGCACGCGCAGCGCAGGGCCTCGGCGAAGTTGCCTTGCATACCATGGACGGCAGACAGGTTGATCCAGGGTTCAACGCTGTTCCCGAATTCGCTCGCAGCTTTCTCGAACGCTACCCGCGCGCCGGGAATGTCGCCTTGGCGGGCGAGTGCACCGCCTTTGGCCAGCAGTTTGGAGAGGCTGCTCATTTTGAGTGTCGGTCAGTTTCCTGTAGACGGGTTATTTTACCTGCTACAAGCGTTTCCGTGCGTGCAGGGTTTGAAACAGGAGGGCCATCTTCAGCGCATACGTCTGGCTGTCGAGGAAAGCGGGGTTTTTCTTCATTTTCATCTGAATGTCATCGCGCAGTTGCTGTCGCAAACCGGTGTCGGTGCCAAGTTTACATGCCAGCTCAATATAGGAATCCTCTGTGTCGGCGATCAGCTGAGGCACTGACAATTCCTGCAACATGGAGGCTGCCTGGCGGAATCTCAGCGTGTCGCCCCTTATTACTACGGTTGGCAAACCGGCTTCCAGAGTATCAACAAGAGAAGTGGCCCCGCCATAAGGATAGCTGTCGAGATAAACGTCGGCGAGCCTGAGAAGTGCCTTGATATCTGTACGACCTGGAAGGGGATCGAGGATCTTGAGCCGATGCGCAGCTAGTCCGAGTCGCGCAAAGCGTTTGTTGATATCGCTGATGAATGGTTCGGAGTTGTACCGGCTAGACCAGTTGGGATTAAAGGGGTAAAGCACAAGCACCGATCCAGGTACCCGGGAGATAATCGTGGCCCATGCCTCCCTCACTTCGGGGGTGATCTTGAAGTAGTTTGCGCCGGAAATGAACATTACCGCATCGGCCGGTATGCCCAACAGTTGGCGGTCGGAATTTTTAGTTGCGCTAGTTTGTTCTGGACCAAAGCTGAAACATATTCCCGAACCAGGAATATTGACCAACTTCTCCCGAAACTGGGATTGCATGCCGTTACGCGGCGCCAGCAAGTCACCAGCAACATAGTAGTCCATATTGGTAAAACCGGTGGTGATGGGACAGCAGATTGATGTCATCTGGACCGGCGCAAGTCGGTGCAGCGCCAGAGTGGTACAGGCATCCACCCCGGCTGTCAGATTTGAACCAAAAAAGAGGATATCAAGGCGTTCGCCACGGATGGTTGTCGCCTGCTCGCGCGGGTTTCTGGGCAGCAACAACATGCGGTCCACGCGGCTTGCGCAATAGCGCTCGAGGTCGTTGCGTGCCGCTTCTATCGCGTAGAGATAGATCTCGAACTGTTTTCGATCCAGATGTTCGAATACGGGCAATGTCGCGAAGGTCTCTGTTTGGCTCGAAAAATGTGGCTTGAGGATGCCAATCCGGATTTTCTTGCGATCCACCGGGCGAGGCGGGGGGGTATAACCCAGTTGCAACCCGGTTGCGCGCGCATTCTGCTCCAGAATGTACGCGCGGTTTTCACTGAAGTCCTTCAGATTGCCATCTCCGAAATAATGATGGATCGGGGACGAGAAAGTTGTGAAGGTAAGTGCGGTCACTCGCGCCTTGGACCCAAGCCCAGATGTGGTGTCAAAACCTTCAGAGACGACGTTGCGCACGTACTGGATTACCCGTTTTGAAAACGCGCAGTAATTCCTGAATGCGGTTGCATCATCAAAGAAAATCGGCTCGATCACCAGAAACGCGGTGAAAACTCCATACAGCCAATCCGGTATCTGCCTGTCAAGAAATGAGGCAATGGTGTGGTCCGGCCGGCAATAGAGCATCGCCGCCAGAATGTGGCCCGGGGGAACGTTTTGTTTCGATTTTCCGGTGAACGTGGACAGCACTCGATCGAACGACGATTGTTCTTCTGTGCTCAGCGGAAAGTCGCGCAGGCCGCTCCCGGCCATGGAAAGGTGAAGTTTCGCAAGCTGATTGGAGAAGAGTTGCTTGAGTGTTTCTTCTTGTGCACCAAGGAAAAATTCAGTGAGCAGCGAACGAGCGCGTCGGAGATTATCCTGTACGGCGTTGTCCCACGGATTCTGCGTGTAAGCAGTCACGCAGGCAGTAAGCCACTGGATAAACTCAAGGCTTCCAACTTGTTCTTGTTTACTCTGTGCGTCTGGCGGGCCTGCAGTTTCTGGCATGGTGATCGTGTCTCTTGATTTATTTAAATAAAGAGTTGTTCAGACTTTCGTAGCTCGTCTTTTATGGCGGGGAGCCGCAGCATCTCCAAGCGGCTGAATTTCAGGCTGAGAGCATGAATGGCCACCGGTCGAAGCTTTCCCGAGGGTTTGCCAAATAGATTATAACAGCATGCATCGAATCGTTCGGTGTAATCATGTGACTTAGATTAAGGGGAAACTTGTTGATGCCTGCCCTGATCCGTTGTTCTCGTTCGCGTGTCGCGAAGCAAAAATGTCTGGCGAAGAGTCGATATACTCGATACGAGCTCATTCCGATAGCCAATCGCTACAATCCCACTCAAGGACGCGTTCCAGCGCTTTGATCTCGTACTCGAAAACGAACCGCAAGTAGTCTCTTTCCTTCTTTCCCATTGACGAGGCGTACGGGAAGCTCTCGATATTTACGGGATTCATGAGAGGTAACAACTTGACGCCGAGGAACTCGAATACCCTCCGTAGCGTTTCATTCGGCTTCTGTCGAAGCTCATCATTTTTCAAAACCAGAACTTGCTTTCTCGGAAAGAACGCCCAGAGCCTTCTCAGCTGCTCTAGATAGAGCCCTCTGCCTGTATACGAATAAACCCTGTGCTGATACGGCAGAGCCTCGCGACATCGTTCCTCCTCATTCTGGATGGCGTCCCAGAAACTCGCAGTATCGGCGTTTCGCTGGCGCTCCATGTTCCAGTGCGAATATGCCCGGTCAACCGGATTTCGCAACAGGACGACCAACTTCATGTGCGGGTTATAGTGCCAAATGCGTTTTGGCGCATCACTCCAATACATATATATCGGCGTGGCCTCACCTATGATCTTATGCTGTGGCTCCGGGTGGAAGAACGCGTGATAGGCAGCGTAGTTGGACGTGCCGGTCCTAAAGGCATCCTCGTTGTCAAAAAAATGCACCTCCTTCTTGTTAGCCATGCATATTTCTGGGTGGCCTCTCAGGTATATGTCCAACGCTGAAGTACCACCTTTTTGCGTGCCACAGATGATGAAATTAACCTTCATGTTCAAGGGGAGGCGGGTCGGTGGCCACAATAATCGCTGGCTGTTCATTCTTCTGCGGGCGGTCGTCAGTAAAGAAGACCATACTAGACCGCTGCCATCGGACTGTGTGCATCATGAGAGCATATAGTATGGTGTGGACGTTGGGCACTTTACAAAACGATATCCAAAGCATGCGCTGCTACGAGAGTAACAGTTCGCAATGATATGCTTATATTTAGTCTGTATTGTGCCGGCTGTAATAGTCATACCGGCTCTGGTTGATTGTGCGAGATCTTGCAATCATAATTAACTGATCCTAGCAGCTTGTCCAGAGCGTGCTTCAGATCCTGCGAGAAGTTCCGTGCCACCCACAAAAACAATGATTAAATTGTTTCTTATATCAATAAGATAGTCAAGTTGGCTGGTTGAACAGAAAGTGTCGCGGATTTTCAATCTGTCCGGATTTGCAGCACATGATCCGTCCGGTTCTCATAATCGCCTAAAGGGGGTGCTTGATGAGACGGACAGCGTTGCTTCAGGTGGTTCTGAAGATGGGATTCAGAGAATCTATGTGGGGTTGACTGCTGGAGATCATAGGGCTAATTTTCTGGCTCACTAGTACTGAAGCTCGCCGCCTTAGACCGGCAACACGCGGGCGGCGATTTGGGCAAGGTGGCTTTCCAGTCTAGCGCCATCTTCGTGAGACGTTTCACGATGTCGGGATGGTCCGCGGCCACGTCCTTCGCTTCCGCCAGGTCTTTCACCACGTTATAGAGTTCGACGCGACTCTTATCGTAAGTCATCACCAGTTTCCAATTGCCAGCGCGCACGCCCAACCGGGGCCAGTTCGGTCCATCGCTGTTACCACGCCACTCCCATAATAGGGGTTTTGTGCGCGGCGTAGGTTTACCAGTGATGGCGGGGAGGCGGTTTTCACCATCGCCCCGGTAGCTGGCCGGAAGCGTAATTCCTGCCGCTGCACAAAGTGTGGGTAGAAAATCCACGGCAGCGATGACGCTGGTCCTGTCCACCCGCCCCGCCGGCGTGTGGCCGGGCCAGCGGACGATGAAAGGCGTGCGCACGCCGCCTTCGAACAGGCTGCGCTTGCGTCCCTTCAATCCGCCGGTCGAGCCAACGCTGTAAAACGTGCCGAGCCCGACCCCCCTCTGCTTGTCCTGCCCAGTGACCTCCGGGCCGTTGTCGCTGGCGAATAGGACGATGGTGTTCTGTTCCACGCCGGCATCCTTGAGCGCTGCGAGGATTTTTCCCACGTCCTTGTCACCATCGGTGACGACAGCGGCATAAACGCGTTTCTGCTCGTCTAGTTTCTTCCACTGTCTCAGGGATTCCTGTGTCGGGACATGGGGCGTGTGCACCTCGTGCAGCCAGACGTCCACAAAAAAAGGCCGGTCTTTGTTGGTATGGATGAACCGCACCGCGTTTTGCGCTGCATCGTGAAACCCAGCCACTTTCCATTTCGATGGGCCACTGAATACGGAAAACTCATCAAACCCATACGCTGTGGGATCCGGCGCTCCGACAGCGTCGGTGACCGTCAAGTTCCACTTGCCGAAATGTGCCGTGCGATAACCCGCTTTCTTCAGGAAGCGTGCGATGGTCGGCGCCTTTGGGTCAAGCCAGTCCGGCATGCCGCGCAGCGCGTCAATTCCCGGGAAAAAATGTTCGTGGATGGAATAGCGCGCCGGGTATTGCCCCGTTAACGCCGCTGCCCGGCTGGGCGAGCAAACGGGATTGAGCACGTTGAACTGGTGAAAATCGATCCCCTCTCTTGCGAGGAGGTCAAGATGCGGCGTCTTCAGCCACGGATGTCCGTGGGAACTCAGGTCCCCCCAGCCCCAATCATCAGCGAAGATGAAGACAATGTTGGGACTGGTTGGCTGGACGGGTTTCTCAGCCACAGGGATAGGACTGGCCGGTTGGACGGGTTTCTCAGCCACAGGGATACAAGCTGTGGCCAAGACCGCTATCATTAACAAACCAGTCAGCGTACTTCTCATAATACTTGTATTTTTCTGACGCTTGCCATGGGGAAGATCGGCTCGATACAAACTATGCCGGTGGCTAGAATATTAGTCAAGGGTAAGTCTCTTCCAATATGGTTTGATCCCGAACGGGGGGTCGTATTTCCAACAAGGTATGAGCCTGAAGGCTGAGGTTTGGGTCGATCATTACCCCCATGGTGATCGACATGAACGAACAACAACTGAAA
>Ga0315268_10008293_pt1 | contig 10883 bp, 7 predicted proteins | sample C1_top_MG_FD_204535 | JGI IMG/M metagenome (GOLD analysis project Ga0315268, IMG submission 204535) | Sediment microbial communities from Yellowstone Lake, YNP, Wyoming, USA - C1_top | ecosystem: Environmental > Aquatic > Freshwater > Lake > Sediment | place: USA: Wyoming | collected 2017-08-01 | reverse complement strand
TTCGATAACCGTGTTCTAAACCGTGTTTAACCGTGTGGTAACTTCAACTATAATTATGACTAGAAAGATTGCTATTGATCTTGGTACAACTAATTCGCTGGTTTACATTCCCAAACGCGGAATCGTAATTGAAGAACCCTCCGTTGTGGCGCTTCAAGCATCCGACAACAAAATTATGTCTATTGGCAGAGAAGCCAAAGAGATGCTCGGTCGTACCCCCGAAAGCATTATTGCCGCTTATCCCTTACAAGATGGTGTGATTGCAAATTACAAAGTAACACGCGCAATGCTAAAGAATTTTATTGACCGGGTTACCGGGCGTTTTAGATTATTTAAACCGGAAGTCATGGTATCTGTACCGGCTGGAATTACCTCAACCGAACGCCGGGCAGTGGTAGACGCCTGCATAGCAGCCGGTGCCAAGCAAGCTTACATTATCAAAGAACCAATCGCCGCCGCGCTTGGCGCAGGCATTCCCATTGCCACCCCCTCCGGTAATATGATTATTGATATTGGTGGCGGAACGACAGAAGTTGCCGTGATTGCTTTGGGCGATATTGTCGCTTCGGCTTCAGTTCGAGTTGCCGGCATGAAGTTTGATAGCGCTATCGCCAGCTATATCCGCAAAAAACATAATTTGGTGGTAGGCGAGCAGACAGCTGAGGAAATTAAAATCAAGGTCGGATCCGCAACATCTTTAAAGAAGGAAGTAAAAATGGAGATCTCCGGTTCAAATGCTATTACCGGCTTGCCGGAATCCATTATGGTTACATCAGAAGATGTGGTCAAGGGAATTAAACCGCCTTTGATTGAAATTATTAATGCAGTAAAAAGTGTTCTCCAGCAAACTCCACCGGAGCTTGCCTCCGATGTGATGGATAAGGGAATAATCCTTACGGGTGGCGGATCATTGCTACGCAATATTGATGTTTTACTAACCAAAATAACCGGTGTGCCATGTGAAGTTGCGGAAGAGCCGGTTTACTGTACCGTTAAAGGCGTTGGAATTGCTATTGATCATCTTGATGCTTATAAAAAATCAATCCTCTGGGCCAAAGAATAAATTAAAAGGAACCCCACCTCCACTGATTTTTTCCACAGATTTACACTGAAATTTCTGTGTTATTCAGTGAACTGATTCTGTGGAGGTGGTGTTCAAATTATATGTTGATTGCTATTGATGCTTCACAAGCAGCGAAGGAGAAAAAAACCGGCATTGAGTATTTGTCTAGCGGGTTAATTTTGAATTTGAAAAAAATTGATCGAAAAAACAGCTATTTATTATTTTCCAACTTTCGTTTGCCAACAATTTATCAATCAAGGAATTTTAAACCGATTTTTTTACCATTTCGCAAATTTTGGAATAAATTCAGATTGCCGCTAGCCTTACTCAAATATAAACCAAAAATCTTTCTGGAAATTGGTTATATGCTTCCAAGTTTTACTCCCAAAAAGTCAATCTGTTTTGTACATGATTTGGCTTCTAAAAAGTTTCCCGAAGCCTATAGCGCCAGAGACAGAATTATTTTAGATTTGTCTTTCCGCACTGCGTTAAAAGCGGCATCTATTATTTTTATCAGCAACAATACTGAAAAAGATTACAAAAGAATTTACCCCGGATTCAGAGGCAAAAGCAATGTAATCCATCCCGGTTATGATACAAATTTATTTAAAGTAATTGCTAATCCTTCTGATATTTTAAATATAAACTCCAAATACATTCTATATGTCGGTCGTCTGGAAAACCGAAAAAATATCAAAAATCTGATTATAGCTTATAAGCTGTTCCGCAAAAAAACCAAACTAAATCCAAAATTAGTTTTAGCCGGTAAGGAAGGTTTTGGTTTTGGAAATATTAAGGCCGAGATTGATAAACTTGATGTCAGCATTAAGAATGATATTATTATTCCCGGTTACATTGCCGAAAAAGATTTGCCTCATTTGTATGCTAGAGCTGAATTATTTCTTTTCCCGTCGTTGTATGAAGGGTTTGGAATACCGATCTTGGAAGCAATGGCTTGTGGAACAGCCGTTGCTTGCTCCAAAACATCTTCTTTGCCCGAAGCGGGCGGTGAGGCAGCATTATATTTTGATCCGGAAAACCCGACAGAGATTGCCGACTCCATCAACTCTATATTAACCAATCCGACCTTAAAAGCTAAAATGATTTCGGCTGGCAAAGTTCAAGCCAAAAAGTTCAGCTATAAAAAAATGGCAGAAGAAGTTTTAAATATTATTAACAGCATTTAGCAAAGCGGGCATTCAAACAGATATATGAAAATTGCACTGGTACATGATTATTTGAACAAACTCGGTGGAGCTGAAAAAGTGCTTCAAATTTTTCATAAAATTTATCCTGATGCACCCGTATATACTTTGCTTTATGATAAAGCGGGCACCAGGGGTATTTTCGAAAAAGATAATTATAAAATCGTTACTTCCTCGCTACAAAACAAGCCGGCATTTATTCGAAAAAGATCAAAAGTTCTATTGAATAAATTTCCGCAAGCAATCGAGGAATTCGATTTTAGTGATTTTGATGTTGTGATATCGGGCTCAAATTCTTTTGCTCATGGCATAATCACTGGTCCTGAAACTATGCACATTTGCTACTGTTATTCACCGACGCGCTATCTCTGGGATTGGCACCATGAATATTTAGCCGAAAACAATATCGGCTATGGTTTTGTTGGCAGATTTTTACGAGCCAGTTTAAGCAATCTGCGGATTTGGGACCGTCTATCGGCCGATCGGGTTAATTTTTGGATCTCGCAATCAAAAACGGTAGCCGACAGGATAAAAAAATATTACCGTAAAGATTCGATAATTATCAATCCACCGGTAAATATTAAAAATTTCCCTCTAAATAAATCTAAACCAAAAGAATATTATCTTGTTGTTTCAAGACTTACGCCTTATAAAAAAATTGATATTGCAATTGAAGCCTTCAATAAGCTTGATAAACGGTTAATTATTGCCGGGGAGGGGAGTGACAAAAATCGCTTGGAGATTTTGGCTGACAGTAAAAATATTGAGTTTACGGGCTATATTTCCGATAAAAAACACTACGAGCTACTTTCGAACTGCAAAGCTTTTATTTTCCCCGGTGAGGAAGATTTTGGCCTAACGCCGGTTGAATCCATGGCTTGCGGCCGGCCTGTTATTGCTTACGGTAAAGGAGGCGTAACAGAAACTGTGATTGACGGCAAAACCGGTTTGTTTTTTAACCAGCCAACTGCAGATTCCTTAATTTCTGCAATCAATAAATTTGAAAACAATATTAATCAATTCAAACCGGACATCTGCCGTAAAAGAGCAGGACAATTCTCGGAAGAGATTTTTATTAAGAAAATAAAAGAAGAAGTTAATAAATGCTGGCATAAATATCATAAATGATACCAATCCGTGTTTATCTGTGCAAGAGATCCGTGAGTGTTTTCTCAACTATGAAATTCTTTGATATAAAATTTGATGCAATTACAAAAAACACCGCTCTGGTTAAGCTGGATGGTTTTTTTGAAAAATCCAGCCCGAGCTTAATTACCACTACAAACGCCGAACTTCTAATGCATGCGATGATTGATGATGAATTTAAAACCATTCTCAATAAAGCGGCATTAAATCTGGTTGACGGCACCGGCATTATTTGGGGCTATGGTGTAGTTAAATCTTGGCGACCAAATATCGTAGTTCTCAAACATCTTTATGTTTTTTTTCACTGGTTTTTTTCATTGTTATTTTTAGCGTTTTTCCTTTTATATTATAAAAAGTATATACCGGAAAAAGTTTCCGGTTCCGATTTTGTCTGGGATATTGCCAAATGTGCTGCAAAAAATAAAAAAACGATTTTTTTGTTTGGATACAAGCTCGGTCTTGATCCAAATGTTGTTGAAAAAACTTCTTTAAAATTACAAACTGCCATATATGATTTAAAAATTGCCGGCACGCACTCCGGAACTGAATCTATAGCAGAAGAAAAAGAGATTTGTACTTTAATTAAGAAATCGAATGCCGATATTTTGATGCTCGGTTTGGGTTCACCCAGACAAGAGAAATGGCTGGCCAAAAACCTTAAAAAAACCGGATGCCATGTCGGTATTGGACTTGGCGGCACCTTTGACTTTATTGCCGGCTCACAAAAACGCGCTCCCAAATTTATTCAAAAAGTTGGTTTTGAATGGCTTTGGCGATTGTGTCAAAACCCTAAACGCTTCAAGCGTCAGATTTCATCTTTGCCTAAATTTGCACTCCTTGTCTTAATAAATCGGATGAGATAACTACAATCAATTTGCTATTGACATTCGTCATTAAATTTATTATGATCTAATTGTGTGGATTTACTGTGAACTAAATGTTCATGGTTTAAGTGGTGGCCTTGCGGGCACCATTTTTTTAACAAAAAAAACGCAGCGTTATTCTGCGTCATAATTTAGCGAGGTTATATGTCAAAAGATGTCGGTTTTATGTCAGCAGTAGAAGATATCTGCCAGGAAAAAGGACTAAGTAAAGAAGTTATCGTTGAAGCGGTTGAGGCCGCCATAGCTGCCGCCTACAGAAAAGATTATGGCAAACCAAAACAGGTTATTAGAGCTAAAATGGATCTCGTAAGCGGTGCTACAGAAATGTTCCGTGTTTATGAAGTCAAGGAAACCGAGGAAGAAATTGAAGAGCCCGAAAAAGAACTGCTTTTGGCTGATGCTAAAAAATTTGATAAAAAAGCTGAAATTGGCAGTGAAATTTTGATTAAACTGCCTCACGAAGATGATTTTGGCCGAATTGCCGCTCAAACAGCCAAACAAGTTATAATTCAGCGATTACGCGAAGCCGAGAGAGATATGATTTTCTCCGAATATAAAGACAGAGAAGGCCAAGTCCTGAACGCTTCCGTTCAGCAAGTTGATGGTCGAAATGTTATTGTTTCACTTGGTAAAGCCAACGGCATTTTATTCCCGTCCGATCAAATTCATGGCGAACGATATTATATTGGTCAAAGATTAAAAGTATATGTAACAGAAGTTGCTCAAACCGCCCGCGGACCGCAAATCACCGTTTCACGAACAAACGAAGGCCTTATCCGCGGTTTGTTCGAAAACGAAGTACCGGAAATTGCTTCCGTTAGTGTTGAAATTAAATCAATTGCTCGCGAACCCGGGTCTAGAACCAAAATCGGAGTAATTGCCAACGAAGAGGGAATTGACCCCGTTGGCTCCTGCGTTGGACAACGCGGAACACGCGTTCAAGCTATTTTAGCAGAGATTGGCGAAGAAAAGATTGACATTGTTCTTTGGGATGAAGATATTGAGCATTTTATTATGAATGCACTTTCTCCAGCCAAAACCGAACAGATTAGCATCTCTTCCAAAGACCACAAAGCCACCGTTACTGTCAGTAAAGAGAATTTGTCTTTAGCCATAGGCAAGGGCGGACAAAATGTTCGTTTGGCCTCAAAACTAACCGGTTGGGGTATTGACATTGTCCAAGCCGAAGAAGCTAAACCGATGAAAAAGTCCAAAAAAGCCAAAGATGATGACGATTCTGCTGAAAGAGATGATGAGGTACATGAAATAGCCGAACCGGTAGAAACCGCAATAATTCCCGAAGTTGCTTCTGTCCCCGAAGCGGTAAAAAAACCGGTAAAGAAATTAGCAAAAAAGTCGGCTAAAGCCAAAAAATCCAAATCAAAACCTAAATCTAAATAGATCCTTCTTCATATTTTTAAATCTTAAATTTTAATTTATCTTGGATCCAATTTTTTCAAAATTTACCCCCAATTTAAAAAATGCTTTAGTTATGTCCGAAAAGATAGCTTTTGATCAAAAAGCCAATCTTGACACAGAGCATCAACTTTTAGCCTTAATTTTGCAAAAAAACACTCTGGCTAACGACATTTTAAGCTTTTTTGAAATATCCGTTGATAGAACACAACTGGTTGCCGATTTGCTGACCAAAAAAACTTCAAACAAATCAAAGAACATAATAACCAATCAAGCAAAAGAGGCAATTCAAATAGCCGTTCAATTTGCTTCAAAGTACGGCCATACCAGCGTTGACTGCGAACATCTGTTGCTTTCTCTTGTTTCAAATAAAAACTTCAACTCTTACTCAATTATTGAACGGATGAGCATTCAGCCAAAAGATATTCGCACCCAAATTGAAACAATTTTTTCTGAAATTAAAAAATCAAGCCCAAAAACTGCCCAACCCGAACATTTTGAGGAAGAGATTCCGTTTGATCAGCCAATGAATCCCTTTGGCCAAATGCCCGGCGGACCAACCATGACTAGGGCGGGAAAACAGCAAGCGCTTAAGCTATTTACCACCAATATCAATGATCAAGCCAAACAACAGAAAATTGATCCGGTTATCGGCCGCAACTATGAAATTGACAGATTGATTCAAATTCTTTCCCGTCGTAAAAAAAATAACCCGGTTTTAATCGGTGAGCCGGGCGTAGGAAAAACCGCCATTGTTGAGGGCTTGGCGCACAGAATTGTCAGCGGACAAGTTCCGTCAATTTTAGCCACCAAAGAAATTTTGATGCTTGATATGGGCTCACTTTTGGCCGGCACTATGTATCGAGGCCAATTTGAAAGCCGAATCAAAAACTTGCTCGATGAAATCTCAAAAAAAGACAATGTAATATTATTTGTCGATGAAATTCATACCGTTATCGGCACCGGCTCGGCCGAAGGATCAATGGATGCGGCCAATCTCCTAAAACCAAAGTTAGCCCGCGGTGATTTGCGTATGATTGGAGCTACAACTTTTGATGAATATAAGAAATATATTGAAAAAGATGCTGCTTTTGAACGGAGATTCCAGCCCATTGTTGTTAACGAGCCAACACCGGACGAAACTTTGCAAATTCTTCAAGGCATCAAACAAAAATACGAGGCCCATCACAAAGTAACCTATACCAATGAGGCACTTTTTGCGGCGGTAAAGTTATCGCAACGCTACATTCAAGACAGGTTCTTACCGGACAAAGCTATTGATTTGATAGATGAAGCCGCCGCAGCCACCAATGTTATGACTGGTCACGGTAGAAAAATTGGCGCACTCAAACTTGAATTGCGTAAAGTCATTGATCAAAAAGACGAAGCTGTCTATGGCGAGCATTATCAAAAAGCATCTACCTTGCGTCAAAAAGAACTTGAATTAAACCAAAAATTTGAACAGCTGGAAGCCAAAGAACAGGCCGGTAAAAATTCTGTTATTGACGAGGAACAGATTGCCACTGTTGTCTCCCGCTGGTGCGGTATTCCGGTAACAAATTTATCTTTATCGGAAAAGAAACGGTTTCTAAATCTGGAACAAAAATTAAACAAATGTATTGTTGGACAAGATGAAGCAATAAAATCAATTTCCGAAGCCATTAGGCGCTCTCGGGTTGGCATTTCCGACCCAAAACGTCCAATCGGTTCATTTATCTTTTTAGGTCCGACTGGTGTCGGTAAAACAGAATTGGTTAAAGTTTTAGCCCGCGAAGTTTATGGCGGTGATGATACGCTAATTAAACTTGATATGTCGGAGTTTATGGAAAAGCACAATGTTTCACGCTTGGTTGGCGCCCCGGCCGGCTATGTCGGCTATGAAGAAGGCGGCAAACTAACAGAAAAGATCCGCCGGAAACCTTATTCGGTTTTGCTTTTAGATGAAATTGAAAAAGCTCATCCGGAAGTTTTTAATATTTTGCTCCAAATTATGGAAGACGGAGAGCTAACAGATGCAAAAGGCCGCCGTGTTGATTTTAGAAATACGATTATCATTATGACTTCCAATCTTGGCAGTGATCTTTTAACTAAACAAGCGACAATCGGTTTTTCCTCGACAAAGAATGCGGCGAAAGTAACGGCGGATTATGAAAAATCCAAAGAGATGGTTTTGGATTCTCTCCATAAGCACTTTAGACCTGAATTTTTAAACCGTCTTGACCAAATTGTGGTTTTTCGGCCCCTAACACATAGTGCAATTCGTCAAATTGTTGACATTGAAATTAAAAAGCTTATAAATAGAATCAGCGAGCAAAAGATTAATCTCTCGGTAACATCCCGCGCCAGGGATTTTATTGCCAAAGAGGGATTCATTCCGGAATACGGCGCCAGACCAATGCGTCGCGTCATCATTGACCAAATCGAAAATCCTTTATCAGAAGCTATTCTTTCCGATAAATTCAAACCGGGCGACAAGATACTTGTCGATCGTATCAAAGACAAAATTGTTCTAAAACACAAAAGCTAAATAAATAACTTTTCTGTCATTGCGATCCGCCAGCAGGCGGAGAAGCAATCTCTCGATAGACTCGAGACAAGTTCTATTTGTTAGATCGCCACGAGCCGAAAAGCATCGGCTCTCGCGATGACAGAGTAAGTATGGCCGACACTCATATGTCAAATGACCTTTTTAAAAACCTAGCCCACAAGCTGGAGTATCTTTCGGACCAAAATCTCAAACAAGTTGAGAGTGCGTTTTTATTTGCAGAAACCGCCCACAAAGATCAAAAAAGACTTTCCGGCGAACCATATATTATCCACCCGGTCACAGTCGCTTCATATTTAGCCGATAAAAAATACGATGTCGATATTTTGACCGCCGCCTTGCTTCATGATGTATTGGAGGATTCCAATTTTACTTTTGACCAGCTTAAAAGCAAATTTGGTACAGATGTAGCAAAAATTGTTTTGTCGGTTACCTCAATTTCCAAAATTCCGCTTCGTGACAAATCATTGATTTTTTCCGACGAGAATATGTATTTGGATCGAGTAGAGGAGTACCGCAAACTTTTAGTTGCCATGGCCAAAGAAATTCGGGTAATTGTAATTAAATTGGCCGACAGATTACACAATGCTCAAACCATTCAATTCCTTCCGGCTTTCAAACAACCTTTTTACGCCAGAGAAACAATTGAAATATTTGCCCAAATTGCTGATAGATTGGGGCTAAATGCTATTAAACTTGAATTGGAAGATTTGAGCTTCCCATACGCGTATCCCAGTGAGTACCAAAATTTTAAGCAAATTACCGGCGATAGTAAAAATATCAAACCAAAATTGATAGAGGAAAAGATTCTAGAAATTAAACAATTGCTTAATGACAATAAGATCAAATATAGCGACATCTATGGCCGGGTAAAACACGATTTTAGTTTATACCGCAAACTCAAATATGAAAAGAATTTTGATTTTTCAGCCGTTTATGATCTCTATGCTCTAAGAATTATTACCGATAATGTTGAATCATGCTATAAAATTTTAGGATTGGTTCACTCAATATATTCTCCGGTTTCGGGTAGAATTTATGACTATATTGCCGAACCAAAAGCTAACGGTTATCAATCAATTCATTCAACTATCCGCGATAAAAATAGTAATGTCCTTGAGATTCAAATCCGAACCGAAGAGATGCATTGCGTGGCAGAGTCGGGCATGGCTGCACACTGGAGATATGAGACCGGAATTAATGAAAAAGCCGCATCCAGACTTAAACAATCGTTCAATGATTGGACTGCCGAAGTTGAAAAATTGAATAGAATTAAAAATAAGCAAAAAATATTAACCTACCTGAAAGAAGATCTTTTCGCCGATAAAATTTTTATTTTTACGCCAAGCCGCGAAATTATCAAGCTACCCAAAGGTTCAACTCCAATCGACTTTGCCTTCAGAATTCACTCGTCGCTTGGTCTACATATTTCCGCTGCTAAGATCAATGGCCGGCTAGTACCGATTTATTCCGAACTTCAAAACGCCGATGAGATTGAGATTACGACAAAAAATTCCGCCGCTCCCTCCATTGACTGGTTAAGACATACAAAAACTTCCGCCGCCAAACAAAAAATTAGACAACATTTAAGGTCTAAAAATCGCGACCAATACATAAATATCGGCCATCAAATTCTTGATCAATTTGTAATCAAGCATAATTTAAAAATGCCAACTGTCAAAGAGCTCAATTCTGCAGTATCAGATTCAAGATTGCCATATAAAAACTTTGAGGAGGCTCTTGTTGGATTAGCAGAAAAAGCCCTACCGGTTAGCTCTTTGGCCAAAACCGTTTTTCCAAGTTTGTCTTTAACTGAAAAAAAATCAACAAACAAAAAAGAAGTTTTAGACAGCCATAAAAAATTAGCCGGAATAAAAAATATTTATGCCCGTTGTTGCAAACCGATAAAGAGCGATAAACTTACCGCCTATGTCGGTCAAGATCACCTAATAAAAATCCACAAATCTACCTGTGGAATGATTAAAAATGTTAACCCTGAAAGACTAATTGAGCTATAAATTCGAGCTATAAATTCGAGCTATATATTCGAGCTAAATATTCAAGCTATAAATTCGAGCTATATATTCGAGCTAAATATTCAGCTTCCGGCAACAGTTATCTTGTGTTATTCTAGAACAAGATGGCTCTGATATTATCGTAAGATATAGAACGATCGTTCTATATCTTACGATAATTAGAATCAAGCAAAATTATAAATTAACGGGGTTAATGTGGTTACGCCAAAACAATCGCAAAAAATTCTTGGTTGGTGTATTGAATCTGCTCTAACCTTGCTTTTTGAAGCAATTGAGCTAGGTAAAAATAAATTAAAATATTCTGAAGTTAGCGGATATTTTAAAAACGAACTGAAAGATGAAAATATTCCAAGCAAATATATCTCAAGAATGACATATGAGCTCAAAAGGCTAAAATATCTGGATTTAAATGGAGGGGATTCCGTTAAGCTTACCAATAAAGCCAAAATTCGTTTAATTGATAATTATTCGCATGAAGGGGCATCAGGTGGCAAGCGCCGCTTGATATCATTTGATATACCGGAGACCAAAAGAATAAAAAGGAATAATTTTAGAAGAGCAATTAAAAAGATGGGGTTTGTACAAATT
>Ga0315268_10008291_pt1 | contig 10883 bp, 11 predicted proteins | sample C1_top_MG_FD_204535 | JGI IMG/M metagenome (GOLD analysis project Ga0315268, IMG submission 204535) | Sediment microbial communities from Yellowstone Lake, YNP, Wyoming, USA - C1_top | ecosystem: Environmental > Aquatic > Freshwater > Lake > Sediment | place: USA: Wyoming | collected 2017-08-01 | reverse complement strand
CTCAGGGTAGCTTGGGCCGTCTGGAAGAACTATCTATTCAACTGGCCGGCATCCAGGGGAAATCAATCCCCCAAATCAAACACAAGGCAATTATTGTCATGGCTGCCGACCACGGGGTCGTCGCCGAGAAGGTCGGCAACTGGCCTCAGGAAGTCACGGCGCAGATGGTCCTCAACTTCCTCAGCGGCGGTGCTGGGATTAATGTCATTTCTCGCCAGGCCGGCGTCCGTATTATCGTAGTTGACATGGGAGTTGCCACCAAGCTAGACACCAATCCTCAACTTCTGTCGCGGAAGGTTGCCCCGGGCACAAAGAACATTGTCTTGGGTCCGGCCATGACCAACGAGCAGGCAATTCAAGCGATAGAGACCGGAATAAAGCTCGTCAGTGATGAGATGGCTAGGGGGCTGGACATCATCGGCACCGGCGATATGGGCATCGGCAACACGACGCCTTCAAGCACCATCTGTGCCGTGATGACGGGACGACCGGTCGCTGAAGTCACTGGCCGCGGCACCGGCATTAATGATGAGCAGTTAGCTCATAAGGTGGAGGTAATAAACAGAGCTTTAGCCGTGAACCGCCCAGACCCAAAACAACCATTGAAAGTGCTGGCAAAGGTAGGAGGGTTTGAAATTGGCGGGCTGGCAGGGGTCATGCTGGGGGCGGCAGCCAATCACATTCCGGTAGTCATTGACGGCTTCATCTCCGGAGCGGCCGCTCTCATCGCCACCGGTCTGGCACCCGGACTGAGGGAATATCTTATCGCCGCCCATGTCTCGGCGGAGGCTGGCCACCGCCTGTTGCTGAAGTATCTGGGATTGAAACCATTGCTCGACCTGAAGATGCGTTTGGGTGAAGGCACCGGGGCAGCACTGGCCATCTTTTTGAACGAAACCGCCGCCAGAATCTTAGCTGAGATGGCTACCTTCGGCGAGGCAGGGGTCCCGGAGAAGGAAGCTAGTTGAGTTTCTTCACCGCGCTGAGCTTTCTCACCATTATTCCCCGACCATTCCGGGGTGAGGTCAGCGCTGAGGAAATCGGGCGCTCGCTAAGTTACTTCCCGGTGGTGGGCGTGGCTCTTGGCCTGTTCATGGCCGGTCTGAGCTGGCTTTTAAGTCTGCTCCTGCCCACCACCGTAGTTTATGGCCTACTGCTGGTTGCCCTGACTATCATCACCGGAGGACTGCACCTTGATGGCTTCGCCGATACCTGTGACTTGTTTTCCGCATAGAAATTGGACGGAGAACCTCATACCAAATTAGGTACGGCTGCGTTTCGTCACCCAGCACTCTAAGTAAGAACAGTTGCGAATATCTTGGCCATTCATGCAAGCTATGGGGTCAGTCGGTCCTGTAGATTTCTCGGAATGGCGAAGAGTTCATTCTTACGAATGAAGGAGCGCAACAGCCCGTTTAACTCCAAGCTGCGGAACTGGCTCTGGTAGGTGAAAACGGCCTCCTCCTTGCAGTCCTCAATATCCCGAGGCAATGCAAAGCTCAGCCATTTCTCATCGGGGGTAGCGAGACGTTTTGGCGGCAGAACATAAAGATTGGGAGCGAATTCCCTTGGTCGCGGATAGAGGAGCTCATAATGAATCAGATACTCGTAAGCTGTTACATGGCGAGACTCGGTTTTGAGTATGCTTTCCACGGCCCTGCCGATGGCCGCATGGTCAGGATTGTAATCCTTAGGATGTGGGTACACAATTACCTCCGGATTGTATTGATCAATTTGAGTTTGCAGTGATGCACAGAGCACAGTCTCATTCTCCAATCTTAGCTTGCCGTCGGGGAAGTTCAGGAAAACAAGATTGGACTCCGGAACACCCAGGATGTCGGTGGCTTTTCTGAACTCGGCATAGCGGACAGCTTCCTGGTGATACTTGTTGCCATTCGTAACCAGCACTATCCTCACATCCGCTCCATTCCTTATCGACTGGGCAATATATCCGCCCACACCGATTGTCTCGTCGTCAGGATGCGGTGAGAACACTAGGACTTTCTGCCCGCTGACAGGCGCCGTTACTTGATTTAACTGACGTATCCCAGACTGTGCTACAACCGCCGGCACTTCAGTATAGTAGAAAAGTAAGCTGCATACAGCAATAATGCTCGCAGCAAGGGCAAAATATCTGTACCTTCTCTTGCTAAACTTCAGCCGGAACGCACCGATTAGCTTTCTCATCTATCTCATTTTAGCAAAGTCGTGACGTCATGTTCCATCTTTGCCAGGTACGGCGTAGTTTCGAGTCCTCAGGCACTTTGTCGGTAGCTACATGTCTTCCTGAACCTTCTAGCCGTCTGTCGGTGTAGAATTAAGCTTTATGAAACGATGCAAATTCGACATTCGTCCATAATGTGACACAACAACCGGTTATCATTGCACACAACTGATTTTGTTACACGTTGAATAGGTGGCCAACTTTTTCCGCATCAGATCGCGGTTCTGAGCACGCTTGCAGTGCAGTTAATCCTGGGGAAGGTCTCACCAAGATAAGCTCGCTACCAGTTGAGAAGGTGAAGTTGTCGGATCTCCCGTTGCAGTCCCAACCTCGTGGCGGTTAGCCTTGAGCTGATAACCGCGCTCAGATTCTTCATCACCGCGTAGCCGATTTCGGGATATTCTTTGAAGATACCTAATAGGGCAGTGCCATTCATGAGGCCGACCCTTGCTGCCTGCGTACACCTCGCCGAGGCGGTCAGGACATGTGGCTCGACCAGAGCTGACCAGCCAAAGATGTGTCCCCTATTTACTGTATCAACTATGGTTGTGACGCGTCGCTGTACGGCGTTAATCTGAATTTCAAGGACAACCTGACCCTCTAGAAGAAGATGCACATCCTCTGCGTCAGTCCCCTTGGTGAAAATAATATCGCCCGGAGCAAAGACGTCTTCACGGCAAATCCCCATTATCTTCGCCAGCGCCCAGTCATTTAAGCCCGCAAAGAGGTCCGTTTGCCTTAAATCCCAAATCGATGCCTTTCTCAATTCCGTCACCATATTCTCGCCTCCCTTTGTCTAGGTCAAGTCTTGGCCAGGAAATGCCATACAGCCCGACCGACACGCGCCAGGGCCTCAAATGCTCCCCAGAGCATGATACCCGTAACGGCCAAGGCTATCAGAGCGACCACCACGATGGCTGCCAATGCCATGCGCTCACTCCCCATCAGCCGATGAAGACCTGTGGATTATCCACCCCGGTTTTCTGGCTTTCCTTGCTTTATCACTTCGGCGATAAGCCGCTCCAACTGAGCGTGGCTGTCTCTAAGCCTGGAGCCAATGATACAGGCTAAATTCTTCATCACTATACGCTCAATAGACGGGTCTTCCTCAAAGGTGCGCTGCAAATCTGAGGCCTCTATGCTGATTATGGGAGCCCTTTCAACGCATTTCAGTGAGCCTGTAAGTACATACGGCGGCACGACTGCGGACCAGGCACCTACCCTACCCTTTGTCAGCGTGGCGATGGTTACGGTGTACGTGTGCGGTGCAGCGCCTACCCGCATCTCAGAAGCAAACTTACCCCCACTTACGATGAGCAGTTGGCTTGCCTTCTCGCCCTGAACAGCACAATATTCACCGGCCTCATAGACGTGCTGCTTACAGAGCTTCACTATCTTATCCAGGCCGTTATCAGAAATTCCATTGAACACATCTACACCACGGAGGTCTTTAATTGATACCTGTGCTAGTGCTTCCATCAAGGGCTACCTCCTTTCCCATCAACTGAAATAACACGGCAAACACCACACACCGAGACGACTCCTCTTGCATATTTCTTTAACACTTGATACGAACCTATAGCTCAGCTCTTTGTAAAAGCTCCCAGATTTCTGGCATCGGCCGCCTCATAAACATTGCCGTTGCGAGTGACCTATCTCCGAAGGTCACTCCGATACCGGCAGATGCTAGAATATCGCCAATGGGGCGCGCTGGCCGTCGCTCAAGTATCCTCTGGCGCACCCGCTCTTTCACCGCTAACGCTAGGCCTACCCAGATTAAGATCACGAAAAAGATACCGCATAAAAAGAATAGCAGCCCATATCCAGCCCTTTTCATATCATTCATATCTATTACCTCCCTTCCCAGAATATTCCTGTAATTTGCCTCGACAGCTCTTGTGTTACTAATTTAAACCTCTTATGCCGAAGTGACAATAGAAAAGTTCGTATTTTGGTGGGAGAAAACACTCAAATTCCAGGAAAACTGATAGCACTTTTTGGAATAAGACGTAGGGTAATGTTTTGCTCACATGCGGGGCCTATGATAAAATATGTTTAAATCAAATAACCATAAATATGAGCAGGATTGGCTATGGTAGCTCGTCTCTGGCGCAGAATCCAAATACTAACAAACCTCAGCATCCTGGTCTGGGTGAACTTCCTCAACACTCTGAGCCGGCGAGTGCATAATCGCCTGCTGAGCCTAGTAAGCCCGGTAGTTCCTGATGTTGAAGCGGACATCGGGCTTTTGGCGAGTGGCTATCAGGTCATGCGAGAACGATTGAGAGATTCCTTGCAGGAGATAGAGCAGAAGACCAAACAATTGGAGCAATCGAGAGACCAGCTAGCCAAATCTAGGGATTTCCTGCAGACCACCATTGATAGCCTTGATGACGAGTTGATGGTGCTGGACAGCCAGTTGCGTATAACCCAGGCTAATCGAAGGCTGTATCTCAACCATAAAGGTGCCGAAATCATCGGGCGCTACTGCTATGAGGTAACTCATCAGTTGAACCACCCCTGTCGTCCACCCTCCTGTGTATGCCCGGTTGATAAGGTCTGGCGGACAGGCATGCCGGCTCGAGTTGTTCACGTACACCACGCCAGTGAAGGCGTTGCTGCAGAAAGATACATTGAAGTCAGTGCGTCTCCCTTGCGAGATGGCACCGGTGATATCACCCAGGTTGTGGAGTTAACCCGAGATATTACCGAGAGCAAAGAGCTGGAGAAACGCATCCTTGAAGCTAACCGCCAGCTCCTTGTCCTGAATGAAATTGCCAGTACGGTGAGCCAGTCGCTGAGCCTGGATGTCATTCTCAATAGTGCGCTGGATAAAGCCATGGAACAGGTGAAGGCCGAGAGCGGCGGCATTCTTCTCCTCGATGAGAAATCGAAGACGCTTTCCTATCGAGTCCATCGTGGCCTTTCCGATCGGTATGTGCAGGGAGTTGCCAAGCTTGCCTTGGGAGAAGGTATAGCTGGGCTGTCTGCCCAGCAGGGTGAGACTCTGGTGGTGGGAGACATGTCCCAGGACTCCAGAGTCAGTCGCCGGGTGGCTGTGGCTGAGGAAGGTATAAAAGCCTTTGTCGCCGTGCCTCTAAAGTCCAAGGAGAAGATTGTTGGCGTGCTTAACATCACCAGCCAGGAGGCACGCCGCTTCTCGCAGCAGGAGGTGGACCTCTTAACTGCCATGGGTAACCAACTGGGCATTGCTATTGAGAATGCTGAGTTATATCGGGAACTGCAGCTCAAGGAGCAAACGCGTGCTGAACTCTTGCGGCGGATAATTTCTGCCCAGGAAGATGAGCGTCGCCGGGTAGCCAGGGAGCTTCATGACGTGACTAGTCAGGCTCTGGCGACACTTGGTGTACGCCTGGAAGCCTTTGCTGCGGCAGGAGGGTCGAATGGGAAGGATGCCGGAACTCTTTTGGAAGAGATGAAGTCATTGCTTACGGCTACTTCCAAAGAGGTACACGAGTTAATTTACGACCTCAGGCCCAGTCTACTCGATGATTTGGGCTTACCGGCCGCATTGCGGTCGTGCGCTCGTAATTCCTTGGAGGCGGCTGGAATAGAGGTACATCTGGAGGTGGCTGGGCAGGAGAAAAGACTGCCTCCACAGGTCGAGATAGCTGTCTTTCGCATCGTCCAGGAGGCAATCACTAATATCGCATCTCACGCCCACGCCCAGAGTGCCTATATCAGCCTTGAGTTTAAGGAGAAAGGGGTAGCGGTTCAGATTGAGGATGACGGCATTGGCTTCGACCTCTCGCAAGTGTTACAATTGGCGAGTGTCAAAGAGAGCGTGGGTTTGCGGGGCATGGAGGAACGTGCTGAGCTATTGGGAGGAACTTTAAGCATTGATACCAAACCAGGTGGTGGAACCAGAGTAACAGTGGAAATCCCGATAGATGGGGGATAAATATATGTCCAAGATAAAAGTGCTCATAGTGGACGACCATGCGATGTTCCGTGAGGGAATTCATTCTCTGCTTAAAGGTTACGATGATATTGAGATAGTAGGGGAGGCAATCCACGGTGCGGAAGCCGTGGAGAAAGTAAGCCAGCTTGCTCCTAACGTTGTACTTATGGATATCGCTATGCCGGTCATGGGTGGGGTGGAGGCTACCCGTCGTATTCACAAAGAAGCTCCCCATGTTAGGGTGCTGGTGCTTACCCAATATGAGGATAGCGAATATATCCTCTCTATGCTGAGGGCAGGAGCCAAGGGTTATGTTGCCAAGACCGCCACGGCCTCAGAGCTTGTATCTGCTATTCGCACCGTTAATAAAGGGGAATGTTTTCTTTATCCATCGGCGGCTACCACCCTAGTTGAAGAGTACCTGATGCGCGCCAATGGAGAAAGAAGCGAATTGGAGCGTCTTACTGACAGGGAAAGGGAGATTCTTCAGCTTGTAGCCGAGGGACGCTCCAACCAGGAGATAGCACAGAGGCTTTTCATAAGTGTAAAAACAGTCCTCAGACACAGGACAAATGTCATGGAAAAGCTCGGCTTCCATAATCGCACCGAGCTGATAAAGTATGCTATCAGTAAAGGACTGATAGAAATGCCGCGCAAAATGGAAAAGACCTGAAAAACACAGGGTAGGTAATTAAGAAGGGGGGCTGCCCAAAAGGCAGCCCCCCTTCTTTTTGTAACACCAATAATGGAGTATTTTCTACCAAGAAATGGGTCATTGTTTGGGAAAATATGGGGTATTATTTCCTGTTTTTATAGTTAGTTTTGCGTAACATTAGAGTGAGATAAATTAAGACATGAATCTGGCTCGTGCAAGCTGCTAGGTGCCCATCTCCTCTCAAAAATTTCGAGTATGAAACGGGGAGGTAAAGCTCTTAGGCATGAAATTCGATATACCGATGGAAACCGTTTCAGAATTCGCTGACATTGTTAAAGAGACAAGCGGATTGGGCGTAGATTTGTGCTATCAATGTCAGAAATGTACCAGTGGTTGTCCTGTTTCTTACGCTATGGACTACACACCAGCTCAATTACTTCACGCCACTCAATTAGGGCTAACCGAGTTGGTGTTGAATAGCAAAACAATCTGGCTTTGTGCTTCCTGCCAGACATGCACTACCCGCTGCCCGCAGGATGTAGACCTGGCCGGCATTATGGATGAGCTTAGAATCATTGCCCAGCGCCGTAAAATAAAGGCGAAAATACCGGAAGTGCCTGCTTTTTACAGGAGCTCTTTGACAAACATTAGTCTCTTCGGACGCATGTATGAACTGGGCTTAATCGCTTTACTTAAGCTAACAACCCGCAGTTTCAGCAAAGATTTGGGGCTTGGGCTAAAGATGCTGGCAAAGGGTAAACTTAACATTTTGCCCAGTTTCAGGGGCACCCTGGCGGCAAGAAGGATATTTTCGCAAGTAAAAGGCTGGGAAAAGAAATGAGGTACGCCTACTATCCAGGTTGCTCTCTGCATTCTACAGCAAAGGAATATGACCATTCACTTCGAGCTGTATGTAGCCGGCTCGATATCCAACTTGCGGAGGTCAAGAGCTGGTTCTGCTGCGGCTCAACGCCAGCCCACAGTGTTTCCAGCCTGCTAGCTTTAGCCCTCCCTCTCGGGAATCTGGCGCTGATGCAAAAGATGAGTTTGACAGAGGTTGTCGTCCCATGTCCGTCTTGTTTCTCTCGATTCAAGTCGGCTCTCTACAAGGTGGAGAACGAACCCGAACTGAGGCAAAAGATGGAGGCAGTAATCGGAAGCACGCTGGGCAACGAGATTAAGGTTTATCATCCTCTGGAAATAATGTCAAGCGAGTATCAATTAGACAAGATAGCAAGTCTCAGAAAAGAGGAATTGGCTGGACTGAAGGTGGTTTGCTACTACGGATGTCTGTTAACTCGCCCGCCCAAGGTGGCCCGGTTTGACATCTGTGAGTACCCCGAAACAATGGACCGGATATTAAAGGCAGCGGGTGTTACCACTTTGGATTGGAGCTATAAGACTGATTGCTGCGGTGCCTCCTTCGCCCTGACCAAAACGGATATCGTGCTGAAATTAAGCAATGAGATTTTAGAGGCCGCTAAGGCGACGGGTGCCGATGGAATCGCTGTCGCCTGTCCTCTATGCCACCTTAATTTGGATGCCCGCCAGAACGAGATTGAGACATCCTATGGTGTGGATTACAAGTTGCCCATTCTCTACTTTACCCAGTTGTTGGGTCTCAGCTTTGGATTGTCGCCGAGGGAGTTGCTGCTCAGAAAGCATTTTGTTGATGCCACGAGGAAACTTGAGGAGGCAGGGTTACATGCCAGATAAGAAAGTTGGTGCAGCCTTGGTTATAGGAGGGGGTATTGCTGGTATGCAAGCGTCTCTTGACCTGGCCGAATCTGGCATCAAGGTCTATCTGGTGGAAAAAGACCCCGCAATCGGTGGTGGCATGGCACAACTCGATAAGACCTTCCCGACAAACGATTGCGCCATGTGTACTCTAGCACCACGGATGGTTGATTGTGGAAGACACATTAATATCGAGAAGCTGACATATTCCGAAGTCCTCAGCATCGAGGGTGAACCGGGGCATTTTCACGCCCAGATAAGAAAAAAAGCACGCTCGGTTGAACCCAGCAAATGCACCGGTTGCGAGGAATGTGCTCGAAACTGTCTTGTCCGATATAAAGCTTATCCGGTTCAGGCAGTGGAGCCCAGCCTACCAGATGGCGACCGATTAAAGGTCGAGGACATTATTAACCGCCGTAGAGATGAGGTATCTCCCTTGATTGGCGTGTTACAGGATATAAATGAGGAATTCAATTACCTGCCAGAGCCAGTGCTTCGCTATACGTCCCGAAACCTGAATATCCCTCTTGCCTCTATTTTGAAGGTAGCTACTTTCTACCACCTTTTCAGCCTGAAACCAAGAGGCAAATACGTTATCAACGTGTGCCAGGGTACTACTTGTTTTGTACGCGGAGCTGAGAGAATCATGGATGAAATCCAGAGTAAGCTAGAAATCAAGCCAGGCGAGGTAACTAAAGATGGCAAGTTCGGTTTACAGGTGGTGCGGTGCATCGGTTGTTGTGCTCTTTCCCCCTGTATGCAAATCGGGCAACAGGTCTATGCCAGACTGAGGCCTGCCCGTTTACAGGAAATCCTATCGAGGTATTGAGATGAGAATTCGCAATCTGGAAGACCTCAAACAACTCAAAGAGGAGGGGCTACGTTCTCTCTTTCCAGACCGAACCCAGATTGTGGTGAGTATGGCAACCTGTGGTCGGGCGTCCGGCGCAACAGAAGTGTTTGAGGCGATTAGGGAAGAGGTCAGTAAGCGGAGTCTGGACTTCGTGCTGAAAAGCACCGGCTGTTTCGGTTTCTGCGTAAAAGAACCCCTGGTCAGCATTATCAAACTAGGCTGGCCGAGAATCTTTTACACCGAAGTCAACCCGGAGAAGAGCCGAGAGATTGTGGCTGCCCTGGCTTACGACCGTGTCCTTCACAAGTATGCTCTGTGCAAAATTGAAGAGGAAGTAAACCTGGTTGAGAATACAGTATTGAGGTATCCCCTGGAAACATTGCCCGAGGGAATCGAGAAGATACCCAAATATGGGGAGGTGCCATTCTTTAGTAAGCAGGAAAGGCGGATTTTGCGCAACTGCGGTCTCATCGACCCAGAGAAAATCGAAGAATATGTTGCCCGAGGAGGATACTCCACCCTGTTTACCGCTCTAACGAAGCTCAAGCCCGATGAGATAATCGACGAAGTGACGAAGTCTGGTCTCAGGGGTAGGGGCGGCGCCGGCTTTCCTACGGGGAGAAAGTGGCGCCTTTGCCGGCAGTCGGAGGGTAACCCCAAGTACATTATCTGTAATGCCGACGAGGGAGACCCCGGTGCTTATATGGACCGCAGTATCTTAGAGGGGGACCCTCACAGTGTCATCGAGGGAATGGTTATCGGTGCCTACGCTATCGGTGCGGCTGAGGGGTATATCTATTGCCGAGCGGAAAAACCTCTGGCTATAGAGCGCCTGGCGACAGCTATTAAGCAAGCTGAGGAAAAGGGATTCCTGGGCAAAGACATATTGGGCTCCGGCTTCAATTTCACGGTGCACCTTAAAAAGGGTGCCGGTGCTTTTGTTTGCGGTGAAGAAACAGCCCTGATTGCTTCTATTGAAGGTCTGGCGGGAGAGCCCCGGCAGCGGCCCCCTTTCCCAGCTCAAAGCGGACTCTGGGGGAAGCCGACAAATATCAACAATGTGAAGACCTGGGCAAATATTCCGCTCATTATCGCCAGGGGAGCTAACTGGTTTTCTGAGTTGGGCACGGCTGATGGTAAAGGAACTGTAGTTTTTTCCCTCGTCGGAAAGGTCAAGAATACCGGACTGGTTGAGGTACCGATGGGCACTAAACTAAGAACACTTGTCTTTGATATAGGCGGCGGAATACCCGCTGAAAAGCGCTTTAAGGCAGTTCAGACTGGTGGTCCATCTGGAGGTTGCCTGCCACCCACTCAGCTAGACCTGCCGGTGGAGTATGACTCGCTTACCAAGGCCGGCTCAATCATGGGTTCTGGTGGCATGGTGGTCATGGATGAAGATACCTGCATGGTCGACCTGGCTAAGTATTTCCTGACCTTTACCAGGGATGAATCTTGCGGAAAATGCACGCCTTGCCGTGAGGGAACTAGA
>Ga0315268_10008290_pt1 | contig 10883 bp, 8 predicted proteins | sample C1_top_MG_FD_204535 | JGI IMG/M metagenome (GOLD analysis project Ga0315268, IMG submission 204535) | Sediment microbial communities from Yellowstone Lake, YNP, Wyoming, USA - C1_top | ecosystem: Environmental > Aquatic > Freshwater > Lake > Sediment | place: USA: Wyoming | collected 2017-08-01 | reverse complement strand
CCGCGTCAGGCTGTAGGCAAACTGGTAGAGTGACTCGTAGTACCGAGTCACTATCCCTTCAAAATCCAGTCCCGGAGCCATAGCGCGGCATCAATTGTAGGAGCGCCCGGCACGCAGATTGTTCCCAGCGGGCGGGCGAATTATCGTTGCTTCAGTTTGCCGTACTGCCGGACCGTTATTCGAGCGCAAAAGATTGCTGCCGCCGGGAACAAATTCACCACTCGTGCTTCGTACGCTTGGAAGGCGCTATGGTGCGGCGTAGCGGATTGAAACCTGTGAAACCAAGAATGTTCTTATCGCAACCCGGATTGAGTGCGAACCCGCATGGGAGAATCACGGTGTCCAGGTACGCGCCGGCATTGTTCGGTTGTGGTCGGAATGCGCACCGCGTCGAACACGGCGGCAAACCGGAATTGCGCGCTCAAAAGATTGGCGTTGGCGTGTGGCAGACCCATTTCTGGACGAAGCGGATTGGTTTGCCAGGTTCCATTGCCTGAGCGATGGTCGGTTTCGACTTGTATGGAAGCACGCAGAATTATCGTTGGCGTCCTAACGTTCGGTCTGTTGATTTCGTGGCGCGTGAAATCGGCTGAGTCTTTAGCGCCAACGAGCCAGGGCGAGGCCACGGCGCGGACCTTCATGGCCAGAGGGGTGGTGAAAGAACTCGAAGCCGACGGCAGAACGGTCCTCGTCAAGCACGAGGCGATTTCGAACTATATGGCTGCCATGACCATGCCGTTCAAGGTGAAGGAGGCAAAAGAACTGGTGGGTTTACGGGCCGGCGACGAAATTGCATTTCAACTCCGGGTGACCGAGACGGAAAGCTGGATTGAACGAATCGCCAAAATCGGGACGGTGCCGTTGGAGAAAAATAATCAGCCAGCCAACGAACCAGCTGCGGAAGCCCAGACCGCCCGGGCCAGGCATCCGCTGATGGATTACCAGTTCACCAACGAACTTGGGCAAGCAATGAGTCTGGGCGAATTTCGCGGCCAAGCGCTGGCAATCACTTTCTTTTTCACCCGCTGTCCAATTCCCGACTACTGCCCCCGCTTGTCGAAGAACTTTCAGGAGGCGGCGCGAAAACTCAGCTCAATGCCCGGCGGTCCCACCAACTGGCACTTCCTCTCAGTTTCTTTCGACACAGAATTTGACGCCCCCACCGTGCTAAAGGCTTACGGAGAAAGGTATCAATATGATCCAAAGCGCTGGAACTTTTTGACCGGGCCTGCGGATAAAATCGCCGAGCTTGCCCGGTTGTCCGGCGTGACGATTGACCGCGCCAGCAGCTTGTTCAACCACAACTTCCGCACGCTGATCATTGATGCTGCCGGCCACCTGCAAACGACCTTCCCGATGGGTGGAGATCTTTCGGACGCCATCGTTGAGGAAATTCGCAGGGCTGCCGCAGTGACGAACATTTCGGCCTTACGGAATCCCAATCACGGGCACTCACAATCGGCGCCAGCCGTCATATCTGGCCGGCCACCTGACCCGGTTGCTTACTGAAGCGCCGGCTTTAGAGGGATGCCAAAGTCGAAATTGATATTGAAGCGAACCTTGGCCGTAGCAGTAGCTATTGGTATCGCGGGCGGGGTGGCGGTGTTTTTGAACTCGTGTTCCACCGTTCCGCAAACTGTCCTCGCCCCTCCGGAAATCCCGGGCGCGGCTTACGTTGGCAACCGCGCTTGTTTCGAGTGCCATACGAATTACGTGCGCATGTTCCCCGCGAGTCCGCACGCGCGGGTGCATGTTGAAGGAGCAAAACTTGCCGGTCAAAGCGGCTGCGAATCCTGCCACGGGCCAGGCAGCCTGCACGTTCAGGTCGGTGGCGGGCGCGGCAAGTTCATCATCAATCCCGGCAAAGATCCGGCAGCTTGTTTCACATGTCATCTGGAAACGCACGCAGAGTTCAATCTGCCGCAGCATCATCCGGTCATCGAAGGCCGCATGAACTGCGTGCAGTGCCACGACCCGCACGGCCGCGACATTTTCAAGCCAGCCGGTGGGCTTGCGATGGCGCGGTTGAATGAAAATTGCGCCCAGTGTCATCGAGAACAAACCCGTCCGGTGGCGTTCGAGCACGGAGCGATGCGCGAAGGCTGCGTCACCTGCCACAACCCGCATGGTTCGATCAACCGGAAACTGCTCACGCAAAACGATCCCAACCTTTGCCTGCGCTGCCACGCGCAAAACCAGGGAATTTTTAACGGCAGCGGGACGATTATCATCGGCTCGGTTGATCACACCACTTTTTTAAGCCGGGCCACCTGTTGGGCGGCCGGTTGTCACACCGCCGTTCACGGTTCAAATGTGGATCCCCGATTGACCTATTGACGAGCGAGCAAACCTGATGTCACACCAGACATGCATAAAACCTTTCGTGGGTTGCCTGTCCGCCGTTGCGGTTTGCGCGACGGCGTTCGCCGCCGAAGTTGACGAAAGCCGGTTGCCGCCGCCAGCCCAAGTCCAGGTGGATTTTACCCGCGACATCCAACCCATTTTTGAAACGGTTTGCTGGCGCTGTCACGGCACGGAAAAGCCCAAAAGCGGGTTTCACCTCGACAATCGCGAAGCTGCGCTCAAAGGCGGTAAGAACAACCCGGACGACATCGTCCCCGGCAACAGCGCTCAAAGCAAACTCATCATCTATGTGGCGCGTCTTGATGAAGACATGCAAATGCCGCCGCCTGACAAAGGCAAACCGCTCACGAGCGCGCAAGTCGGTCTGTTACGCGCGTGGATTGACCAGGGCGCGAACTGGGGCGCGACGAACCAGGTCGCCCAAAACAGCTTTTCCATCTCGCCCACCCTGCGCTGGATCAGCGTCAGCGGCGACGAAAGGAAATTCCGCGAACTCGAAGGCGTCAAGGAGGGCTGGGGCGGCGGCATCAAACATTTTTCTCTGGAGGAACAAACCGGGGCGGACGAAAAGTTTTCCGCCGAGGGCCACGCACTTTTTCCAGATCACAATCTTCGGATAAAACTAGCCGTGGGAAAAAATGATTTCGGCTTTGCGCGCGGCGGATTCGAGATTTGGCGGAAATACTACGACGACACCGGCGGTTTAGCGCAGACGCTGCCGACCAATTCGTTCACCCTTAACCGTGATTTGTTTCTGGACATCGGACGCGCGTGGATTGACTTCGGGCTGACGTTGCCCGACTGGCCGCAGGTTGTCCTCGGCTACGAATACCAATTCAAACGCGGCAACGAGGCGACGCTGCAATGGGGCCCGGTGGGGACGTTGTCGCCGTTCAGCCCGAACACCGACGCCAAAAACATTTATCCGGCGTTCAAGCACATTGATGAACACACGCACATCCTCAAATTGGACGTGAGCTACGAGGCGCGCGGCTGGCAACTGACGGACAATGCGCGTGTGGAATTTTATCATCTGGCCACCAGCCGGCAGGACGCGCTGGCGGACACCTTTGGTTCGACGCCGGACACGGTGGTGCGCGCCAACGAAAACGACTGGCACACCCAGGGCGCGAACACATTCAACGTCAGCAGACAGCTCAAGGACTGGCTGTCGGTTTCCGGCGGTTATCTGTATTCGCGGCTCGAAGGCGACGCGTCGTTCCAGCAAAACACGCTGGACGGTTCGGGCGCGTTCACTGGCGGCAATCAATGGTTCGTCAACAACATTTTGTTGGAGCGCGAAACCCATGCGGCCAGCCTGGCCAGTTTGCTTGGTCCGTGGGCCGGTCTCGTTCTGTCGCTCGCCGTCCAGGGCGAATGGACGCGGCAGACCAGCGCCGGCAACGAAGATTTGCAAATCGGTAATCCGGGTATTCCGGCGTTGCTTTCTGATCCAACGCCGGTCGCCAGCCATCTCAACAGCGCCAGCGCGCGGGAAAACTTTTCCGTGCGCTACACGAAGCTCCCCTACACTGTGCTTTATGCGGAAACGCGCTTGCGGCAGGAAGCCCTTGGCCGGTTTGAGCAGCGCCCGGACGGTTCCTTACCATTCACCAGTGACATTGATGCGCATGTTGAATCGGAGGAATATCGCGCCGGGTTCAACACGTCGCCTTGGCAGCGGGTTTCGTTCGGCGCGGGTTTCAAGCATGGCAACAAACGAACCGTTTACACGCATGTGGAGCTCTTTGATCCCAACTTATTTGTCTATCCTGGTTTCCTCCTGTGGCGTGACATTACTGACGATGAAGTCGAGGCGCGACTGGTTCTGCGGGTCACCCGCTGGTTGAAAACTTCCTTGAACTGCCGGTTTCAGGAAACGGATTTCGACGGCGCCACTGCACCCGTTCCTCAACTGACGCCCGGCGGACACATCGAAGCCGCAAACCAGCAGGCACACGTGTATAGCTTCAACGCCGTGCTCACACCGTTCCGCCGATTGTATCTTTCCAGCATGTTGTCCTACACCGATTCACGCGTCGCTACCTCACAAAATGGCGCGAATTACCTAGCGCCCTACCAAGGCAACATTTACAGCGTGCTGTCCAGCGCGACGTTCACGGTAAACACCAACACCATATTGAATGCCAGCCATGTCTTTTCCAAATCGGATTATGGGCAGAACAACCAGACCACCGGGCTGCCGGCGGGCATTGACTACACACGCCATGAACTTCGGGCCGGAATCACCCGTCGCTTCGCGAGAAATCTGACGGTGAGCTTGACGTATGGTTTTGCTCAATATCGCGATCCAACTTCAGGCGGCGTGAATGATTTCACCGCGCAAATGATTTTTGCCACGGTTGCAATCCCCTGGCCTTGAACCCGATTGAGCTGCCGATAAACCACCTGAATAATTCCGGGAACCAAACGATCGTTTTCCCCTCTTACATTGAGAAAGCCGTGCTATGAAAAGTTTAAAGTTGAATTTTATTGAATTTCAAACCGTCGTCATCCTACTGGCTTCCTTGGTGGTTGCCCGCGCGGCAAATTATACGGTTCAAGTAAACAGCTTCGTATTTACCCCGTCAACTCTCACCATCGGTCAAGGCGATGCCGTGACTTGGACCAACATTTCTACTGCCGTCAACCATACCTCGACGAGCGGTAACACCAACACTTGCGTTACCAACACTTTTTGGAACAGCAGCGCCTTGCCGCTCAACGGCACCTACACCTTTACTTTCACCAGCTTTGCGGCGGGCAATTATCCTTACTTTTGCTCGGCCCACTGTTCATTGTTTAACATGAAAGCGTTGCTCATCATCACCAATGCGGCTGCCGCCACCCCGCCCGCCATCTTGCTCACCAATCCCGCCGCCGGCGCAAAATTTCTCGCTCCCGCCAATATCCCGCTGCTGGCCGCAGTCACCAATGGTAGTGGCACCGTGACCAATGTCCAATTCTTCTCCGGAGCGAGTCCGTTGGGGAACGTCACCGCTGCGCCGTATAATTTCACCGCCAGTAACACGGCGGCGGGCAATTACACCTTTACGGCCCGTGCCTTTGACAATCTGGGAGCGTCCGCAACTTCCGCGCCGGTGAATGTTTTTGTGCTGACCAACGCGATCCTGACTTCGCCGACACGGCTTGCGGACGGAACTTTTCAATTCACCATTAACGGCATTGGCGGCCAAACCTATGCCACCGAGGCCACCACGAACTTCCAAAACTGGACGCCGATTATCACAAACCTAGCGCCTGCGAACATCTTCAACGTCACGGATTCCACGTCCACGAACATCCTTCTGCGCTTCTACCGGGCGCGGCAGGATCTCTGAAGCTGATTCGCTTTGTTCATCGCTCCGGCGCTGCTAACCTCGCTGGACATGACGACACTCCTCATCGCCACGCGCAACGCGCACAAGGTTGGCGAAATCCGCGCCATTCTCGGTGAGGAGTTTCACTACCTCACGTTGAACGACTTTCCCGACGCGCCGGCAGTGGTCGAGGATGCGGAAACTTTCGCAGGCAACGCGGCGAAGAAAGCTGTGGAACTGGCGCGATGGGTGGCTGACGTCGGGCGTTCGATGTTGGGTGTTGGTTGTTCAACGTTTGTCCTTGCTGACGATTCTGGTCTGGAAGTGGACGCTCTGAACGGCGCGCCGGGAGTTCATTCCGCACGGTTCGCCGCGTTGGACTCCGGCCAGCCGGGCAATTCCCGGGATGCGGACAACAACGCCAAGCTGCTGCGCCTGCTGGCCGATGTGCCGAAGGACAAACGCACGGCGCGCTTCCGCTGCGCGATCGCCTTGACGCCGGTTCTGTTGGAGCGGGTGGAAAGCGCCTCACCGGTTTGTTACGTGGATGAATTTGAGATGCAGACACGATTCTGCGACGGCGCTTGCGAGGGTCGCATCCAAGCCGCGCCGAGCGGGCAGGGTGGGTTTGGCTACGATCCGCTTTTCATACCAGAAGGTTTTACTCAATCCTTCGCCGAGTTGAGCGCCGAGATTAAAAACAAAGTAAGCCATCGGGCAAAAGCTTTGCAGAAACTGAAAGCAGCTCTCAACCAACATTCCTGATGTGCGTGATCGCGCGGCCCGGTTTATTCACCGTTTGAGCCGGAAGAAAAGATTGGGGTTCGCGGTGCTGTTGGTGACGACGTTTTGATAGCCCACGAGCGAGGGAATATTCGTCACGGTCAGCCAGTTTGGGGTTGAGAGATTGGTGTTCGACAGAAGCTGGTAAGCAAACGCCCAAGCTGGCCAGCCAATCGTATTGATGGTGACGGATCGCGCCAAGCTGACGCTGGGCGGGACGGTCGAGGTGGACACGACCGTCGCGCTTGCGCCCAGGGAACTTTGGATGGTGATGTAAACCGGATAATCCCCCGAGTTCGTGTAAATGTGCGAACCGCGCACTTCTTTGTTACCCAGGGAATTTGTGGTGATGGAACCGCTGTTGGTGGAGTTGTCGCCCCAGTTGATGAAGGCGGTAAAGTTGGTGATGGAACTGTTCGGTACGCCATTGGTGAAGGTGGCGATCAGTTGATTCGTAAACTGCGTGAGCGGCTGCGCGACGAAGTTGGTGCCAAGCGCTTTTATGACGGTGTCCCCAAACGCAAAGGTATAGGTCTGCCGATCGTAAGTCCCAAAGCTCGGAGAGGCGCTGACATAGAAAATGACAGTCGCCGGCCCGGTGTAATTCGTGTCCGGCACGAGGATAAACTGCAATTGGTTGGTGATCACTTTGGGAAACGAATTGCTGGTGTTGTAAAAGGAATTCGCGTCGGCAGGTTGCGCGGACCAGTTGTTGGTAACGCCGGGAAAATCATAGCCGAAAACAAAATTGGTCAGCCGCTTGTTCACCGGCGCGACCAGGTTGGTGACCGTGTTGGGATAAAGAAACGGCGCTTCGAGATTCGCATCCGCAACCGTGGTCGCACTAAACGAATTTGTAGTCCGCCCGCCCGCTCCGTCGTCCGCGATGACCTTGATCGTTCCTGCAACTCCCGCCAGGTTCGTGCCGGTCAGCGTGAGAACGGTGTCGAAGTTGTCGGGGACCAGGGAGGCCGTCGTGATAATCACGTCCGCGAGCGGCCGATTGTTGGCGTCGGTCGCCGTGTTATTGATGTTGGAAAGCACGTTAAATCCACGCAGGAGCTGGCCGAAAATCGTGTATCTAAAATCACCATACCGGTACGTCGCGACCGTGACAAAGAATTGCGAGCCATCCGTGTCCTTCCCGGAGTTGGCCAGTGCCAACTGTCCGCTGCTGCTGAAGATTGCCTGGGGATGGAACTCGTCGTCATATCGAAAAACCGGACCACCGGTGCCATTGGTCAGCGGGTCGCCGCCCTGGATCATGAAGCCGGCAATGACGCGGTGAAAAATCGTGTTGCTGGTGTAAAGGCCGCCGGCGGTAAGACCTTGGATAACATCCACCGTGTGCGGCGCGATGTCTTTGAAGAGCATGAACGTCATGTCGCCAATGTTTGTCACCGTCGCAACGCCCCCGCGAAACGGAGTTTGATACGCGCCCGGCGCGCCGGGGTCCGCGGTCTGCACCACGGACATCTTCCAGAAAGGATTGTTCGTGTGGATCTGGACCGTGATACGGTTCGTGCTGCTGGTGGCAGTAAACGTCAGCGGGAGACCGTTCGTCGAGTTGGCCGTGACCGGGATGATGAGCGATTTGCCGGCGGGAATGCTGACATCGCTGAGGGGATTAATCACCGGCACAGCGGAGGCCTGAAGCAAACTCGCGAGCAACAAAGCTAGAAAAAACCCCGCGTGCGCCGGATACGTCATGTTCGGCTTCAACTAAATCACATTATGGAGGAAAATCAACGCGGTCTTGCCAGTTGCTGTCCGATGCGCCCGTTACTCGCGACCATTCGATAGCGGAAATGGCCTGGAATCGCTTCGTGCCAGAAATCGCCACCGGCGCACTCAATGATCAACCCGCCGGCCGCGATGTCCCACAAACGGATGCGGCGCTCGATGTAGGCGTCGAAGCGGCCCATGGCCACGTAGGTCAACGACAACGCCGCTGAACCCAGGATGCGCACCTTGCGCACGCGCCGGGCCAACCGCCCGAAGTAGGGCAGGGACTTGCGGAGATTGTCTTTGCTCTTGGCAAAGCCGATGGCGACGATGGCCTCGCTCGTTTTCATCCGTTTGCTCACGTGAATGACGCGGCCATTGCAGCGCGCCGGTTCGCCACGGATGGCCGTCCAAAGCTCGTCCTGAAACGGATCATAAATGACGCCAACCACGGCTTTGAACGCATCCGTGTCCGCGTCAGAGCGAATTTCCAGCGCGATTGACACCGCCGCGTGCGGGATGCCGTGGGCGTAATTCACCGTGCCGTCAATCGGGTCCACCACCCAGCGTTGCGTGGCATTGACATCGCCGGAATCGCCCTCCTCGCCGAGGAGCGCGATTTTCGGGAATGCCGCGCGCAGAATTTTTTCGATCAACTTCTGGCAGCGTACATCCAATTCCAGCTTGATGTCGTATGCGGTCGTGGCGTTGACAACTTTGGCCTTGCACAGATTCTGACGCATGAGTTTGCCCGCCGCGCGCGCGGCGCGAACAGCGACGGCAAGTGCGGCCTTCATTTCTTTCGTTTTCATTGATGATTCAGAAACCATGCCCTCTGGACACAATTGGAAACAGGCAAATCCAAGGCGTATTGCACGGTAACTCAGCCATTCAACGCATCCAACGCCGCTCTGGCGTGGTCGCGCTTGGCCTGCCACTCCGCGAGGCGTTGCTGGTGTTCCAGCAAAACTTGTGGCGGAACTTTTTGCGTGAAATTTGGGTTGGCGAGTTTCTGCTCCACTTTCGCAATTTCGGCTTCGGCTTTTTCAACCTCTTTCTTGAGGCGCGCAGTTTCGGCGGCCACGTCCACCAGACCTTCCAACGGCAGGAACAGTTCGCCCATCGGCGTGTGCGCGGTCGGCGTGCCCTTCTTCGCGGTGTAGTTTTCGCTGATCTCGATGGCTTCAGCGTTGAGAAGAATCTTAATGACCTCAGCGTCGTGCGGGAGGATTTCACGGTTCGGCTTGAGGATGAACTTCACTTTCTTGCCAGACTGGATGTTGCCGATGCGACGCAGATCGCGACCTTGGGTGACGACTTTGTATTTGGCCTCGGCGAATTCGAGGTAGCAATCATCCAACGCGTAGGCGTCGCGAAGCTCGCTGTCGAACGGCTTGGGCCACGGTGCGTTCATGATCGTCTTGCCGCCTTGATTCTCGGGCATGTCCTCGGCGTAACCCATCCCGTGCCAGAGTTCTTCCGTGATGAAGGGCAGGAACGGATGGAACAATCGCAACGTGTGCGACAGAACGAAATCAATCACCGCCACCGTGTTTGCACGGCGGGCAGACCCACCCCCAGCCCCTCCAGTGGAGGGGAGCAGGCTTTCAGATGCGTTTGGCGAGTTCCCCTCCTGGGAGGGGTCAGGGGTGGGTTTCCCCAAGACGGCTTTACTCGCCTCCACATACCAATCGCAATACTCGCTCCAGAAGAAGCGGTAGAGCGTGGCGGTGGCCTCGCTGAATTTGTATTCGGCAAACGCGTTCGTGATTTCGCGGATGGCCTGGTCGAGCTTGAGCAAAATCCATTTGTCGTCGCTGGTGAGGAACACCGGATTGATTTCGCCTTGTACCTGGCCACCTTGCATCTGGCGGAAGCGGCAGGCGTTCCAGAGCTTGTTGCAGAAGTTGCGGCCCAGTTCCACGTCCTTCTCGTCGAAGAGCACGTCCTGGCCGAGCGGCGCGCTGCGCATCGTGCCGAAACGCAGGGCGTCCGCGCCGTATTTGGCGATGAGTTCCAGCGGGTCGGGCGAGTTGCCCAGCGTCTTGGACATCTTGCGGCCCTGCTTGTCGCGGATGATGCCGGTGAAATAGACGTTGCGGAACGGCAGGTCGCCCATGAACTCGTAGCCCGCCATGATCATGCGCGCGACCCAGAAGAAAATGATGTCCGGCCCGGTGACGAGATCGGTCGTCGGATAAAACTTCTTCAACGTCTCGGTCTGCTCGGGCCAACCCATTGTGGCAAACGGCCAGAGCCAAGAACTGAACCAGGTGTCGAGCACGTCGGGGTCTTGTTCAAATTGTAATGCTTCCAACTCTTTTCCAAGCCAGTCCAACTCAGGGCTGACACAAGCCACAATTGTGGTTCGATGGGCAGCAATTAATCCTCCAGGAGTTCCAATCCAGTCTCCCACCGGTGCACGCCAATTTACTTTGATTAACTCGCCGTGTTCTTTTTCAACTCTTCTGAGAAGCTGTTGAGCTCGTTCGAAAAGGTCGCCGGCACATTTAGGAGTTGCCCGCCACACCGGAATCCGATGCCCCCACCAAAGCTGCCGGCTGATGCACCAATCCTGGATGTTCGTCAGCCAATGGTCATAAACCTTCGCCCACCGCTGCGGATGGAAACGCATTTTTTGGTAGGGCGCGCAGTCCTCTGCGCGCCGCGGCTCGCACGGAGTGCAAGCCC
>Ga0315268_10008289_pt1 | contig 10883 bp, 12 predicted proteins | sample C1_top_MG_FD_204535 | JGI IMG/M metagenome (GOLD analysis project Ga0315268, IMG submission 204535) | Sediment microbial communities from Yellowstone Lake, YNP, Wyoming, USA - C1_top | ecosystem: Environmental > Aquatic > Freshwater > Lake > Sediment | place: USA: Wyoming | collected 2017-08-01 | reverse complement strand
AACGTGTTGGACACGTATACGGTCCAGTTCCTATTGACCTCGCCCACACCGCTTGACGTTGTTGCCACCGCCAGCTATGCTGCTTGGATCATGAGTCCAAAGATCGACGACTTGGCAAAGGCAGCGGGGTTCACGAACGCCTCGGCTTGGTTCAACGCGGGTCATGACGCTGGGTCCGGGCCATATATGATAACAAAGTGGGAACCTCAAAGTGAGATCGTAATGGACAAGTTCCCAGACTACTGGGGTGGCTGGAAAGACGATCAGTTTGACAAGGCCGTCATCAAGGTTGTCCGAGACGAAACCGTTCAGGAACAGATGATCAAGTCTGGAGAAGCACAGGTCGTACAACAGATACCGTTCGCGGACATACCTAGCCTTCAGGCGGATCCGAACGTGAAAGTGTACAATAGTCCCCAATACCAGAATCTAATTGGCATGCTGAACACCAAGAAATTCCCGTTCAACAACACGCTAATCAGACAAGCCGTTTCATACGCTGTTCCGTATCAACAGATCATCACAGGCGTGCTGCATGGATTTGGGAATCAGTCCATAGGACCAGTGCCATACGGAATGCCAGGGCACTTCAACGATCTCCCGACCTACACATACGACCTGAACAAGGCCAAACAGCTTCTTGCTCAAGCTGGCTATCCGAACGGCGGATTCAAAGTCCTTCTAACCTATCTGACAGGCGACACGAGAGAGGTAGGCACGGTAGAGATGCTGAAGGCTTCTCTGAAGGATCTCAACATTGATGTCGATATTAGAGCGATGACATGGATCGAACAATGGAGCCTAGCCCAAGGGGACCCGTTGAAAGCTCAGGACATATTCGTAATGTACTGGTGGCCAACTTTGCTGTCGCCATATGATTTCCTGATGAACTTGTTCCATAGCGAGAGTACGCCAGTCTTCAATCTCGGATACTACTACCATTCTGACTTCGACAATCTGATCGACCAAGCCTATGCATTGGAAGGGTCCGACAAGGCTCGGGCTTTCAACATGTACAAGCAGGCTGAGAAGATGGTGATTGACGATGCAGCGAATATCTTCTTCTGGGACCTTCAGGACATTCACATAGTAAGAAGCAACATCTCGGGCTTCAGGTACAACCCAGCATACACCACTGTAGTTTTCTTCTACTCTCTTCACTTGGCAGGATAGCGTTTGGTGTAATTGGCTAGAGGCATCGGACAGTACATCGTTCGCCGAGCCGCACATGCGCTCGTGGTAGTGCTCGGCGTAGTCATCATCACATTCATAGTCTCCCACGTGATTCCAGGCAACCCAGCGGCGCTCTGGGTCGGCGCGCACCCCACTGCAGAGCAAATCCACCGGGCCACCGAGGAACTGGGGTTCAATCAGCCGATCCAAGTTCAGTTCTACATCTACATCACGAATCTCCTACGAGGAGATCTTGGAGTTTCCATTAGAACACATGACACCGTTCTCTCAGATGTGGCGGCAGGACTGACAGCAACACTCGAACTCATCATAAGCGCATTCATAATTGCGGTTGCCGCCGGGGTTCTAGTCGGAGTCTTGTCTGCGTCTCACAGGGATCGTGTGCCAGACCACACGGGCCGACTGGCTGCAATCTTCGGTGTCTCGATGCCCCCCTTCTGGTTGGCTATGATACTGCAGATTGTCTTCTCGCAGACGCTCCGCGTTTTTCCTCTGGGAAGTAGAATGAGCACCGATATCTCCATAATGTATCCGCTGAAGACAATTACTGGCTTCAATCTAATCGACAGCGTGTTGACGCTTAACTTCGCCGCTTTCGGAGACAGCCTCTGGCATCTCGCGTTGCCATCACTGGCGCTCGCAGCATACCCGTTTGGGCTGACTGTTCGAATGATCAGGACCATGATGATTGAGGTTCTGCAGGAGAACTATATCAGATCGGGCTTCGCTTGGGGACTGCCCCATCAGTTGATTCTATTCAGATACGCGTTGAAGAACGCGATATCGTCGACAGTGATCGCGCTCGGCATGTCTTTCGCTTACACACTCACCGGCGCGTTCCTCGATGAGCTGATCTTTGTTTGGCCGGGGCTCGGAACCTACACGGCTCTAGCCATTCTAGCACTCGACTATCCTGCGATGATGGGTTCAGTGATCATTGTCGCAATCTTCTACGTGATCATCAATCTGCTGGTTGACATCTTCCAGGCCTTTCTTGATCCGAGAGTGACGCTATGACTGAACCGATCTCTGATATCGTCGTTCAGGAGCAACAGCGCTTCCGGGAATGGCGCGTTTTCCTGAAACTCATGTTGAAGAACCCTCTCTCCTTGACGGGCACGGCGATAATCATCTTCTTCATTGCCCTCGCCATTGTGGGCCCGTTCGTCGCACCATACCCAAGACAGGCTGAAGGAGTTCCGGATATCGCAAATCAGTTGCGTCCGCCTGATTGGGAACATTGGTTTGGGACGGATGAGCTCGGTCGAGATTTACTCAGCCGTATAATCTTCGGCGCCAGGATCTCGCTGACCACAAGTGCTGCGGTCGTTTCGGTCGCTATCATCTTGGGTATGCCTCTAGGCGCGATAGCTGGCTACTATGGGGAAAGACTTGGAGCGGTGATCATGAGGATCACAGACATGTTCCTCGCCTTCCCGCCGCTTCTCCTAGCGCTCGCAGTTGCAGCGACTCTCGGTGGAAGCCTGGTAAACGCGATTCTGGCACTCATTATCACTTGGTGGCCTTGGTACACCAGACTAGCCTATGGTCAAGCTTTGGCGACGAAGAATCTACCCTATGTGGATTCCGCGCGAGCAATCGGAGTAGGCGACGCGAGGATAATTGCCCGCCACATTTTGCCCGCGACTCTAGCGCCCATACTCATACAGGCTACTCTTGACCTAGGTTCCGCAATAATCGCAGCGGCAGGACTCAGCTTCCTTGGCTTGGGCGCGCAGCCACCAACTCCGGATTGGGGTCTGATGGTTAACACCGGGAAGACGTTCTTTCTACAACACTGGTGGTACGCAACCTTTCCTGGATTGGCGATCCTAGTCCTTGTCCTAGGCTTCAATCTACTTGGTGACGCGATTCGCGAGGCAGTGGACCCGAAGCTATCTCGAAGGCGGCTCATCTAATTGCCAAAAGACAAGCCCATCCTAACCGTGGAAGACTTGGTCGTGAACTTCCACACACTCGACGGTGTGGTATACGCGCTCGACAGAGTGAGTCTTGATGTTCAGAAAGGTGAGATCCTAGGCCTGGTAGGAGAGACAGGGTGCGGCAAGACCGCAACCGGCCTTGCGATTCTAAAGCTGCTTCCTGACAACTCCGAGATCGCTAAAGGTCGAATTATGCTCGAAGATGACGACATACTGCACAAATCAGAGGATGAGGAGATGAACATTCGCGGTCGAAAGATCGCGATGATCTTTCAGGATCCCGCGTCCTCACTCAATCCTGTCTTTTCCATTGGAAGACAGCTGCTAGACGTGTTGAAGATCCACAACCAACACATGGATGAGGAGAGTCTTCGCAAGCTCGCTTATGAGAAACTTGGCATGGTGGAGCTTCCCGATGCTGAATCTGTGATGGATCTGTATCCGCACGAATTGAGCGGTGGGATGCAGCAGCGAGTTATGATGGCTATCGCTTTGGCGGGTTCGCCGATCCTACTGATTGCAGATGAGCCGACCACTGCTCTCGACGTCACGATCCAAGCGCAGCTGTTAGTTTTGCTGAAGAAACTGAAAGATACACTCGGATTGTCCGTTCTGCTCATCACTCACAACCTTGGTCTCGTACGCGAGTTGTGTGATCGAATCGCGATAATGTATGCTGGGTCGGTTGCTGAGTCAGCTGACACTGATCGAATCTTCAGAAATCCACTTCATCCTTACACCCGCGGCCTCATCTCATCTGTCGTAACAGGACGCCTAAGGGGTAAGGTTCTTCACTACATTCCTGGCACCGTGCCAAGTCTCCTTCACCCGCCTACGGGTTGCAGATTTCATCCTAGATGCGCATACGCTATCGAGGTCTGCAAACAAGCTCATCCAGACCTGTTGGAGATTGAGGCCGGACACTTCGTTGCGTGCTACAACATACCAAAGGAGCCATGGTGGAGAACATGACCGGAACACTGCTGGAAATCGAGAAGCTCAAAACATACTTCCCAATCCGAAGCGGGGTTCTGCAGCGCACAGTCGGCTATGTCAGAGCGGTCGACGATGTGACTCTGGACATTGAGAAAGGCGAGGTCTTCGGCTTGGTCGGTGAATCAGGTTCAGGAAAGACGACTTTCGCTCGGAGTATTCTTAGGCTGATAGAACCCACCTCGGGTCAAGTGATCTTCAACGGAACAGATATTCTGAAAGTCAAGCGAAACACCCTGAAGCAAATGCGTAGGAATTTCCAGATCGTATTTCAGAACCCCTTCCTGTCCCTCAACCCACGCATGACGGTGAGAAACCTGATCGCGGAACCCCTCAGAGCCCACACGAAAATGAGTGCGACGGAGATCAATCGCCGTGCATCCGAGCTGCTGGGTTTGGTGGGCTTGACGAGCGAGCAGCTCTGGAAATATTCGGTTGAGTTGAGCGGCGGACAGGCTCAACGAGTTTGCGTTGCGAGAGCCCTGGCTCTCAACCCAAGTCTCGTGGTTCTGGATGAGCCAACATCCTCTCTTGACGTGTCGGTGCAGGCGCAGATCTTGAATCTGTTGAAGGACTTGCAGAAAGAACTTGGCTTAACCTATCTCCTGATTACCCACGATCTTGGAGTCGTCGAATATCTTGTGAATCGAGTTGCGGTGATGTACTTGGGAAGAATCGTAGAGATCGGAACTTTCGAGGAAATCTTCCGAGATGCAGCTCACCCATATACGCAGGCTCTGTTGTCAGCAGTGCCTAGTGTGGATGGCACGCCCCTCACTCAATCACGCATCATTCTGCGAGGCACGGTGCCCAGCGCTGCGAATCCGCCGAGTGGGTGCACCTTTCATCCTCGCTGTCACAAGTATATTGGCAACATATGCCGTGACGTAGAACCTTCGCTGAATCCAATGAGCGTGACGAGAAAGGTTGCTTGTCACCTTTACTCGGCTAAGTAGCCCGAGACTAGTGCTTCAGCTTCTTCTCAAGTTCCCGCAGCTCTTGCTGCACAAAGCTTCCGTCTTTCAAGATCTCTCCGTCGTCGAACCAGACCGATGCGTTCAGGCAGATGCCGTCAGTATGTGACTTGGCCGGGCCTGCTTTCCCTTTGAAGCCCGACCCTTGATGACCGAGACCCCACTGTACGGAGCCCCAAATCCGCTCATCTTCAAGTATGCGTCCAGTCAGTTTGGCGCCCGGGTTGCAGCCGAAGGATATGTGAGCGACATTGAACATAGCCGGGTCGTTCAAAGACTCAAGCCATCTTCTGTAAAAGAATGCGTCAGGTCCATCAGCCATCTCCTTCACGACACCGTTTACGACCCTCAGTGATATTGGAGTTCTGAGAATTCCCAGTTCTTCAGGGGGCCAAACGGATCCGTCAAATACGATCTTTCCGTTGATACTTTGCTCGACTGGTGCCCAATCAACCTGACCGATGAGCATGTAATCCATCGGCTGATCGCCAATGATTCCTTCGGAGAAATATGGGCGGAGTGAGTCGTTGGAGAAAGTGACGTCTGTGCCGGAGGGATTTGTGACCCTAACCTTCTTTGCCTTGCGAGCTAGCTCGGTCAATTTCTCTTGAAACTGTATGAGGGATGGCTCATCGACTTTGCCAATGCAGCGGACCATCATGTCCCTTGTCATGCCGGAGAGGCACAAGTACTTGATTCTCTGAGTCTTCATCGCCTCCTCCCACGGGATTGAGTAGAGCAAGTAGTGCCCAGCGAATTCAATCAACAAATCCGCTTTGAGCATGGCAGCGGCAAGTGAGGCGGGAAGGTACGGGGTCGTGGTCTCGCCGACACCTCGGGGCGATGGATACCACAAAACAGCAACTTTTGCGCCTTCATTATGGACAGCCTTCGCAGTCTCGCTTACGGCGACTGGATCGCTCTCAGAGTCAGCATATATGAGAACTTCTTGACCTTTGGTTATTCTCGCCATGTCGCGAGCTAGTATTCTTGCCGCAGTCGAAACGTCAAAATCAAGATTAACCTGAGACAAGTCATGAGCCTCTGTTCGATGTGTTCGCAGACCCTACCTTTGTCATGATGACCATCTCTTTAGGAATTCGCTCGCATTCTTTCTTGCCTTTGGACTCTTGCTCTTCAGCTGCTCCTTGACGAACTCCATGATCTTCTTCTGGTCCTTGGCCTCACCAAAATACTCGCTGAATGCCTCTATGGCTTCGCTTTTGATCAGTTCCCTGTGAGAAAGCTTATGGTGTGTTCCGTGTATGGTCAGCAACTTGCCCGTTATCTTGGCCTCCAGTTCCGGTTTTGCCTTCACAATCTTGCCAGAGTTACGCGCCACATGAGCTGACGGTATTACGCTCTTGTCATCCAGCAGCCTGTAGTACCTATCGAAAATCTTCTCAAACTTGCTCTCTGTGTCGGCCCTCGTGAGGCTAGCTATGAGGTAGATCGCAATGTACTTGGAATGGGTGTTTTCACTGTCAAGCATCTTCGCGAAGTAGTTCCATTGGGGATACAGGAGTTCAGGCCGCTCCGCGCTGATGAACATTAAGGCCTTGAAACTTGTGTACCGTGTCCTGTCATCTTTGGATAGAATCCGCTGCAACAGTTCAGCAAACAGGTCCTTGTCCTTGACAGCCTTCTTGCTAGTTCCTTAGCCGCGGCTTCCCACTTGACTGTAGGTCTGCTCATGTCCAACACGGTACTGCCTGCAGGTCCACTAGCATTTCACACTAGCGGAATCTCGCTGATGATGTTGCCTCTTCTTCTGCTGTTCACATGCAGTTCATATCAAAGCCCTATGCTAGCTGGCAGGGCGCAACCAAAATGACAGAGATGAAAGGCAAGATCTGCATTGTGACTGGAAGCAACTCAGGAATTGGCAGAGAAACAGCTCTAGCGCTTGCGAAGATGGACGCGACCGTTGTGATGGTTGTGCGAAACCGAGAGCGTGGCGAGAAAGCTCGATTGGAAATAGCTGGAGAAAGCGGCAACGATGCCACATGTGTGATGATCTGTGATGTCTCCTCCATGGACTCGGTACGACAGTTCGGAAAGGAGTTCAGGGATGCCTACCGTGGGCTCGATGTATTGATCAACAATGCTGGTGCATTCACTGGCAAGCGACAAGTTACAGTAGACGGTTTTGAGCGAACCCTCGCCGTGAACTACCTAGGCCCGTTTCTTCTGACATACGAGCTTCTTTTCTTGCTGAAATCCAGTGCTCCATCAAGGATCATCAATGTAGGTTCCGGAATGGCCAGTTCAGGCAAGATTGCCTTCGATGACCTACAATACGAGAACGAGTACAGTGGAATGAAGGCGTACGCGAATTCGAAGCTGATGCTCACAATGTACACGTACGAGCTGGCCAGGCGGCTAGAGGGATCTGGGGTAACAGCGAACGTGGTTGAACCAGGCTTTGTTGCGACAAACCTTGGAAGGAATAGCGGCAGCCTCCTCCTGTCGCTAGGATTCAAGATGATGCGGCCCATCCAAATCAGCGCGAGGAAAGGCGCTGAAACCTCCGTGTATCTGGCTTCCGCGCCTGACGTGGAAGGCGTGACTGGCAAGTGCTTCGCGAAACTGCAGGAGACTAGGACGAGTCAACTCTCCTATGATCCAGAAATGCAGGAGCACCTTTGGAACGTAACGGTAGAACTACTTGGGGTGCCCCGAGGAACCATCACATACCTCGATCAGCTGCACCCACGAGACGAAGAAAACCCTAAGTAAGATCCATGCGAACTCTTTGCGGGCAGCTTGAGACTCAGAATAGGCGATTGCGAGATTCCCGAGCAGTTTCTCTTATACGTGACGCTGTCGAGCGGATCTTTTGCCGTCTCTTTCGGTGGAGCCGCACGCCGAGACGAGATGGCACAAATCCAAAGGAGGCTCAAGCTTCTGGCCGAGCAGAAGGCGCTTCCTTATGAAGCGGTTGACAAGAATGGCGTTGGGTCAACAGGCATATGCAACATGAAGAATCTCAAGTTTCAAGAGACACCTAGCAACCCGGCAGTGATCAGGTTCTCAGGACTGTTGGTTCACCCGTTCATCTAAGCACAAGCCGATTCCTCATAACATTCGGACACGCACTCTTGTCGAATCTCTGACCTATTGAATGAGCAATCACGCCACATCAGACGATGAAGAATCTATACGATGACATCTCGAGCCTAGTAAGCGCCAAGCGTGACTTGCACTTGCAGGTAGGTCCCTGACCTGATGACGCCGACTTCGATTGTCTCTCCCGGTAGCGTATACCTCTCCAAGTAGGTCAAGAGCGCATCATAATTCACGATCCTACTTCCGTTTATTGAGACTATGACATCTCCTCCGATGACATGCTGTTGTCCTTCGATCGTGACGATTTGTTGCCCACCCCTTAGACCTGCTTTGTCTGCAGGTCCGCCAAGAGTCGTCTTCGCTACCAACACGCCGTAAGTTGCATTACTTCCTACTAGCTGCGCTAGTTGATAGTTCACGTCTTCCCCTTGAAATCCAAGGTACGGATGATTCTTGTATCCTCCAGTGCTTATGAGCGATGGTAACTCTCGCAGTATAGTATCGGACGGTATCGCGAAACCCAAGCCCTGAGAACCACTTACCACGGCCGTGGTCATTCCGACGACCATTCCGTCAGCATCCAAGAGTGGTCCACCTGAATTTCCCGGATTTATCGGAGCACTGAACTGGATAACATCAGCGATAGCGAAACCGCCTTCCGTTGACTGATACTGTATGGTCCTGCCCAGCTGGCTCACGATCCCAACCGTGACGGAGCCTGAAAGGCCAAACGGATTCCCAATAGCAACCACTGGCTGCCCGACCAAGAGAGAGGTCGATGGAGCGAATTCGACAGGATAGAACTCGCTGCTCGAAGCTTGAGTCGCGATCACAGCGATATCACTGTACGCATCGGAGCCAATGATTCTCGCCGGGTAAGCCTCGCCGTTCCAGAAGGTTACGGTAGCATTCACGATCCCATCAACCACATGGAAGTTAGTGACTACGTAGGATGCGTTCGAATAGTCTACAACGAAACCGGACCCCAGTACGCTTGCAATCGTCCTCAACGTGCCGAGTAAAGTATCAACGGTCACAACATGCCAGCCCTGAATGGTCACCACGCTGCGATTGGAGGCATCGTAGATTCCTGCGGGATCAATTCCGTAGACAGTCACATTGCCTTGGCATCGGTTGAGCGATGAGAGATTACTCGCTAATTCGCTATTCTTGGTCTGCAGTTCTGTAGCTAACTTCTCAAGCTCCGCGACTTTCGACTTCTCCTCGGTTATGGCAATGCCCGAGTAGATGGCGATTGCACCGAACCCGATCACCAAGACCAAGAGAACAGCTACCATTCTGGGGGAAGCCACTTTCACAGACATCGCAGACCGCCTAGGCCATCCGAGCGGCTTCATGTCCTACCTATAAGGACACCTTCCGGCGTCGACGAGCCGTCGCCTCTATCGAATTCGCTTCAAGCCCTTAGGATATCGGAGTGCCAAGTCGGCGTAAATATCCTTGTACTTGCTCCAGAGTTGCTTATCGGAGTCTGATACGTCTCGCACTATCTTCGCTGGGACACCCACCGCAACCTTTCCGTCGGGAACCATGGATCCGCTTGTCACTACGGCGCCTTCACCCACAATGCTCCAGATGCCGACTGTTGCGTAGTCGCTCACGATCGCGCCAACGCCTATTACGGCATAGTCCTTCACGGTACAGTTGTGAAGTATGGCGCCATGCCCAATCTGGACGTGGCTTCCAACCTCGCATTTATCACCCATCCGGGCGTGCAGAACGCAGTTCTCCTGTACGCTCGTCTTATCGCCGATTATGATAGACCCGTAATCTCCTCTGATTCTAGCGCCCGCTCCTATGTAGCATTGAGCGCCGATCTTGACATCGCCCACAATCTTTGCATCTTCATCAACATACGCAGTTAGGGAAACTGACGGAACCCGTCCTTCAAACTCATGTATCGTCAAACATTTCATCGCCTGGTTCTTGCGTGCCATCCCTGTTGCGCGCGCACACAAGAGGACTGAGATGCAAGCATTTCCACTCTGTCAGTATAAGCATCACTGACACTCAAGAATCAACATGAATGAAGCAAGCAGAGCTATCAGGAGAACAGCCAAAGATGTCCAATCGGAAGACAGTGACCAGAATGCGCAGCAAAGATGACACTAATGCGCAGGAGTGGAAGACAGTCTATGAAGATGAAATCAGGAAGATACAAGCACGTGGGGACGAAAGACGCGCCATCGTCAATAGCACCGGCAAGATAATCATTGAATACGATCTAGCCGGCAACACGTCAGAATAAGCGGGAAATAGACAGGCCGACAGGATTCTCTGAGATGCAATCGTGCTTGCGCCTGAACTATCTATCATCTCAGAATTAGAAATCCCAGTATGAACGCCGCCAAGATGGCGGCTGCGGTAATCTTGAGCTGAAAGCTTGTCTTACTGGTTTTGTGATGAAATACGAGCATCCCTACCACAACTCCTACGAAGCCTCCTGCTAGAGAGATCAAAAAGAAGAACATCTCTGGCACTCGCTCATAATCCACCTTCGCGCTCAGCTTATCGAATCCCATCAGGAGAAAGCTTCCGGCATTTATGAGAAGTAGATATGTCCAGACCAGATCCTTACCCATCCAAGTCACGACTTAGTGTGTCGTTTTGGATCGGCGAGGAAGGAACACGACGAGCGCCGTTGAGAGTCCTGACACTATGGCAAGTGTAAGGAAGATCGTGGGCAATA
>Ga0315268_10008288_pt1 | contig 10883 bp, 7 predicted proteins | sample C1_top_MG_FD_204535 | JGI IMG/M metagenome (GOLD analysis project Ga0315268, IMG submission 204535) | Sediment microbial communities from Yellowstone Lake, YNP, Wyoming, USA - C1_top | ecosystem: Environmental > Aquatic > Freshwater > Lake > Sediment | place: USA: Wyoming | collected 2017-08-01 | reverse complement strand
TCACACCGCCACAGTCAGAGAGATATTTTCATAGAGAGGTTCATAGAAACATCACCGGGCTTGTCCAACAAACGGTTCAGATTGTGGCTCGCTCCGCGATCACAATCTAACCTTACTCGTTGGGCATTGATCTTCCCGCCAGATTCCTCATTGATAAAGCGCTACGAGCTTTTGTGAGACGAACTCATCTGGATTAGTCAGCGAAGAAGCTTTGCCATCAAAGAAGCTGCTAATGTCGAAGTAGATTTCTTTCTCTCTTTCATCAGGAAGCCTAATCTTGACTACGTCGAAATGAGCCTTACCGGTCTTATACTCCCCCTTTCTTGTGAGTACATTGAGAGTGGTAAGGCCTTGCATAATGCTCTTACTGTTGGGGTACTTGTGCTCTATCCACGCATACTCCGCCGCGATCCCTAGGGTGTGACTATGCGCATTTATCTTTACGACATCAAAAGGCAGGCTTGTCATTTTCTCGATGTAGGTGACCGTTTCCTCATCCATCTTGTACTCAAATGGTTTTTCTTTCTCTTGCGTTGGTTCTTTGTTTTTGGGAAGTGCCCAAGCGATCAATACCGAAATGATCGTAGCTGCCGCGCCCGAAATGCCGATCCAGTCTGATGTCGTAAGAGTCATGCGCGATGTTCCTGTGATGCCCAACAGTTATTAAACGGCCGCACCGGTCAGTATTACTGAAAATAATAAAGCACGCATATTTTTGTTAACCATTTTATTTGTATGAATATTATAAAAAACACCTGTCCGCATATCAATAAATAGTACAGACGTATTGAATCACACCTTTCACTTCACGCATACCGATGAAAACATCTATGCAATTAGACCTGGTTGAATTTGATCAATGAAGCAACGCTGAGTGGCCGTACGCAAACCGCCCGACTCATACAGCGCATGCCGATGTCAGGTGGTTGGCTGTCCGCCGATAATGCGGATGTCGCGTTGCGGAAAGGGAATTTCGATACCTGCTTGCTGGAATTTGCTCCAGATTTCCATGTTGATGTCGGAGGTAAGGCCGAGTTGACCCTCTTCGGGGTCGTTGATCCAGATGCCCATTTCCAGGTTGATGCCGTTGTCGCCGAACGACTTGAGGTAGACTTTCGTCTCAGGCTCGGTCAGCACCCTGGGCTGATTCGCTGCCGCCTGTTTCATGATTTGCATCGCGACATTCAGGTCGCTCTGGTAGCTGACTTGCACCGGGAGGCCGATGCGTATTTGGCGGTTGGTGTAGGAATGATTGATAACGGTGGAACTGACCAGGGTTTCGTTGGGGATAATCGCTTCGGTACCGTCATTGCTCTGCAGTACGAGGTAGCGGGTGGTTAGTTGTGTGACCTTGCCGAAGCGGCCGTCTACCGTCAGGACATCGCCCGGGTGGATGGAACGGTCGAGCAGGATGATGAAGCCGCTGACGTAGTTGCTGGCAATTTTCTGCAGGCCAAAGCCGATGCCTACGCCAAGGGCGCCCCCGAATACCGAAAGCACGGTGATGTCGATGCCTGCCAGTGGCAGCGCGATCAGAATGCCGAGTATGACCAGCGCTGCACGGATCACTTTCGACATCACGACGCGCAGGTTCATATCCAGCTTGTCAGTAGCCATTACCCTGTGTTCCAGCATGCGCCCAAGCCACATCGCGGCCAGCATGGTGACAAGAATGGCGAGCAGGCCGGTCAGGACATTGAGCAGCGAGATGCGCTGAGCGCCAATATTAAAGCTCAGATAATCCATTGCATCGAGGATGTCGGGAAGCAGGCCGGTGAGATGCAGTGCGAAGCCGAGCCAGATCGCCAGCGAAATAAATCTTTCCGAGCCGTACAGCCATTTGCTCGGAGCAAATACCTTGCGCAGCGCATACACGACAAGGCGGATCAGCATCAGCGCAAACAGCAGCGGCACGACGATATTCAGAAGATTGACGGAATACCATTTTTTCAGCACGGCTCTTCCGATCAGCATCAGCAGTAATGCGATCAGCGGGAAAGCCACTCTGGCTACGCCGCCGTAGCCGATCCTTGACATGCCTTCCGACTTGGGAAGCTTGCCCAGCAAAATGCGGCTCATTGCCCACGCTAGCGCCAGCCCAGGTATCACTACTGCCACCTGCCACACAATGGTGGTTTGTTGCAAGTCGGACAGAAAATCAGTGAGCAGATTGTGGGCGGTGGTGTGCATGGCGGAATGGCTATCAAATAAATTGTATGGATTTTAGCACGTCCGCTGCAATGAACTCTGAGTGCTCCGGCAGCCTTTCCGTGGAAGTGAAGGCGCGAAGGACGCAGCTTTGGGCCGAGCCCGGGGCGACGGTTCGTGGGTTAAACGGGGCCGGGGAGCTTCATAGCTGAAAGGCCAGCCATAACAGCAGACCTTCGACGAGTTCCAGCCAAAATCCGGGTATCCGCGCGCGGTAGGGCTCGGCTGCGCTGCACTGATGTTCGATCCATTGGGTGACACGCCTGACGTCGGTGGGATCATAAAAGGCAAGCATCAGTTCATAGTTCAAAAACAGGCTGCGCTCATCCAGATTGGCCGAGCCTGTCAGCGCAACCTCGTCGTCGATCACCACCGCCTTGGCGTGGATCATACGGGGCAACAGCATTATTTTTGCGCCGGCGGAAGCAAGCTCGCGCAGCGCGCGGTGGCGTGCAAGGTCGGCCAGGCGATGGTTGGATTTTTTTGGCATCAGCAGCTCAACCGTGACCCCGCGCCGCGCCGCCAGTGTTAACGACATCAGAAACGTGGGGTCGGGAACGAAATAGGGGGTGACCGCCAAAATTCGCTTGCGCGACGTAAAGAAACCCGAGACCAATAATGTATAGAGCGTATCGTCCATCTGGTCCGGTCCGCTTGCAATCAGTTGCGCGGCGGCGGGGCCGGGCGGCAAGCCGGGCCCGAGCGGAGGCTTGTGTTTGGGCATCGCACGACGGGTTGCGAACTCCCAGTCCCGGGCGAATTGCTGTTGCGCCTGCGCTGCCAGCGCGCCATGCAGGTCGAGGCTCAGGTCTATCCAGGCGGGGCTGGCGGCGTGGGATGTTGCGTCACCTTCGAAATATTCGGACGCAAGATTTCTGCCGCCGCACCATAACCATTCGCTATCGGCGATGACCATCTTGCGGTGATTCCGCAGGTTGGTACGTCCGCGCAACGGTGAGCGCAACGGCGGCACGAACAACGCCACCTGCACACCCGCTGCAGACAGGCTTTTAAAATCGGTATGGCCTCCGAGATAAGCACCCACGCCATCGACCAGTAATCTTATGCGTATGCCATCACGGGCACGGCGCTTGAGAATTTGCGCGATCTCTTCGCCCAGGCCGTCCCGCGCAAATATAAAAGTACACAGGTCTATCGTGCGCGTCGCACCTTCCAGCACCTTGCGCAACGCCTGCAGCGCCTGTGTGCCGTCTTCGTGCAGGTTAAGACGATGGTAAGGTGAAGCCGCCGGAAGCGACATGATGGCTGCCAGTTGCTGTGTTCGAGCCGCGACAGTGGCTGCCGTGGATGTCAGAGTTGTAAAGTCAAAATGTCTGGTTGCCGGGCGGTAGCTTTCAAGTTTGCGGCTGCCGAACATCAGGTAAAGCGGCAGCGCGATATAAGGCAGCAACAGGAGCGAGATGACCCAGGCGATAGCCGTCGACGGGTGACGGCGCTGGTGAAAAGTATGCGAGCCGATAACATAAATTGCCAGGCCCAGGAGTGCGGTCAGACCGTGCAGCGTCTCCCAATGCCTGATTAAATATGCCGAAATCATCGCCGGCGCAACTGCAACGGAATCGTGAGACTGTCAAGGTCGATGGCGCACCCGGCCCTCATGACGCAAACTCAATTGCAGCATCGAGGCTGACCGGCATGGCCCGCTCCCAGCAGCGCGCAAAATATTCGACATTTTTGAACATGCTGTCGCGGTCGCGCTCCATCACAAATTTGGCCAGAAACTGGGCGCCGGAATATCCCCGCGTTCCCGCTTCCTCCGGATAGTAGTTGATGAGCATCTTGCTTCGGTCGCCAAGGCCATCAAGGGCATCAACAATAAACAGTGAACGATCGGGAGTGTCGGTGCGCAGCCTTAATTCGACCACCCCGTCTGTATGCAGGCAGATGTCTTTCAGGATGCTGACAGAAGCGCGCCACTCGGACAGCAGCCGTTGGGAAAAATCCTCCTCCCGTTTCTGCCGCAACACGAAAGTATCGCTGCGCGGATTGAGGAGGATGATGTGCAGGGTTCCTTTGCGGTCTGCCAGGAATTCGATTATTTCTTCGCGGCAATGATGCAGCGGGCCGAGCGAATTAATCCCCATGATCTGCACGCTCACAGCGGCCTGCACGAGAAGCTTGCGGTCCGATTCGGGGTCAACCTTGCCGGAGATTTTGTGGATTTCCTTTTTAAGGTATTCCTTGTCCTCCTCAAGTGACTTCACCTTGCTGTTCTGCCAGTAGCCGAGAATGCCAAGCGTAATCGTCGAGATGGCGAGCATGCCCTCAACAATGAATCTTCCGTATTGGATCAAGCTGGGTTCGTCTGCCATGAGCGTGTGGAACTAAGTTCTGGAATTAGATGAAGCCAAATAATTCATCAGGCCTGAAAAAGCAATGTCTTTAACGCAGGAGCCCGATTAATCGGGCGATTGCTTTGTGGAATTATCGTGCAGAGATCTGCGCTCCTACCACAGCATTTGTCTCTAATGAATTATCCGGGGTAAATGAAATGCTTGCGCAAGCCATGAACAAATCATAGCAGTTTTAGCAGCGGCAAGCTTTGTAATGGCCGAATGTGCAGTCTCGAGGCGGGGCCGGCAGTCCGGCCATTCGGGATGGTGCCGGCGGAATCAGCGGGCTTGCGGGCTGAGTGCGGCGCGGGCCGAGAGACGCCAGCCCAGCACCAGCAGCGGCACTGTCAACAGCGCCGAAAACAGGTAGATCCGTTGCAGTGAAAGCAGACTTTGCAGCGGCCCGAGCGCAAACGAGCCGATGCCTTCACCGGCCATCAGCGCCGCTACCATCAGGCCCGCCATGCGTGTCTGCTGACCGGCGAAAGCTGCCAGGCCGTATGACATGGAAAACGGATAGTAGACGCTGCATGCCGCTCCGGCTGCCGCAAATATGCCCACCAGCGCCCAGACGCCGGAGACAAACGGCAGGGCGGCGAAACAGATACCCATGCCGACGGGTGCGGTGAGGAAAAACACGCGCTGCGCAACGAGGCGCTCCGGCACCAGTGCCAGCAGCACGCGAAACAGCGTCATGCTGCCCCAGAACAGGGACAGCGCGAGCGCTCCGTAATGCGCAGGTAATGCCTTGTTTACACTTATATAAATATTAGCCCAACTGCCAAAAATGCCTTCGCAGGTCGCATAGATGAACACGGCCAGCGCAAACAGCAGCATGGAGCCTTGCCAGCGCGAAGCTTCACCCTGCGGAGGGGGAGTTGCCGGGAGCGGCAGTATCAGCACTACGCCGAACCCGGCTGCGAGCATGAGAGGCCATAGCGTCCAGCCGGCCGGGGTCGCAAGAGCATGTAGCAACAGCGGGGAGAGTGCGGTGGCGCCGCCGATAATGGCGTTGAGCAGGGTTACGGCGATGGTGGCGGTGTGCGGAAACAGCAGCGCGGCATAACGATTGATGGCGGCCAGCGTGAAGCCGAAGCCTATGCCCAGAAACAGCGTTTCCAGCAGCAGCAAGCCATGCGCCAGGTCGCCGCCGCTGTAGGCCGCGCCGACCAGCAGAAGCAGGGCGAGGATATTGGCCGCGGCACCGGCGCGAAAAAGACCGTGGCTGCCAATGCGATTTTGCAGCGCATTGGCACCCAGCGCGCTGAAGATGGCCCCCAGCGTCTGCGGCAGAAACAGCGCGCCGTATGCGCTGCTGGACAGTAGGTACGGCGGTGCGGCCAGGATAGTGCCAAGTGCCGGAATCAGCACGAAGGCGCATCCCTGCAGAAACCCGGCTGTATAGACTGCAACGGTGCTGAGCTTGGTCATTTTCAAGCATGCGGCAGCGTGCCGTCCCCTGCGCCTTTGCCGATAATATTCAGGTCGGCAGCGAGATCATCCGCCATGACGGAAGTCCGGATAGATCAGCATGCCACCGTCAACTGCGACGCTGGTGCCGGTGATATAACTGGCCAGATCGCTGGCGAGGAAAGCCGCGACCCTGCCGATTTCATCCGGTTCGCCCATGCGTCCCATCGCAATTTTCTGGTCCAGATCTGCCAGCCCCTGCGGGTTTTGCCAGACGTTGGCGTTGATCGGCGTTTTGATCGCGCCGGGAGCGATGGCCAGCACGCGCACGCCACTCGCGGCCACTTCCTGCGCAAGGGTTTTGGTGAACATGGACAGCCCGGCCTTGGCGCTGGTGTAGGCGCTGTAGCCAGACCACGGGATGAATTCGTGCACTGACGTGATGTTGATAATCACCCCGCGCTTTTGCGGCAGCATTCTTTGCAAAGCCTGGCGCGAACAATAATAGGCGCCCAGCAGATCTACCGCGATGACTCGCGCCCATAGCCCGGGATCGCTGTCGACACAATTGGACAGGCCGCCGTCCATACCGGCATTGTTGACCAGAATATCCAGCCCGCCGAAAGCCGCGCTGACTTCGCTGAAAAGCTGTGTTACATCTTCAAGCACTGAAATATCCGCATGAAACGCCTGCGCCGTGCCGCCCTGGCGGACGATACGCTCTACCACTTTATCCGCTGCTTCAGCACGCTCCTTGCGGTCATGTATCGCCACCTTTGCGCCTGCGCTGGATAAAGCCATGGCAATGGCCTCCCCCAAGCCGGAGCCGGAACCGGTTACCAGCGCCCGACGCCCGCTCAAATCAATATTCATCATGCTGTTTCTCCTTCTATGCGTAGCTGAAAATCTTCACCCTGCCATTGTTCTGTCTCCGGCCAGTACAGCGTGAATTCCAGCGTGTCTCCCGGTTTCAGTTTGGCGGCCGGCAGCACGACGATGTGCGCCAGCCCCCAGTCCTGCGTGTTCACGTCGGCAGTTTCCTGCCAGCCGTTGTATCCCCAGCGCACGAGCGCGGGAGCATGCAGCAATAAACGCAGTTCCTTGCCGGCGGGAATGCTGCGCGGGCGCTGTTTAATGCGCCATATGCAGTAGTTGATTTGCGGGCGCTGGCCGTGGTAGCGCAGCCAGGTCTGCGCCGGGCGATCCACCGGAGAACCGCTGGCATGGCTCAGGCACAACTTGATGTACTCGGCATGCGCCCATACCAGCGGCATGGCCGAACCGCTCGGCTGGCCCGGATAGAGATTGCGCTCCGGGATGGCGGCGCCATCCCATACCTGTTCCGGCAGCATGCCGCCGCCGCCGGTCATCGCCGCCATCGCTTCGATATAGGGCATGGGATCTTCTCCGGCCATCAGCGCGTAGTGGCCGCGCTCGCCGGTGAGCAACGGCCAGCCGCGCCCGCGCCCGCTGCCGTCGAAGGCTCTGCCGTCGGCGTGTTCGCCGTAGCCGTCGCCGTTGTAGCGGTGCCATACCGGGCCATTCGGCGTGTCAACTTTAAGCAGCTTGTCGATTGCGGTCACGCTCGCCACTATGCATGGGTCGTGGGCATCGCGCAGGCCGTAGCGCACCAGTTGCAGAAAATCGGTTGCAAGTTGCTCATCGGCGGGCAAGTCGGGGTCAATGGCGCGGTTTTTGATAAACATGTGCTCGTGTTTTGCGCCCTCGTGGAAGAGTTCGTCGGTGGGGGCGCTGCGCAAATAATAGCCGGACACTTCCAGGCTGCGCGAGAGTTGCGTGCCCGTCACACAGGTCCACTCTTCCAGCCGGGCATTCCAGTAATCCGCCAGCATCAGTGCGCATTCGCTCTCCTTCCCTTGCAGCAGCACTGCACCTTCCACCAGCGCGGCGATGGCGACGGACAGCGTGAAAGTATTGATGCCGGCGTCTTCTTCCCAGCGATCCTGGCCGGTTGCCGGGCCCTGTCGCAGGATGAAGTCCAGCGCGCGGCGCACCATATTCTGCACCGGAATATGTGCCAGCGCGCCGCGCTCATGCAAGGCCGCGGCAAGCAATACGGGGAACGCAGTTTCGTCAAGCTGGATACCCTGCCAGAACGGTTTTCCGCCCAGCCACTGATTTTGCAGCCAGTGCCCGTCGCTCTGCTGCGTGGCAATCAGATAGCATAATATTGCCTGCGCATCCTCAAGCTTGTCCATCGCCAGCAGCGCTCCCGCCGTTTCCACCAGATCGCGTACCCATACCAGATGGTAACCGCCCCGGCTGGAGCTGGATTCGCCCCAGGGCACCGACAGGCTCGCGACTGCAGCGCCGGAATACGTGCGGTCCTGATGTATCTTGAGTACGCTGGCGGAGCGTTGCAGCAGCTGGCGCGCCGTATCCGGCAAGGCGGTAAGTGCAGTTGGCAGTGGCCAGTTTTCTTGCCAGGCTGCCCAATCTTCGCACTGGGATTGCCAGGCTGCCTCGAAACCCTGCATCAATGCACTCCATGCCAGGGTTGCAGCCGCTTCCTTGCTGCTGCCCAGCCCCAATGCCACGGTGCAGCGGCGCGGCAGCTCGCCCGCCAATGCCACTTCACCCGCTTCGGTTTCGGTATATGCCCAGGTCATGCGCTGGTGGCGATCGAAGTCCTGCCATAAATCACTGACGCCTACGCTGCCCACCGAACGTTTGCCAAAACCGGGCAGCCCTTCGGTATCGGCGCACATCAGTGCCATGCCAAACGGACCCTGTTCAGCCCACAGCAACGGTCGCCCATCCCATGCATCCGCCCAGGCGAGGTTGTTGTCGGCATCGCCGCCCAGACGCGGGGCTGCAAGTAGATAGGGGCGCAAACTGTCGTCGCCGCTCAGCTCGATATCGAGCAACAGCACATCGCGCTGGGGGTCAGGGCAGATTTTGAGACACAGGCTGAAGCGCGGGTGCCGGTGGCGAATGGTCAGTGCCGGAATGCCCGGCGCGACGAATTCAAGAGTATAACCGGGCAGCCTGCGCAACTCCTGCCAGAAGCCCTGATCATCGGCGACGATGAGGCCGATATCCTTGAGCTGGGGAATGTCGAGGCGCGGGTAATACACCTCGGTGAGAATACCCTGTGCCACAGTAAACCACAGTCGCGAAGCGCCCAGTGTGGTGCCCACCATATCCTTCTGTGCGGAGGCCCAGGCAGGGTTGCTGAATGGGTTGGATGGAGCCTTGCCTGTAGTTTGTGAAATATTTTCTTCCATTGGCGTCATACTTTCAGAGTATTTCAAAAAATAAAACAAGCGAGGTCGCCGTCATGCCAGTCAGCACAATCATAAAACTTGAATCGGCAATATTTCCAACCTATTACGTATAGGCCTAGCGGTGCCGGGCGGAAATATTAAATTGTCAAAGCCAATCTTTTCACCAGCCTGCCTGAAAAATGATCGGGGCGGGTTGTTTATTCGTTTTGTATTCCTTCTGTTTTCAAACATAGCATCCTACAGACAGCCGTGGTTCATAATAGTTCTGTGATAATTCCTTTGCGTCTGCGGTGGAAGTCAATCTTTGATGATTGGATAAAACGACTGATTTTCCATCGCAAAACTTAAACCACCGACTTTGGCGGGTCAGTTTTAGCCTTTGAAGTAGCGTTTGCATATCCGTTGATTGTTATCACGCGATAGTTCGGCAACGATACCCTCTCCCGCATGCCCCGATAGGCGAGCGCTACTTAAAAAGATACGCGCCGTTCAATCCTCGCCCGCCCCGAGGGGCGGGCGCTACCTGCGCCAGCCAGGAGAACCCGGCCTTTTGTATATAGTTTCAATCCTCGCCCGCCCCGAGGGGCGGGCGCTACCAATTTATATCCAATTGGGCATGGGCATGTTGACGTTTCAATCCTCGCCCGCCCCGAGGGGCGGGCGCTACGATCCGCATGGTCAGTGTTCCCGCAGCTTAAACAGTTTCAATCCTCGCCCGCCCCGAGGGGCGGGCGCTACCCCGTTAAAAACAGTGACACAACCAGGCATAAGGTGTTTCAATCCTCGCCCGCCCCGAGGGGCGGGCGCTACGTGGGAGACTTCATCGGACACTGCGACATCATCAGTTTCAATCCTCGCCCGCCCCGAGGGGCGGGCGCTACCTGATGGTGGACGATGACCTGTTGCTGCTGGAGGCGTTTCAATCCTCGCCCGCCCCGAGGGGCGGGCGCTACCTACAATGTCAAAGATTGATTGATCTGGTCAAGTGTTTCAATCCTCGCCCGCCCCGAGGGGCGGGCGCTACGGCACTCTGATTGCGGCTGGTGTTGCTGCGGTAACGTTTCAATCCTCGCCCGCCCCGAGGGGCGGGCGCTACATATACGCCTGTATCTCCGACTCGACCCACCCAATAGTTTCAATCCTCGCCCGCCCCGAGGGGCGGGCGCTACATCTCGTTTGTTTCCTCGCCATCCGGCCAAATAATGGTTTCAATCCTCGCCCGCCCCGAGGGGCGGGCGCTACTTGATAGGGCAATCCGCCATATCGGGCCATACGAGTTTCAATCCTCGCCCGCCCCGAGGGGCGGGCGCTACGATTGGAGGATGTTACCGCTATGGACCGGATGGAGTTTCAATCCTCGCCCGCCCCGAGGGGCGGGCGCTACAACAGCTTGACGGGCTGCGCGATACAAAAGATGTGTTTCAATCCTCGCCCGCCCCGAGGGGCGGGCGCTACATCCTGCGGCGTGTAGCGGGTACCAAGCTCTGCATTGTTTCAATCCTCGCCCGCCCCGAGGGGCGGGCGCTACGACAACTGCGCCCTGGAAAAACAATTTTTGTTTAGTTTCAATCCTCGCCCGCCCCGAGGGGCGGGCGCTACGTGGTAATGATTGATCAGTCCTCCGTGATTGGACTGTTTCAATCCTCGCCCGCCCCGAGGGGCG
>Ga0315268_10008287_pt1 | contig 10884 bp, 6 predicted proteins | sample C1_top_MG_FD_204535 | JGI IMG/M metagenome (GOLD analysis project Ga0315268, IMG submission 204535) | Sediment microbial communities from Yellowstone Lake, YNP, Wyoming, USA - C1_top | ecosystem: Environmental > Aquatic > Freshwater > Lake > Sediment | place: USA: Wyoming | collected 2017-08-01 | reverse complement strand
TAGGTGGCCGCCTGCTCACCTCCCGCCAGTTGACTGGGCAGTTCCCCAACTACGAAGCCGTGCTGCCGCGCGAGACGCCCAAGTCGGTGGTGGTGCGCTGCGATGAGATGTCAAGCGCCATCCAGCGCGTCGCCCAGTTTGCCGACGAGCGCTCCAGTGCCATCCGCCTCCGCCTCGACAAGAACGAGCTCAAGTTGTCGGCGACCTCGGCCGAGACCGGTGAGTCGGAAGACTCCATCGAGACCAAGTACGACGCCGACCCACTCACCATCGGCTTCAACTCGCAGTACCTGCTGGAGTTCCTCAAGGCCTCCGGCTCGGGCGAGGTGCGCCTGGAGTTCAAGGACCCGCAGTCCGCCGGCCAGTTACGCCCCGTGGACGGCGACCAGTACAAATACCGCTACGTCGTCATGCCAATGCGCATCTGATGCGGCCGCCGGGCCCTGGCTCCCCGGTCGGCGGTCCGCGGCGGCAATACCCTGGAGGTTCAGCCCATGCCGGCTTCATTCGCTCGCCGACTTCTTCCATGCCTTTTACTGGCGGCCGTTTCCGCCGCCGCCCAGACTCAATCGGTCTCTTTTTTCGGTAATGTCGTCGACAAGAAGGGCAACGCGGTTGCCCAGGCCGCGGCCGCGGATCTTCCCTCGCTGGTCATCGCCAAGGCACCTGCCGCCAACCTCAAGGTCAGCCCCGCGGCGGAGACTCCCCTGTTTCTAGGCGTGCTGATGGACATGAGCAACTCGGACGGGGCTACCAGCTTCCTGGCCCAGTCCGGGAATGCCGCGCTGCACCTCATGAACCAGGTGGTGCGCCGCGGCAAGGACGCCGCCTTCCTCGGGGGATTCAGCCTGAAGATCGACTACGACAGCGGCCTCACCGACGACCGTCAGCAGTGGTTGAAGACCGCTCAGCAGATGAAGGTGGGCGGTCCCACGGCCCTCTACGACGCCATCGCGCAGGTCTGCACGAAAGAGCTTCGCCCCGAAGCAGGAAGGGGCTCCGTGCGGCGCGTGTTGATCATCGTGAGCGACGGCGGCGACAACCAGAGCAAGACCAACCAGGATGCCGCCCTGGCCGCCGCCCTGGAGAACGGCGTCACCATCTTCGTCGTCGATCCCAGGCAGGAGATGGGAGACCCCGAGTGGGCCCGCCTGAAGAAGTTCGCCGACGACACCGGCGGCCGCGGCATCAACCTCGCCGAAGCGGACCAGGTCGCGCCCGCATTCGCCACCATCCAGCAGGACATCAACGCGCAGCAGTGGATCACGGCGGAAATTCCTGCGGCCGGCGGCGGTCATCTACTGGAAGTGCGTTCGCAGGGCAAGGGCACGCTGCGCTGGCGCCTCCCGAAGAAGGTGATGCCCGCGTCCTCTCCCGCCCCGTCGAACTAAGCGGTCTTCCGCCACAACGGGAGAAACCAGGCCGGGAGCGATCCCGGCCTGGTTTCGTTGATGGTTCCTTCTCCGTGTCTCCGTGCCACCGTGGCGGATGTTCGCTTGCACCGACGGCGCAGCCCATCGTACCCTGCCCCCCATGAAACGCCTGCTTGCCATTTTCCTCCTGCTCTCCGCTGCTTTTGCCCAGGATGTTCCCAAGCCCGCCGAGGGCGATTACGTCGTTCGCAACTATAAATTCGCCGACGGCGAGACCCTGCCCGAATTGCGCCTGCACTACTCCACCTACGGCACGCCGCGGCGCGATGCCCAGGGACGCGTCACCAACGCCGTGCTCGTGCTGCACGGCACCGGCGGCTCCGGGCACCAGTTCGTGCGGCCGGTGTTCGCCGGCGTACTCTTCGGCCCCGGCCAGCTCCTCGACTCTTCGAAATACTTCATCATCCTTCCCGACAACATCGGCCACGGCCGCTCCAGCAAGCCCTCCGACGGCCTCCACGCCCGCTTCCCCCACTACGCCTACGCCGACATGGTGGATCTGCAACACCGCCTGCTCACCGACGGCCTCCAGGTCAACCACCTGCGCCTCGTGATGGGCACCTCGATGGGCTGCATGCACTCCTGGATGTGGCTGGAGAATTACCCCGGCTTCATGGACGCCGCCATGCCGCTCGCCTGCCTGCCGGTGCAGGTCGCCGGGCGAAACCGTATGTGGCGCAAGATGCTGATGGACGCCATCCGCAGCGATCCGGGCTACGAGAACGGCGAGTACAAGCAGCAGCCGCGCGGGCTGGTGACCGCCATCGACATGCTGCTCATCGCCGGCAGCGCGCCGCTCTACCAGCAGAAGGAATATCCCACGCGCGAGCAGGCAGACGCGTTCCTCGACAGCGCCATGAAGTCTCGCCTCGCCACCACCGACGCCAATGACCTGCTCTACGCCGTGGACGCCTCGCGCGACTACGACCCCTCGCCGCGCCTCTGGGAGATCCAGGCGCCGGTGATGTACGTCAACTCCGCCGACGACTTCATCAATCCGCCGGAGCTGGGCATTGCCGAACGCGAAATCCAGAAGGTGAAGCGCGGGCGTTTCGTGCTCCTACCCATCACCGGCCAGACCCGCGGCCACGGCACGCACACGCTGGCGGCAGTGTGGAAGCAGTATCTCTACGAGTTGTTGGAAGAGAGCGGACCGCCATTGGAAGCCAAATAACGAAACTCCTGCCGCGGGGACACGGAGAAAATCATCAGTGGCAGGTCACCCAGCGCAAACCAAAAAAGCCTGCCCCTAAGCCGCTGATTCGCCGCTATTTAATGCGCCGCAGCACGCCCAAAACTCCCCTTCCCGTGCTAAAATAATGCTTGCTCGGGCGGCGCATAACTCATTGTGAAATCAACAGGTTGAGTTCGCTTTGGCGGTAACCGTCACGGCCCCCGTGCGCGCCCGATATTCGCCTGGAGTATTGGAGCAGGATGGCTTCTAAAGAGACCGCAGTCGCAAGCCCGAAGGAAGAGCCGAAGAAGAAGAACGGCGCCCCCGCCACCGCCCCGGCGAAGAACGGCGCGGCGAACACGGGGTCCCCGGCGCGCGCCGAGGGTGCGCGCGCCGGGGTGTCAAACGGCGAGGAGTACACCGCCGATTCCATCAAGGTGCTGGGGGGCATGGAAGCGGTGCGCAAGCGCCCCGCCATGTACATCGGCTCCACCGGCGAGATGGGCCTGCACCACCTCGTCTACGAGGTCGTGGACAATTCCGTGGACGAGGCGCTCGCTGGTTTTGCCGATCGCATCGACGTCACCATCCACATCGACAACTCCGTCACCGTGGTGGACAACGGCCGCGGCATCCCCGTGGACGAGATGGAAGTGGACGGCGAGAAGCTGCCCGCCGCCCAGGTGGTCATGACCAAGCTCCACGCCGGCGGCAAGTTCGACAGCTCCACCTACAAGGTTTCCGGCGGCTTGCACGGCGTCGGCGTGAGCTGCGTGAACGCCCTCAGCTACGAACTCGACCTGGAGATCTGGCGCGACGGCCACACCTACGAGCAGACCTACTCCAAGGGCGAGCCCACCTCAAAGCTGAAGAAGACGGGCAGCGCCGGCAAGAAGCGCGGCACCAAGATCCGCTTCGTTCCCGACAAGGAGATCTTCACTGCCACCGAGTACAACTACGACACGCTGGCGCAGCGCCTGCGCGAGATGGCTTTCCTCAACAAAGGGCTGCTCATCACCCTCACCGACGAGCGCACCACCGATCCCAAGACCGGCGAGGCCAAGCACGCGGAATTCAAGTACGCGGGCGGCATCGCCGAGTTCATCAAGCACCTCAACCGCGGCAAGGCGGTCTTGCACGACAAGCCCATCTACATGGAAGCCGAGCGCGAGGGCGTGGCCATGGAGATCGGCCTGCAATACAACGACGGCTACTCGGAGACCGTCTTCTCTTTCGCCAACAACATCAACACCGTGGACGGCGGCTCGCACCTCTCCGGCTTCCGCACGGCGCTCACGCGCACCATCAACTACGCCGGCCAGCAGCTCGGCCTCTTCAAGGACGTCAAGGAAAACCTGACCGGCGACGACGTGCGCGAAGGCCTGGTGGCGGTGATCTCGGTCAAGCTGTCACAGCCGCAGTTCGAGGGCCAGACCAAGGGCAAGCTCAACTCCGACATCGCGGGCATCGTGCAGGCCTTCGTCAACGAGCGCCTGGGCGCCTTCTTCGAGCAGAACCCCACCGTGGCGCGCAAGATCATCAACAAGGCGATCGAGGCGGCGCGCGCCCGCGAGGCCGCGCGCAAGGCCCGCGACCTCACCCGCCGCAAGGGCGCGCTCGATTCCGGCGGCCTCCCCGGCAAGCTCGCCGACTGCTCCGAACGCGATCCCAACCGCTGCGAGGTCTTCCTGGTCGAGGGCGAGAGCGCCGGCGGCACCGCCAAGCAGGGCCGCGACCGCCGCTTCCAGGCCATCCTTCCCCTCAAGGGAAAGATCCTCAACGTCGAAAAGGCGCGCTACGACAAGATGCTCGGCCACGAGGAAATCCGCGCCATGATCACCGCCATGGGCACCGGCATCGGCAAGGAGGACTTCGATCCCGCCAAGCTGCGCTACGGCAAGATCATCCTCATGACCGACGCCGACGTGGACGGCTCCCACATCCGCACCCTGCTCCTGACCTTCTACTTCCGCCACATGACGGAGCTCATCAAGCGCGGCCACATCTTCATCGCGCAGCCGCCGCTCTACTCCATCCGCAAGGGCAAGTCGCACCAGTACATCAAGGACGACCGCGAGTTCGTGAAAGTCATGGTGAAGCGCGCTTCGGACGACCTGATCGTGCGCTACGGCGAGGGCGCCGCCAAGCTCGAGGGCGCGCCGCTCACCCGGTTCATGACCACCCTCAACGAGTACCTCACCTTCTTCGACAAGGTGAACAAGCGCCTGCGCCGCGACGAGGTCACCGAGGTCCTGCCGCGCCTCGAGATCACGAAGCGCGCCGACTTCGAGGGCGACGAGAAAAACCCGCCGCCGAAGATCGCCAGGCTGGAGAAGGAATTGAAGCGCATCGGCAAGGAAGCCGGCTTCAAGTCGGTCGCGCTGCGCTTCGACGAGGAGCACGAGCTCTGGACCGCGCACTTCACCGACTCACAGGGCGCCGACCGCGCCATCTCATGGGAGCTCGTGGCCACCCCCGAGTACCGCCAGATGGCCTCCAAGTTCCAGCAGATCAAGGACTACATGCAGCCGCCCTTCGTCGTCGAGGTGCGCCCCAAGGCCACCGCCACCAACGGCGACGGCGAGGACCTCTCCGATGCCGAGAAGGCCGACCGCGAGAAGGCGGAGAAGAAGTCGCCCAAACTCCCCGCTCCGCGCCGCAAGCTGGAAACCGAGGTCGTGGAGAAGGCCACCGCGCGCGATCTCTTCGAGTACGTCCTCAACGAGGGCCGCAAGGACTTCATCGTGCAGCGCTACAAAGGGCTGGGCGAGATGAGCGCCGAGCAGCTCTGGGAGACCACCATGGACCCCGAGCGCCGCACCCTGCTCTCCGTCAAGCTCGAGGACATCGCGGAAACCGAGGCCATCTTCACCACGCTCATGGGCGAAGACGTCGAAGCGCGGCGCAAGTTCATCGAAGAAAACGCCCTGGACGTCAAGAACCTGGACATTTGATGTGGGCGCGGGCGCCCTCGCCCGCGCGCTGTCTTCGAACCCTACCCACGCGCCCAGCCCTGAAATCACAACGGCCGGTGACCTGTGCAGCATGTGCCATCGACGCTGGAGGCTACAATTGCTCCTGCAACTCGTTTCTCACTTTCTTTCGACCGTATGCGCCACCCCAGGCGCATGCTCTGGAGCGCTCATGCGTACAAGACTCACATTCCTGGCGGCGATTGCCGTCCTCGCCTGCGCCGTGACCGTGCTGGGACAGCCCGGCCCGGCCGGCACCGCGGCGCCGCTTCCGGCCGCCAATCCCTTCGCCCAAGAAAGCACTCTTCCTTACCACCTGCCTCCGTTCGATCGCATCAAGGACGCTGATTTCCGGCCCGCCTTCGAAGCCGGCATGGCCGAGCATCGCAAGGAGATCGAGGCCATCGACAACGACAAGGCCGCGCCCACGTTCGAGAACACGCTGGTGGCGCTGGAGAAGTCGGGCCAACTGCTGGACCGGGTGGCGTCCGTCTTCTTCAACCTCAACTCGTCGAACACCAACCCGGAGATCCTGAAGATCGCCTCGGAAATGGCGCCGAAGCTGGCCGCGCACCGCGACGCCATCCTGCTCGACCCGGTCCTGTTCTCGCGGGTCGATGCGGTGTACCAGGACCGCGCCAACCTGAAGCTCGACCCCGAGTCGCTGCAACTCCTGGAGCGCACCCACCTCGAGTTCGTGCGCGCCGGCGCCAGGCTCTCGCCGGAAGATAAGACGAAGCTGAAGCAGCTCAACGAGCAGATCGCGGCCTTGACCAACCAGTTCTCGCAGAACGTGCTCAAGGCGACGAAGGATTCCGCCGTGGTCGTGGACAACGTCGCCGAACTCGACGGCCTCTCCCCCGAGCAGATCGGCGCCGCCGCGGAAGCCGCCAAGGCGCGCAAGCTCGAGGGCAAGTGGGTGATTACCCTGCAAAACACCACCATCCAGCCGGCACTGGCGGATCTCCGCAACCGCGCGCTGCGCGAGAAGATCTTCAAGGCCTCCACCGAACGCGCCAATGGCGGCGCTGACGACAACACCGCCGTGGTGGCGCAGATCGTGAAACTGCGCGCCGAGAAGGCCGCCCTGCTCGGCTATCCCGACTTCGCCGCGTACGCGCTCGCCGACCAGACCGCGGGCACGCCCGCGGCCGTGAACCAGATGCTCGAGCGCCTGGTGCCGCCCGCCCTCGCCAACGCCAGGAAAGAAGCGGACGACAACCAGAAGCTCATCGAGCAGCAGGCCGCCGCCTCGAACGGCAAGCCCTTCACGCTCCAGCCCTGGGACTGGGCCTTCTACGCCGAGCAGGTGCGCAAGACGCGCTTCGGCTTCGACCAGTCCGAGGTGAAGCCGTACTTCGAGCTGGACCATGTCTTGCAGGACGGCGTCTTCTATGCCGCCCACGAACTCTACGGCCTCAGCTTCAAGGAGCGCCACGACCTCCCGGTTTACCACCCGGACGTGCGCGTCTTCGAGGTCTTCAACGCCGACGGATCGCCGCTCGGTTTGTTCCTGGCCGACTATTTCGCCCGCGACAACAAGCGCGGCGGCGCCTGGTCGAACGGCTTCGTGGATCAGTCGCGGCTGCTCGGCCTCAAGCCGGTGATCGTCAACAACCTCAACGTTCCCAAGCCGCAGAAGGGGCAGCCCGCGCTGCTCACCTTCGACGAAGTGCGCACCATGTTCCACGAGTTCGGGCACGCCCTCCACGCCCTGCTCTCGGATGTGAACTATCCCTCGCTGGGCGGCACCAATGTGCCGCGCGATTTCGTCGAGTTCCCCTCGCAGTACAACGAGATGTGGGCGCGCGATCCCAGGGTCTTCGCCAATTACGCAAAGCACTACCAGACCGGCGCGCCCATGCCGCGCGCCCTGCTCGACAAGGTGCTCGCGGCCGAGAAGTTCGGCCAGGGCTACAGCACCACCGAGTACCTCGCTGCGGCGCTGCTTGACCAGGCCTGGCACCAGATCCCCGCGGCCGACGCGCCTGCCGCGGGCGGCGTCATGGCCTTCCAGGAAGCGGCGCTGAAGAAGTACGGCGTGGAGTACAGACTGGTTCCGCCCCGCTATTCGACCCCTTACTTCGCGCACGCCTTCACCGGCGGCTACGCCGCTGGTTACTACTCCTACATCTGGAGCGAGGTGCTGGCGCGCGACGTGGAGGAATGGTTCGCCAAGCACGGTGGCCTGCAGCGCGCCAACGGCGACTTCCTGCGCGCCAAGGTGCTCTCGCGCGGACGCACGGCGGACCCGGAGGTCCTCTTCGAGCAGTTCTACGGTGGCAAGCCGGATATCGGGCCCCTGCTCGAATACCGCGGCCTGAAGTAGGGCAACCAAAACCTATGTGGCCGCGGGCGCCCTCGCCCGCGGTCTTTTCCTCAAGCGCGGCTCCGGCCGCGCTTTCTTGCTTCCGTGCTCTCCGTGCCTCCGTGCTGAAAAAATTCTTTCACCGTCCCTGCAAGTCTTCTACTCTGGCCCGTTCTACCGCCAAGAGAGGATGAGCATGCGCAAACTGGCAGCAGTTCTCCTGATTCTCGTCATTTCGGTGCCGTGCTTGCCGCTCCCCCAGGCGGCCAGCGCGAACAAGGCGGTCCAATCGCCCGACGGCACCGCCCTCACCATCTACAACGCGGACTTCGCGGTGGTCCGCCAGCCGGTGCCGCTCGACCTGAAGGCCGGGGTCACGCCCGTCACCTTCGCCGACACCACCGCCACCCTCGAGCCCGACTCCATCGTGCTGCGCGACCCCACCGGCCGCCACCAGCTCGTCGTGCTCGAGCAGAACTACCGCAACGACCCCGTCTCCGTCGGCAAGATGCTCCAGCTCTATGAGGGGCAGACGATTGACTTCGAGGTGGTGCGCGACGGCAACGTGCAGATCGTTCCCGGCAAGATCATCCGCAGCGGATATCAGCGGCCGGTGTACCAGCCGGGGCAGTACCCTGTGCCCGGCGGCAGCGACCCCATCGTTGAGGTAGACGGCAAGCTGCAGTTCGGCCTTCCCGGCAAGCCGCTCTTCCCCGCCCTCGCCGGCGACACCATCCTCAAGCCCACGCTCAACTGGCTGCTGCAGAGCGACCGCTCCGGCTCCTTCATCGGCGAACTCTCCTACATCACCGGCGGGCTCAAGTGGGAAGCCGACTACAACCTGGTCGCCCCGGAGAGCGGCGACACCGTGGACCTGGTCGGCTGGATCACCATGCAGAACAACAGCGGGAAGCAGTTCGACAACGTCCGCATCAAGCTGATGGCGGGCGACGTGCAAAAGCTCCAGGAGAACCGCTACGCAGCGCGCGGCTACGCCATGAAGGCCATGGACGTCGCCGAGGCGGCTCCCGCGGTCACCGAGAAGGCATTCGACGAGTTCCACCTCTACTCCTTGGCGCGCCCCACCACCCTGCACGACCGCGAGACCAAGCAGGTGGAGTTCGTCACCGCCATGGGCCTCCACGCCGAGACGCAGTACATCTACAACGGCTCCCAGTTCCAGTTCGGCTCCTACTGGGGCGGCTGCCAGCGCGATCCCAACTGCGGCATGGGCGACGTCAACAAGAAGGTCAACGTCTACAAGCAGTTCAAGAACTCCGACGCCAACCACCTGGGCGTGGCGCTGCCCAAGGGCAAGCTGCGCTTCTACCGCCGCGACGACGACGGCCACCTCGAATTCACCGGCGAGAACATGATCGACCACACCCCCAAGGACGAGCTGGTCCGCGTTTACGTCGGCAATTCCTTCGACCTGGTGGGCGAGCGCAAGCGCATGAACTTCTCCGAGGCGCCCCACTCCTTCGACGAGACCTACCAGATCACCCTGCGCAACCATAAGAAGGACCCGGTCACCATCCTGGTGCGCGAGCCCATGTACCGCTGGACGCAGTGGAAGATCGTCGCCGCTTCTCACAAGTGGAACAAGGTGGACGCGCAGTGGGTCGAGTTCCCCGTCACCGTCGCCCCCGACGGCGAACAGACAGTCACCTACACCGTGCACTACTGGTGGCCGTAGGAAGCCAGAAGTATGAAGTCAGGAGTCAGAAGTAAGAAGTAAGCAGCGGGAAGTTAGAAGCGGGAAGCGGGAAGTAGGAAGTTCGAAGCAGAAAGTAAATTGGGAGCGCGCTGGCCCTCCAGCGCGCTCGATTATTTTGTGGCGCATAGGTTTTGAAGTGTCATGCCGAGCTTGCCGCGAGTCTTCGAGTGGCGAGTCGAGGGACCACCGCAGCTCCCCGGACCATTCAGCCCGAGCGAAACGAGGGGCCCGAGGTTTTCGTCGCGTAGCGACGTACCTTATTTAGCCCAGCGCTTCAGCGCTGGGCAGCCGGCGGCACGGATCCCCAGTCGCGTAGCGACGGGCCTATTCCACCCACGAAGCGTCGTAGTGCACCGACGCCGGATCGTAGCGCTTCAGGAGCTTCTGCGCCTCCGGCGGCACCACCGCGTGCGTCCCCTCCGGCCCGGAGAACTCGCGCACCGCCTCCATGTTCTCCCAGTACGTGATGGTGATGAACTCGACCTCGCTGCCGCTCTCCCGCCGCAGCAGATGCGCCCCGCGATACCCTTTCACGCGGTGAATACCCGGTAAAATCCTCGACTTTAAGAGCTGATGATAAGCGTCCGCGTTCCCCGGCTCCGTCCACCCATGCCAAATCCTTGCAATCACGTTTCCCTCCTTGGTTGCGATGCTGGTCCATTCTGCAATGTGCCCTCTGCAATCTGCAATTAGCCCATCCGCGTCAATCCGCGGTAGTCTTTCTCCTCGTGAACCTGGACGACACCATCGTCGCCATCTCCACTCCGCCGGGCCGTGGCGGGATCGGCGTGGTGCGCCTCGCCGGCCCCGAGGCGCGTGCCATCGCCGCGCCCCTTCTGCGCCTCAGCGCCGAGCTCGAACCGCGCCGCGCCACCTTCGGCGAGCTGCTTGAACCCTCAACCGGCGAGCGCCTCGACGAGGTGGTCGTCACCTGGTTCGAGAAGCCGCACTCCTACACCACCGACGAAATCGTCGAGATCTCCTGCCACGGCGCCCCCGTCGTACTGCGCCACGCGGTCGAGCTGGCGATGGAACGCGGCGCGCGCCTCGCCGATCCCGGCGAGTTCACCCTGCGCGCCTTCCTCAACAACCGTCTCGACCTCACCCAGGCCGAAGCCGTGCGCGACCTCATCGAATCGCAAACGCTCTACCAAGTCAAGGTCGCCGCGCAGCAGCTCGAGGGCGCGCTCTCCCACCGCCTGCACCCCATCAAGGACAAGCTCATCTCGCTCATCGCCCTGCTCGAAGCCGGCATTGATTTCGCCGAGGACGATGTCTCT
>Ga0315268_10008286_pt1 | contig 10884 bp, 11 predicted proteins | sample C1_top_MG_FD_204535 | JGI IMG/M metagenome (GOLD analysis project Ga0315268, IMG submission 204535) | Sediment microbial communities from Yellowstone Lake, YNP, Wyoming, USA - C1_top | ecosystem: Environmental > Aquatic > Freshwater > Lake > Sediment | place: USA: Wyoming | collected 2017-08-01 | reverse complement strand
CCCTATCCCGGCCCTGCTACAATCGCTATCCTGGCCTTATCCTTCAATTGAGACTGCGGCTTCATCACTACCCTGGCACCAACCTTTACCCCGCTCAACACTTCCACCATATCGCCAAATTGGTCCCCGCACCTGATCGAAGTCTCAACCACGTGATCGCGGTTAACCACAAAAACAAACTTCTCCCCCTTGCGGGTCACCACCGCAGACGGGACCAGGACAGCCAGAGGGATCTTCTCATCAGGGTTAAGCGGCCTTGAAAGAAAAGCGACCTTGGCACTCATCTCCGGAAGTATGCGGCTATCCCTATCCACAAAGCGTACCTTGACCATGATAGACGCTTTACTCCTGTCTACGGTTGGCACGATCATGTGAACAACGCCGCGAAAACGCGATCCGGGCAGAGCATCCAACTGAATCTCGCACGGCTGCCCCGGTTTTATCTTTTCCAGGTTGGATTCTGAAATGTCAACTTCCACCTGGAGGGAATGCATATCAGCGATGCTGACAACGGCAGCTTTGATGTTGGCGGCAGCTCCAAGGGGGGTGATAACATCACCGACATCGGCATTTTTGGTCAGCACCACAGCATCAAAAGGAATCCGGATGAAGGTATTATCATAAGATACCCTGGCTCCCTCAAGTGCAGCAGACTGGGCATTAACCATTGCCTCGGATGCTGTCACCGCTGCTGCGGCTTTCTGGTAACGGGCTTCACACGCATCATAGTCCGCCTGTGACAGGAAGGAGCGGTCAAGCATCTGCTTGTACCGCTTCAATAAAAGAGTAGCCTCACGAAGCTCAGCCCTGGCCTCTTCGAGATTAAACCGGCTTACCTTCAGATTCGCTTCCGCCTGGTCCAGTGCGGCGACAGCGTCGGCATCATCCAGCCGGGCAATCACCTGTCCCTCCTTTACCCTGCTCCCCTCTTCAACCCTCAGTGATACGAGGCGGCCAGTGATCTTGGATGACACGGCTGCCTTTCGCTGGGCAACAACATAGCCACTGGCATTCAAAAGAGTCAGAATTTGAGATGGATACATCTGCGAGACAGTTGTGACCTCAACCTCATGGATCGGGAACAGTGCCCCTTTTAGCAAAAAGAGTACAGATCCCAGAATGATAACTATTGCCAGCATCCGGTAAAAAGGTCTCCTGGCCCCTTGGTGGCTGGAGTTACTCATTCTGGATTTATCTATCTTTAATTTCGAGAGATCTATATTGGCCATGCACTATCCTTAAGTACAGGCAGCGGGAATTACCCGGCCCCTTGGCTTAAAAGTCCCCCCCCATCATCCTGCCCTCTCCCCCACTGGGGGAGAGGGGATACGGGAAAGGGCTTTTGACCAACTGGCCGCGTAATTGAGGCGGCCTGTACTAAGCCATTTTTCCAAAACTTTTAAAAGTTTTTGGAAAGGGGTTTAAGGGGAAAACCCTTTTCCAAAAGGGTTTTCCCCTTAAGTTAATGACATTGCCCCTTGTGGGCGGGGTGAGGTGGTTATCTGGCCGCGTAATTCCCGCCCCGTGTACTCAGTATGGCATTCAGGAGTAAGTTGAAAAAAAACAGTTATCAGTTATCAGTAAAAAAACTGATAACTGATAACTTCTCTTTATAGGTTCGGTAAAGGTTTGCCAAGTCCTTGCTCATTATCTGCCTAAAAGATGAGTAAAAATCTCTTGTATCTGTTCCAAAGAATCCCTTGTATCTGTTTTAATCATTCTTTGCCCGAATTTCGTTATTTCCTATCTTATTCCTCCCCTCAACCTCAAATCTCTCCCCTTCCCGTGGATTTTCTCCTCTTATCTTCGATTCCCTCCGTGGCTTCTCCTGAATGAATATGCCGATTCGAGGTGGATGGAAGAGAGAAAGAGAGAAAAAGCCGAGGGAACAGGAGGAAACAATATCCCTGAAGAGGCTGCTTATTGACTGAAAGTAAGGGCTGCCCCTGGCGGCTGCCCTTATATGGAGAAGGGTAAATTATGATGAGGCGATCACTATACTCAGAAAAGATACCATTGGAGTTGGGACATACGCTTCTGAACCACTTTGTGTTGCTCGACTGCAGGGGGCTGAATTGCTTCCCTATGGATTACCTGCTAAGGCTGGCAAAAGTTCTTTGCGCAACCCCCCTGGCTGACGATCTGCTTGTACTTCAGGATTCCACGGTAGCCGACGTGCGCCTGCGGGTTTTGGGTAAAGACGAGCTGGAGGCAGATTTTTGCGGGAATGGCATGATCTATGCCGCAGCCAAAGTCGGGGAGGAGAGGAATACTGATACGGTCACGATCGAGAGTGCAAGTGGGGTGAAGACGGCTGCTAAGCTCGACGGGGAATGGGAAGTGGAAATTGGTCAGGCTACAATGCTTGATCGGGAGATGGCGGCAATTCCTCCATCTTTGCTGCATGACCTGCCAGCCTTCGGCCTTGTCCGGGCCGGTGAACCACATCTGGTCATGGGTGCTCCAGCCATATTCAATGGATTTCATATTCATCAAAAGGATTTCGAGGACTATTGTCGCCCCTTGCGGGATATCACCGGTATTGAGGGCGGAGTGAACATCACCATGGTTTTTGAGAACAGGGACAAAAGGATTCTCATCCGAACCTACGAGCGCGGTGCTCAGCGGCAAACCTTCTCATGCGGTACAGGTTCGGTTTCCGCGGCGGCTGTATTGTACAATGCACCTGCCAACGGCAGCGCCTTTGATGTGTATTCTCTGGGCGGAAGGCATACGGTTATCTATGAACGGGATCAGTGGTTTCTGCGTGCTGCGCCACAGCGAATCAGCTATGGCTATCTGACCAATGAGCCGGAATTGCATTTGACCCTCCCAGGGATTTCAATATATAAGGAACTCCTGGCTGCCAGCATACCCAGGGGAGGGTGATTCTTTATTTCTTTCTATCTTCCTCAGCCACCGCGGTCCTCTGCCTCAAGGAGCAATGTCATTAACTTAAAGGGTAACTATTCAGGCACAAAGGCACCGAGGGATAGGGAGACAGGTTATTATAGCGGTTCTCACTTGGATGAACTACAGCTATAAGGTAGGCACAAAGGGGCAAAGGGGCAAAGGCACAAAGTTTTTTTCTTTTTCCTCTGTGCCTGCTCTATCGTAGCATACACAACTGGGAACCGCTATAGAGGTGTTTAGGTTTTTAGGAAAAGACACTGAAAGAGAGGCTATTAGGGGTTTAGATGTTTAGGTTTTTAGGAAAAGACAAAACCTAACAACCTAACAACCTAAATTCCTAAACCCCTTCTTTTCCTTGTACCTTTGCCCCTTTGTGCCTGAATGGAGAGGGTGACTCTACGCCTCACCAATACCTGATTTTGGTGTGGCGCAGAGAGCCACCCCCTCCATATTGCTAAACATTGCTAACTGATCGATGATTTATTCTTCCTAAAAAATATCTATATGTATTTACTTTTTATTTAAAAATATATATATATAATACTTAAATAAGATCATTTACCCCTCTTTTTTTTGTATTGAGGCAGTTAATAATTTGTATTTTTTAGAGTTAAGATATAAGGAATCAATAAAAATAATTTTGACAAAGAGCTTGCCGGTATGTTAAATTTTTAACGTGCCTGTTTTTTTATAGCGGTTCAAAAAGGCGTGTATGCTCCTAGTACCGATGATGGAGGGGACAGATTTGAAATCTGTCCCTTTTCAAGATGTAGATTATTCAAGCTTAGAACTGCTATAAAATAGGGATGGCGGCAGGCGTGATTAAAAACTTATATCGCAGATTATTTGGTATAAAACAGCGCATTGTTTGATGGTAAGATGTTGAAAAGCTTATTGAAGAAAAAAAAGCGGGATGAATTTTGTTTTTCAGTGATCTACCTGTTTTTGTTCTGGATGATTATTTCCTTTCCTTCCGAAATCTGGTCAAAATTAGGGTTGATAAACCTTGCTGAGCATATTGTTTTGGGATTAATCATCTCCATGATTGTCATTTCTCTTTATCCTAAGGCACTCTTTACTTCTGAGGAAATTTCCAGGCATAAGGATCTGAAGGCATTGTTTCGCCTTGCCATATACTTCGGCCACCTGATGATCGACATTTTTCTGTCAGGAATTGATGTGGCCAGGAGGGTCATGCGCAAACGGCTGCTGATTTCTCCAGGTATCGTCCAGGTTGAAACGCCTCTCCATGCTGATCACGAGATTGCCCTTAATGCCAATTCGATTACTCTTACTCCTGGCACGATTACTATTGATGCCAGGAAGACAGAGGAGGGAAGCATTTTTTGTATTCACTGTATCAGTCAGGAAGCGGTTAAAAGTATTTTGGAAACAGGGGGATTTGTGGAAAAAATCCGTCATATTTATGAAAGGGACAAAGATTGACCGAGCTTGATTGTCTCTTAAAACTGGCCATTCTGGTTTTGTCCTGTACGATCTTTTTTTGTCTCTATCGGGCAATTCTCGGCCCGACTACGGCTGATCGGATTATTGGTATCAATGTGGTAGGGACCAAGGTAGTAGTGGCTTTTGCCTTTCTGGCTGCCATTTTCCATAAAGATTCATACCTGGATATTGCCATGCTCTATGCAATGTTGAGCTACGTACTCACCATTGCTTTTATAAAGTATATGGATCATCGGGACCTGGGTGATTAATGATCTGCATATCGGGTGATTGAGGGGTCTATATCGGGTGATTGAGGGATCTACACATCTACACAAGGTGATGAATGATTCTCGTATTGGGTGATTAGCGAGCGACGCATTGGGTGATTAATGATTTACATAACGGTGATGGTGCAAATTTTAGCAGGAATATTTATTATTGGGGGCGTGTTTTTCTTTGTTGCAGCCACGGTAGGAATAATCCGAATGCCGGACCCTTACAACCGCGCACATACGGCTGGCAAGGGAGACAGCCCTGGATTTCTCCTCTCTTTGACCGGAGTATGGCTCTACTGGTTGACCATCAATCCCATTGAGAGCCTGAAGATCCTGATGATTATTATTTTCATGCTGTTCGCCAACCCTATAGCGGTACACGCCATTTTGCGGTTTTGCTACAAGACCAAAGTGCCGTGGATGGAAGGGACAACCCTCCATCTTTTGAAGCAGGAAAGGCTCGAAGGCACAGAGGCACAAAGAAAAATGAAAAACCTATAAGAAGCTTGCATGCCTTGCAAAAATCCAATGGCTTTAGTTACTGAAATATGTAAGATTTTTACTCAGGCAGGCATAGAGAAAAAGGAAAGAGGAAACAGGAAGATGGATCTTTTAGTCCTGTCCCATGTGGTAATTTTGGTTTTTCTGATCGCTACAGCCCTGGCTGCCATCATGGCCAGGGATTTACTGGAATCTGTCATTATTTATAGTGCTTACAGTTTTACTATCAGCGTGACATACAGCATATTGAGGGCAACGGATGTCTCTATGACCGAAGCTGCTGTGGGCGCAGGGATTTCCAGTATCCTGTTCGTTGCGGCCCTGTGCAAAACAAAAAGGAGAGAGGACTAGGAGCCTGTCGGATAAAGTAAAAATTAAAAAGTAAAAAGTAAAAATAAATCAAACTTTTTGCTTTTGCTTTTGCCTTTTACCTTTTTACTTTTTCCTTCCGACAGGCTGCTAGAGGAGAGAGTATTAGATGAAGAAATTCATGCCTGCTTTGTTATTCACTGTTTTTGCCTTCAGCATGATTGTGGTCATCATGAGGTGTGCGCCTGTTGGAGACCCGTATCTGCCCGGCTATGCAGATTTTGTATCCCCTTCCATGACGAAGGCGGACCTGCTTAAGAATGCCGATTCCTTGGCTTTGCACTATAACCGCAACAGCCCTGAAGATACGGGAGCGTTGGATATTATCGCAGCCATTGTCTTTGATTATCGGGGATATGATACTCTCTTTGAAACAAGCGTTTTATTCGCAGCCATGATCGGGGTACTTTCCATTATCGGTACCAGGGAAGGTTAGGAAAACAGTAACTACTCAGGTAGATAGGCTGTAGGTAGATAGGCTGTAGGTAGAGACAAGGACTAATAGCCTAAATACCTCAGCCTAAACAACCCTTACTTAGACTAACAGCCTTCAGCCTGCAGGCTAAACAACCTAAAGTAGTTACGAAACACAGAGTCCAGAAGGTTAAAAAGATATGATGCCGGATGAGGTAAATGATCAGAAGAGGAAAGGTGAAGAATACGAGCCAGGTATTGTCATTCGCCTGATCAGCCGGATGATGTGCCCGTTTATTATCATGTTCGGGGCGTACCTGTTCACTCACGGGCACCTGACGCCGGGAGGTGGATTTCAGGGTGGGGTGGTTATTGCCGCTGCGTTTATTTTGTTCGCGATAGTGTTCGGCAGAGAAGAGGGCAGAAGTGCGGTTCCCGGTTTTTTTTTGAAATGTCTGGCGAGTGGCGGGATTTACGTCTATATAGGCGCAGGGCTGACCGGTATTCTCCTGGGATATCATTTTCTGGCTAATAAAGTGACCGGTATTTTCCCTCACGGAATGTTGGGTGAATTGTTCAGTTCAGGGACCATTTTTTGGATCGACATTGGGGTAGGGCTGGCCGTAGCCAGTATTTTTACTGAGTTATTTTATGCATTCCTGGAAGAAAAACGGGATGATGCCGCTCTAAAAGATAAAAATGATGTTGAATTACCTAAATTACCCTGCAAAAGGAGATGGTCGGATGTGGATAGGAATGGTTCTCAGTAGAATCGATTACATAGTTACCGTCATCTTGTTTTGTATCGGGCTTTACGCCTTGATTGTAAAACCCAATCTGATTAAAAAAATTATTGGGATGAATGTGATTGAAACTTCAGTCTATCTGTTTTTTATCGCTTCTGCGGATGTCCGGCTCGGTCCTGCCAGTTGGCAGTGGGCAGGGCCAACGGAAATCGCTCATTCTGCAGAGGCTGCTCGTGCATTAGCCGGGCAGGTGGCTTACGTAAATCCTATACCATCGGCCCTCATTTTAACGGCTATTGTGGTCAGCGTCAGTTTAACGGCTATTTCTTTGGCCTTATCGATAAAAATATATGAACATTATGGAACATTGGATACCCGAAAAATTATGAGATTAAGGGGATAGTATCACAAATCAACACTAAGGATAGTATCCCAGACCAATAAAAAGATACGATGATCCTAAAACAGGGCGACGACATCTTAAGGGGCTACACATGCTCTTTCTCCCGGTTGCAGGCGATTACGAGTATGAATCTCTAACGGAAAAAGAAAGGTTCAGAGGGGCAGAGGCACAAAGGCACAAAGAAAAATGAAAACAGCTCTGTGCCTGTGTGCCTCTCGTTCCTCTGTGCCTAACTGAAAAGATAGCCAGGTATAAAACAACTTCTTGGTCCAAAAGCGCAAAAGGGACGGTTTTATGGATTTAATTCATCCGGCATCAGCAATTGGCATTGGTGCATCTCACTTACAAGTTTTAATTCCGGTTACTTTGATAGCCATCGCCCTGCTTATTCCCATCATCTCGAAGGTTAACAAAAAGTATCGGGAACCTGTGGTATTATTGGTTACGGCATTTAGTTGCCTGGGTTCCCTGGCGATTTTTTTAAAGGTTCTAGCCTCTCCCACCGGCTATATCGAGTATCTGGTCGGGTCAGCCTGGAGTGGCAAGATGCTGCTTCAAACGGGTCAACCGATTGGAATTGTCCTGCGCACTGATCTGATCGGGGCCATCCTGCTGCTTTTGATCAATAGTATTGGTTTTCTGGTCTGCATCTACTCGCTTAAGTACATTCACCACGAAGTACCCGAAGAGAAACATGCCTATTATTATACCCTGTTGCTTATGATGCTGGCTGGAATGTGCGGGATCGCCATTACCGGCGATTGTTTCAATTTTTATGTGTTCTTCGAAATCGCTTCCATCAGCTCTTACGCGCTGGTCTCTATCAGCGGCAAGCCGGAGTCGCTTGAGGCCACTTTCAAATATATTCTCGTTGGTGCCTTAAGCTCAATCCTGATTATCTTTGCCATTGGCCTCCTCTTCAACGCTACGGGAACGCTCAACATGAATTATGCAGGGCAGCAGATTATGAAAATTATCAGTTCCCCTCCCGAATCAGCGCTTTATCCTTACCGATACCTAATTTATGCATCACTGGGATTATTCATTATGGGCTTTAGTGTGAAGGCTGCCTTTTTCCCAAGCCATGCCTGGCTTGCTGACGCCCATCCGGCAGCTCCCGCTTCCATCAGTGCTCTCCTGTCCGGGTTGATCGTCAAGGCCACGGGAATCTTCTTGTTAATACGATTTATTTTTACGGTCTTTGGGATTCACAGAGGCTATTACGGTGAGATTTTTTCTCCGCTCTTTTTGATTATAAGCAGCATCACTATCTTGAGTGGCTCACTTTTTGCAGTTGTTCAGACTCAATTGAAAAGAATGTTGGCTTATTCAACTATTACCCAGATGGGGTATATTCTCTTTGGCATAGCTCTGATCACTCAAAATGGGCTGGCAGGCTCTATCTTACATATGATCAACCATGCCATCGTTAAAAGTATGCTCTTTCTGTGCGCCGGAATCATTTTTTATAAAACAGGGATAAAAGACATTACGGATATGGGAAGGTTGGGGTATCGAATGCCGGTTACCATGGCCTGCTTTACCATAGGTGCATGTTCCCTGGTAGGGGTGCCCCCGCTGTGCGGATTCATGAGCAAATGGGTACTGGCTACGGCTGCGTATCAGGCGGGCATGCCTTACCTGCTTATAATCCTGCTGATCAGCAGCCTGTTGAATGCAGTCTACTACTTTCGAGTGGTAGCCATTGCTTATTTTGGAAATCCGAAAATTGAGGTGGACAAAACAGATGAGGCTCCTGCGACAATGCTGGTGCCGGTTTGTACGTTGGCCTTATTAGTAATTATCCTGGGAGTGCTTGTAAAATACCCTTATCACGGTGCTGCACTGCCTGCGGCAAGAATGCTGCTGAGGTAAAAAACAGTTGTCAGTTTTTAGTTATCAGTAAAGACAATTACCAGCTTTTCACTGATAATTGATAACTGATAACTGTCTTTTATACTGAAAGCTGATAACTTTCTTTTTTCGGTAGCTTAAGGAGAAAAATAATTATGATTAAAAGCTATCTTCCCTTATTGGTGGTTATGTTCCCTCTGATCGCCATGATCTTTCGCCCTTTTGTCCAGAAGCACCGGCTTTATCACTATACAGCTATTGTCAGCGGTGTTACTCTGGTCCTTATTCTTTATATGTATCCGGCAATTATGGAGGGATCTATTCTTGACCTTACTCTGGATACCGGACTGGGCTTCAATTTTGATTTTCGAGCGGATTTGCTCGGTCTTTTTGTGGGTATGATAGCCGTTACTCTCTGGACACTCTCCTCAATTTACAGCATCGAATATATGAAACATTCTCATGCGCACGCCCGATTCAATATTTTTTCTCTCTTATCGCTCAGCGGAATGATGGGAGTGGTCTTTACCGGAAATCTTTTCACCCTTTACATCTTTTTTGAACTTTTAAGTGTGGCCTCAGCTATTCTCGTCTTCCATGAGGAGACACCCGATGCCATGAAAGCAGGATTTAAGTATCTGTTTCTTGGAATCGCCGGTGGATTGGTCCTGCTCTTTTCGATCATTATGACCTACGCCATTGCAGGAACAGGGGATCTTACTTTGATCGGCATCGGGTTGCAGGGAAGCAAATGGATGCCCTGGATCTTTTGGGGTTACATTATCGGTTTCGGGGTCAAGGCAGGCATGTTCCCCCTGCACATCTGGCTTCCGTCTGCCCATCCTGTGGCACCATCAGGGGCCAGTGCACTTTTGTCGGGCGTTATGATTAAAGCCGGAGCTTACGGGATCTTCAAGACTATCTATAATATCATCGGCTATCAGGATGTCGTGAAAAATCACATGGGGCTTCTTTTGCCCCTGCTGATTATCAGCCTGGTTACTATCTTTCTGGGATCGGCCTGCGCCATCACTCAGACGGAAATTAAAAAGATGCTGGCCTACTCCAGTATTTCGCAGATTGGATATGTCATCATGGGATTTTGCCTGCTTTCTCCTCTGGGGATCGTCGGTGGAATGATCCATATTTTTGCCCACGCACTGATGAAAGGGACTTTGTTTATGTGCGCCGGTGCGTTTATTTATAAAACGGGCTTACGCAAACTGGATGATTTGAAGGGAATTGGCCGAAGAATGCCGTGGGTTACCGCTGCTTTCAGCATCTGTGCTCTCTCAATGATCGGGCTGCCGCCTTTTATCGGATTTATCAGCAAGTGGTTTCTGGCACTGGGAGCGCTGCAGGCAATGAGAATGGGAAATTACTGGTCAGGATTCGGCCTTATAGCTCTGTTGACCCTTCTGCTCAGCAGTCTGCTTAATCTGGTTTACTATGGACCGATAGTCATTGGGGCCTGGATGCAAACCGAAGAAGAACAGGGGGCTGCCCATTCTGCTGCTTTTGCCGATCCGGACCCGGACCCGAAAGAGCACCACCACCGTAAAACTGAAGATGGTGCTGTAAGTGCGACCGATGATCCCAACTGGATTATGCTGACGCCTATCCTGACCCTCACCACGGCTGTCCTGGTTTTTGGTATTGTGCCGACCTTACCATTGAGCATTGCCAGACAGATCAGCCGGTTGTTTTTCCCTTAATGGGGGGGCATGGAAGTACCAGGGTCAGTTGTCAGTACTTTTAACTGGCCACCGGTTACTGCTTTTAAAAGGAATTTGACAAAGGAATTTGACAGATGATTAATAATACTCCCTGGGTGCAAAGAATAATGCGCAAAGAGATGCTTTGGGTTGGGATAGTGACCTTGCTTTTCTGCCTGGTATCAGGACCTTCTTTCGGGTTGCAGGGATCAGGGGAAAATACCCTAACCCCTAACCCCTATCCC
>Ga0315268_10008285_pt1 | contig 10884 bp, 9 predicted proteins | sample C1_top_MG_FD_204535 | JGI IMG/M metagenome (GOLD analysis project Ga0315268, IMG submission 204535) | Sediment microbial communities from Yellowstone Lake, YNP, Wyoming, USA - C1_top | ecosystem: Environmental > Aquatic > Freshwater > Lake > Sediment | place: USA: Wyoming | collected 2017-08-01 | reverse complement strand
GGGAAATTTCTCGTTTCTTTCCCAACCTTGAGTATGGTACGCCTGACAGGATTCGGACCTGTGACCCTCTGCTTAGAAGGCAGATGCTCTATCCAACTGAGCTACAGGCGCATTTTGGATATTGGACTATGGACATCGGATAACGGGAAACACCATTATCCATTATCTTCCATTCGTCATCCGAACCCAGTAACCTGTAATTTGGTTCCTCTATCTGTGGCTGGTCGGGGTGCCCAGACTCGAACTGGGGGCTTCTTGCTCCCAAAGCAAGCGCGCTACCAACTGCGCCACACCCCGCTTTAATACAGTAATTTGTAATTATATAACACTTTTACCGGCGATGTCAAGCAATACCGGGGGGTCAATCCCAGCCTGAGTTTTCAGGCAGGCGGACAATTTTTGCGTTCTTGGGCCGAAAGGCTGGCAATCAGCGGAACAATCTTTTTAAGGGCCAGGGTGCGGTGGCTGATACTGTTCTTCTCTTCCGGTGAAAGCTGGGCCATGGTTTTACCGGACCCGGGCAGCAGGAACACCGGATCGTATCCGAAGCCGTTATGGCCCCGGGGCTGGTCTGTGATCAGGCCTTCTATTTTCCCCTCAGTAAAATAGGCCCGGTTGTGGTTGGAGACCAGGGCCATGGCGCAGACGAAACGGGCGGTCCTTTTTTCCGGGGGCAGACCATTCAACTCGGCCAGCAGTTTTTGGATGTTCTTCACGGGGTCGGTCTCCACGCCGGCATAGCGGGCGGAGTGTACCCCCGGACGTCCCTGCAGGGCGTCCACCTCCAGGCCGGAGTCGTCGGCCAGGGCCCAGCAGCCGGTTTGATAGGCCGCTGTTTGGGCCTTAAGCAGGGCGTTGTCGGCAAAGGTCTTTCCCGTCTCCTCCACCTCCGGGCAGTCCGGGAAATCGCTCAGGCTCAGGAACTCCACCTCTTCCACTTTCAGGATCTGGGAGATCTCCCGGAGCTTGTTAGCATTCCTGGTGGCGATGACTATCTGCATAATAGCTGGAGTTGATTAAATTTCAAGTACTAAATGCTAAATCCTAAACAAAACCCAATGATCAATGTATCAAATTACCTGGCTGTTTGAGGTTTATAGATTCGTGCTTGTTTAGAGTTTCGATATTGGCTTTTGGATCTTTCCGGCCTCGGGTTATCTCAGGTACTTCCACACCAGGAAGATGATGGCTCCCCAGCCTCCCAGCCCGTGGCAGATGGCCGCCGCCCAGATGTTTTTGGTGTGCTGGGTAAGCCAGGCCAAGACCAGCCCGCTCAGGAAAACCAGCGCCACCAGGGGCAGGCCGGGCAGCCCCGGCATCAGGAAGCCCACCGTCACCAGGTGATAGAAGGTGAACAGCAGGGCCGAGATCAGCACCGTCTTGGCCTTGGAAAACCTAAGACTCAAAAGCCCCTGCAGTCCGGCCCGCCAGTACAGCTCCTCGCCCACCGGAACTATGACGCCCACAAAAAGGAAGAACTGCCAGAAACTGTAGCGCAGGGCCTGGCTCTGGGCCAGTCGCTGGGAACAGGCCTGCAGCATGTTCCCGGAAACGGCCTGGGTGAAAAACATGGTCCCCAGCGCCAGTATCAGCGCCGCCGCTCCCAGGGCCGATGATATCCCCCAGACCAGGCTCTTTAGAATGTTCCGGGGACCAATTACCAGCATCGATCTCAGCCGGAAGGCTCTGATCACCCAGTAGGCTCCGCCGTAAAATATCAGGCAGCAAAGTATGATGGCCAGCCAGGCATCGTTCAATATCCACAGTCCCAGCCAATTGGCCAGGGCCGGGGCCAGGGTCAGTGATGCCAGCAGAAAATCGAAGGCCGGTTGGGAATGTTTATTCCGGTGCTTGTTCATCCATATCCCCCTGATGCCGGTGAATGGAGTTTTGCAGTTTTTCCAGCAGGCCCATCACTTCCTCCCTGGTCTCGGCCCGCATCAGTTCCTGGCGCAGGGCGGCCGCCCCGGGAATGCCCTTGATGTACCAGCCCAGGTGCTTGCGCATCTCCCTGATGCCCCGGGGCTGGCCCTTGTCGGCCACCGCCATCTCTATGTGCTGGATGATGACCACCAGCTTTTCCTTCCAGCCTACCACGAATTCTGCCTTCTGCCTTCTGCCTTCTGTATTCAAGCAGTCGTTGATCTCGGCAAACAAAAAGGGATTGCCCAAAGCCGCCCGGCCCACCATCACCAGGTCGCAGCCGGTTTCCTCCGTCATCCTTTTGGCATCGGCCCCGCTCTTGACATCGCCGTTGCCGATCACCGGAATCCTCACCGCCTGCTTGACCCGGCCGATCACCGCCCAGTCGGCCGAGCCGGCGAACATCTGGCTTTTGGTCCGGCCGTGCACCGCGATGGCCGCGATGCCGCTGTCCTCCAGGATCCTGGCGATCTCCACCGCATTCTCGGCCCCCACCTCCCAGCCGCTGCGGATCTTGGCCAGCACCGGCCGGGGCGAGGCCTGGACCACGGCCTCGGCGATCTGCCGGATCAGCTCCGGCTCCTTAAGCAGGGCCGAACCGCCCCCGTTCTTGACTATCTTGGGGGCCGGACAGCCGAAGTTGAGGTCGTAGCAATCAGGCGTCAGGGATTCCAGCAAGGCCACCGCCTCGGCGAAAGCCTGGGGCCTCTTGCCGAAAAGCTGCAGGGCCACCGGCCGCTCCTCCTCCCGGAAACCAGCCATCCTCAGGGTCTTGCCGTGATGGCGGGACAGGGCCTCGGTGGAAAGCATCTCGGAATAGACCAGGGCCGCCCCGTAGCGGCGGCAGATAACGCGAAAGGCCGAATCGGTGATGCCCGCCATGGGCGCCAGCACCGCCCGGCCCTGCAGTCGGCTGATGTCTAACGCAATTCCCAAGCTGTATCCTGAACTTTTTTGATAAATGAAATCTGTTCGTCCGCAGTATTTGCAGCGAGATATTAATTTGAACGAAGGCGGAGAAAGGCAGAAGCGGGATGTTTCCTGTCAGAAGTAAAAAATAACATTTATAAAATGATCCGCGTCCCGTTTCCCGGTCCGGAACTATGATCCTTACTCCCGGTTCTTCTGCCACTTTCGGAAGAACACCCAGACCAGGATTATGAACACCGCCGCCAGGATGGAGATCAGCCGGCGGTCGGCGGAGGCCGCCATGATGGACAGCACCGAAAGGAAGAAAGTGCAGCCGTAAAGAAACATTACCGCTTCTTGATGAGAAAACCCCGCCGACAAAAGCAGGTGGTGAATGTGCTCCTTGTCCGCCTGGTAAAACCTCTGGCCCCGCCGGGTCCGCCTGAGCACCGCTTTGATGGTGTCGTATATCGGCACCCCCAAGGCTGCTATAGGCAGCAGCAGCGAAATGGTGGCCACGCTTTTCATGGTCCCCAAAGTGGTCATGGCGGCGAAAAGGAAACCGATCAAAGTAGCTCCGGAGTCGCCCAGAAAAATCCTGGCCGGATGAAAATTGAACGGCAAAAAACCCAGCAGGCCGCCCAGCAGCAAGATTGAGGTCAAAGCCACCAGCGGCTGGCCGGTCTGTTCGGCCACAAAGAAAATCGTGGCCGATACGATCAGGCTGATCCCGGCGGCCAAGCCGTCCAGCCCGTCTATGAAATTAAGGGCGTTGATCAGGAACACTATCCACAGAGCGGTAAAGGGGTAGCTTAACAGGCCCAGCTCCAGCCGGCCGCCGAAGGGGTTGGGGATCATGTTTATTAAAAAGCCGCCCCAGATCAGGATCCCGGCTGCCGTGAACTGCACCAAGAACCTCAACCCCACCGAGGCGTCCTTAAGATCGTCATACAGCCCGATGCCGAATATCAGCAGGCCGCCCAGGCTCAGGGCCAGAATCTTCCTGTCCAATCCTTCGAATACCTGGGGCCAAAGGTACCTGGCCAGCCACAGACAAACAAAAAAAGACGCCGCCAGAGCGGCCCCTCCCAGACAGGGGACCTCTTTCTGATGGACCTTGCGCAGCCCGGGCCGGTCAAAGACCTTATATCTCAGGGAGAGAACAATGGCCAGCGGAGTCAGCCCCAGGGCTAGAACCGCTGCCCCGAAAAAAGGCAGAAGATAATGCATAAAATAGTTGCTTTACCAGAATGCCGCCCCCTTTTCGGGACGGCATTCGTAATTTAATGGTTTAACCGTTGATCTTTGATGCTATCAGGTCCAGTTCCTCTATGGTGCGTTTCTCGGTTACCGCCAGCATCAGGTGGCCTTTTAGTCCGGGATAGAATTTCCCCAGATCCAGACCGCCTAGGATCCCGTCCTTCTTAAGGTCCTCCAGCAGCTTTTCCGCCGGCTGTTGGGGCCGGATCACGAATTCCTTGAAGAACGGGGCTTGGAAGGCCGGTTTCAGCTTTTCGGCCAGATAATGGCTCTTCTGCAGGCAGAGCCCGGCCACCTGCTTCAGACCGGAGCGGCCCATCAGTGAAAGGTAGACGGTGGCGGCCAGGGCGCACAGGGCCTCGTTGGAGCAGATGTTGGAGGTGGCCTTTTCCCGCCGGATGTGCTGTTCCCGGGTCTGCAGGGTCAGCACCGCTCCCTCCTGGCCCCTGGCGTCGGTGGTCAGGCCCACCAGCCGCCCCGGCATCAGCCTCAAGAAATCCTTCTTGGCGGCGAACAGCCCCAGATAAGGCCCTCCCAGGCTGGTGGGCATGCCCAGCGGCTGGCCTTCTCCGGTGACGATGTCGGCCCCGTACTCCCCCGAGCTCTTTAATAATCCCAGCGATATCGGGTCCACCGAGACCGCCAGCAGGGCCCCGGACCGGTGGGCTAAGCCTGAGATCTCGTCCATCTGTTCCAGGTGCCCGAAGAAGTTGGGGTGCTGGACCAGCACTCCGGCGGTCTTGTCGCTGACCGCTTTTTTAAGGGCCTCCAAGTCGGTGGCGCCGTCCTTAAACCCGATCTCGATGATCTCAATGCCCGCCCCCTTGGCATAGGTGGCCAGCAGCTGCCGGTAATGGGGATGAACGGTGCCGGCCACCGCCAGCTGCTTGCGCTTGGTGTGATTGCAGGCCAGGATCCCGGCCTCGGCCAGGGCGGTGGCCCCGTCGTACATCGAGGCGTTGGCGGCATCCATGCCGGTCAAAGCGCAGATCAGGCTCTGGAATTCCCAGATGGCCTGGAGTGTGCCCTGGCTGACCTCGGCCTGGTAGGGGGTGTAGGCGGTGTAGAACTCGGAGCGCAGCAGGATGTGGTCTATGGCCGCCGGGATGTAGTGGTCATAAGCCCCGCCGCCCAGGAAGGAGATCAATGATGAGGCCGGATGGTTCTGCCCGGCCAGGGCCTTAACTTCTTTGACCGTTTCCATCTCGGACAGGGCTTTGGGAAGTTTCAGCTCGGCCTTGAGCCTTATTTCCGCCGGGATATCGGCCACCAGCTCGTCAAAGCTCTTGACCCCGATCCGCTTGAGCATGGCCTCGCGGTTTTGGTCGGTATTTGGTATGTAGGGCATGGTCTGATTAATTCAAATTTAATATTTCAAATTTAAAATTGCAAATTTGCAATTTCGGTCAGTGTCCGTGTTTCTCCATCTTCTCGTAACCGTCGGCGTCCATCAGGTTGGCGGCCTCGGCGGCATTGGACAGCTTGATCTTTACCATCCAGCCGGCGCCGTAGGCGTCCTTGTTGACCACGTCCGGGGTTCCCTCCAACGCGCCGTTGATCTCGGTCACTTCGCCTGACAGCGGGGCGTTCAGGTCTGATACCGCCTTGACCGCCTCCACCGTTCCGAAGGGCTTGTTCTGGGAGACCTTGGCGCCGATGGCCGGCAGTTCCACGAAGACTATGTCCCCCAGCTCGCCCTGGGCGAAGTCGGTGATGCCGATGGTGGCTGTGCCGCCCTCGATCCTGGTCCACTCGTGGCTGGCGGTGTACTTGAGGTCCTTGGGAAAGTTCATTTCATTTCTCCGCAATTTTTTATTTTGATTTATTGGTTTTTTCTTTTCCGCAGACGTTGTAGTGAGTCCTTCGGCCCCGCTCAGGACAGGCTCTGCCGAGCTATTTCACAGATTTACACAGATTTATCTCCTAATGCTTGTTTTCGGAAACAAAACAAATAATTATGATCTGCGTTAATCTGCGGATAAAATAACTCGGGAAAATATGATGGTCTTTTATTTTTTTATCGAACTGTGCGTCCAGAACGGCGTCTCGGCCACCTTGGCCGGAACCATCTTGCCCCGGATCTCCACTTGGAAAGGCGTGCCCACCGCCGAGAATTCGGCCTTGATGTACCCGGTGCCGATGCCCTTGGCCACCGAGGGCGAGAAGACGCCGCTGGCCACTTCGCCGATCTGGGCGCCGTCCTTGAACATCTTGTAATGCTGGCGGGGGAAGGCGTTGCCCTCCAGCTCGAACCCAATCAGTTTCCGATTTACGCCATCAGCTTTCTGCTTCAGGAGGACATCCCTGCCGTTGAACTCGCCGGCCTTCTTGAGCTTGGTGATCCAGCCCAGGCCCGCCTCCAGCGGCGAGGTGCTTTGGTCGATGTCATTGCCGTAGAGGCAGTATTTCATCTCCAGCCGCAGGGAATCACGGGCCCCCAGTCCGATGGGCCGCAGGTCGAATTCCTTCCCGGCCTTGAACAGGGCGTTCCAGATCTGGTCGGCATATTTGATGTCGAAGTACAGCTCAAAACCGTCCTCGCCGGTGTAGCCGGTGCGGGAGACCAGCATCTCGATCCCGTCCACCTTTCCCACCTTGAACCAGTAGAACTTCATGTCGGAGAGCTTCAGGTCACAGATCTTCTGCAGCAGCGGCTCGGCCTTGGGCCCCTGCAGGGCCAGCTGGGCCACCCGGTCGCTGGTGTTGGTCAGGGTGACGTCAAAACCTGTAGCCTGCCCTGAGCCTGCATCGTGCCTGACCGCCGAACGGGCCTGTTCCTGAAGCCAGGCAAAATCCTTGGCCAGGTTGGAGGCGTTGACCACCAGAAAATAATGATCTGGAAAACGGTAGACCAAAAGGTCGTCCACGATCCCGCCGTCCTTGTAGCACATGGCCGAGTACTGAACCTGGTTCACTTCCAAAGCCGCCGGGTCGTTGACCGTGCAGTAGGAAACGAACTTCAGGGCCTCCGGCCCCCTCACCTCGATCTCGCCCATGTGGGAGACGTCGAACAGCCCGGCGGCCGAGCGGACGTGGCGGTGCTCCTCGATGATCCCCTGGTACTGCACCGGCATCAGGAACCCGGCAAAGGGCACCATCTTGCCTCCGGCCTTGACGTGGTGTTCATAGAACGGGGTCTTGTTCTCCATGGTTGCTCCCTAAAGATATATTATGAAATTTTGGTTTTGCTAAGAAAGGAATTATGCCGGACATAAACTGTTATTATAGCCTATAGTCGGGCAATTTTCAATTGAAAATAACAAAATGATTTTATGGCTTGCTCCGGAAAAATAGAGATAAACTAATGGGGCTGTCATAAACTTAGATTTAACCCGATTATGCTCTTTTTCTTTTTTGTGCCGCCCCTTCGTTTGCAAGGTAAATAGCCTTCTCAGGGCAGGCTCCAGAAAAAGAACCAAAAAGTCTTTCGCTTAAAAACTTGTGGTGAGCGGGGTCGAACCACTCTCCGGGCCACGCTTACGCCGAGGCTTCAGCGGGCCCGCGCTGCGCTTCTCGTTGCCGGCGGGCTTGTCTGAACTCGGGCTTTTGCCAAGCCCTCAAACACGCCAGACAAGCTTTTAACCGCCATCAACTGCGATGCTCACTGATCGTTTTAACGCGACATACCTGGGCTGGCACCGGGCATTCAACCAGTTTTCTGAGCTAACGGGCTCACTACTACGTCGGCGTCCCGTAAAAGCCCCGCATGGATCAGGGCGCTATCTCCAGCAATTTTTCCAAAATGGCATCCTGCACCCGGCGGACCTCGACGGCCTTGCCGGGATAATTGTTGAACATAATGGCAAAGCAGTATACTTTGCCATTGGGGCCGAAGGCGAAGCCTGCCAGGCAGGAGATCCCGGTCATGGTCCCGGTCTTGGCCCGGATCTTTATTTTGGCTTCCCCGTTCTGCATCCTTTTATAAAGGGTGCCGTCCACCCCGGCCAGCGGCAGGGACTCCAACAGCTCGGTTTGCAGCAGGGGATCGTTATAAAGTGCCATCAGCACCTCGGCCACCATCCGGGGATAGCACAGATTATAGCGGGAAAGGCCTGAGCCGTCCACCACCTTAAAACTGCCGGGGGCGAAACCCATCCGGTGCAGGTTCCTTTCCACTCCGTTCAGGGAATCGGGCTGGGAAAAGGAGACGGCCGGGCTGTCCCGGGATACCTGGCGGAAAAGCATCTCGGCAATGAAATTGTCGCTTTCCTTGTTCATCTTCTGGATCATGGCATAAACGGGCGGGGAATTATGCCAGGCCAGGCAGGGCAGGCTTGCCGGAGTTTCACCGATCTTGATCCGGCCGGTGAATCTGATTCCCTGCTTTTCCAGTGCCTGAACGAACAGGGCCCCGCAATACAGGGCCGGCTCGGAGACGCTGAAGAAATTGTACTGCACCGAGTCGTCCTGGGGCAGGTGGCCGCTGAGGGTAAAGATGTCGGTTCCGCCGGAATGACTGCGCTCGGCCTTGATCTTCCTTTTGATCCCCGGACGGCTGGTGGTGACCTGGTTTTGGATCTGGAGGTAGGGCAGGCCGGGGCCGGCGCTGACCGCGGCCCGGCGGCCGATCCTGGATGACGGCCTAAAACTTACCTCAAAGATATTCTGATTGGCCGACAGGGCCGAGATGGGGGCATTGTAGGCATGAGGACCCTCGTCCCACATCCAGCCCGCCCCGTATTTGACCGTGTCCAGATAGGAGGCGTCCGCGATCAGGTCCCCTGATATCCTGACGATGCCCCGGGATTTAAGACGGAAGGCCAGGGCCTCCAGATCGGTGGTGGACAGCAAAGGGTCGCCGAATCCTTTCAGGTAAATATCTCCTTGGAGTTTTCCGTTGGTCCACAAAGAATCGCCGTAAACTGCCGTCAGGAACTGGAGAGACGGCCCCAGGCCGTAAAGGACGGCAGCGGTGGTAAATATCTTGTTGACCGAGGCCGGGATCAGAAGCTGGTTCTGGTTCCGGATGTAAAGCGGTTCGGACCCGTTCAATTCCGTCAGGTACAGGCCGCACTGGGCCTGCCGCAGCGAGCTGTCGGCTAAAAGCGAATCGATGCTTAGCGCCAGCCAGGTGCGTTTGATGAGGGCACTGTCCGGGGCGACAATGGCTGCCGGCGGTTTCTGGTTTACTACCGCCGGGCCCCCGCAGCCGGTCACTAAGACCAGCAGCAGGACAAAAATGCCGTTTATTTTATTGTTAGACATTTATTAAATCATTGCCGTTTGTGGTTGGGCTTTCCGTTGATCGCTAATATTTACACCACGTATTTTCCCAGGCTACCCTTATCAAATTTTTTGACCTCCACCGCCCGGTTGGCAAAGCCTTCTTTGCCCATCAAGCCGTAGCTGTAGCGTTTGCCCTCTTCCACTCCGGGCTGGTCCATGGGATTGATCCCGAACAGCCCGCCGGCATAGGCGGTGGCCGTCTCTAAAAGAAATATCATCTGTCCGACAATCTGAGCGCTGATCTGGGGGATTATGAAACTGCAATTGGGTCTTCCATTCTTGGCCAAGGCCATGGCGGTGGCCCTCTGCTCGGCATTCAAAAGCTCTCCAAAATCGTGTCCGCTCAAATATGACAGATCTTTGATCTTGGGATAGCCTTTGGGGATGGGCAGTACGGCCCGGAACTTTTCCACTTTGATGAAGGTTACCACTTTGTCGCGCGGCCCCTCGGCGTAAAGCTGGATCTGGGAATGCTGGTCGGTGGCCCCCAGCGCCTTGACCGGAGTGGGGCCGGTTTCCACCACCTCGTTCTTGTGATTCAGTTTTTTGCCCAGGCTTTCGGCCCACAACTGCCGGAACCAGTCGGCCAGCGGATACAGGCTGTCGGAATAGGGCATCATCACGTTGATCTTAAAACCCTTGTGATAAAGCAAGTACTGGGTCAGGGCGTAAAGCCGGGATGGGTTGCGCCAGGGATTCTCCTCCAGGCTTCTTTTGCGCATCAGGGCGGCCCCGGTCACCAGGCCCCTGACATCTACTCCGGCCATGGCCAGGGGAAACAGGCCCACCGGGGTCAGCACCGAGAACCGCCCCCCCACCCCGGAAGGGACCTCCAGATTCAAAAGGCCCTCTTCGCGGACGATCTGCCTTAATATTCCGTCCTGGGGATCGGTGGTGATCACTATATTGTTTTTCCATTTGGGGCCCAGCGATTTGAACAGCCACGCCCTAAGCCACAGGAACTGGGCGCTGGTCTCGGCGGTAGCCCCCGACTTGCTGATGACGTTGACCAGAGTGGTTTTGGGATTAAGCAGGGCCTGGACGCTTTTCAATTTTTCCGGATCCACGTTGTCCAGCACCCACAGCCGGGGCCGGCCGGAGCGCGCTTTTTTATCAAGATAATTGTAGGTCCCTGGATTGAGGGCGGCCTGGACCGCGGCCGTGCCCAGAGCCGAACCGCCGATGCCCAGCACCACCAGGTCGGTGAATTTGTCCTTCAGCATTTTGGCCAGGGCCAGGGATGATTTCAAATGTTCAGGCCTCACCGGCAGATCAAAAAAATCCATCTTCCCCTTGGCCAGCTGCCGGTAGAACCACTCCGAGGCCTGGGCCGCCTGCAGCCCTGTCTTCTCGATCTGGGAATAGGGGATCCCGTAATCTCCCAGCCGCTCGGACATCAGGTTGTTGAAATCAAATCTGATCTTAAGTTCGGACATTTTACCTCCCTCCCCTTGTAAACAGTTTACAGTTGTTCCGTTTACAGTTTGGCGTTAATTAAAAAATCTCTCTATGCTTTATGCTTTAAATTATCCATGCCATCGTTAAATATTTCTCTGTGTCTCTGGG
>Ga0315268_10008284_pt1 | contig 10885 bp, 13 predicted proteins | sample C1_top_MG_FD_204535 | JGI IMG/M metagenome (GOLD analysis project Ga0315268, IMG submission 204535) | Sediment microbial communities from Yellowstone Lake, YNP, Wyoming, USA - C1_top | ecosystem: Environmental > Aquatic > Freshwater > Lake > Sediment | place: USA: Wyoming | collected 2017-08-01 | reverse complement strand
TTAAATGTAGCTCCCTCATACTCATACTTCCCATTTATAGTTTTTAACTCAAGCTCCACCTTATCTACTGTAGTTCCTAACTTACTATTTGTTTCAATTTCTTGTTCAAGCTCAGCCTCAATAAGATTACTTAACTCAGGAATAGAACTTGAAGAACTCTTGTATTTAAACTCAACCTCATTACCATCTTCATCTCTATCATCTTCTTCAATTTCTTTTTCTTCCTTAACAGTTCCATCGGGATTTAATTCAACAATCTTAATAACTTTCCCATCCTTATCATAAGTTATAGCTTTCATCTTAACTTTCCCATCCTCATCTGTAATCTTAAAAGTCTTTGTAATAGTCCCATCTCCATTATCTACAGTTGAAACAAGCTCAATTGTTTCATCATGCTTTGTTCCATCTTCATTTTCTTCATCCTCTTTTATAACCTTACCAAATACATTATATGTAACTGTTTTAGTTTCAACTTTACCATCCTCTGTAATCTGATATGTCTTAGTAACAGTTCCATCAGGATTTGTTACCGTACTTATCAATACAGCTTCTTCATCCAACTCAACATCTTCCTTATTTGCATCTTCATCATTTTTATCCTCAACCTCATTCACATCCTCATTATCCGTTTCATTATCGTTTTCTACCTTATCTGCATCCTCATTATCATTTCTATCCCCAGTATCATTATTACTATCACTCTCATCATTCTTATCCTCCTCATCAGATTTATCCTCTTCATCTTTAGAATCCTCACTGTCTTTCTCATCTTCCTCTGCTAACACAGCCTGGTTTACCCTATTCCCTGCTTTGGCTCCATTCTCTAATTTAAGAGCACCTGCAGATACACCGGCTACTAAAAGCAAAGCTATTAAAATTGGTAAATGGAAAACATTTAAAACTATAGGGGAACGTTTAGTAAATTTAGACATGTGTAATACTATCAGAAAATATTAAAAAGAGTCAAACTCAAAAAAACTTTTTAAACTCTGCTATAATCTTCCCAAATCAAACAAAAAATAGGAGAGAAGGAGAAGAGAGAATGAGCCCCAAACTAAGCATAAGCTCGGTTAAAATGTTCATAAAATGTGCCCTAAGCTATTGGTTTGGACACATTCAGAAAGTTTCTTCAAAAACAGACTACCCAAGACTACTGGGAATTGTAGAGCATAGATTTATAAAAGGAATGTATGCATCAAAAAACAATCCCCTCTATTACACGGATCTTACCTCTGCAAGAGGTGCCTGGTTCTGGAACTGGTATAACGCTTTGGAAAAAAACCTGGACCGAATAAAATTCCCGGACAAAGAACAGGAAAAAATTTACGGAGGAATCGGATGGTCCTGTATTGAAAAATACTGGAACAAGAACCTTAAAAATCCAAGACCAATTGAAATAGAAAAACCCTACGAAATGCAGATCCATGGTACATATAAACTTGTGGGGACAATAGACCAGATCAGAAACATATCCTTGGAAGGAATAGCAAAAATAAGGCCTGAATTAATAACAAACGGTCAACTCGATGAAAATTACGATCCCGTAGTAATAGTTGACCTAAAAACAGGTAGCGAATCCTGGGACCTCACAGATTACGTCCCCGGAGCCAGTCCACTACAAATAGCTGCACACCAATTTGCATTACACGATGATCTCCAAGTAACTGCTTATTGGCAAATGTATCATAAAACACATAAAAAAATGCCAGTAGGCTTTTATCTATATCAACTGCGAAGTGGAAAGTCTTTCCTAACAATCCGTACAGAAAAAGACTACCCTATCTTGCTTGAAACATTAAACTCTGTGATCTCTGGCATTGAGAAAGAAGAATTCCCAATGAATATCGGTAATCATTGCGAATACTGTGATTTCTTTGAAGCCTGTATTGCCATTAGAAATAACCGTCCTCTTTATGTATCAAAACCAAGTGATGGCATAACAAATGAAGAAATGGGCAATATTGAAATTCAACCCGAAATAAAAGTAGAAAAAGCACAACAAATGAGATTTAAATTCAATACTCCTACGCTTGTGAGAAAAAACGTTTCTAAGAAACAGACTAAAAAGACAAAACTGTTAAAAACTGCAACAGTAGTAACCCTCCCAAGTTACGAAGATGATTTCAAAGAAGACAAAGAAAAAGACTAAGATAGTAAACACCTGAGATATTGGTAAATCCAACTCAGGTGTTTTTTTATTGTCATAACAATATTTAAAACCTATAATCCGATGAAAAGCAGGACTGAGGTATAATAACAACTAATGATGCTCATTCTAAATAGAAAAATCACACCAGAAGAATTTGAATCAGCCCGTGAGGTTTATCCGGACTATATTAAAACTGTAATGGATATAGAGAAAGACATCCTGGCAACAGGAGGAGAATATCATATTGATTGTGAAGATATTCTAATAAAAAGTGGAAGCAAACAAGAAAATTTGTACGGAGGAGGATACAGAGTCAGTACTAAAGAAACAGAATACATGGCAATGAGTAATTATAAACCTGCTTTAAATAGAACTACTTATGAAATAATGGATGCAAATATTAGAAATAAACTAGCAGAACTTACAAAAAGGTATTTGGAAATATGAGAGATAAAAACTTTATTCTAAATAGTATTAAAATGGATCTGCACAGAATTGCTACAGCTTCAGGTGATATTTCAAAACCACTTCCAATTCAATCCATAAAAGAATTTTTAGAACATGCTCAAAATGACTTTAATAAAATTGAGACAACCCCTCTGGAAGAAACATTAAAAAATCAACTAATTAGCCTTTCAAAGTCTTTGGAAGATCTTAAAGATTTGAATAAAAGATTAATTTGGACAGAGGATATTCTAACTATTCGTTGCAGAATGAGTTAGATATGGTTTAAACACCTTTCCTTGTGGTTAAAAAGAACATCATGCATAGATTTAGACTAATGTTGCATAGATTTGAACATTATGGTATAAATATTGCATAGATTTATGATGAATAAAGACTTAAACATAGGTGAAACTGCAAGCTATCTAGGTATATCAATTGACACACTTAGACGCTGGGACAAGAGTGGAAAGCTTCCCGCCAGGAGAAGTGGGGGTGGCCATCGATACTACTCACAAACAGACTTAGAACTATTCAAGGAAGACACTTTAGCTTTAGCAACAAAATGGATACTAGGACCGGCAGAAGAACCTAAAAACAGCTTTTATTGCCCTACAAGTTCAGAATTCAAAGGAAGACTTTCAAAACTTCAAAGTGCTTTGGAAAAGTTACAAGATATTAAAGAATACTATCCGCTTATTGTTGCTCTCGTTGGCGAAGTAGGAAATAACTCTTTTGATCATAACCTGGGAAATTGGCCAGATATTTCGGGAATATTCTTTTCGTACGATATTAACAAAAGACAAATAGCATTAGCGGACAGAGGACAAGGAATACTAAGAACACTAAAAAGAGTGAGGCCTAATATTAAAAACGACGAAGATGCTTTGCATATTGCTTTTACTGAAGTGATCTCAGGTAGAACTCCCGAAGCAAGGGGAAATGGACTTAAATTCGTACTAGAAGTAGTATTAAATAGAAACATAGAGCTTGAATTTTACAGTGGGGGTGCCAAAGCTTTTGTTAAAAATGAGAATAAGAAAGCTAAGAATATGATAATAAGTAAAACTGATTTGTATTACAGCGGTTGTTTAGCATTAATTAAGTTTTAAGAAAAATATATGAAAATAGAACTAAAAAAATTCGGAAATATTCTTACATCAAGGCAAGACGGGCGTGAAGCGCTATCCGCAATAACACCTTTGTTGCAAAATGTAACTGAAAATGAAATCTTGGAACTTGATTTTGAAGGTGTAACCACTTTCACACCCTCATGGGCAGATGAATTTACCACTAAACTTATTGACCAATTCGGAAATCGTGTTCATTTTATAAACGATGAAAATCCTTCAGTCAAAGTTACTTTGGAACTTCTTAAGAAATTGGGTTCAGAAAATTTAAAACACTAATTCACTACTAACTGCTCAGTCAATCATCTTCCTATCAATGAAGTATAATTAACAAATGACAAAATTCCTTTTCATTCAACATAAAAATGAAAACATAGGAGTTGAATACCTATCTGCTAGTCTAAAAGAAAATAACTATCCTGTTGAACTTCTCTTCTTTGCTTACACAACAAACGATAAAATCGAAAATGAAACAATAAGAGAGAAAATAAACACTTTTAAACCTGACATTATCTGTTTTTCCCCCTTCACTTTTCAATATCCCTGGTCTGTATCTAAAACTAACTTTATTAAAAAAGAATTTCCTAATCTTTTTATCCTCTTTGGGGGAGTACATGTAAACTCCGTACCCAATGCTGTAATGGAAGACAAATGCATTGACGGAATTATCATCGGGGAAGCAGACAAAACAATTGTTGAATTTGCAAAAAACTATGAAGAAGGAGACATCTCTCTCACACCCTCACTATGGTATAGAAAAGAAGGAAAGATAGTGAGAAATCCCATGTCTTTTCTGGAACAAGATTTAGATAAACTCCCTTTTCCTGACAAAGATATCTTCTATAATTCCCCGCTTTCTCCAAGATCAAGACTTTTTGCATACACAGCCTTAGGCAGTAGAGGATGCCCTTTTGCTTGTACTTATTGTTCAAATAATGTTTTCTCAAGACTTTATGCAGGACAAAAAAGACTAAGATACAGATCTCCGGAGAATTTTGTTGACGAACTTGAACAAAACAAAAAGAAATTTAAATACAAAAGAATTGAATTTGCAGATGATGTACTGGCAATAGATGTTCCAAGATTAAGAAAACTAATGGAACTATATAAACAAAAAGTAGATGTTCCCTTTGCTTGTTTCTTTCATCCAAAACTTGTGAGTGAAGAAGTAGTTACATTGCTAAAAAACGGGGGATGTACTTGGTTTAAACTTGGTGTTCAATCAGCCAATGAAGAGTATAGGAAGAAATTCCTATGTAGATTTGAAACAAATGAAAGTATTTTAGAAGTATCAAGATTATCCAGAAAATATGGATTAAAATTCTCCTTTGATCACATATTGCATCTTCCGGGAGAAACAAAAGAACATTTAATAGAAGCTGTTAATTTCTATAACCAGTGTAGACCCACAATCATCAATTTTTGGGATTTAATGTATCTTCCGGCTACAGATATTATTAAATACGGATTAGAATACAAGATTATCTCGGAAAGTGATCTTCCCAAGATTAATAACGGAACTCATGAACTAAGTAAACTTAATGAAGTTCCCTGGAATTTAAATACGGGTAATAAGATAAATTACTCTGCATTTATGCTTCTTTTCATATTGATCAGTATAACCCCATCTTTTTTCATTAAATACTTAATGAAAATCAAGTTTTATAATATATCCTTTCAAATTCCCAATATTATTCTAATTTTCTTCAAAGTTATCTCTAAGTTTAGAGCAGAACAAGGATATCTATACCTTTCAAGTGTTATAGGAGAATTCTTCAGAGGTTGTGAAGTATTAAAAAGATCAGTAACAAAGTATCAAAACCTGCTATTTAATAGCAGATAAACTCTTTTTAAAATAATCAACCGTCTTTGTTAAACCCTCATCTAATGAAATCCTTGGCTCCCATTTCAATACTTCCCTTGCCAAAGAAATATTAGGATTTCTCTGCTTTGGATCATCTTCCGGTAAATTCTTAAAAATTAATTGAGATTGAGAACCAATAATTTCAATAATCTTTTGTGCAAGAACCAATAAATTAATCTCATTAGGATTACCGATATTCACGGGACCCGTAAAACTCTCTACATTCATTAATTTATAAATACCATCAATCAAATCACTTACATAACAAAAGGATCTTGTTTGAGTTCCGTCTCCATAGATTGTTATCGGTTCATTTTTTAAAGCTTGGAGGATAAAATTAGAAACTACTCTACCGTCTTCATGAGCCATTCTTGGTCCATAAGTATTAAAAATCCTCACAACTCTGATTTCTAACTTATGTTGTCTGTAATAATCAAAAAACAATGTCTCTGAAACTCTTTTCCCCTCGTCATAGCATGCCCTTGGCCCTATTGTATTTACATTTCCTCTGTAACTTTCTACCTGAGGATGAATCAAGGGGTCCCCGTAAATCTCGGAAGTCGAAGCCTGTAAAATTCTTGCTTTGTGTTTCTTGGCAAGACCAAGTACGTTAATAACTCCTATCGTATTAGCTTTTATTGTTCTTACCGGATTAATCTGATAATGAATCGGGGATGCGGGACAAGCTAGATTATAAATCTGATCAATCATCACATCTTCCAAATACAAAGGGTCAATAATATCATGATTAATAAACTTAAAATTGGAGTTATCTATAAGATGAGAGATATTCTCCTTGCTTCCGGTAAAAAGATTATCGATACAGATAACTTTCTCTCCCCTGTTTATAAGATAATCACAAAGATGACTTCCTAGAAATCCTGCTCCTCCTGTAACAACTACATTCTTCATAATTACTTAGATTATCATTTTTTAACTCTTTAAGAAAACGTAGGTTACTTTACACTATCCTTATAATCTAGCTTTTATTTCTAATATGTTGTTATAATTAATCCATGGAAAAAGGATTCCTTAAAAACAAGTTGATTGTGTCTGTAGTGTTAGTAATTTTCCTTTTGACCGGTCTTATGGTCTTCTTCCAGCTATTTATAGCTGGGTTATAAGGGAAAGTTAGTTAATTACTAGTTTAAATTCCTGCCAAAGGGTGTCGGAAATGTTGTGATACCAGCCATACTGCTAATATAGATAATATGAATAAAAAAGTCATTATCACCCTGCTGTTACTAATCTCTTTAATTCTGGTTCTTGTTTTAGTTAAGACTATTACACCTAAAAATACAGTTATAGAAGAGAACAAAGAAAATCCGGTTACTAATACTCAAACTGCCAATCAAACAGGTATAGCAAACCCTGCTTCTGTCTATTGTGAACAGCAAGGAGGAACTTTAAGTATTAGAAAAGATATGACAGGTGGGGAATACGGAATATGTGTTTTTACTAACGGGGTTGAATGTGATGAATGGAAGTTTTATAGAGGAGAATGTTCAAAAGAACTTCCTTTAGTTACCCCAACTATAAACATACAAGCAGATACGGAGCTTATTAAACTTGCTCTTGTTCAAAAAGACGGAATTAATCTGAATCAAGAAAATGTTACAGTCAAAAAAGACACGGGAAAATATGCTGAGGGAAGTATTACTCCAAAGGAACCGGGAGTAGGAGGGGGTTACTTCTTTGCAGCAAAAACAGATACAGGGTGGAAAATAATAGCTTCGGGAAACGGAGCTATTTTATGTGAATGGTTAGAACCATATCCGGATTTTCCTACGGATATGATTCCTGAATGTGTTGACTCCAATTGGAATCCGATTCAAAGATAGTTATTTGTTTACACCTTAAAATCTACTAGAAAGCCTCACTGTTTAGATATCCTATTGATTACCCAACTCAAGGAGTATATAAAGATAATAGTTTCGTATTTCCTTCGGTAGTAATATGATTCAAGATATAAAAGCTCCGATAGGGGTTTGTTCCCTATACAATCATAGAAAAAACACTTCCTTACCAATTAAACTCTTTTGGGACGGGAAGGAATACCTAATTAAAAAGACAGGACTCCACTACTCCTTTAGAAAAGGAAAGACTCTTTTCCATATCTTCACAGTTTCAACAGAAAATCTCTTTTTTAAACTTGTTTTAAACACAGATGATCTTTTTTGGACAGTAGAACAAATTTCAGATAACTTACCTGATTAACCAAAAATAACAAAAATATGCTTGGTCTAAATAAACTTCAATTCAATCCCAAACCACCGACAATACTCCATATAGATTTAAATTCATGTTTTGCAACTATCGAACAACAAGCAAATCCCCAACTTAGAGGAATACCAATAGCGGTAGCTGCCTATAAAAATCCTTCAGGATGTATTCTTGCTCCTTCCGTTGAAGCAAAAAGATTAGGAATAAAGACGGGAATGAGAGTTAAAGACGGAAAACTCTTATGTCCTAATCTAATAGTTTTAGAACCTGATCCCTGGAAATACAGAAACGTTCATTTAAAACTTAGAAAACTTCTATCAACATATGTAGAAAATCCCATTCCCAAATCCATAGATGAATTTGTTCTTAATCTTGAAGGATTTCCCTCTTTAAAGAAGGGCCCTTTCTGGGTTGGGGAAGATATTAAAAGAAGAATTAGAAAAGAAATTGGAGAATGGATAACAGTATCAATTGGAATAGGAACAAACAGATTCTTAGCTAAAACTGCCTCCGGATTAAAAAAACCCGATGGTCTTGAAATAATTGATTTAAATAATCATCAAGAAATATTCTCTAAACTTGAACTTTCAGATCTTTGCGGAATAAAAACAAACAATATAGTGAGACTTAACAAAGCTAATATTTTTACCGTAGTTGATTTTGCTAATTCAGAACCAAAAGCACTTCAAAATGCTTTCCAATCCGTAGTTGGTTATTACTGGTATTTAAGACTAAAGGGATGGGAGATAGATGACGTTGAATTTGGGAGACATAGTTATGGAAATTCAGTTGCACTAAGAGAAAACTACAAAACTTCCGAGGAACTGTCCCCTATTCTTTCAAAGCTTGTTGAAAAAATGGCACAAAGAATGAGAAAGGCAGGTTACAGATCAAGAGGAGTTCATATTTCTTTGCTTTACAGAAACGGATCTTATTGGCATAAGGGAGTTTCTACGGATGAATATCTCTTTGCCTCCGGAGATATTTATAAAACTGCTTATAAAATTCTTACCTGCTCTCCGTATAGATACCCTGTTCATACCATAGCTGTTTCCTGCTTTAATCTTAAAAAAAGTGATTCTATTCAACTAAGTATGCTGGAAGAAGTTGATAAAAAGGAACGCTTAACTAAAGCTTTGGATGAGATTTCCGAGAAATGGGGAAGTTTTGTAATTACACCGGCTAAGATTCTTAGTGCTGAAAATATTGTGAAAGACAGAATATCTTTTGGGGGAGTTAAAGAGCTTGAAGAATTCGTCTTTTACGCGGAATAGGTCGTAATGGAGGGATATCTTGGGCTATTAAAGTGTTTTCAAAGGTAAAATAGTAACGTACTATTAACATATGGAAGAAAAAGGAAAGAAAAAAGAATTGAGAAACAGAAGCGGAAAAGCCTTACTGGGATGCCTTGTTCTTCTACTTCTTTCTGTAGGAAGCAGTATTCTAGTTGCAGGATATCTTGGATTTGTTCCTCCTATATCAAAGTTGATGGGAACGGATAAACCAAGGGATTTAGGTATTAAATATGCAAATGTAGATACAGCAAAGCTATATGAAACACTGGGAATGAAGGCATTAGTTACAAAAAGCTTAACCTTATCAAAAACTGCAGAAGGGTTCTTGCTTAAAGGTGAAGTTCCGTTAATATTCTCTTTGACTGATGAGGAATTAACTGCATTAATAAACAACTCCCGGGGTAATGACCTGTTCTCAAATGTACAAATAAAAATAGGCCAAAATAATACTGTGGAAGTTTCCGCTCTTCTAATGATTGGTAGAGTCGTTGATGATATAAATGCCTCAAACGCAAAATCAAATTCTGATCAAAAGAAATTATGGACTCCTGTTTCCGCCTTACCTATTTATGTAAAAACAAAACTTTCGGTTGAAGGAGGAATTGCCAAAGTAACTCCTATGGTTATAGAAATAGGAAGATTATCCATACCCTCTTTCTTGCTTGAAAAAGTATCTCCTAAGATAAACGAAGGGGCAAACTCCCTAGTTAATTCTATTGATAATATCAGTATTAAAACCCTTACTTTTAGTGATGGGAAATTAAATTTTGAAGGATCTCTTTCTTTAAAATAAACTACAAATGAGAAAAAGAAATACCAATAGAAAAAATGATTTAAGAAAACTAGGCAGATTCGGAATTATTAAAAACAAAGTTATTTTTATTGGAGTTGGGTTGCTGGTTATTGCCATCGGAATAATTCTTATTGTTAGATTCTCTACACCCGAAGATTCATGGCTATGTACTAAGAGTGGTTGGGTAAAACATGGAAATCCAAAGGCTGAAATGCCCAAAATAGGGTGTGTTATTCCTGTGAACGATTTATAGTCATTACATAATACACGGGATTAGTTGACTAGTTGATTAAAACACTTTCAAAAGACCCCAACCTCCCAAAGCAAAAAGAATTGCCCCTACAACATTAGATAAGGCTGCTGTCCATATATATTTCTTAAGAGGAACCTTATACATTCCCCCCATAAGACTTACTACCTTTCCTCCAACTTGGGGAACAAACCTCCCAAAGAAAAGAAAACCAAATGAATTAACAGGTAACTTTCCCAATCCAAGTGGCAATTTATTTTTTACCTTGTCAAAATGAGTAGCGTTTCTAATTCCCATTCCAATATAGTATTCAATAACTGCGGCAACGGTATTTCCCATCCAACTAACCAAAGAACCCACCAAAGGCCCAAACAATGCTCCGTTTAGTACGGAAATAGGATCTGTAGGAATTGGGGTAATAGAAAGAGCCCCATATAAAACAATACTTAGAATAGGACCAAAAACCCCTACGGAAGTAATAAACTTACTGATAAGTTCCATATTGTGAGCTACATAATAAATGCTGCCTATGGAAAGTAGAAAACCAAAAATAACAAGAATCGTTGAACCTTTATTTTCCTTCATAAGATAAAATTATAAACCAGAAACTACTTCAAAGACATAAGCGTAACAAGTTCAACGTGATGAGTATGGGGAAACATATCTACTGCAGCCGAATCTAAAATATTATAGTAAGAAGAAAAAACCTTTAACTCTTTAATAAAATTAATGTAGTT
>Ga0315268_10008283_pt1 | contig 10885 bp, 7 predicted proteins | sample C1_top_MG_FD_204535 | JGI IMG/M metagenome (GOLD analysis project Ga0315268, IMG submission 204535) | Sediment microbial communities from Yellowstone Lake, YNP, Wyoming, USA - C1_top | ecosystem: Environmental > Aquatic > Freshwater > Lake > Sediment | place: USA: Wyoming | collected 2017-08-01 | reverse complement strand
CGCCCTGGCTCACGACATCGTTCTTTGCATCCAGACCCTGAGCTCCGTCAACGACCCCAATCGCCTCCGTTTCGGCACGGACGAGTTCTACCTCAAGTCGGCGGACGAGATGTGGGCCAGCTTCGGCGAGATCCCCGAGAGCCTGTCGAACACGCTGGCCATCGCCGAGCGTTGCGACTTCGGCTTCAGCTTCGGACAGGTCCACCTGCCCCAGGCCCCGGCGCCGGAAGGCTACGACAACGAGTCGTTTCTCCAGAAGCTTTGTCTCGAGGGTCTGGCCCGCCGCTATCCCGATCCCGACCCGGAACTCAGGGTCGAACTCGACGCCCGGCTGGGACACGAGATGGGCGTCATCCGTGACCTGGGTTTCGCCGGCTACTTCCTCATCGTCTGGGACTTCATCGACTTCGCCCACCGCCAGGGCATCCCGGTCGGGCCGGGCCGCGGCTCGGTCACCGGTAGCCTGGTGGCTTACTGCTTGGGCATCACCAACATCGACCCCCTCCGGCACCGCCTCATCTTCGAAAGGTTCCTCAACCCGTACCGGACCGAGTTTCCCGACATCGACATCGACTTCTGCGACACCAAGCGGGACAAGGTCATCGAATACGTCGTAAAGCGCTACGGCGAGGATCGGGTGGCCCAGATCATCACTTTCGGGACCATGGCCGCCCGGGCCGCCATCCGCGATGTGGGCCGGGCTCTGGAGATGAGTTTCGGCGACGTCGATCGCATCGCCAAGCTGGTGCCCTTCGGCCAAGGGCTCACCCTGGACCGGGCTCTTGAGCACAGTCCGGACCTCCGCCAGGCGGCCGAAGCCGATCCCAAGGTCCGTCAACTCCTCGACCTGGCCCGCAAGGTCGAGGGCTTGCCCCGCCACGCCTCCGTCCACGCCGCCGGCGTGGTCATCGCCGCCCGCCCTCTGGTCGAGTTGGTCCCCCTCCAGAAAACCCCCGAGGGCCTGGTTGTCACCCAGTTCCCCATGGACGTCCTGGCCGAGCTGGGTCTTCTCAAGATGGACTTTCTCGGCCTGCGGACCCTGACGGTCATCGAGGTCGCGGTCCAGGCCATCCGGCGGAGCCGGGGCGAGGACCTCGACATCGACCGCATCCCCCTCGACGACGCGGCGGTCTTCGAGATGCTCTCGCGGGGCAACACGGCCGGAGTCTTTCAGTTCGAGACCTCGGGTCTGACGGATCTTCTCCGCCGCCTCAAGCCGGAGGTCTTCGAGGACCTCGTCGCCGCGGTGGCTCTCTTCCGGCCGGGGCCCATGGCCATGCTCGACGACTTTATCGACGGGCGCCACGGCCGCAAGGCCGTGAGCTATCCCCACCCCTCTTTGGAGGGTGTCCTGTCGGAGACCTACGGCATCATGATCTACCAGGAGCAAGTCATGCAGGTGGCCGGGCTTCTGGCCGGCTACGACATGGGCGAGGCCGACCTGTTCCGCGTGGCCTTTAAGAAGAAGAGCCCCGAAGTCATGGCCGCTCAGCGGGAAAAGTTCATCAGCGGGGCCGAGGGAAACGGGGTCAGCCGGGAGACGGCCAGCGAGGTTTTCGAGATGGTCTCACGCTTCGCCGGTTACGGCTTCAACAAGTCGCACTCCGCGCCCTACGCCCTGGTGGCCTACCAGACGGCCTGGCTCAAGGCCCACTACCCGGTGGAGTTCATGGCCGCCAGCCTCACCAGCGTCATGGACTCCTCGGATCGCGTGGCCTACTACATCGACGAGTGTCGGAAGATGGGTATTCAGATCCTCCCGCCCGACATCAACACCAGTCGGGCCGCCTTCGGGGTCGCCGGCGACCAGATTCTGTTTGGCCTCACCGCAGTGAAGAACCTTGGCGCCGGGGCCATCGAGAGCATCGAGGCCGCCCGCGACCAGGCCGGGCCATTTCGCGGTCTTTACGACTTCTGCCGCCGGGTCGACACGCGGGTCCTGAATAAGCGAGCCCTCGAGAGCCTGATCAAGGCCGGGGCCTTCGACTCCCTCGGCGGCCACCGCGGGCAGTACATCCTGGCCCTCGACCGCGATCTCGACGCCGCCCAACGCCAGCAGAAGATGGAGCGGGAGGGCCAACTCTCGCTCTTCGGCGGCGCGTTCGGGGGTGGCGCTTGCGCCGCCGGCGTGAGCGATGGAGGCGGCGGCACGGCCGGGTCCGGCAGCCCGATCGGCTTCGAAGACTCCGGGCCGCCCCTCCCGTCCTGCGACCCTCTCCCCCGGGCCAGTCTCCTGGCCATGGAGAAGGAGATCCTCGGTCTCTACGTCAGCGGCCACCCCCTGGCCGACTATCAGGACCGGCTTTCGGTCCCCGACATGACCTCCACGGCCCAGCTTCCCGAACGCACGGACGGGGAGACGGTAACTGTCGGCGGGATGATCACCGAGATCAAGAAAATTATCGACAAGAAGGGCCACCAGATGGCCTTTGTCACCGTCGAGGACCTCACCGGCCCGGTCGAGGTCATCGTTTTCGCCAGCGTCTTCGAACGCTGTTCGACTTCCCTCCAACCCGAGGCCATCGTTGTCGTTCGCGGCCGCGTCAACTACAAGGATGAGGACCAGGGGCCGAAGATTCTGGCTGACACCATCGAACCCCTGGCCTCGGCCAAGGTTGAGGCCGTCTACGTCGACATTCCGGCCGAGCTGGAGAACTACGAGACCCTGGAGCGCCTCAAGGCCGTCCTCAGCCTCTGCCAGGGCAGCTCACCCGTCTACCTGCGCTTCCTCTCCTGCGGGCAGGTCATTCTCACCGACAAGGAGTGCTGGATCCGGCCGGATCCCGACACCCTGGCCATGCTGGCGGATATCATCGGGGCGAGCGGAGTCACGGTCGTGGCCATGTAGGCCCTCGATGTCGGACTCGCCCGGCGGCGGTGGGGAGGATGGGGCGGAACTTCCCTTGATAAACCTGGACAAGCTGCGTATAGTTACCCCCAAAGGGCAAGAGTTACCCTCAAAGGACAATGTTCTGAGACGAAGGTGGAAGAGTGTCGAGCAACAAGGGTTGGTTTGGCTGGCGGAGATCGGCGCCGCTTCTCTTGATGGTCGTCCTGTTGACACTGGTTGTCACGACCTCGTTGATGATCGGCTGCCGGAAGGGAGATGACCCGAACGTGACGCCAAACGGAAATGGCGGACAGACCGGTGGCGCCGGCCAGGGCGACGGAGTCGGCCTGACCTGGTTGGGACACGCGACTTTTCTGATCACCACGCCCGGGGGCATCCGCATCCTTACGGATCCCTATCCCGGGAACCTCGGCTACGGTAACCGGCGCTTTGCCGCCGACATCGTGACCGTGAGCCACGAGCACTGGGACCACAACAGTGTGGCCAGTGTCGACGGGGATCCGGATATCCTGCGGGGTCTCAACGCCGACGGGGGCTGGGCTTCGGTCACCGCGACCGTCGGCGACGCGATTGTCTCGTCGATTCCGGGCACCTGCCACGACTCAAGCGGCGGGGCCAGACGCGGTCGCAACGCTCTCTTTATGATTGAGACGGGCGGACTGCGCCTGCTCCACGCCGGGGACCTCGGCGAGACGCCATCCGCGGAAGTGCTGGCCGCGATCGGACGGGTGGACGTTCTCCTCATTCCGGTCGGCGGCGTCTTCACTGTCGACGGCCCCACCGCGGCCGAAGTGGCCAGGATCCTGGGGGCGAAGATCATTATCCCGATGCATTATCGGACTCAGGGCATCGCTGATTGGCAGATCTCGGACGAGAAGCCCTTCCTGGAAGGTCAGGACGGCGTGAAACGTGTCGGCCAGAGTCAGGTCACGGTCTGGGCCGCTGATCTGCCGTCGCGACCGGAGATCTGGGTTCTGGACCCGGCGCCCGCCGCCGGCGGTTCATAGGCCGGCGAGGGTTCGCCGTTCATCGGGAAGGAGTGTCTCCCTGACATGCCCGAGAAGTGGGTCGTCGTTCATGTCGCGCCCAACCGCCCTGTGGCGGAGATGGTTCAGGACTTGCTGGAGCAGGAAGGCATCGAGGTCCTGGTCCGCTCGCCCGGGTTGTCTCCCTTCATCGGAGTGGATCTAATGGTGGAGATTCTTGTCTCCCCGGAACAGGAAGAAAGGGCTCGGGAGGTTCTGAAAGCATTCTCCGAAGGGCTGCCCGAGGACCCCGGCGAGGGCTCGCCCGGGGGCGCCCCCGAGGACCGGCCCACGGAGGATGACGGGGAAGGTGGCGAACCCGTGAGATGACAAGCAGACCCAAGCGCATCGGCGTCTTGACCAGCGGCGGCGACGCCCCGGGCATGAATGCGGCCATCCGGGCCGTCGTCCGCAAGGCTGCCTACGAGGGCATCCCTGTCAGCGGTATCAAACGAGGCTACGCCGGACTGATCGGCGGCGAGATTGAGTCGCTCAACGAGCGATCCGTCGCCGACATCATCCACCGGGGCGGGACGATGCTCGGCTCGGCTCGTTCCGAGAAGTTCCAATCGCCCGCAGGCTTCAAAGAGGCCTGCTCGCGCCTACGCCAGCAGCCGAGCATCGAGGGCCTGGTGATCATCGGCGGCGGCGGCACCTTCCGGGGGGCTCTGAAGCTCCACGAGGCGGGCTTCCTCGCGGTCGGGGTCCCCGGCTCCATCGACAACGACATCCCGGGGACCGAGTACTCGATCGGCTTCGACACGGCCGTCGACACGGCCCTGGAGGCCATCGAGCGTCTCAGGGACACGGCCGCGGCTCACAACCGCGTCTTTCTGGTGGAGGTCATGGGCCGCGACAGCGGTTTCATCGCTCTGGCGGCGGGGCTGGCCGGCGGGGCCGAGGCCGTGCTCATCCCCGAAATCCCGGTCGGCGCGAGCCAAGTGGACCAGCTCTGCCGGGGCATCCTGGCCTCTTTCACGCGGGGCAAACGTCACAGTGTGATCGTCGTCGCCGAGGGCGCGACGTCGGCCATTGACCTCGGTCGACAGGTCGAGGAGAAGACCCTCCTTGAGACCCGGGTGACCGTTCTCGGTCACGTGCAGCGCGGCGGACGGCCGACCGGTTTCGACCGCACTCTCGCCAGCCTGATGGGCGCCGCCGCCGTTGACGCGATCATCAACGGGCAATCCGGGTGCATGACCGCCTGGCGTTGCGGTAGGGTCGAGTTGGTTCCCCTGGCCGAGGTCGTCGGTCAGCGCAAGAAGATCGACCTCAGCCTCTACGAGTTGGCCAAAGTGCTGGCCATCTAGGCGCGGGCGGGGCCCATTCCCGCCGCGTCGACCACGGGACGGGAGAGAGAGCCTTGGCCGAATCCGGCACAGTGGGCCTTCGCCGCACGAAGATCGTGGCCACTCTGGGACCGGCCAGTGACAGCCCCGAGACGATGACCCGGATGATCCTGGCCGGGATGGACGTGGCCCGCTTCAACCTCTCCCACGGATTGTCGTCCGACCACCTCCGCCGGCTCGGCGCGCTGAGACAGGTTCTGGACCGGCTTCCCGGCGCGGGCGAGGGGGGCCCCCGCCTGACCGAAGGCGACCCGGAGGCGGGTCAGCCCTGCGGGTTCCTGGCCGCCCGCCGTATCGGAGTCCTCTTTGATCTCCGCGGTCCGGAGATACGCCTGGGGACGTTCGTCGCCGGGGCCGTGCCTCTCCGCGACGGCCAGACCTTCACCATCACCACCGCCGGAATCCCGGGCACGATTGATCGAGTGGGGGTGGAGTATCAGGCATTCCCCGACCTGGTCCATCCGGGAGATCCGATCCTTCTCGACGACGGTAACCTGGTGCTGGAGGTCCTTGAGATCCGGAGGGCCGGAACGTCCGACTCCGCGCCCGTAGCCGCGCCCGCTGTTGCGTCCGGCTCCACGCCCGCCGCCGGGGCCGCTGAGGTCGTCTGCCGGGTCAAGGTCGGCGGAGTCCTCGGTGACCGGAAGAAGATCAACCTCCCCGGGCGCCGCCTCGACGGACCCTATCTCTCACCCAAGGACGAGACCGATCTGGAAATGGCTGTCTCGGCCGGGGCCGACTTCGTGGCCGCTTCCTTCACCCGCCGGGCCGAAGATATCCACCGCGTCCGCGAGTTCCTGCGCGGCCGCGGCGGCTGCCAGATGATCGTGGCCAAGATCGAAAGTCAGGAGGCCCTTGAGAACCTCGACAGCATCATCGAGGCCGCCGACGCTCTCATGGTCGCTCGCGGCGACCTGGGAGTGGAGGTTCCGGCCGAAGACGTCCCCGTTATCCAGAAGGACCTCATCGCCCGGGCCGTGGCCGCCGGTAAGCCGGTCATCACGGCCACGCAGATGCTGGAGTCGATGGTTGAGCATCCCCGTCCAACACGGGCCGAGGCCAGCGACGTGGCTAACGCCATCTTCGACGGCACGGACGCCATCATGCTCTCGGCGGAGACGGCCACCGGGCACTACCCGGTGGAGGCCGTGGCGATTATGGCCCGCATCGCCCAGCGGGCGGAGAAGGCTTTGGGGCTTGGGGCGCCGGGTTGCGGCGAAGGCCGGCGCCGGCCCGGAGGTGTGGTCACGGGAGGGCTCGGCCACCTCTGGCGTCCGGCCGAAGATGCCCCGACCGGCTCGACCTCGGTGCACGGCGTGACCGCGGCCATCAGCCTGGCCACCGTGACCGTGGCCCAACGCCTGGGCGCCGGGGCCATCGTCGCCACCACGGCCTCCGGCTATACGGCTCGGATGGTCGCCCGGCACCGCCCGGCGACACAGATCATCGCCGTCACGGCCAGTGAGACCGTAGCCCGGCAGCAGTCGCTGACCTGGGGCGTGTATTCCATTCGGGTGGACGAGGCCCAGACGACCGATGAGATGTTCCTGCGGGCGGCGGTTGCGGCCCGGCGGAGCGGGCTCGTCGAACCCGGCTCGGTCATCGTCATCACCGCCGGGGCGCCTCCCGGCGCGAGCGGAACCACTAACCTCATCAAGGTCCATACCCTTGGGCGCGTCCTGGTCAGGGGTCAGGGACTTCTCCCGGCCTCGGCCACCGGCCTCGTCCGGGTTTGCCGCACGGCCGCCGAGGCCTTGGCCAAGGTTGAGGTGGGTGACATCCTGGTGGCCGAGGCTTTGGACGCGGCCTACTCTCCAGCCATGCGGCGGGCCGCGGCCTGGGTTGTCGAGGCCGGCGGAGAGACCTCCTTCGCCGCCGGCGAGGCTCGGACTCTCGGTCGGGTGGCCATCATCGGAGCGGCCGAGGCGACCAAACTTCTGCGCGATGGCCTGGTAGTCACCCTGGACGGGGCCAGGGGGCTCGTCTATGAGGGCAGGGCGGTAGTGCTCTAGCCGTGGGCCATGTCGCGGGCCGCCGGGGCGCGGGTCGCCGGGGCGCGGGTCGCCGGGCGCGGGCCGCCGGACGCGGGTCGCCGGGCCGCCGGCCAAGATGGCCCCTCCCCTAGCGCTAGCGTTCCTCGCTCCCCGAGATCCGCCAGCCGGTCGCGTCATCGAAGACGAGGGTCACGACACAGGTCAGACCGCTGGTCCCCAAGCGATCCAGGACAACAAGGCACTTGGCTCCCGATCCGTGGACGAGGAGAACGGGCGCCACATCACCCACGCGGTGGTAAGCTTGCAGGGCTTTGTACAAAACAACCTCGAAACTCGACAGGCTCGGCTGGGGCGTATCCTTCAAGCCCGGGAGCCCCCGCCCATGGACAAGGTCGTCAACGCTGCCCAGTTGCCAGTCCCTTCTTGTCAGACCGAACTTGGACACCGCGTGCTCGTAGGCCCCGAGCCATCTCTCCGTGGCGAGGTTGAACGACGAGTGGGCGGATCTCCCACTCAGGATCAAGGCCGTCACGCCGACGGTCAGGCAGACCAAGCAGACTCCCACGACCAGCGCCGGCCACCGCTTCCTCATCGACCCGCCCCTCTCCCCGTTCACTCCTGTCACTTACACCCGATGAGTTCCTCTCCTGCCACAACATGCCACTCCACGCATCTCCGGCAGGGAAGCATCTTCCTTCCGAGAAAGTCTACGCCGGCCCGGTCCGGGTTCCGCATAATGGTACGGGTGCGGGCCCGCCGCGATCCCGGGGCCCTCGGGAGGAGAGCAGGTTTGAACCTCAACGACCCCAAGTCCCTAAAGTCCCTCCGCGCCGACATTCCCGGCCTCGACCGCGGCGTCTATCTCAACACCGGCACCCTGGGGCCCTGCCCACGCCCCGTCACCCGGCGGCTCTTCGAGCTCTACCAGGCCTGGCAGGAGGCCGGCCCGGGTAACCCCGACGTCTATGTCGCCATGGCCGAGTCCTCGCTCAAGGCCAAGACGCCCATCGCCGACTACTTCGGCGTGACTCCCGACGAGTTGGCCTTGACCTCCAACTCCACCGACGGTATCAACATCGTCGCCGGGGGCATAGAATGGAGGGCCGGTGACGAGGTCATCATCTCCAATGAGGAGCACCCGGCCGGTCTTCTAATCTGGCTCCATCTGCGCCAGACTAAGGGCATCCGGGTCCGCGTCGCCCGGCTCGACCATGAGAGCCGGTCGAGGATCCGGGAGGAGGTGGAGTCCCTCATCACTCCCCGCACCCGTCTGGTCGCCCTCAGCCACGTCTCCTGCATGACCGGGCTTCGCCTGCCCGCCCGCGAGATCACCGAAGCCTCCCACGCTCACGGCGTTCCGGTTCTTTTCGACGGGGCCCAGTCGGCCGGTCAGTTCCCTCTCAACCTCCCGGCCATCGGCTGCGACTTCTACGCCGTGAACGGGCACAAGTGGCTTCTCGGACCCATCGGGACCGGCGCCCTCTACGTCGCCGGGAAGGCCCTCGTCGATCTCGTCCCGGATCGGGTCGGGGGTGGTTCGGCGGAGAGCTACACCTACGCCGAGGAAGGGGAGATCCGGCTTCACCCCAGCGCCCGGCGCTTTGAGTTCGGCACCCGCTGCCACCCGCTCTGGCAGGCCTGGCCGGAGTCTTTGGCCCTTCTGGATGAGATCGGCCTGGCCGCCATCCAGGCTCGGGGGTTGGCCCTCTCGCAACCCCTTCGCCGGGAACTGGCCGGCCTCAAGGGGGTGACCCTTGTCGGTCCGGCGCCTGGCGGCGACCCGGAGCTTCTGACCGGCGCCGTCACCTGCCGCCTCGAGGGGATGGAAGGGGAGAGGCTGCGGGAGGTTCTGGTGAGCCGGTTCGGCGTTGTCACCCGCTCGGTGAGCGAGCGCGAGGCCACCCGGTTCACTTGCGCGTTCTTTAACACGGAAGAGGAGATCGACCAGGCCGTCCGGGCGATGCGAACCCTCGCCGGCGAGACGGCGGCGTGACGGAGAAGGAGGCTGGCCGGTGAGCAAGGAACGGACGCCCATTCTCACGCACAGGCAGGTCCAGGATCTCGGCCGTTTTCGTCCCACCCCCTACCTGGTAACAAGCCTCTACCTTGACACAAGTCAGACAATGCCCGGCGGCCGTGGCCGCCCGGCGGCTCTGAAGACGCTCGTCCGGGACGTCAAGGCCGGTCTGGACGGGCGCGACCTTAGCCGCAAGCAGCGTCAGTCGGTCGAAGAGGACCTGGCCGCGCTGGAGCGCATCATCCGCGACGCGCGCGCCCGGGGCGACAGGTCTATCGCGGCCTTCGTCTCCTCAGGGGCCGACTACGAGCAGGCCCATGGCCTTCCTCACCCCCTGAAATGCCGGCTGGTGGTCGACGAGACCCCCTACGTCCGCCCCTTGGCGGCGATGCTGGCCGAGTATCCGCGCTATCTTGTCGTTCTGGCCGACCGGTCCCACGCCCGCCTTCTGGCCGTGCACGTGGGGCGCGCGCGCCAACTCGGGGAGGTGGAGTCGGACGTTCCGGGCCATGTCCGGGAGGGTGGCTACCGGGGCATGGCCGAGCGGGGGATCGAGCGCCACATCGAGGATCACGTTACCCGCCATCTCAAGAAAGTGGCCGATGCCGCCCGGGAGAGCTTCGGCGATCGCAACTTCGATCAACTGGTCCTGGGGGGACCGGCGGAGGCGGTCGCCACCCTGCGGGACTTACTCAGTTCCGATCTACGTAGCCGCCTGGCCGGGGGAATCCCGGTGGCTCTGGAGGCCACCACGGAGGAGATCGTTGCCGCGGTTCAGGTCTTGCTGGCCCAAAGCACGGCCCTGCGGGACGAGGACCTTCTGGAGCGCCTCGGGCAGGGCCTCTCCTCGACGGGCCTGGCCGCGGCCGGGGTCCTCTCGACCCTCGGCGCCCTGCGGCGCGGGGCTGTCGCCACTCTCCTGGTGGCCCAGGATCACGAGATCCCGGGGACGGAGTGCAAGGGCTGCGGCTTCCTCGGCCTGGAGGGCGAGGCGGCTTGCCCGGCTTGCGGGAAGACCGGTTCCAGGGCCGTGCCGGACCTCCTCCGGGAGATGATCGACCGGGCCGGCGAGAGTGGGGCGGAGGTTTTCCACATAGGAACCGAGCCGCCTCTGGGCCGCCTCAAGAACATGGGCGGGGTGGGGGCCTTGCTGCGGTTCAGGCTGGTGTAGGGTGAGGCCGGGCGGCCGGCAGAGAAGCCGCCGGGCGCAAGCGGAGGCGGCCGGCAAAGAAGCCGCCGGGCGCCTGGGAGAAACGAGAAACGGGGAGGTGCGGGGGTTTGGTGGAGGCGAAGACTGGGAGCCGGACTGGACCGGACCAGGAGGATCCCGCCTGGTCGTCCGGGGCCGAGCCCTTCAAGATCAAGGTCGTGGAACCGATTCACCGCACGAGCCGGGCCGAGCGGGAGAGACTCATCGAAAAGGCCGGCTACAATCTCTTTAGTCTAAGGTCCGAGTCCGTCTACATTGATCTTCTCACCGACAGTGGCACGGCGGCCATGAGTGACAGCCAGTGGGCCAGGCTCATGCTCGGGGACGAGGCCTACGCCGGGAGCCGCAGTTTCTACCGGCTCAAGGACGCCGTGGCCAACGTAATGGGTTTCCCGCTCGTGATTCCGACCCACCAGGGCCGGGCGGCGGAGAACGTTCT
>Ga0315268_10008282_pt1 | contig 10885 bp, 17 predicted proteins | sample C1_top_MG_FD_204535 | JGI IMG/M metagenome (GOLD analysis project Ga0315268, IMG submission 204535) | Sediment microbial communities from Yellowstone Lake, YNP, Wyoming, USA - C1_top | ecosystem: Environmental > Aquatic > Freshwater > Lake > Sediment | place: USA: Wyoming | collected 2017-08-01 | reverse complement strand
AGTTGATGGAGCTGCGAGAAAAGCTGAGACCAACTTTTGAGACAAAGGAAGAAGAGCAGGAAAAGCGGAAAAAGGAATATTTAAAGTGGTGGCTTAGCAAGAAAAAGTAGCTGGTTTTTAAAGCTAATAAACCCTTGCTACTTTCTTTTACGGAAGAACATTAATCCGTCTTTGCTGCACACATATTCAAAGCCGATTTCTAGAAGAGCTTTGATTTCTTCTGGTGTTTGTGCGGTTTTAACGTGAAATTCTTCTTGAGTGTCTTCAAAGATAGCCTGTTCAATGTTGATATATAACTCTGTGCTTTGTAGGCTTTTGTGTCCTAGAACTTTTTTGACATGCCAGGGATCCTTTGTTTCATGATATAGCATGGTGCCTTTCCAATGCCTAAGTGTATGGTAATGGATTAGTAGTAGTCGTGGGTTTTGAAGTTTGAAGGCTGCTTTTTTCCTTGCCTTTCTTAAGCTTTCAACGTAAGCGTTTTTCTTGTTTTTTCCACCGAAGATTTTAATGTTGCTTTTGGGAAGCAAACTTAACATGTTTACGAGTTTATCGCTTATTTTCAGTATTCTAGGGTTGCTTCCTTTTTCCGCCTCTATTCTTACAACTTTACGTTCAAAATCTACATCTGTCCATTTTAGTTCAAGGATTTCGCTTAATCTTGCTCCGCTCTCTTTTAATGCTTGAAGGAGTGCAGCGGTTCTTTTTGAACTACAAGCAATTAAGTCGTCAATTTCCCGTTCTAATGGGATGAACGGTATTTTAGGTGAGCGTTTGTAGCTTGGAGGCTCCCAAGTTATTCCTGCAAATTTTGCAAAGCTTTTATATGCGTCAACCATGACTTTTTTTGTGCCTTTTGAACATTCATGTGTTGCTATGGCTTCTTTCACTTTTTCAGGGTTGAATAAGTCAAAGCCTTTGTCTGCTATAAGTTTCAATAATAAAGTCCATGTTTTAATGGTAGAGTCAGCTTTTCCGTTCTTTTTAAGCCACCAGGCGAATTCGACAATTTTTCCCTTAGCGTTGGTTTGGTTTGTCTCGCTTGAAGTGGCTCCCGCTGCCATGCTTCCTGTTTTCCCGTTTACTTCAGCCAAGGCTAATACCGCCCAGCCGGTCAAGTTTTTCGGTAAGCCCGCCTTACCGCATACTTGACGAAAACTATTATTGTCACGTTTTGTTTTTAAATTCTTGCGTTTTTCAGAGAAGCGGAATCCGCAGTTTCGACAGAGCCATCTTTGAACGTTTGAGCCATCCGCTAAATAGCGTAACCCATCGCGGTAAAGCTTTGTGCTTCCACATTCGGGACAGCAAAGTCCATTTTGAGCTTCAATTTGAAAAGTGGGCTTATAGGCGGGAGCCGTTTCAACCATTATTTTGCTGCTCCTTTTAATCCGCTCATAAGTTTTGAGGGCCTTCCAGGCGGAAGCTTAAGCGGTTCTTCTTTCCGCCTTTTTCTGGATAACGCAAGCAAAGTTAAGTAGATTCGCATGTCGTCTAGGAGGCGTTGGTTATGGCGCACAGCCCATAATAGTTTGTTGAAGGCCGGTGTTCTTTTGCCTGTTTTAAGGTATTGCTCGATTATATCCAACTCTTTAGGCGTGAAAATGTAGCTTCTCGTTGAAAACCACCCTTAGAAATTCCCGCCATTGGAATTTTCAAGCAGGGTTTTTTCCATATGGCGTTGAAGCTGCTCAATTTTTGTTTGGACTTTAAGAAGGTTGTTGGCTGTTTGCGCTAACAATACTATTTCACGTTTGCCTTCAGCCGTCTTCATAAGAGCGTTTATTTTTGTAAGCGAATCGTTTACCAAACTGTGCATTTTAGCCAAGATTTGAAGCGTGTAAGCCTGTTTAAGCCTCTTTTTGAGGCTTGGAGAAAAAGGGGAAGTTGGCGGCTTAGTCAAAGGGCTTAGTCCTCCAGAAGTCTGCGACGTAAATCCTTCAGCAACCCCGGGTTTAGCAATACGGATTCTTCAACTGCAGTTTCTAACGCTGCTTCTTTTTTGGCTTTTTGAACCGCTTGTTTGAAGGCAAACCGTTCATAGCCTGTTGGGAAAATTTCGCTGGATAACTCCGCTACTTTTTCCAGCATATCTGCAGCGTCATTCACTGTGGAATCCCATGTAGCCTGCAGTTTCTCCCTCTCGGCAATTTCCCTTTCAAGGCTGCGGATTCCCTTTAAAACCTCAAGACGGGTTTTAATCTTGTCTATGCGGTTCTGCAAGTCTATGAATCGGCTTTCCGTTAAAGTTTGAAGCTCCTCGCGGATTTTATCAAGCGTTTCCAAAAGTTCCTCGCGTTTGTCCGGGTTGTATGGCACGTTTAGGTAAAGTCCCTGTTCGGCTGCAAGGGCGCGATGCTGCTCGTCATACGCGTTTAACCGTGTTATCTGTTGCCCTGAACCGTCAACGAATACGGCTGCTTGAAGGCCTCCTCTCGCCATAAGCTGGTTTGCTGGATGTGTTGATGGCAAATCGCAAAGCCGCGCCCATTTTCGCGGTTCAAGCTCAACATAAACGTCGCCACCGTAAATTAGCATTGCGTGCTTGTTCTCTGTAGGCCCGTAGATAACTTCAACATACCTCACGGTTTTCACCCCTCTTCACCATGACATTTCAAGCTTCTCCATCGCATTCAAAATCTTCAACACTTCCTCGGGTGTTAAGCCGGCTTCTGCAGCTTTGTCCTTGCCGATTGGCTTTTCGTCAACGTCTACGCGTAGAAGCCCCCGAGCATTGTAGAGGTAGTCAACTTTAACAAGCACTGGAGCCATGTCCTGGTTTACGCCTATCCACGTTTCAGAAGACAAGCCTGGGCTTTGATTGGTGTTTAAAACTTTATGCTTGTAGTAGCATTTACCGTTTAAAACGACTGTTTTATCGCTGAACCTTCCATAGGCGTAGTCATGTAGGGCTTGAGCCCAACGTTGTTTCAAAGTTTCCAGTTCAGCCTCTTCGTTTGTTTTCTGCTCTGGCATAGGCGGCAAAGGTATGGGGCTAGGCTGTTCTGCAGGTTGCTGTTCAGCTTTTACAACCTTGAACTCCGCTTTACGTTTAAACAAAGGCATATCTATTCACCTCTTTGACATGTCGGTTATTCGCCCGCCAACTCTTCTGGCTGGCCGGGCTTTCTCCCTCTGCGGGTTTAAATCCCGCAAAGTATAGAGAAAAATTGTGTGAAATTATGTGGTTCTGCAATTTGGAGCCTTTAAAAGGCTGTTTTAGGATGGAAACCTTCATTTTAAGCCTCCTCTGAAACTGCGCCTATGCGCCAAATTTTCTGCTTTTTAACCGTGAAAAATGGGAAAAGTAAGCTTGATAATGGAACGGGGGCTTCCAGCTTGTTTTCAGTTAGGCTTGAGGGTTTCTCCAATATTCCATGTATCGTTTTCCATATTTTCTCTAAGTCTCTGTTTAGAACCGTGAAGGCGATAATGTCGGGGCCGAAGGCGAAGCTTTGTTTTGCTATGCGCTCGCTGTTCCTATGGTTTGTTATATACGTGTAGATTAGGCGGAAAAGGGCTTTCTGGCCTTCAGGCGTAAGACAATAGGGTGTTTTATGCAGGTCGATGGTTATGTTTGCGTAGCTCAGCCATTTCCGCACTTTAACCACCCTGTCGATGGGCAGGCTCATTTCAGAACCGCCATTTTACCTATTTTGGGACAGTCAACCAGCCAGCCGTCTGTTTTCAGGATGTCAATGGTTTGTCTTGGGTTCATCCCAAGCTGCGTGATTTTTTCGGTTAGTTCAAAAATATTTATCAGGCCTTCATCGTCTTTGTTTGTGGCAAGCCATTCTGTAAGCGTTTTCAAGGCGGATTCAAGTGTAGTTTGTGCATTTAGTGTAGTTAGTGAAGTAGAGGTAAGAGAGGGCTCTGGCTGAGGAATGTTAAGCCTTTGGGCTAAATCCGCCACCGCGTCAGGCGTTAAGCGGTATTCTACGCCTCTGCCCACTCGCCTTTTCTCTTTAAATCCTAAGCGTTTTAAAGCTCGCCCTATCCATTTTGTTTGCAGCCAACTTTGCACCTCGTCGAAAGCTCTGGCCATTTCTTTCTTTATCTCTGCTAAAGGATAAAATCGGTCTTCATCAACAATTTTTATGAGAGTTTGTGCAAGAATGTATTCGCCTGTTTCAGTCACGTTTTCCGTTTGTTTTTCGCTTGTGATTTCTTTGGCAAGCTTCATAATTTTCTCTGAAAGGTTCAACTGGGGATTATATTTGTCAAAGAAGGCGGCAAGGTGTAATAGAGGTCGCCAAAGCTCAAGATCTCTGCTGGAAAGCTCTTTCACCTCTGCTACACTAACTGCACTATGTGCACTATCTACACTAATTTCTGAAGCGTATTGAAGGTAAAGCATGTATAGGCTGTCGCGGATTTTAATCCATGCCTGCTCTGCCCCGTCCGGCTCCCGATTAATTATTTCCCTAATCCTGCCCCGCTTCATTATTATTGGTATACAACGGTCTTCAAGGACATCTTCAACCCCCGATATGTTGCAAATTATCTTTGGACTGTAAACATCGAAGGCTTCAGGAGTCAGCCTTTCACCAGATTTTTTCTCTGTGCGATATACAGGCACACCCTTCTTATAGCCCGCTAAAAGGAGATTACGCAACTCTTCAGCCCTTTCCTTGCTTGAAAGCTTCTCCGTCTCGTCTAAAAGCAAGGTGCAGCGTCCGCTTTGAGTCAGCCTGTAAAGGCTTGCCGTGCTAATGTTGTTGGTGAAGACTGCATTGAAACAGATGAAGTTGGCAACCGTTAAAATTTTCGTTTTTCCTGTCCTTTTAAGTCCGCCCACGTAAATGTATGGATACGTGTTGAACAAGTGGAAAAAGTAAGTTCCAATGGACCAGAGGGCTATTAAATCGTAAAAGTCCTGGTTATCAAATTCTATATATCGTTGCCAAGCTTGCCTTACGCTTTCATAAACTTCAGCCGGGTTAACTGTTGCACCTTCAAGCCAAGCCTTAACGCCTTCTAGACTCCAACGGTTTTCGAAACTTACAACGCGATAGACTAGACGCCAATGAAGGGCCGTCAACGTTTCTTTAGCGCATAAAATTTTCTGCCTGTCCGAAGTGATTAGGAAAGGCATTTCACGCTCTTCCTGGTTGCCCTCAGCATCCACCGTTATGCATGGCAGCGTTACGCCAACAACAGCCCGCCCGTTGACAACGTCGATGGCAGGATGCGCCTTAACGCTTAACCCTTCAAAACGGGGTAGAACAACCATTTTAGCAAGCTTAATGCCTTGGCCCTGCTCTATTTGCTTTTCAACTTTAGCCTGCAACTCAATTTTAGCTAACTCATCTGCGACGCTCATGAAAGCTCCTCCTTAACAACTTCACGGATTAAGGAAAGACCGGCTAGCTGTCCGCCTAGCCCACGCCTACTTTTGTAATGGTAATCAACAAGCTGGAGCCTTGCAGTCTTTTCCTCGTCGCCGGTTAAATCGCAAACCTTTTCAACAATCCGCCTTGCTGATTCATAGCTTACGCCACGTTTAAGACAGTAGCCCAAAAACGCCATCTCAAGCTGGTTCCTCCAGCCCTTAACCCAATACTTTGCTAAGAATTCCGCGGCCCTCTGCTCTTCCTCGCTTGGCAAAGGCGCAAGAAAATCTGAAAGTTTCAACGGAACCTGAACGGATTCCTTTTCCGGAAAAGACATTATTTTTGACAACTCTGCCTCTGAAAACGCTATTCCAAAACATTCTAGCAAGGCTTCGTTTGACAATGGTTCGAATGTCTCTGGATCCAGAAGTTTGCTCCATTTATTGGCGACTTGATGTTTTCCAAGGGGAAGCTTAACAAAGTTTCCATAAGGTCTTTCAGGCGAAAGTTCGCTTTGCTTTGGGAAAACCTCAACATCTTTAGGGCTTAGGCTTGCAAGCTCCAGGATGCGATATCCAAGCCAACGGGCTACTTTAGCACAGGTTGGCACGTTAAAAAGAATCCAAACGTGATAACTTGGATCTGGATATCGGCTTGCCTCAAGAAGCAAACCATGAGGCCAAATTCTAGGTCTTTCAACACCATCAGCCTCCTTACGCTTCTCAAAACAAACATTGATAATTTTCTTAGCTGCTTGTTCCGGATCAGCAAGCTTTTCAGGGTCCAAGTCTTGGCAAAGCCACTTAACCGTGTTGTCTAAGCCCAGCTGGTATGCGCCAACGGTCCACTCGCCCATCAGATGCTTGTTGACAAATTCAGCGGTTAACGGCTGATCTACCTTAACAAAGCTGCCATCACGCTTTTGGAAACAGAAACAATCTGCCCTGTTGACAAAGAAGCGTATTAAAGTCTCTGAAAGTCTCGTCTTATCCATTTAAGGGTTAACCCCCGTTGAAAGCAGGGAAGGCTGCCTTTGCAACGCGTAAACCTTCAAGGCAAACTTTAAAGCCTCAATAAACGTGGAAGCCTCAGAATCTCCATGTAACTCAAGCCTTATCCTTTTCAAGCCATGAATCAAAGTTTCATTTTTATCTGGTTGCTCCCCCGCAATTATGAAACTTCTGAAAATAGTTTTTCGCCCTGAATCTTCTTCAACTATTAAACTCCAAGACGTGCCGCCTTCATTTGACAACTCGAAAACGGTTACTCCGCCGTGTCCAGCATCGTCGCCTTGAGGCGTGTTAGTTCCAGCAGCAACCGTTAAAACATTCATACAAGTGAAAGTTTTATCAAAAACTTCAAGGCTTTCCATGCTTAAGCCTTCTTTTTTCCAAATCTTTGCAAGAAATGTCGGAATGCCTTGAACATTCCTCGCATTTGTTTGGCGGAATAGGCTTTTTGAGCTTTATGCAACCCGAAACAGTGCCGTCGGCTTTAAATTTGGCTTTTTCAGCACTTTCACTCATTTTCTACCGCCTCTCCAAAAACTGACTCTTCCAGCAAGCCCATTTTCCTAAGTTTTTCCCTCACGGCATCCCTCACAAAGTCCGACTTGCTTACATGAGCGTTTTCGCGAACAGCTTTCTCGACAGCTTCATCTAACATTTCTGGAACAGGAATATTCCAAAACCGAAACCGCTTTTTGGCCATGTCTTCACCACCACCTATAATAGATGCACAATTCTTATATACAAGTATAAAGTTTATACTTTGTCGAAACTTGGAACGTGGCTGTATGGTGAAGGGAGCATCAGCTCGAGAAAACTGCCCAACAGACATAAAACTAGCACTTTTAGAAGGCCCAAAACATTTTGAAGCATTTGTAAAAAGTTTAAAAGGCAAATATTCGAGAGGAACCATCAACAAATACCTTGGTGAATTGTTTAAAGATGGGCTGGTGACGCGTCAAGGCCGCAGAGGACCATATGAACTAACGCCTAAAGGCAAAAAAGAAGCCGAACGTGAAGCCTTAAAGAAAAAGGCGAATACACAAATTGACAATTTAGGGCCCAAGGATATTGAGTTTTACAAGAAAAAACTCGACAATTTAGAAAAGGAGTTGAAACACTATAAACGTTTAAACCGCATAAAAGAGCTTGAAGAATTAGATGTTTTGCCACTTCAAGCCGTTTTGAAAAAGCTTGAGCAAATGGGCTTCAATTCGGAAGAGTTATGCCCAGACTTCTACGTTGAAAAAACAAAAAACGGCGAAAGAGGCCATTACGGAAGCCGTAGTAAAATAATAAATTTCGCAGGCGGAACCTTTTTTGACGATTTTAAGCCAGAAGATATTGAAATAAAACTTATCCCAGCCTCAGCGTTTACTAAGCAAATAGGAGATTATTATCGCAAACTTTCAAAAGAGCTTGATCAGCCAATAAACATACCGTGCCGAATATCACAACTTTTAACTATTCCCTTTCATGACTGGGAAAAATATGTTCCCCCTGAATCGTTAGACGCCTGGATTTTGCTAACCGATGAACCTGTCAAGAGCTACTATATTATCGGAGCCTATAAAGAGTTACTTCAACTTTATGAAGAGCAGTTTAACGAGGAATGGCTTGAATGGAAAGAGAATTTTGAGCTTTCAGATGAAGATTGGGAAGAGGTAGGCCTGGGCATTCGTGAAATAATGATATGGGATGCAGGCAGGGTTGATTTAGATGGTGTGATTGCTGATAGAATAGTTCGTTATATTGCGGCTACAAAGAATGATGCCTTTGAAAGGCTTAAAAAAGCTTTCATGAAACAGGGAGTTAGCCTAGAAGAAGCGGAAAAGTGGGCTCGAGAAGCAGTTGAAGAGGCTGAACCTGCAAAAATAAAAATTCAACAGTTCAACGAGCTTTGGCTTAAATGGAAATCTGAATGCAACGCCTTAACCAAAGAAGATTTTGCATCCTTATTTAGATTATACCAAAACATTTACCATGAAAGCAGCTTTGATGAACAACTTGAAAGCTTTTATCAATGGCTTAAAAAACACGAAAAAGAGCAAATAAACCCAACATACTTAAATGCTGAATTAAAAAATAAATTGCAAACACGCCTACAAGACAGTGTCAAAACTTTGAAAAAACTGAAACACCCAAAGCCGATTTAAAACAATACAAGCTTCCTCCCCTTCACTTCCTTCACAACCGACACTCTATTTACAAAGCGAGCCTGGTGTCCCTAATTTTCCAACCGTTTTTCAAAGTTTCTCCCGCGAAACGGAGCCTAAAATTCGAGACGTTTGCGGAATGTCCCAAATTGTCTCTAATTCTACGCTTTTTAAACCGTTTAATCCGCAGTTTTTGCAGTTTCCTCAAGCCAAGACGCGTATAGGCGGGCGTTTTCAGCCCGCGTGTAATCTTTGCTTTTCTCGAACTCCGCAGCTTTGGCCCTTAAACGCTTCGCAAGTTGCAGCAGCTCTTTTTTATCCGAGCCTTCCATAACCGTTCAACTCCATAGGGCCAGGGTTTTCGTAGCCCTGCAGTAATAGGCTTCAAATTCTATTCTGCTGCTTTCGCTTCGAAGGAGCCGATTAAACTTAGCCCTAATCTCCTGGATGGCTCCAGCAAAAACAACGTTACTGTAATGAATTGGATACCAATTTTGGCCCTTCAGAGGCTTCCAACATAACAGCCAATTTTTAGGGCCACGTTTAACAAGAACCCGCATTTTAACACGCCTCGAGAAGACTTAACTGGCGAGTTTTTGGCTGCTCTTCCGCGTAGCCCACGTAAACCGTTAGCCCTCGGCAACTCTGCCCGTCATCTATGTCGAACCTTATCCTATAACCCTTGTAGCGAACCGTAAAGCCCCAACCATGATTCACTTCAACTTGGCTTTCATAAGCCCTTATGATTCGCCGCCTAAACTCCTCGTTCTGCATTAGATGTTTAAGGCCTTCTTCAACACGAAATTTTATCAGAGCCATCATGTCTCTTTCACTATGTCATAATGGTGATGACGAAATATTTAAATGTTTCTACTGTTAAGACACTATAGTAGAGACATGGTGATTAGTATGGTGAGGCTGTATATCCTAACAGAATACGAAAGAAAAATGCTGCAAAGATTCCTTGAAAAAGGCGAAAAATTAAACGGATTTAGAAACCTAATTTACAACTTAAAAAAAGGGCAAAAGCAGCTCGAAGAAGACTTAAAACTGATAAACGAAGTTATGCAAAAGCTTAGTGAAGGCAAATAGGCTATGAGTCGTATATCGAGGATGGGAACGCAAAAATGCTGACGTTTAATCAAACATTCTTCCCTAAATCATAAAAAATATTAACAAGTTTTTATCACTTAACCAATGTGAGGAAGTTGAAAGTTAGGTTAACATTTATGCTTTCATCCTGTCTTCTGCTTTTATGCTCTTTCCCACTTGTTGAGGCTGGTTCTTTCTCCATTCCACCAGCCACCATATATGGAACAACAATAACTGTGTCAGCCAGTTATCCTGATTTCCGTTTTGACGAACCAACAAATGTCTCTTTGACAATAACGGTTAACTTCTACAATGAAAGTGTTTCAGCAGTTAACATTACTGCCATACATGTTAGGCTATATTATTCAAGCGTTAATATAACTGAAGCGGTAGCGTATCAACCACCAACATATCAAAGTATCTATGCTTCCACAGATTGGCTTAGCACGGATTACTATCCAGAATGGTGGAATAAATCATCGATTCCAACTCCTCTCAAAATAGAAAGAACATCTCCTCAAATATCCACAGGCTCTGCGAATTTACAATTAACACTTTCTTATAGTGAATACTATGGTGAAAAAAATCAAGAAGTTCAAGCCAAACTTTTCGTTCAGGTTACATTATGCTTTCTTGATATTAATGGAGAAGCAATTTGGAGAACTGCCGATTTGCAGCATCTCTGGGAAGCTGGATATCATTGGACAATATTTTCTGGAGAAGGAGAAGCTCCCTACGTAACTATCTACCCAAAGACTGCACAACAGTTTTGGCTATTTAGACCTGAAATACTTGGGATTTTAGTCGGTTCGATTGGGCTAGTTTTAGTAGGCATCGCAGTTGCTTATATGAGAAGAAAAAGGCACAAACTTCGAGGAACACAAGGATAATCTGAATATGTTGGGTTTTCCACAATCCCTTTCATGCCGCACACATTTCTGCACAATTTGGCTAGGCTAATTTGCATAAAAACCTCTTTTTCATAACTTCAACCACTAAAGTTTTTGCTTTAAAACTTCCGTTGAAGTTGAAAGCTACAAAACGCTTAATCAGTCGAGCGTATCGCGTTCACAGCCTTTAAGGCTCAGAAGCCTAGCATTCATCATTTTAAAGGGTTCATAAAAGATTGAAAGCGTAGGGCTTCACGTTGCAAAACAGAAAAAAGGGGATTATGCGGGAGAAGTCACCATAGAGTAGATTAGCAAGAAAAAATAAACACTGTTCAACCGTTTTTAACGGTAAATTAGGAAACAGCATAAAAGCAAATAATTTATTTTTTAACGTCTAAAACGAGGAA
>Ga0315268_10008281_pt1 | contig 10885 bp, 13 predicted proteins | sample C1_top_MG_FD_204535 | JGI IMG/M metagenome (GOLD analysis project Ga0315268, IMG submission 204535) | Sediment microbial communities from Yellowstone Lake, YNP, Wyoming, USA - C1_top | ecosystem: Environmental > Aquatic > Freshwater > Lake > Sediment | place: USA: Wyoming | collected 2017-08-01 | reverse complement strand
ATAACCCTGATATGTTCTGACGCGAGAAAAAAATTTGGAGGCGGCATCCAGATTCGAACTGGAGAATATCGGCTTTGCAGGCCGTTGCCTTACCACTTGGCTATGCCGCCTTGAAAAAAATGGAGCGGGAAACGAGATTCGAACTCGCGACTTCAACCTTGGCAAGGTTGCACTCTACCACTGAGTTATTCCCGCTCTTGCGAAACGGTGAGACTATATCAAAATTCCCCCCCTGCTGTCAATAAAAAAAACACGGTGCTGTTTTTTTGTCGCGGAAGAAGAAAAAACGCTGACCGGACAAGCAATTCTTGCCAAGCGCAGGCCGCCGGAATATTATTGCCCGGCAACAGATAGAAAATAGGATCCGCACAGACCAGGAGGAAGGGCATGAACGCGATGCTGCGCAGTTTCACCACCGGGCTGCTGATAGTAGCTGTCGGTGGCTGCGCTGGAACCAAAGGCCAGCCAAAAGAAAGGGAGCAGCCTGATTTTACGCTGACTTGTGTGGCAGTCTTGCCCGCAGTCCAGGGTGCAACGGATCTCAATCGACAGCCGACTGCGGTGGAAGAAAAAGCCCTGGCTGAGGGCACGGTGGCCCTGAACCAGGCTCTGCGGGAGTATTTCGGCGGCAGGACAGATATTCGCATGATCAGCGCAGAGGACGCAGGCCCGAGGCAGTCGCTGGCTGGAGCCAAAGCAGCGGCAGAAAAAGCAGGCTGCAACGCAGTATTGGAGACGACGCTGCGTCGCTACCAAGAGCGGGTTGGCGGTGAATACACAGCTAAGGAACCTGCGGCAGTCGCATTTTCCTACCGCCTGCTGGCGTTACCGGAAGGTGCTGTTGTATGCCAAAGCAGCATGGACGAGGAGCAGGAACCGCTGATGAACAATTTGCTCAAGTTTCGCCGGAGCGCGGAGAATTCCTTTGCTTGGGTGACGGCGGAACGGCTGCTGACTCAAGGGCTGCATGAGCGGCTGGCTGAATGTTCGTATCTGGGCGGCAAGAAATGACGTGTGCTGCTTGAGGTGAAACGCGTTCTTTCTGCCGGAGAAAATCGGCGCGTGGCCCAAGCCATGCTGGATTACAGGATGCTGGCCGAGGGCGACCGGGTGCTGACAGCGGTGTCTGGCGGCATTGATTCGCTGGTGCTGGCTTGGCTGTTGCATTATTGGCAGAGCAAGGCTCCGATTGCTTACGAAATGCAAGTCGTACATATTGATATGCAGCCTGACAACGGGCGGCCCGGCAGCAGGGCAGGGCAGACAGCCGCCCAGTTGGCTACGCTCGACATTGCTTGCGCAATCCTGCCCGTTGAGCAGCCAGTAGTGCTGGAGGAAGGCGCAGACCCAACAGGGCTATGTCACCGCTGCGCCCGCAACCGTCGCCGCCAGCTTTTTGAATATGCCCGCCAGAGTAGCTTTAACAAGCTGGCTTTTGGGCATCATCGCGACGATATTGTGGAAACGTTCTTCATTAACCTTACTTCTGGCGGCAACATCAGCACGATGCGGCCCAAGCAGGAGCTGTTCTCCGGCAGATTGTCCCTGATCCGACCTTTAGCGTATTTAGAGAAAGAGGAAATCCGCGCTATCGGCAAACGGTTGGGGCTAGAGCCGGTGCCTGCCACCTGTCCGTTGGCCGAGCAAACCCGGCGAACAGATATTCGTCAGTTAATGAAACAGATATACGAACAAATTCCTGGCAGCCGCGAGCAGATTTTCGCCGCGCTGGGCAATGTGCGCACCGACTACCTCCTCCTTCAGGATACAAAAAGAGCTTATGCGGACTAGCCTTGACTGCTTAGTTTGCTTCATGAAACAGGCTCGTTCAACCGGCCTGCTTGCCGGGGCTGATTTGGCAACGCAGCGGTGCCTTTGCGACGAAGCTGGGCGGTTCATCGCAGCGGCAGATACCAATCTTTCCCCGCCAGAAAACGCCATTGCGCTGTACGAGACGTTTGCTCGTGTGTTGGGCAGCCGCGATCCTTTTGCGCGCGTCAAGCGGGAAAGCAATGAGCTGGCCTTGTCCTTGCGCGATGCAATCAGGGCACAGATTGCGGCGGCAGATGATCCGCTGCGGGCAGCGGTACAGGCAGCCATTGGCGGCAATATTATTGATTACGCCGCCCAGCATACGTTTGATGCGGCCCAGACCATGCAGGACTGCTTTCAGCGGGAATTTGCAATCGATGATTATCCGGCCTTGCAGGAGGCAATCAGGAGGGTAGGGCGCAAGATTCTCTACCTCTGCGACAACTGCGGCGAGATTGTCTTCGATACCCTACTGATCGAACAGCTTCAGCGGGTTGGCTGCCAGGTCACAGCGGCAGTGCGCGGCTTCCCCATCATCAATGATGCCACATTAGAGGATGCCCGCCTCTGTGGGTTAGACAGGCTTTGCCCGGTGATCAGCAACGGCACCGCCTGCCCCGGCACGCCATTGGCACAGTGCAGCGAAGAGTTTCAGACGCATTTCCAAGCAGCAGATCTCATCATCAGCAAGGGCATGGGCAATTTTGAAACCCTGTCTGAGGTATCTGCGCCGATCTTCTTCCTCTTCACGGTCAAGTGCGCCCAAGTCGCGCAGCATCTGAGGGCGCGGCAGCAGGTCGCTCCTGGAACAACGATCACTGGCAGCGGTGAGATGGTGTTGCTGCGGCAGCACACAACCTCTTCAAGTTGAAGGAAGGCATGGTTTGTTGTTCGCGGCAAACCTATATACTGTCAAACCATCAAAAGGACGAACGAGAACATCGTCTAATCATCTATTATGAACAAACATGGCGTAGAGAAGGTCTATAATCAGTACTCTGCTGTTTACGACAAGATATTCGGCCTGGTTTTTGAGAACGGACGGAACGAAGCACTGAAAATGATTTCCCTCAGCGGCAACGAGAAAGTGCTGGAAGTGGGCGTGGGAACCGGCATTAGCCTGGTCAAATATCCGCGCACGGTCGATATCGTTGGTATTGATCTCTCCAAAGAGATGCTGGAGAAGGCCAAAGAGAGAGTCAACCGATACTCGTTGACCAACGTGCAGCTCAAGATAGAAAATGCCGAGGAGATGTCCTTTCAGAAGGAACAGTTTGACAAAGTGATCATCATGTACGTGCTTTCGGTCACGCCGAACCCAGAAATCCTGCTGGAAAAAGCCTTCAGCGTCTGCAAAGAAGGTGGAGAGGTGATCATCGTTAACCATTTCAGCCAAAAGAAGACGCTGCGGAAATTTGCTGATTACGACTTCCTGCAACGAGTGGAACGAAAGCTCGGCTTCCGGATCTATTTCCCTCTGGATAAGTATATTCAATACATCAACAGAATGGGATATTCCAGCGTTGAGGTAAAATCAGTCAACTACGGCTGGTCCAGAATCATCAAAATCAAGAAAGAGAAAGCCTCGCATTGGCAACATGCCCATGCGGCCTGAGTGCTGATTCTACCACTGAGGCAGCTCGCCCAAGAGCTGCCTGCGGCGTTACGCCGTTCTGATATCCAGAATATCCACCATCCTGCCTGCATAGTTGTTCCTGATTAGGCTGACTAACGCCGCAAGATTCTCCACTTTCAGCTCTAAGCTGGTCACTGCCGAGCCTGCAAATCCCCCTAACGTGTATGTCCCGTTGGCCGTCACTGTGACGACCGCGCCTGTCTTGCCGCCCTCTTCCATATCGAGCACATTGAGCAGAAGCAGACCGCTGCGGCTGTCAAGCATGGCCTGAATGCGCAGCATCTCGTTAGCTGATGCCGTGCCGCCAGTGATCTTCACATACGGGGCAACGGCATTGCCGGTCAATATCCCTGTCTCTGGCGGATGCGGGTGGCCGAAGAGCGGCACGGCCAGGGGCGAGCGCAGCTTGCGGCGGCAGATGCCACTGCGCAGGGTGCCGTGCTCGCTGTACTGGGTGGTGAGTGTCACGGTGTATTCGTTATTCCACGGGTTATCCTGCGCCGGGATGTCCGGCACCAGCAAGATCGCGCTGTTAGCGACCGAGGCATAGGTGCTCTGCTTCTTCCGCCCGCTCTTTGTCCCCTCAATCACGCAGCCGCAGTCAGGGCTACTCTCCTCAAAGAGGAGATTGCTGCCAGTCAAGTGCAGCACACCGCCTGCGAACAGCACGTCAGCCAGCTTGAGCTTGGTGTCTTCGGTCGAGGTGATTACGGGCAGTTTCTCGGTCATGGGCAGCCGCTCAAGTTTGGCTTGATGCCGTATCTCTTTCACAAAAGGCTGGGACACGCGCACATTGACCTGAAGCATATCGTCATCCTCTGGCAGCGGAGCGTCCGGGCTGTCTAACTTGCCGGTGAAGGAAATATAATAGCTGAACGCTTCTTCCAAGGTCACTTTGTCGCCGTTGATGAGCCGCTGCTGAATCCATTTCATGATCAATGGGGCCAAGCCACTGATGGTCTCAGGACTGTAGATGGGCTGCGCCGCCGAGATATCAGCGGCCATCTCCTCATAGCCTGCGGTGTTCCTGGGCACATGGAGAATTTTATAGGATGGGGGTGTGGTGAGCGGATTCGGTTCAGGTCGCCATTGTATGCTCATGACTGTTCTCCGGTGAGAGGAAAGGAAGGGATGCAGGAAGGTCTGGGCGCATCAAGGCAAAACTAAAACGTGTCAGACGATTTGTCAACAGGATTATTGTGTCTGCCGCAGGATAGGATGATATGAAGTGACAGCAGCGTGTCATCTGCTGTGACAGCCTCGTGTCACAGTAAGTGACAGCGTCGTGTTACTCAGAGTGACAGCCTGCTGTCACGTATCATGACACGCTGCTGTCACCGGTCGCGCTGCCGTCTGAACTGCTTGCAGCGTGGCAGAAACGCAGTTATTATGCGGCTGATGCAGGAACAAGCAACCAACACCGCTGCGGAGGAAGTTGAGATGAGCCGGACACCACTTGCTTTTCTGAGTTATGTGAATTTAGATGACCACCATGAGCAGGGGCGACTGACCCAGTTCCGCGAACGCCTGAGCGGTGAGGTGCGGATGCAGACTGGCGAGCCGTTCGAGATATTTCAAGACAAGAAGGACATTGCCTTGGGCCAGCCGTGGCAGGAGCGGTTAGACAGCTCGCTTGCTGCCGTCACCTTCCTGCTGCCGATTATCACGCCTGCATTCTTCAAAAGCACTGCCTGTCGTGCGGAGCTTGAGTTGTTTATGAAGCGGGAAAAGGAGCTGGGACGTAGCGATTTGATTCTGCCGATCTATTATGTCGAATGCCCTGTGCTGAGTGATAAAGCCAAGCTGGAACTTGACCCACTGGCAAAGGTTATCGCTGCCCGGCAGTATGCGGACTGGTGTGACCTGCGCTTTGAGGAGTTCACCTCGCCGCAGCTTCGCAAAGCTGTTGCCAATATAGCGAAGCAGATTGTGGCGGCATTGGAGCGAAGTCACTCCGGTACCGATATAAAGCCGAAAGAGACCAAGCCTGCGCCAACAGCGAAGAACGAGCCGCCAACTGTGGTGGTGGATGCTTGGCACCGAGGCGACTATGCAACGATCACTGAAGCTCTTGAGGCGGTCAAACCAGGCACACACATTCTTGTTCGGCCCGGCTTCTACAGAGAAGGCATTGTGATTGACAAGACAGTGGAGATCATAGGTGATGGGGAACGAGACGATATTGTGATTGAGGCTTCCGGCAAGCCTGCTGTTCTGTTCAAAACTGGCAACGGACGAGTTGCCAACCTAACTTTGCGCCACGCCGGCGGTGGGGAATGGGGAGGTGTTGATATAGCCAGCGGCAGACTCGATCTGGAGGATTGCGACATCTCAAGCCAAAGTCGTATGTGCGTGGCAATCCACAACGGTGCAGACCCGCGCCTGCGCCGTAACCGCATTCATGATGGGATGGTAGCTGGTGTCTTTGTCTATGACAATGGCCAAGGGGCATTGGAGGACAATGAGATAGTTGGCAACACAAGGATCGGTATAGTGATTATGAATGGCGGCAACCCGACCCTGCGCCGTAACCGTATCTCTCAGAATGGTGACTGGGGCATTATGGTGGAGAACGGCGGAGGCGGCACCTTCGAGGATAATGATCTTCGCGGCAACACCAAGGGGGCATGGTTCATTGGCCCAGGCTGCGCAGCGCGGGTGCAGCGGCGGGGCAATATTGAATAGAGCTTGAGCAGTAAGAGGCAGGTAGCCGGGCTGGGAATTCTCGCCCGGCTTGCAAGAATGATGGCGCAGGCGTGGTTATTTCTCTTTGAAGCAAAGGCAATTGCTTGCACTATGCTGGGAAAACGGTTACACAGAGCAAACAGCCTAACGCAGGCTGGGGAGAGCGCAGTGTTCCTCCCAACCATTTCTGTTTCGATAATCCTATGTTCTAATCAAGGGGGTTTTCATGCAGTTCAACGCCATCATCGAGCAGGACAAAGACGGCTTCTATGCGTATGTCCCTTCCTTGCAAGGCTGCGTGAGCCAGGGCAGCACGCTGGAGGAGGCTCTTGCTAATATCAAAGAGGCATTAGAGCTGTACTTGGAAGATATAGACGAGCACGAACGGGAGCTGCCATGACCAGAGCCGCCCTTGAAATTCAAGTTCTCAATGAACTGCGCCATCTGCCCTTGGAACAAGCGCAGGAAGCATTGGACTTCGTGAGCTTCCTGCGCTCCCGCATCCGGCAGCGCAATCAGCCTCAGTCTCGCCCGATAGGACTCATGCAAGGCAAAGCCTCCTGCCAGATCTCGGAAGACTTCGAGATTTCTGATGAGGAGCTGCTGCGGTCATGAGTGCCTATCTTCTCGATACCCACAGCTTTCTTTGGAGCGCATTCGAGCCGGAAAAGCTCAGTCGGCCAGTGCACGCCGAGCTTGCCAGCAGCGGCAGCCCGGTTTACGTCAGCAGCGTGACCTTCTGGGAGATATCGCTGAAAGCAGGCATAGGCAAGCTGACGCTGACGAACTGCCTGCCCGATGAGCTGCCGGGCATTGCGGATCGTTTAGGATATCTGCCATTGCCTCTGGAAGCAGATGAGGCTGCCGATTTCTACCGCCTGCCGAGATGCGCTCACAAAGATCCTTTCGACAGAATGCTGATTTGGCAGGCAGTTCAACGAAATCTGATCCTGATTTCCAAGGACAGCGCGTTTGATGAGTATCGTTCAATGGGATTACAAACCTTTTGGTAGCCGCACGTTTTTGCAAACTCAACAGAGACATGATCACTGTTCATCCGCAATACGTTGTTGATGCGGCACAGACCCGCACAGCAGTCTTGATTCCCGCCGCTGAGTGGGAGCAGATACTCGAAGCTCTGGAAGAGTTGGACGACATCCAAGCATACGACACGGCCAAAGCTGGGGAACGCCAGGCCGCCCAGCACGGGTGCAGCGGAGAGGCAACATAGAACACCTATCAGAACAGGAGAGCACATGCTGCTGTCAACGCTTACTGCCAAAGGGCAGATGACCATCCCAAAACACATCAGAGACGCAATGAAGCTGCGTCCTGGCGACAAACTTGAAATCGTTCTCAACGAGAACCAAGAGGCGGTGATCAGACCTGTGGCCAAGAAGGTTGATGAGGTGTTCTGCAAACTGCACAAGCCAGGCAGACAAGCGGCAACCTTGGCAGAGATGGATGAGGCTGTACGAAAGCGCGTCAAGGAACGCTTCAAGTGAAAGGCATTGACACAAACATCCTTGTCCGTTTTCTGGTTGGTGATGACGAGACACAGGCAAGGAAGGTGTACGACCTGTTCAAGAAGGCAGAAGCAGACCGAAGCGAACTCTTTGTTACGCTGCTGGTCATCTTGGAATTGCTCTGGGTGCTGGAGTCCGTCTATGCAATACCGAGACATGATATCTTAGATGCGCTGCGGGAGCTGCTCCTGATGCCGGTGCTGAACTTTGAGCATCGTCCAGCTCTGCATCATTTCATCCAAGCCGCGCAGGAGAGCAAATACGATCTTTCTGATCTGCTGATTGCTCATGCCGCCAAAGCGCAGGGCTGTGAAGCCGTCATGACCTTTGACAGGAAAGCAGCCCGCTTTGAGCTGTTTGAGCTTGTTCGTTAAGTGGTGGAACAGCAAGGTCACGACACGCCGTTGACCTTGCTCATGCGGCAGCACAGTCTTTCAAACCGCTGACTTCTCTTCCGCCCACTTAGGCCGCTTCACCACCTGCGCCAGCACCGAGCCAACCACCAGCAGTCCTGCTGAGATGTAGAACGCATAGTCTAAGCTGCCGGTTCTATCCTGAATCACCCCACCGAGCTTGGCCATGAAGGAGCCAAGTCCCCAGCCGATAAAGACCAGCCCGTAGTTCACGCCGAGGTTCTTCGCGCCGTAGAAGTCGCCGGTAAAGAGCGGCATCAGGGACAGACCGCCACCGTACTGCCAGTAGGCATTGCCCACGACAATGAAGAGCAGCAGGATGTTGTGGCTTTTCATCGCATAAGGGACTAAGAGCAGACAGACTGCTGACATCGCACAGTTCAAGGTGTAGGCGTTTGTCCGGCCTATCTTGTCTGAGTAGAAACCAGTCCCCACCCGACCAAAGGCATTGACTAACCCACCATAAGCGACCAGCAACCAGGCGTATTTGCCTGCGCCTGCCGTTGTCAGGAGCTTGGCAGCATTGGCAATGATCAGCATCCCTGACTGAGTCGTGAGGATGAACATGAAGGCTAGGGCGTAGAACTGCCAGGTGTGCAGCATCTCCCGTGCCCGCCAGTCGTGCTTCGTGGCTGCTGCGGCTACCTTGGTAGTACGTGCGCACTGAGGGGCGGGCGGCACATAAGAGCCATCAGGATAGACCTCGTTCGGCGTTTTGAGCAGTTGGCCCGCGATAACGACCACAGTAGCAAAGAAGATACCCAAGTAGATGAAGCTCTTGGAGATGCCGTAGCTGTCAATCAGGTACTTGGAAAGCGGCCCGATGTACAGGGCAGCACCGCCGTAGCCGCCTACGACAAGACCAGCGATCAGTCCTCGGCGATGCGGGCCAAACCATTTCAGAGCTGCGGGCGTAGGCGCAGCATAACCAATGCCCATGCCCATGCCACCGAGGATGCCAAAGCCGATGATCAGACCGGTGTAGCTCTTCATCAGACCGGCGACAATGCAGCCTGCGGCCAGGAGTAGCCCGCCCAGCGTGGCTCCGAATCTGGGACTGATCTTATCCTGTATCCTGCCGCCGGGAATCATCAGCAAGGCAAAGGTGATCATGCACACGGACAGCGGTGTGGCAGCTTGGGCATTGGTCAGATACATCCAGCCTTCATTCAGGCCGGGCATGGGCTGGCCGGGACTGCCGCCAGTCAGTGATTTCGACCACATGCTCCAGGCGTACAGTATCCCTAAGCACAGGTTGACCGCTATCCCGGCAAAGGTGGTGATCCAAGCCTGTCTTGGCTCTTTTTCACAATGAGCTGCCATCATTCCTCCTCTCTTTTTGTTGTGCTGCCCCGCCAAACGCATCCCGCTGGCATTTAGTTGTGCTGGTACTGTAGCACAAAAGGGTGGGAGAAGTAAGCAAATAGCATGAATACAACCTCGCCTGAGTGAGTAGCCTCTTTTTTCCTCAAGCCTGAGTTTCCTTCATCTAGCAAGTGTGGTAGAGTGCGATTATTGACCTTTTCTCAGGAGTACCTCGATGGCGATATTAGACAAGGTGTTCAAGGCGGCGGTTGATCTGAAAGCCTCCGACATCCACATCCTTCCCGGCGAGCCGTTTATGGTGCGACGGTTGAGCAAGATGATCCGGCTGAAAAGCCAGCCCCTTACCGACGCAAGTTGCCGTAAGGTGATTCTGGAAATCCTCAACCCAGAACAGCAGCGCATCCTCCGCGAGCAGCTCCAATTGGACTTCGCCTATGAAATAGAAGGGCTAGGCCGCTTCCGGGGCAGCGCGATGTTTCATAACAACGGCATGAGCTGCATCTTCCGGGTCATCCCAGGCAAGATACCCTCCTTCAGTGAGCTAGGTATCCCAGATGTCATGCACCGAATATTGGAGAACCACCAGGGCATCATCTTGGTCACTGGGGCAACGGGGCACGGCAAGACCACCACCCTGGCCTCGATGATCGACCACATCAACAGCCATCATTCCCATCATATCCTGACTGTCGAAGACCCGATTGAGTTCATCCACCCGCTGAAAAAGGGAGCGGTGAATCAGCGACAGCTCGGCAGGGATACCTTAGCGTATGCTAACGCCCTCAAAGGTGCGCTCCGCCAAGACCCAGACGTGATCGTTATTGGTGAGCTGCGCGACTTGGAGACGGTTTCTTTGGCTATTTCCGCCTCAGAGACCGGCCATCTTGTCATTGGCACCCTCTCCACCTCCAGCGCACCCAAGACCGTTGACCGGATTATCGACTCCTATCCCGCAGGCGAGCAGAACCAAATCCGGGCGATGTTGAGCGAGTCCCTGAAAGCGGTCTTCACCCAGCGGCTGCTGCCTGGCACAGATGGCGCGACTATGCACATGGCTGCCGAGGTCATGATTGGCAACCTGTCTATCGCCAATCTGATCAAGGATAACAAGACCTACCAAATCCGCTCCACCATGCAGATGGGTCGAGGTGTCGGCATGAAGCTGATGGATGAGTCGATTCTAGAGCTGCTTCAGACCGGCAAGATCAGCTACGAGACCGCCAAGGCCAACATCGACAAGAAAGAGCTGCTCAAGCCTTTTGCGCCTAAAGCCTGATGTACTCATTCGTGCAGGATAGGGGCTTGAGGATGAACGCGACTTGTTGTTGCATCATGGCCGCAGATGATGATTTTTTCCGTGCGTTGAAACGCGTTCCCTTCAGGAGATAAACTCATGGCTATCCCGATGTTCACCAAAGAAATGCTGATGAAGCAGAAATATGCGCTCATCGGTGCCGTACTGGCCCTTGTCCTGATAAGTTGGCTTT
>Ga0315268_10008280_pt1 | contig 10886 bp, 9 predicted proteins | sample C1_top_MG_FD_204535 | JGI IMG/M metagenome (GOLD analysis project Ga0315268, IMG submission 204535) | Sediment microbial communities from Yellowstone Lake, YNP, Wyoming, USA - C1_top | ecosystem: Environmental > Aquatic > Freshwater > Lake > Sediment | place: USA: Wyoming | collected 2017-08-01 | reverse complement strand
CCCCTGCAGGTCGAACTCGCCGGTCCCCTGGAAGCTGGACCGCCCCTGCGACCAGACCAGGTAGATGGTCGAGCCCGGAGCATACTCCCAGCGCGCAACCAGGTTCGAGCGGAATTCCCGCACGTTGAAGTCGGGATCGGGGAAGGTGTAGTCCGTCGTTCCGTCGCCGTCCTCGTCCACGACGTAGGCGCCGGCGGCCGCGTCGCGCGTGATCTCATCTTCCGGGAAGACGCGGGAGCGGTCGGCGTAGCGGTCGGCGCGGGGGTTGGTGATCCGCTTGAAGTCGTGGAAGCGGCCCGCGGAGACGAACGGCGCGCCGTAGTACTGCAGCGTCAGGTTCGGCCTGACGCAGTAGTCGAGCCGGAAGACGAGCGAGAGGGTGCGCTGGTCGAGGCTGCCGAAGAGGTATCGATCCTCTTCGCCGAAGGCGCGGGTGCCCACGTACTGGTTGCGGTTGATGTCGTGCTCGAAGGTCGGCTCCAGCCTCAGGTTGATGGCGTTGCCGGGCCGCCAGGTCAGCGAGGACCAGCCGTACGCATAGTCGCGGCTGCCTTCGTCGCCCCTGGTGAGGCCGCCGCCCAGGTTCACGTGCAGTGCCGGCCGGGTATCCGAGTTGACCTGGGCGGAGAACTCCCAGCGCCCGGGCCAGCGCGAGGCGGGTCCGCCGCGCAGTTCCGTGTTCGAGAGCTGCGCGAAGTGGCGCGACAGGCTCCAGTAGTACCCCATCTGGTTGCGGAAGGAGGCGTTGTTGTTGACGTTCACGGACTTGCGCAGGAGGGTGCCGCCGCAGTCCCAGTCGAGCCACTGATTGCCGTTCAGCTGCCAGGCATTGAAGATCGAGAAGGGATTGCGGATCGAGTAGCCGACCCAGGTGAACTGGTCGATCTCGTCCGCCCGGCGCATGTAGCCCAGGTCGTTGATCTCGAAGCCCGGCGTGCGCCAGGCAAGCCCCGTCTGGCCCATCAGGCGGCTGTTGTGCCCGGTGCGCATGAGCAATAGCGAACCGGCGTGCCCGCTCAGGGAGGTGCGCGTGGGATCGTACTCGGCGTGGTCATTGTCGGGGCGCTGGAAGTACCGGGCCGACGACCGCTGCGCCAGCGCGATCGACTCCGGGCTGCCGCGCAGATGGCTGCCGAACAGGCGCGCCTCGAGCCGGAAGTCCCGGTCGTGGAACTCGTGCCGCAGGTCGAGGCCTCCGGTCCACGCCTTGCGCCGCAGGAACTCCAGGTGCTCGTCCTGGATGTCCCGCACGACCGAGGTCAGCATGGCGCCGGCCGCCGTCTGGCCGCCGCGCCATTCCTGCGTCAGCCGGCCGACGAAGTAGTTCGGGGCCGGCTCGACGGTGTCCCAGCTCCGCTCGCCGGCCAGGTCGATCTCGGCCCGCTCGCGCGCGGTGACGCTTTCGAGCAGGCCGACCGACAGCCCGCCCGCCGTCTTGCCCGACAGCTTGGCGGCCCCCAGGATGGAGGTGTTGCCCGGCAGCCTCGCCGACCCGCCGTCGGCGAGATCCGGGAAATAGGAGGGCCGCTTGCCGATCCGGCGGGAGTAGAACAGCACGTCGCTGGTGAAGTCGCCGCCCGTGACGGCCGGCGCCACCGGCAGCGCGAGGATGTCGGCCCCCTCGATGAAAAACGGCCGTTTCTCGCTGAAATAGGTTTCGAAGGCGGTCAGGTTCACCTCCGACGGGTCGGCCTCCACCTGGCCGAAGTCGGGGTTGATGGTGAGGTCGAGATTGAAGTCGCTGCCGAGGCCGATCTTGCCGTCGAGGCCGAGGTCGAAATCGCCCGAGCTGCCGTCGCGGAACGGATTGCCCGCCTCCCTGGCGTAGGTCTCCGCCCTGGCCACGCCGTAGGGCAGCAGTTCGAGGCGGCGGCTCGCCTTGAGGCCGCGGATGCCGCGCAGCTGGCCGAAGTTGCTCACCCAGCCGCCGGCGTCCTTGGGGATGTACTGCCACGTGGAGCGCTCCTCCGCGCGGAAGATCCGGCGATGCACCTGGAGCCCCCACGTCTGCTCCGGCGCGCCGTCGAAGCGCAGCTGACTGAGCGGGATCCTCGTCTCGGCCGTCCAGCCCTGATCGTCGAGGCGCGAGGCGCCGCTCCAGACCGGGTCCCAGCTGCCGTTCCAGTCGTTGCCGTTCTCGGAGATGTACTCGTCCCCCCGGGCGCCCGACAGGCTGTAGGTGAAGGAGTAGGCCGTGCGATCGTCGCCGCGGCTGTCGATGTTCACCTCGATCCAGTCGCCCGGGAACCAGTCGCGGCGGGCGAGCATGCTGGTTGCCAGCTTCGGGTCGTCGAAGGCGCGAAAGGCGAAGTAGAGCGCCTCGTCGTCGTAGAGGACCTTGAACTGCGTCTGCGCCGTGGGCGGCGCCCCCTCCTGCGGATCGCGCTGCACGAAGTCGCCCGACCACGGAACCTGCTCCCAGGCCGGCTCGTCGATCCTGCCGTCCAGGACGGGCGCCTCGCCCGCGATCCTGGCCGTCTCGTACACGCGGGTCGGGATCTGATTGCCGTTGCCGGCGCGGGCGGGGACCGGGGAGCGGAGCGCGAGCAAAAGCACGAGAGGCAGGGCGAACGTTCTCACCGCTGGTCCCTCCATGAGCAGGGGAATGGTGCGGCCCGTCGTCGGGGCGGGCGCTCCCGGCGTCCGCGCGTCCGCGCGGACCACTGAAGCGTCCGGTTAGACGGCGGCGCGCCACGCAAGGTTGCGGAGAGTGCGACGATCCCGTCAGCCAGCGAGTGCGTGGAACAGGCGAAGCGCCGGGCCGATGGACCCGGCGCCCCCGTCGAGGTCGGACCGATTCCGCAGGCCCGGGAGCGGACCGGCGGCGCTACAGATAGGTCAGCAGCCTGGCCCCCGCGTCCGCTCCGCGGATCTTCGCCATGGCGCTGTTGCGGATCTGCCTCACCCGCTCGCGCGAGAGGTGAAAGTCCTGGCCGATCGCCTCCAGGGAGGCGGCGTCCGCGTCGCCCAGCCCGAAGTAGCGGACGACGATGTTGCGCTCGCGTCCGGTCAGCAGCCGCAGCGCCGCGCCCAGTTCCCGCCGCAGTTCGCGCTCGATGTAGCCCTCCTCGGGGCTCCGCGCTTCTCCGTCGGTCATCGTCTCCGCCAGGGAGATGTCGTCGTCGTGAAGGGACTCGTCGATGCTCAGCAGCGGTCGGCTGGCGGCCCGGATCTGGTGCATCTTCCTGACCGGGATGCCGAGCGCGGCGGCGATCTCCTCGTCTCGCGCGCCCCGTCCGTGCTTCTGCTCAAGGCTCCGCGCGGCGCGCTTCATCCTTTGCGCCTGCTGCACGCGGTTGATCGGCAGTTGCACGGTGTTGGTCTTCTCGGCGAGCGCCTTGTGCATCGACTGCCGGATCCACCAGACCGCGTAGGAGATGAAACGGAACTTGCGCCGCTCGTCGAATCGCTTCGCCGCCGTGATCAGGCCGATGTTGCCTTCGGCGATCAGGTCCATGTAGCTCAGGCCGTGGTTGAGGAATGTCCTGGCCACGCAGACCACGAAGCGCAGGTTCGCGCTGACGAGCCGGTCGAGGGCCTCCTTGTCGCCCCGGCGGATGGACCGGGCCAGCTCGAACTCCGCTTCCCGGGTCAACAGCTTGAACCTGCCGATGGTCTGCAGGTAGTGCTGCAGGCTCAGGCTGCCCCGGCGGTCCCCGCTCAATTCCACTTCGTACATGTCCGCACCCCTTCATTCACTGACTGCCGTCGCGCGCGGCCGGCGCCTGCAGGCGCGATGCGGCGGTCACCTGCTGCGGTCCTGCCGCGCGGCGCGCTCCCTGGCGACCGGCGGGGTCTTCCTGGCCGGCGCGGCCCGGGCGGCCGGATTCTTTCGCGCGTCCTGCTGCTTCTGCTCCTGCCGGGCCCGGAGCACCCGCTGGTCGCGCGCCGTCTGCTCGTCGAGCGCCTTCTGCTCTTCCTCATGCTGCCGGCGCAGCTCGTTGGGGTTGACCCCGGCAGGAGGCTGCCTGGTCTCCTGGCGCTGCTGCTGCTCCAGGCGCTTGCGGTCCGCGGCCTGACGCCGCTCCAGATCGAGCGCCTCGCGGTTCTGCTGGTCGCGCGCGATCCGCTCGCCCTGCGCCGTCCGTTCCGTAACGGGCCGGGTCGCGGGGTTGACGGCCGGCGTCACGGCCGGCGCGGCCGCGCGGACCACCCGGGGCGCCCTGCCCGCCGGAGCTTCACGCAGTTGCGGCCGGTAGGCGTAGAGGGTCTCCCGCTCGAGCTGTCGTCCGCGATGGGCGGGAGCGGCCGGGAGGTCGGCAATGCGCGCGGTCGGAATGTCGCGCCCGTACGCCTGCCGAATGCGAGTGAAGTCGAGGCTGTGGTTCACGACATGCACGTTGACGATCGTGTAGTTCGTGACGTTGCGGGTCTCCTTGACCAGGATGACGGACCGGTGCCGCGGGGCGAGCCGCCGCTGGACCCCGGGACCGGGCAGGTCGCGTTCGCGGCAGAAGCTCCACCAATGGTGTCGGACGCCGGGGAGGTTGTCCCAGTCGTTCGCAGCGAAGCCCATCCCCGCGCGCCACATCACGTCGGGTGGCAGCGGCGCCCAGCCGATCCAGCCGTCGCCCTCGCGCCAGGCCACCCACGCGGGTCCCCACTCCTGGCCGGGCACCCAGCACCAGCCGTTGCGCGAGTCGTCGAACCAGCGTCCGTAGTGGTAGGGTCCCCAGCCCCAGTCCTCGTCCGCGAGCCAGGTCCAGCCGTAGTCCGTCCAGACCCACTCGCCGTCCGTGTACGGCCGCCAGTCCACCGGCTTGGCGTACGGGCTCCACACCCAGCCGTAGGGGTCGAGCCAGAACCAATCGCCGTACGGCGCGAGGGCGTCGTAGAAGTAGCCCACGTCCATGTTGTCGGGAGGGGGCGCGTACTGGCTCGCCGGCTCCGTGTAGGACGTGCTCGCGCACCCGCACAGCACCACCGGCGCGAGGAGCGCGAAGATCATCGGCATCCAAATCCGCTTCATGGATTCCGCCTCCCTGGGGCCGGTGCGACCCCTTGCCGCAACGGCCCCGGTTGCTGTCATGTCGCACGACCGCTCGTCCACGCAATGCGCGTACCGCTTCGGAAATGGCCTAACCGACGTAGATTCAAGCTGTAGCCGGGGATCGGCCCGGACGCAGCCCATCAAAACGATGGGGCGCCCATCATTGCGATGCCGGCGTGGCGTGTCCCGGCCCCGCGCCCGGAGCGGGGGGTGGCGGCAGGCGGAATCTTCGACTACCTTGTCCGGGCATTGCTGAGGATGGCTTGCGACCCGCCGCGACACCCGCTCCGGATCATCACGAACTCCCAGTGAAGAAGAGTCAACTGACCGCGCCAGCACGATCCCCACGAGAGACGGCCCCGCCGTCCTGTGGCATGACCCATACGTCCAGTCGCCGACTGGACTTCGCTGCTCCCTCGACTTTCGAGGGACGCGGTCCGACACGCTGTCGGACCGGTTTGGCGCGCGGGGAACTGTCCGGAATCATCCGGCGGCGCTCCGCGCCTGCGATTGCCGGAGACGCCGGCTTCAGAGGTGGAACCAGTATGAAGAAGATCTACGTCGGGAATCTGCCGTTCACCGCGACCAACGACTCCGTGACCCAGCTGTTCGGGCAGCACGGTCAGGTCCACTCCGTGGCCCTGATCAACGACCGGGACACCGGCCGCCCCCGCGGGTTCGGTTTCGTGGAGATGGACGACAGCCCGGCCGCCGCCGCGATCAAGGCCCTCGACGGTCACGCCATGGAAGGCCGCAACATCAGCGTGAACGAGGCCAAGGACCGGCCGGCGCGGTAGAGCCGACCGCAAGCGCCGCGCCGATCGCGCGGCGTGTCGATCGGGAAGCGGGGCGCCTGCGCCGGCGAAAGCCGATCCGCGCAGGCGCCCGAGCATTCCCGGGAGCCACCGCCGACACCTGATCCTGCCGGACTTCTCGTCTCCCCGCCCCCCGCTGCACCGCCCTGCCCCGATGATCCCGCAGCGGCGGTAGTGTCGCCATGGATCGCCATGCTATGATCAGGTGATCGCAGCCGTTACAGGGGCAGGGCGGACGGGGTTTCCGGGGGGGACGACGGGGTTGCGAGCGTGGATTCATGAGCCCGAATCAGGCCGAGAAAGGGCAAGCCGTGTTCCCGATGCCGCTTCTTCATCGCGCCTCCCGGCTGGTGGCCGCGCTTGCGCTGGCTGGTGTCCTGGCGCTTGAAGCCCCGCCGGCGGCCGCCGGACTGGTCCCGATCCAGCTGGACGGATCTTTCGCCGAATGGTCCGCAGTGATCCCGTCCCACACGGACGCGATCGGTGACGGTGGGACCGTCGACTTCGGCGCCGTCTCGGTGGCCAACGATCAGGACTATCTGTACATCCGCTTCGAGGTGACCGGCGACGTGCAGCCGGACGAGCGGCAGTCGATGGAGCTGTATCTGGACACCGACCTGAACGCGGCGACCGGCACCGCGTACGGCGGGATCGGCGCCGAGCTGTACTGGAAGTTCGGCCTGCGCAATGGCGTGTTCCGTCCGTCCGGCACGAGCTATACGGTGTACCACGACAACGTCGGCCTGCAGATGGGGCCGACCGTCAGCAACCACGAGTTCGAGATCGCGCTGCGCCGCAACGCGGTGCCCGCTGGCGGGATCACCCTGATGGCGGGCGCTGCGGTGCGTTTCATCCTGCGCGACGCCACCTCGGGCGACCGGGTGCCCGATGCCGGCAGCATCGGCTATACGTTCACCGCCGGCAGTGACGTGGCGCCCACCCTGCCGCTCGGACGCGGCGATCCCGCGCACATCCGCGTGGCGAGCTGGAACGTCATCGACGACGGCCTCTTCAGCGGCGGGACGGCCGAGGTCGCGCAGAACCGCATCCTCGACGCGATCGACCCGGACATCCTCCTGGTGTGCGAGGTGTGGGACCACTCGGCGGCCCAGGTCGCGGCGAAGATCGAGCAGCATCTGCCCAGCGGTCCGGGCGAGCAGTGGTATGCCGTGGGCGTGGATGGCGGCAACGTGATCTGCAGCCGATTCCCGATCCTGCAGACCTGGGCGTTCAACCCCGGCTACCGCGAGACCGCGGTGCTGCTGGAACTTGGCCCCGCGTCCGGCACGGACCTGTTGTTCCTCGGTTGTCACCTGAGATGCTGCACCGCCGACGTCGACCGCCAGATCGAGGCCGACGCGATCATCAGCTTCCTGCGCGACGCCAAAACGGCCGGCGGAGTCATCACGCTGCCCCAGGGCACGCCGATCGTCGTCGCCGGCGACATGAACCTGGTGGGCTGGCGCCGACAACTCGACACCATCCTGACCGGCGACATCGTCGACGAGACCGCGTGGGGCGCCGACGCGGCGCCGGACTGGGATGGCGGCCCGTTCGCCGTGCCGCCGTCGCGGCACCCGGACGGCCGCGGCAGCTATACCTGGCGCAGCGACGCCAGCACGTTCTATCCGGGCATGCTCGACTGGATCTTCTACACGGACAGCGCCCTGACCCTGCGCAACCACTACGTGCTGGAGACGCGCACCATGCTTCCGGCCACGCTGGCGGCCAACGGGCTGGTCGGCACCGACATCCCAGATGCGAGCGACCACGCGCCGCGCGTGGCCGACTTCTCGATCGGCGCCCACGCCACGGCGGTGCCCGAAGCGGGCGCTTCGTCCGGTCGGGCGCGCCTGCGCCAGAACGCCCCCAATCCCTTCAACCCCCGCACCACGATCTCCTTCGACCTCCCGGCTGCGGGAAGGGTGCGGCTGGACGTGCACGATGTGGCCGGTCGGCTGGCCCGGGTCCTCGTGGACGGAGAACTGCCCGCGGGGATCCACGAGGCGGTCTGGGACGGCTGTGACTCGGCGGGCCGGGGGATGGCGTCAGGGAGCTACTACGCGCGCCTGGTGGCGGGGGGGAAGGTCGAAATCGTCCGCATGAGCCTGGTCCGCTAGCGGCGGCCAGCACCCGCGGTCTTCACCATTCGTGAGGGGCGGTGATCCGAGGTGAACACTCCTGCCGGCTCCGTGGCCGCCGTGCCCCGTCTGATCGGCCTGGTCGGCGGCACCGGCTGGCTCTCGACACTGGAGTACTACCGGCTGATCAACCAGGGGATCAACCGGGCGCTCGGCGGGCACGAGGCGGCGCGGTGCGTCCTGTACTCGCTCAACTTCGGCGAAATCATGCGCCTGAAGACGCTCGATCCCGAGCAGGCCGCGGTGCGCGAGCTGGTGGTCGAGACGGCCCGGACCGTGGCGAACGCCGGCGCCGAGTGCGTGGTGCTCTGCGCGAACACGCTGCACTGGTTCGCGGAGGAGGTCGCGGCCGCGGTACCGGTGCCGCTGATCCACGTGGCGACGGCCACGGCGGAGCAGGTCCGGGCGCAGGGGCTGCGCACCGTCGGCCTGCTCGGCACGCTGCCGACGATGGAGCGCAACTTCTACACCGACCGTCTGGGCGCCGCCGGGATCACGACGCTCGTCCCCGGCGCGGACGATCGCGCGTTCGTCGACCACGCGATCCTGCACGAGCTGGTGCACGAGATCTTTCGCGACGAGGTGAAGGTGCGGTTCCTCGAGATCATGGCGGAGCTGGGCCGGCGCGGCGCCGAAGGCGTCATCCTCGGCTGCACCGAGATCCCGCTGCTGATCAAACCGGGCGAGATCGACCTGCCGCTGTTCGACACGCTGCGCATCCACGCGCAGGCGGCCGTCGATTTCGCGCTGGGGGCGGGGGCCTGAAGCGGGCGACGGGCCGATTCAGTCGGATCTCCGACGGAACACCCTGCCGATGACCGGAAGGCGGCCCAGGCTCACTCTGGCCCGCGCGCCGGCGATGGCGAACGCGCCCCAGAACCCGGCATCGCCCGCGGCGTAGGCCTCGGCCGCCATCCTCGCCCGCAGGTGCGCGAGGGCGAGCAGGCCGAAGAGCACGCAGACGCCCAGGATCTCCAGGGGCACGAACAGCCCCGAGGCCCGCAGCGGCGCAATGAACCGGTGCTGCGCGTCCACGAGGAAACCGGCCAGGATCAGCGCGATCACGGGCCCCACGTAGAGCGCGTAGCTCATGCAGGTGTAGACGCAGACGGTGAGCAGATACGTCATCCCGGCCAGCCTCCCTGTCCCCGCCGGTCATTCCCGCGGTCCCGGTCGGGGACCGCGTCCGCCGGCAACCCACGCGGTCGCTTCGATTCTACGACTTCAGCCCCGGGTGCGCCAGCGCCCCGGCCCGCGGAGGTCGGCATGCACGGGGAAACGAGGTCTGGTAGAATCGGCGCGTGGCGGCGCGTCGCTCCACGCGGGCACGCCAAAGGGGAAACGGTCACGATCATCGGGAGGGAAGGGACGACGAGGGGGCGATTGGTGTTCGCGGCGCTGCTTGCCGTCGGTTGCACTCTCGGCTGCTCGAAGGAAGAACTGGGGCCGCCCGAGGCGGAGTTGACCGGCGCGTGGGGCGCGGTCTCGATCGAGTTCGTGGGCAAGGACGGACAGGGCGCGGACATCAGTCTGGACGGCGGCGACCTGTGGCTCACCGGGTTCGACGCGGCGTACGACTTCAACGCCGACGGGACCGAGGAGCCGGCGAAGCTGAATCTCGTGCTGCGGAAGTAGCCCGGGCGCCGTGGTCGCGGCGGCGTCACCCGGGTGTGCCGCTCGCCTACGGCCGCGTGCCGCTGGCGATCGCCGTGGCGATGTAGGGGTCACGCCGCTCGATCGCGGCCCCATTCGCGAGCCAGCGGTCCATCCGGTGAACCAGCCTGCGGTCGAAGAGCTCGGGGAACAGGGTGTGGGCGAGGGCGGTCGTGGCCAGGACCACGGTGGTGAACCGCGCGAGTCCGACCGTGGCTGGCGAGCAGAGGACGATGCCGACCTGGACGTTGCGGAACCCCGCGCCGCGCAGCAGGCTGCCCAACGCCCCGCCGATGTCGCCGTCGCTCCCGATCCTCGCGTGGACGGCCAGCAAGGCCGCGCGGTACGCCGCCCAGACCGGGTCCGGCAGGTGGCAGCCCATGCAGCCCTCCATGGACTCGACGGCGATGAACGTCCCCTTCCGCTCGAGCCGCGCGTACGCGGCGCGCAAGAAGTCCCCGGGCCGGGACGAGTGCTGGAGCGTGTAGCGCGTGATGATGGCGTCGCGCCGCGTCCGGTCGAACGTCCGGTCGAAGAACGCCGTCTCGAAGCGCACGTTGTCGAGGGGCCGCCTGCGGAGCCGCGCGTTCGCCTTCCCGATCGCGAACGCGTTGTGGTCGATTCCGAGGAAGCGGATGTCTCCGGCCTTGCGCGCGACCTCGAGCAGGAACGAGCCCTCGCCCGTGCCGGCGTCGAGCACGTCGCGGCACCGGCGCTCGTTCAGGAGGTTCACGACCACCGGGAGCTCGACGGATCCGCTGGCCCGCGTCTGGGCCTCCAGCGTCGCGCCCAGCAATTTCGTCTGCTCGAGCGTGAGGTACGATTCCAGCATGGACTTCACGTGGCCCCCCGTCGATCGGTGAGGGCGGCGCTGCGGTATGCATCGGTGTTCAGGTACTTCAGGTTCTCCCACTCGAGCTTCACGAAGATGTCCGCGCATCCGGATGGCACGACCCTGCGCAGTCGCACTATCGAGGTGTTCCCGATGGCGTGGAGAATGTCCATGGGTCTGCCGTTCCCGCGGCGCCTACTCGCCGCGCTTCCTGCGCTCGTCGCGCTCGCGGGCGGTCTGCTCCGCCTTCCCGGCCGGCGGTTCGTTGACGGCCGGAGCCTTCCGCTCGCTCCGCTGCCGCTGCTCCTCCTGCTGTCGCGCCTCGAGCACCCGCCGGTCGCGCGCGGTCTGCTCGTCGAGCGCCTGCTGCTCCGCGTCGTGCTGGCGGCGCAACTGCTCGGGGCTGGCTCCGGCGGGAGGCTGGGCACTCTCCTGGTTCTGTTCCTGCTGCAGGC
>Ga0315268_10008279_pt1 | contig 10886 bp, 5 predicted proteins | sample C1_top_MG_FD_204535 | JGI IMG/M metagenome (GOLD analysis project Ga0315268, IMG submission 204535) | Sediment microbial communities from Yellowstone Lake, YNP, Wyoming, USA - C1_top | ecosystem: Environmental > Aquatic > Freshwater > Lake > Sediment | place: USA: Wyoming | collected 2017-08-01 | reverse complement strand
AGGCGTTCCACTACGCCGCCTACTACGACTCGACGGTCGCGCAGTACCTGGGCGGCAAATGGGACAAGATGCCCGACGAGGTCGTCGTCGCGCTGAAGAAAAGCGCCGACCTGCGCTACGGCGAGAACCCGCACCAGCAGGGCGCGTTCTACACCTTGTCGGGCGCGCGGCCGTGGGGCCTGAACGCGGCGCAGCTCGTCTTCGGCCGCCCGCTCGTGTACGGCCACTACCTGGACCTCGAGACCGCCTGGGAGCTGGTCACCGCCTTCCGCGAGCCCGCCTGCGCCATCGTCAAGCACGCCGTGCCCGCGGGCTTCGCCACCGGCGGGGACGCGGCGAAGGCCGCGCGCCGCGCCTACGCCGGCGACCCGCGCGGCTGCTTCCGCGGCACCGCGGCGGTGAACCGGGAGGTGGACGAGGACGCCGCGTCCTTCTTCGCCGAGGAGTTCGTCTCCTGCATCGCCGCTCCGGACTTCGCGCCCAAGGCCCTGCGCCTGCTGAAGACCAAAAAGGACATCCGCCTGGTGACCTTGCCCAGCGCCCTGATCGCCCCGCACGAGCTGGACCTGCGCGCGGTCGCGGGCGGCATGCTGGTCCAGGAGCGCGACCAACGGCCGTTTCTCGGGGATCTCAAGTCCGTGGCCCAGCGCCCGCCGTCGGAGCGCGAGACGGCCGGCCTGGTCGTCGCCTGGCACACGGCCATGCACGCGCGCACCCACGCGGCCGTCATCGCCCGAGGGACCTCGGTGATCGGCATCGGCTCCGGCCAGACCTCGCGCCTGGACGCGGTGCGCCTGGCGCTGGTCAAGTCCCAGGAGCGCCACCCGATCCTGGCCGCCGGAGAGCCCCTGGTGCTGGCCAGCGACGGCGCGCTCACCGGCGAGCACATACTGGCCGCCGCGGAGGGCGGCGTCACCGCCGTCATCCATCCCGGCGGCGCCGCCGAGGACCGCGACGCGGCCGAGGCCTGCGCCCGCCACGGCGTCGCCCTGCTCGCCACGGGCGTGCGCCACTTCCGCCACTGATATGATGAAAGAACAGACGTCGGTCCGCTTCAAGATCACCAGCGCGACGCTCAGCGCCGCGGACGTCCAGACGCGCACGGGCCTGGTCCCGGACGAGACCTGGAAGGTCGGCGACGTGCGCGGCCAGTTCGGCAACGTGGAGAAGAAGCACGGCTTCGTGCTGGACTCCAAGACGCCGATCTCGGAGCCCCTCGACGATCACGTGAAGGGCATGATCAAGCGCCTGGCGCCCTACGCGCAGAAGATCGGCGCGCTGGCGGGCGAGTCGGTCATCGAGTTCTCCTGCATCGTCCACCGCAAGGTCGCCCCCGCCCTGCGCTTCGAGCGCGACGACCTGCGCTGGCTCGGCGTCATGGGCGCGCGCCTGGACGTGGACATCTTCATCCTCAACGAGGCGCTGATGAAGGGGCCGTCCTCGAGCGGGATGTTCGGGACGCCCGCGCCGGGCACGCCCGCGCCCGGGACGCCGGGACCGTCGGGCTCAGGCTACACGGGCTGAGCGTCAGTCCGGGATCGTCACGCCCTTCGTGTCGGGCGGGTCGGGGTAATGAAGTCCCAGGCGGGACAGCGCCTTGCGCAGGACGCGCGCGACCTTCGCGTCGCGGTTGGGCTTGTCGTCGGCGCCGACGATGCGCCACGGCGCCCACGGCGTGCTGGTGCGGGCGATCACCTCGGCGTACGCGGCGTGGAACTCGTCCCAATGCTTGCGCGTCTCCAGGTCGGCCAAGGAGAATTTCCAGCGCTTGTCGGGGCGCTCCAGGCGGGCGTCTAATCTGACTTTTTGCTCCGATTTCGACTCGTGCAGGAAGATCTTCACGATCAGCACGCCCTGAGCGACGAGCTCCTTCTCGAATTCGTTGATCCGGCGGTAGCGGGACTCGATCTCCTCCTTCGAGAAGGTGCCGTACACCTTGGGCACCACCAGGTCCTCGTAGTGGGAGCGGTTGAAGACGCCGATGATTCCCTTCTGCGGGACCTGCTTCTTGATCCTCTCCAGGAAGTCCTGCTTGGCCTCCTCGGCCGTCGGCTTCTTGAACGAGGCGACCTTGGTCCAGGCCGCGTTCAGCCGCAGAGGACGCTTCACCACCCCGTCCTTGCCCGCGGCGTCCATGCCCTGCAGCACGACCAGGACCGCGCGCTCCTTCGACGCGGCCAAGGCCTCCTGCAGTTCGCGCAGCTCCTTGCGGTCGGCCTTCATCGCGCGTTTGGCCGCCTTCTCCCCGCGCGCGCCTTCCACGGTGGGCACGGCGGAAAAATCGATCGCCTCGCCGGGGGCGGCGGAGGCGCCGTCGAAGCGGGCGTTGAGCTTGGCGGCCTCTTCGGCCAGGCCGCGGCGCTCGGCGGCGGGCGCTTCCTTTATATTCCGCGCGAGAGTCGCCAATGCGGCGGCGGCCTTCTCCGATTTCTCTCCCCCCGCGGCGCGCACCGATTCGATCAAGGCCGGGAGGGCCGCCTTCGGCGCGGCCAAGGCGGTCGTCAGCGCGGAACGGGCCGCGAAGGCCTCCGGCGTGGCCGCGGCGGGAGCGGGAGCCACGACCGCTTGGAAGGCCGCGGGCAGCGCCAGCGGCGACGCGCTCAACGACTGGGCCTGGAGGCTCAGGGCGCCCAGGAAGGCGCCGCGGGGAACCGCCGAAACGGCCGGGGCGACCGGCACGGCCCGCGCGACGACCTGCGCGGACGCCGCGACGGACGACAAGAGGAGGAGACCGGAGAGGATCGCCGCCGAGAAAAGCCTCATGTCCTGAGTGTAGCGGCCGGACGCGCGGCGCGCGTGGGCCCTCCGGGGAAGCGGCCGGCGGAAAAAGACCTAGGCGGCCGGCTTGCGGTCCAGGACCTCGCGCACCTTCTGCGCGAGCAGATCCGGCGACACCGGCTTCTGCAGAAACTCGTACTTCCCCGCCTCCACCTGCTCGAGGGCCCCATGACCGACGTAGCCGGAGACGAAGATCACCTTGAGCCCGGGCTTCAGCTTCAGCGCCTCGCGCGCGAGCTCCCCGCCGCCCATGCCGGGCATCACCACGTCGGTCAGGAGCAGGTCGGCGTCCTTCGCGCCGTCCTTGAGCAAGGCGAGCGCCGCTTCGCCGTCGCTCGCGGTCACCACGCGGTAGCCGCGCTCCAGGAGCAGGCGCAGATCGATGCGGCGGAGCATCTCGTCGTCCTCCACGAGCAGGATGGTCTCGCGTCCGCGCGTCGCGGCCGCGGGCGCCGCCGAGGGAAGCGGCGCGGCGCCGGCGACGGCCTCGGCCAGCGGAAAATCGATCAGGAACGCCGTGCCCTGTCCGGGCACGCTGCGCGCGGCGATGCCTCCCCCGGACTGGCGCACGATCCCGTACACGGTCGACAATCCCAGCCCCGTCCCTTTGCCCGTCGGCTTGGTCGTGAAGAAGGGCTCGAACAGGTGAGCCTGGACCTCGGGCGTCATTCCGGTCCCGGTATCTTCCACCACCAGGCGCACGCAGCCCTTGCCGATCCCGGCGCCCGAGCAGTCGCGGTGGCACGGCTCCCCCGGCTTCGGCCTCGAGACGCGCAGGCTCAGGCGTCCGCCGCGCGGCATCGCGTCGCGCGCGTTGACGGCCAGGTTCATGATCACCTGCTCGAGCTGTCCCGGGTCCGCGCGCATCATGGCCGGCTCCGGGCTCAGCACCGTGTCCAGTTTCACGTCCTCGCCGAGTATGCGGCCGAGCATCTTCTGGAAATTACGGACCAGCTCGTTGAGGTCGAGGACGACGGCCTGCGCCTGCTGCTTGCGGCTGAAGATCAGCAGCTGCCGCGTGAGCGCCGCCGCCCGCTCCTCCGCGGTCTTGATCTCCTCGACGTCCGCGCGCCGGGGGTCGTTCGTCGCCAGGCTCGTCAGCAGGAAGCTGCAGTTGCCCAGGATCGTCATCAGGATGTTGTTGAAGTCGTGCGCGATGCCGCCGGCCAGCACGCCGACGCTCTCCATCTTCTGCGAATGCAGTATCTGCGTCTGCAGGCGCTTGCGCTCGGTCACGTCGCGCGAGACGAGCATCGCCTGGAGCGGCTCGCCCGCCGCGTCGCGCAGCCAGGTCCCGCCGACCTCGAACGAGATCCAGGATCCGTTCTTGTGGAGGACCTCGGTCTCGACGACGGTCATGCCGGGGCTCGCGAGCGACCGCTCGAAGACCGCGCGCAGCTCCGGCCGAAGATCCGGCTTCACGAGCTCGAACAGCTCGAGTCCCTCGAGCTCCTTCGGCGCGTAGCCCAGCACCGGCTCGTACGACGGGCTCGCGTACACGTAGCGCCCCTCGCGGTCGACGAGCGCGATCAGGTCGCGGCTGTTCTCGACGATCATCCGGTACTTCTCCTCCAGCGCGCGCAGCGCCTCCTCCGCCCGCACTCGTTCGGTCACGTCGCGGGCCGTGGCGTAGGTGACCCCGTCCTCTTTATTGTAAATGGCGCGCCACGACAGCCACTTGACGGACCCGTCCTTGCACCGGTAGCGGTTTTCGAAATTCAGCGAGAAGCCCTTCTGCATCTGCCGCGCCATCTCGTCGATGGTCGCCTGCTTGTCCTCCGGGACGATGTAATCGACGAAGGGTTTCGCGATCAGTTCCGTCTCCGAATACCCGAGCGTCTCCGTGAAAGCGGGATTCGTCTTCAGGAAAGCGCCCTGGGGATCGGCCAGGCACATCAAATCGCCGGACGTCTGGAAGAACTTGAAGAACTGCTCCCGCTCCTTCTCCGCCCGCCGCCGCTCGGCCACGTCGCGGGCGGCGGCGAAAACGCCGATCACATCCCCCTTCTCGTCGCGATACACCGCCGCGTTGTAGAGGACCGGGGTGATTCGCCCGTCGCGCGCGAGAATTTCGAGCGGATAGTCGCGCACCAGGCCCTCGCGGAACGCCCGTTCGTAGCCGGCGCGGGCCTCCTGGGGCTTCGTGAAATAGCTCGAGAAATCCGTGCCGATCAGCTCCGCGCGGGTGCGGCCGGTCGCGGTCTCCGTCCCGAGATTGACGTCCGTGATCCGGCCGTCGGGGCCGATCGTCACGAGCGGGTCCAGGCTGGCCTCGATCAGGCTGCGGTTGTAGAGGCTCGCTTTGCGCAGAGCCGCCTCGGCGGATTCGCGCGCGGCCCGCGTGCGCAGGGAGACGATGCCGAAGGCGAGGTCCTCGGACAGCTCCTTCAGGAGCGCGATCTCCTCGTCGCTGAAGGCGTTCGGCTCGGACGCGTAGATCATCAGCGCGCCGAACGCCCGGCCACCGGAGAGCAGAGGCAGCGTGATCGACGACCGAAAGCCGCGGTCCAGCGCCGCCGCGCGCCACGGCGCCACGCGCGCGTCGGCCTGGAAGTCGCGGCAGATCTCCACGGTGCCCTCGCGGATCGCGGTCCCCGTCGGACCGCGGCCGCGCTCCGTGTCGGCCCAGGTGATTTGGAGCGTCTCCAGGTAGCCGTCCTCGAAGCCGGCCTTGGCGACGGGGCGGACGCTCTTCTCGGCGTCGTCCACGCGGAAGCCGACCCACGAGAGAAGGTATCCGCCCTGCTCGACGACGAGGCGGCATATCCTGTCGAGCAGCTCCCCCTCGTTCTGCGCGCGGACCAAGGCTTCGTTGCAGAGGCTCAAGGTCCTCAGCGCGCGGGAAAGCTTGGCGACCGCGCGCTCGGCCTCCCAGCGCGGGGTCACGTCGCGCGCGACCGCGGAGGCGCCGATGATCGCGCCGGAGGAGTCCTTCACCGGCGAGACCATCAGGGAGACGCGGAGCACGCGCCCGTCCTTGCGCCGGCGGTTCGTCTCAAAGTGCGCGACGTGCTCGCCGCGCCGGATTTTCGCCAGAATCTCTGAGATTTCGTCGGCCTCGCCGGGCGGGAGCAGCATCTGCGCCCGTTCGCCGACCGCCTCCGCGGCGGTCCAGCCGTAGAGCCTGCGCGCGCCCTCGTTCCAGCTCGTGATGACGCCGTCGAGGTCCTTGCCGACGATCGCGTCGTCCGAGCCCTCGACCATCGCGGCCAGGCGCGCGTGCGCCTCCTCGGCGCGCTTGCGGTCGGTCATGTCGTAGATGGTCGAGCGGCTCAGCAGATAGAGGCCGCGCTCGTCGTTGACGGCCGTCGCGCTGACGAGGATGGGCAGGATGGAGCCGTCCTTGCGCACCATGTCGAACTCCAGGTCCCGCACCCAGCCGCGCTCCTTGAACGCCGGAAACGCGTCGCGGAACGTCTTGACCCCGGCGGGCGTCACCAAGTCGCTGAATTTCTTGCGGCCGACGACCTCCTCGCGCGAATAGCCGAGCCAGGAAAGCTCGGTGTCGTTGACGCGCAGGTAGGTCCCGTCCGGCCCCAGCGAATGGTAGCCGCACGGCGCCCTATTGTAGATGTCGTCGAGCTCGGCCGAGTGCCGCTTCAGATCGTTCTCGGCCCGCACGCGCTCGGTCACGTCCTCCAGGGAAAAGACCAACGTGTCGACTTCACCTGACGAGTCGAGCAGCGGGACCAGGGACCAATCCCAGTAGGTCGCCCCCCACTCCGGATGGTCGGGGAACTCGAACGGCTTGGCGACCGCGCGGTGAGGAGTCTTCGTCCTCACGACCTGGCGGAAGAGGCCCTCGTTCTCCGCGTGCGGGTACAGCTCGAAGTGATTGCGGCCCGGGAAATCCTCGACCTTCTTTCCGCAGGACTTCGCGTAGGCCTCGTTGACGCGAAGGAAATTGAAGTCGCGGTCGAGGAAGACGAGCGGCGACAACGAATGCTCGAAGAAAGCGTCGAGCAGGCGCGTCTTCTCGATGATTTCGCTCTTCGCCGCGAATTCCTCCGCGACGCGCTGCTCCTCCTGACGCAGGTACAGCCTCAGGAACACGGCGGCGACGAAAAGGAAGAGGCCGATGAAGATTCCCGCCCGCGCAAGGGCGCGGCGCAGGATCGGTGAGGCGATCTCGGCGTCCTCGATCTTGGCGATCAGCATCCAATCGGTTCCCCAGACGGGGCGCGCGACGGCCAGGACGCGCCGGCCGCGATAGTCGACCTCGGAGCCGTCGAGGGTCTCGCCCCGAAGCGCCCGGGCCGCGGCCAGGCGCGGCGAGGAGAGCGGCGCGAGAGACGGATACTTCGGCGCGATTTCGCTCAGGAACGAGACCCGGTCTCCGTCGCGGCGCACGAGGACGGTTTCGGACGTCCCGCTGAACGTATGGCCCGCCTGCATGTGGCCGAACAGCCTGCGCCGCGGGTCCAGGCGCAGGAAAAGGACCCCGACGACGCGGCCGTCTTGACGGTCCGGCTCGGCCAGATCGACGACGGGGCGGGATGACGCGGCGTCGAAGTGAAAATCGACCAGCCCCTCCGCGCTGCTCAAGGCGGCCGCCACGCCGGCCGCGTCGGGCAAGTTCCGGGGCCCGGCCACGAGAGCCGCGCCCGCGCCGCGGCGGCCGGAGGCGTCGTAGTACTGGATCCAGACATAGTCGGAGTGCTTGACCATGGACTGGTAGGCCGCCAGCGCCGCGCCATTCGCTCGGGCGAGAGCGAGGCTGGCGCGAAGGTCGACGCGCCCGCTCTCGATCCAGTCCGCGATCATCAGCGCCTGCTGGTCGGCCAGGCTGCTCAGGCGGCGCGCGGTGTCGGCGCGCTCCTGGCGCAAGGAAGATCGATACTGAACAAAGACGGTGACGGCCACGACGACGCACAGCGCGAGGGCCGCGCGCAGGATGCGGGACGGCGTGAGCGCTATCTTCATCGCCCCGCCTCCGGCCCCGGCCCCGACGCCGCGGCGGGCGCGCGCCCGACGACCAGGCGGACCGCCACGGCCTCGGGAATGCCGTGGAAAGTGCGCGCGCCCAGGTCGCGGAGCCCGAACTCCGCGCCGATCGCCGCCGCGGTCTCCGGGCCGACCAGGATCTGGCCGGCCTCGGCGATGGTCTCCAGGCGCGCGGCCAGGTTGACCGGCGCGCCGATGACCGAGTACTCGGTGCGCTCCTTGCTGCCCAGGCAGCCGGCCAGGACCTCCCCGGTGTTGATCCCGATCCCCACGCCCAGCGCCGCCAAGCCCTTGGCGCGCCGGCGCTCGGCCACGGCGGCGAAGCCGGCTTGGGCCCGAAGCGCGGCGCGCACCGCGGCGGCCTCGTGGTCCTTCAGCGGGATCGGCGCGCCGAAGAGCACCATCGCCCCGTCGCCGAGGAACTTGTTGAGGATGCCTCCCTCCGCGCGGATCGCCTCCTGCAGGACGACGAAGACCTCGTTGAGCGCCGTCGTCACCTGCTCCGGCGGGACCGTGGCCGCGTAGAGGGTGAACGAGCGCACGTCGGCGAACAGGACCGTGACCCGGCGGCGCTCGCCGCGCGTCCAGAAGTCCTCCGGATGCGTCATGATGACGTCGGCCACCTCCGGCGTGGCGAATTGCCCGAAGATGTCGCGCACGCGGCTCAGGCTCGCCAGTTCGGTGTAGGCGCGGTGCAGCTCGGCGCGCAGCTCCTTCTCCCGCGCCAGCTCGGCCGAGAGCCGCCGCTTCTCCAGGCAGCGCGCCAGCGCCGCGCGCAGGTAGTCCTCCGACACGGGCTTGACGAGGTAGTCGTAGGCGCCGTCGCGCAGGCCCTGGAGCGCGGAGTCGAAGTGCGGGAAGGCCGTCATGATGATCACGTCGGTGAAGCCGCCCGCGCGGAAGCGGCGCGCGACCTCGTTGCCGTTGATCGCCCCCGGAAGCATCAGGTCGGTCAGCACGATGTCGAAGTCCCCGCCGACCAGGGCGACGCCCTCCTCCCCGGTCGCCGCGGACGCGACCTCCAGGTCCGCCGCCTCCAGCATCCGCACGACCACGCGGCGCACGCTCGCGTCGTCCTCGACGACGAGGATCTTCGTGCGGCGGCCCGGCGCGGGAGTCTCAGGCATCGGTGCGCTGCTCCTTCCAGGCTTCGCGCATCGCGCTCTCGGCGTGGGCGAACGCGCGCGCGACGCGCGGATGGAACGACTTTCCCGCCTCCTTGGCGATGAGGCGGGCGCTGTCCTCGAACGTCCACGCCGGCTTGTAGGAGCGCGCGGCCGTCAGCGAGTCGAAGACGTCGGCGACGGCGACGATCGACGCCTCGAACGGGATCTCGGCCCCCTTGAGGCCGCGCGGGTAGCCGCTTCCGTCCCAGCGCTCGTGGTGGGTCAGCGCGATCTCCGCGGCCAGGCGCAGCAGCGGGCTTTTCGCGCGCGAGAGGATCTCCCAGCCGATCTCGGCGTGGCGCTTCATCTCGGCGAATTCCTCCGTCGTGAGCTTCCCGGCCTTGCGCAGGATCGCGTCCGGGATGCCGACCTTGCCCACGTCGTGGAGGGGGCTGGCGAACTCCACGGCCTCGGCGCGGTCCTCCGGCAGGCCCAGTTCCTCGGCGAGGATGCGCGAGTAGCGGCTGATGCGGCGCAGGTGCGGGCCGGTGTCCTGCGTGTCGCGGTACTCGGCCATGCGCGCCAGGCGGTACAGCGTTTCCAGATAGGACCCGCGCAGCGCCTCGTACAGCCGGGCGTTCTCCAGGGCCGTTCCCGCCAACGTGCCGAGGATGCGCACCAAGGACTCGTCCTCCTCGTCGAAGTCCTGGCCGCGGCCCTTGTTCAGGACCTCGAGAACGCCGAACGTGCGCCCCGCGGCGTCCTGCAGGGGCACGGCGAGGATGTTGCGCGTGCGGAAGCCCGTCTTGCGGTCGACGGTCTGATTGAAGCGCGCGTCGGCGTAGGCGTCGTTGACGCGGATCGCCTCCCCGGTCTTGACGACCCGGCCGATGATGCCGCGGCCCAGGGGCGCGCGCAGCTCGCGGCCGTGGAGGCCGTGGGCCACGGTGGTCCACAACTCCTTCTTCTCCTCGTCGACCAGAAACAGGCTGCAGCGCGCGGCGCCCAGGACGCCGCGGACCTCGTCGGCGATCAGCGCCAGCTGGGGCTTCAGGCGCACGACGCCGCGCAGCTTGCGGCCGAACTCGACGAGCGCGCGATAGCGCTTCTCGTAGACGCTCTCCCGCGCGGGAGACTTCGTCGCCATCGGAATGCCTCCGTGCCTAATTCCGGCATTCCAATACCTTGCAACAATTCGCCCCGGAGGGCGGGTCAGCGCGGGGTCAGGGGGGCTAGAGCGCCAGGTCCCAGCACTCGTTGGCGTGCGTGAGGAGATCGGTCTCGGTCTGCGCGCGGCGCACGAAATCCTGGACTTCCTTGGACTTCCACGCGGCGCCCACCTTGGGCCAGGCCGAGGCGAGCGATTCCGTCTTCAGGTCGGCGACGGCGAACGGCAGGGCGTTGAGGAGCTTGGCGCGGCCGTTGGGCACGACCAGCACCATGGACTGGGGGCTTTCGGCGCGGGTGAGCATCTCGCGCTGGATTCCCCACGGATAGACGGCCAGGCGCGGGCCCTTGAGCGCCGCGGCCGCGGCCTTCAGCGACAGTACGGCCTCGGCCCAGTCCTCGTCGGAGCAGGCCAGGGAATCCCAGGCGTGGGCGGCGCGGCCCAGGCGCATCATGGGGCCGGTGACGAAGGTCCGCACCCCGGCCTTCGCCGCCTGTTCATACACGGCGACGGCGTCATGAACGTTGATTTTGGTCGGGATGAAGACGAGCTCAGGCTCCAGGCCGCGCTCGGCAAGACGGCGGAGAGCGTCCCAGGCGGGCGTATAGCCCGAGCCGGGGCGCAGCTTCTCGTGGGTCGCCGCGTCTTTCCCATCGATAGAAATCTGCACGCAGGCGATGTTCATCGCCTTCAGGCGGTCGCAGGCGTGATCATCAAGATCGAGACCGTTCGTCTCGATCTTGATCTCGACGCCGCCCTTGGTCAAAGTCTCGAAGATGTCCCACACCCAAGGGCAGGACATCGGTTCCCCGCCGCCGAACGCCACATAGGCAATGCCGTTGGAAACGATTTGCCGTGTTAAAGATAAAGCCTGCTCGCGATTCATCTCG
>Ga0315268_10008278_pt1 | contig 10886 bp, 10 predicted proteins | sample C1_top_MG_FD_204535 | JGI IMG/M metagenome (GOLD analysis project Ga0315268, IMG submission 204535) | Sediment microbial communities from Yellowstone Lake, YNP, Wyoming, USA - C1_top | ecosystem: Environmental > Aquatic > Freshwater > Lake > Sediment | place: USA: Wyoming | collected 2017-08-01 | reverse complement strand
GTCACAATCACCGCGAAAGCTATGACAGACAGAAAGAGGACGAACTCGCTTTGCCCTGAAACAAGCGTTGTGAGCGCCATCCCTATGGAAGAGGCAAGCCCTGAGGCTTCTATGGATGTGCCCAGGCTCAGACCTCCCCCGACAAGTAGCAAAATCGCCCAGTCTATCCTTCCCATGTCTTCCTTGTCGAGAATATCCGCTGCGTATAGGGCCACCACCGCCAGAACAGAAATCGCCGAATCCGGTACCTTATGATAAAACGAAGTCATCCAGAGCAATACTATCGCGAGGCCTAGGGCCACTGTTTTCTGCTGTTCTTTGGTCCAAGCCTCTGTTTTCTGCGGAAGGGTGACGCGCTTAATCTCAGGGCGGTAGATTGCGACCAAAATCAACCAGGTGAGCGGAACGAGCAGGCACACGTATGGAAGAGCGTGATAGACCCAGTCGAAAAAAGATATCCGTATGCCGTGCTCGGCAAGATTCTCCACCGCTATTGCGTTTGGCGGAGTTCCGACAATTGTTGCCATGCCGCCTATGGTCGCGGCGAATGCGACTCCCATGACGGTCGCTTTGGCAAAAGAGGAGATTCTTTTCCCAACGCCAGATGAACCTATGGCAAAAATGGCGATTGGCATCATTATGGCTGCGGTTGCGGTGTTGCTTATCCAGAATGAGAGGAAGGCGGTGGCCGACATCATTCCAAGGAGAAACCATTTGGGATCAGTGCCGAAGTGTGAGATGAGCCAAGTCGCCAGATGCCTGTCAAGGCCGTGCTTCTGCATCGCCCTTGCGTAGAAAAAACCGCCTAAAAGGAGGACGACCGCGGGGCTGAAGTATGGTGCGAAGACCGTTTTTGCCTCGAGCGGCACGAAAATTATCATCAGCACGCTTCCCAGGAGAGCAGTTACATGAAGGGGCATGGCTTCGCTCACCCACATGGCGGCCATGAAAAGCGCTATCGAAAGCATCCTGTGGGCATTTTCTTCCAGAGGCAGAGGGATAAGGAGGATGGCGAGAGCTATGAATAAAGATGCAGCTACCGCAGGTATTTTCATGTTTTGCATGTGGCGTTATTTACGCCAACTTAAATAAACTTTTTTAAACGTTTTTATCATATATCTCCTTTGCTTGTTTTTAGAAAATCTAAACGCTAGCGTAAATGTTCTATGTTAAGAGGTGGAAACATGACAAAGCAGGTAAGCGGAGAGCAGGTTTACGTCTTGCCCGAAGGGGCTCAGAGGGTTCTTGGAAGGGACGCGATGCGCGTCAACATAGCCATAGGCTATGCGGTGGCAAACATAGTCAAGACGACACTAGGCCCAAAAGGCATGGATAAGATGCTTGTCTCGGACCTTGGTGACATCGTAATCACCAACGACGGAGCGACCATCCTGGAAGAGATGAACGTCGACCACCCCGCCGCAAAGCTGATGGTCGAGATAGCAAAAACGCAGGACAAGGAAGTGGGAGACGGGACAACGACCTCCGTGGTCATCGCAGGCAACCTTCTCAGGAAGGCAGGCGAGCTGCTTGACCAGAACATCCATCCGACCGTGGTCATAAAGGGCTATGAGCTGGCGTCGAGGAAGGCAGAAGAGATACTCAATCAGATAGCAGAGCCTGTGAAGCCTGACGACAAGGAGATTTTGAACAAGATAGCGTTGATCGCCATGAGCTCCAAGGGCATAGGCAGGGAGGATGAGAAGAAGAAAATCGCGACTCTCATATCAGATGCGGTCATGCAGGTCTCAGAGGTCAGGGGCGGTAAACACAAGGTGGACCTTGACCTCATAAAGTTAGAGAAGAAGGCAGGCGGAGAGGTCATGGATACGGAGCTCATACGCGGCGTGCTCGTGGACAAGGAAATCGTGCATGCAGCCATGCCCAAGAGCGTGAAGGATGCGAAAATCCTCCTGCTCGACGTGGCGCTTGAGATCGAGAAGACAGAGACAGACGCCAAGATAGAGATAACATCCCCTGACAAGATGGAGGCGTTCCTCCACCAGGAGGAGAAGATGATGAGGGACATGGTGGACAAGATAGCGGCCACCAATGCCACCGTCGTCTTCTGCCAGAAGGGCATAGACGACCTCGTACAGCACTTCCTTGCGAAGAAAGGCATCGTGGCTGTCAGGCGCGTGAAGAAGAGCGACATGGAGAAGCTCTCGAGGGCTACCGGTGCCGTCATGGCATCAACGCTCGAGGACCTCAAGGAATCCGACCTCGGCAAAGCAGGCGTTGTGGAAGAGAGGAAAGTCAGCGGGGAGGCCATGGTCTTCGTCGAGAAATGCAAGGACCCGAAATCCGTGACCATATTCGTAAGGGGCGGCACAGACCACGTCGTTAGCGAGGTGGAAAGGGCCGTAGTTGATGCTCGCGGAGCCGTCGCAAGCGCTCTAGAGGACGGGAAATACGTCGTAGGCGGAGGTAGCGTCGAGATAGAGATAAGCAAGGAACTCCAGACATATGCCGTCCAGATAGGCGGTCGGGAGCAGCTGGCAATCCAGGCTTTCGCCGAGGCTCTAGAATCCATCCCCCGCGCACTCGCAGAGAATGCAGGCATGGACGTCATCGATACCATCGTCTCGCTCAGGAACAAGCACAAGGCAAACGACGGCAAGAGTGTCGGTGTGGACGTCATGAACGGCAAGGTTGCGGACCTCAGGTCCGCAGGCGTCTATGAGCCGGCGAAGGTGAAGAAGCAGGCCATGGTTTCCGCCACAGAGACCGCCAGGCTTATCCTCAGGATTGATGACATAATCAGCTCCAGGGGCGGCAGGGGCGGAGGCATGCCTCCGGGCGGAATGCCACCTGGCGGCATGGAGATGGATTGATTTTTCTTATTTTTCTTCTTTTAGCTAATCCTGCTTAATGTGGTAAAAAGCATTAAAAAAGGGTTTAAAAACCCTTTGTTGCATAATAATTCTATATGGCAAATATACAAAGGATTTCAGGAAATCCTACGGCAAGCCAGCAGTGGATGCAATCCCAGGCAAGATTTCCGAAACAACCCCCTCTGCTTGAAGGACCGAAGATAGCAGATTCGCTGCCGAAAGCCAAATCAGTCAGACTTCTCCTGCTTTTAACCAATCATAGCATACATGCCGAATATGATGGTTTTGTAATGAGTTTTGATTCCGTGCAGGGAATCAGAAAGCTGGTTCCAGGCGAAAGGTCGCCCAAAAAGCCTACAATCGCAGAGATAATGCGTTTCGAGCAGGATGTGCAAAATGCTGCAAAAAACGATTATGCTATGGAGGCTTTCATGAAAGCGAACCCTATAAAGATAAGGGATGTCCTCAGAGCTTCCGAAGCTTACAATGAAATTTGGAACCAGGCCATTGACCGTGACCCCTCAAGCATGGTATTTCGTTTCTTCCGGTCTCCTATGACTCCTTTCAGAGGCAAAGTTCCTCTAAATGCTGCGGAACCTACGGCTCAGCCACAGCTCGAATCTAAACCTGGGCCGATCAAGGTCATCGAACTTGCGCGTTCCTTTGCGGTTGAGAAGGACTATGGCGCCTATGTTATCGGCTACACTCATACCTGCGGATTCTCGAAATACAATAAGGCGACTGGATACTCGCTACGGGCCAACGATGCAGAAATACGTGTTTTCCAGAAGGACGTGAAAGCGGCGCTCGAGAGCAAGGATGCCGCAGTCGAGGCGTTCGTGAAAGACAATCCAAGGCTGCTGAAATAGTTTAATTCTGTTCCCTATCTATCCTTTTCATGGCCATCGAGCGTTTGCATATTCTCGTCTCAGGAGACGTCCAGGGTGTCTTCTTCAGGGCAGGCGCACAAAGCGAGGCCAGAAAGCTTGGTTTGGCCGGGTGGGTACGAAACAGCCAGGACGGTGCCGTAGAAGTCATGGCAGAAGGCGAGCGTCCTGCGCTTGAGAAGCTCCTGGAATGGTGCTCGCACGGCCCTGCAGGCGCATCGGTATCGAAAATAGAGCATGAATGGCTCAAGGCTGAGGGCGAGTATACGGATTTCAGAGTGAGGTATTAGAAGGCGCCGAATTTCTCGTTTTCCTTCATTGTTCCCCTTCTTCTTGGATAGGAGTATCTCCTGGCGAACTTGACTTTCTTGAGGCCTGTCGTCACCCTTTCTAGCTCTTCGAGCTCCAGATCCTCATCGAAATGCTCGCGCGCCTCGTCCGGGATGTCTATGAGCCCGTTGTCCTCAAAGCATATGGGCCTGCCTTCTGCGTCAGTTATCGATTCCATGAGATAAAGCAGGGCTGAGACCTTTGGGGTGACATCCTCAGGCAGTTTGATGGCCGCCTCCTTTTTCTTCTTGCTTTCGACCTTATTGAGCAGATCCTGGAGCTGGTCTATCTCCTCATCCCTAAACCTGTTTTCCTTTAGCCAATTCACCGAGAATTCACTGAATGCGTATCTGGCCACCTGCTCACCATCCTCTAGATTGAGGTAAAATCAATAAATAGCTATTGGTCAGCCTATTTGTCCCCTTTCGAGCGCTGGAGCCCGAACATTTCCTCCACTTCCTCACTGGTGGTTATCTCTTTCACGGTCTTGTCCTCCCTCATCTTCATCAGCCTTGGGAATCTGAGCGCAAGCCCTTTCCCTTCTTTCATGCCGCAGGTGTGGTTGGGAGACTGGGTTATCTCGTCGAATGCGACTTCCACAACGTACTTTGGTTCCACCCAGTAATCCACTACTTCGATCTTGTAATCGAGGTTGGGGGGAGGGGATTTGGTTTTTATCTTCTCGAGCAGCTTCCTGAGGTTGACCATCTCTTCTTCTGTGAAACCTGAAGCCACCTTGGCAACAGTTTCGAGCTTGCCGCTGTCGCTGTTGTATACGGCAACCAAGACTCCCCCGAATTCGAACTCTGCCCGTGCACCGCGTCCGAGGTAATAACCGACAATCACGCCGTCTATCGTGTCGACAGACTTTCCGTAAGATTTCTTGAGTTTTATCCAGGCGAATTTCCTTTTTCCGGCAGTATACGGGGAGGCAAGGTCCTTGGCCATTATGCCTTCCAGGCCCTCGCCTATGGCTTCCTTGAATATGGACTCAAGCTCTTTTGCCTTATCCACAAGGATTGCCTGACTCGGCTTGAGTATCTTCCCTCTGAACAGTTTCTCTACCAGCTTGCGTCTCACCGCATAAGGTTCATTCGTATAATCCTTCCAATCTGCGTAAAGTATGTCGAAAACGAACATGTTCAGCGGGAACTCCTTCGACGCGGCTTCTATACCATGCTTCCTCCTGCGGTGCATGGTCTGCTGAAAAGGGAAGTATTTCCTCTTTTTCTCGTCATAGGCGATTGCTTCGCCTTCGAAAATGAGTTCTTCGCTCTTAAGCCCTTCTATGGCCTCGACCACATCAGGGAACATATAGGTCATCTTCTCCAGCTTTCTGGAGTAAAGCTCTACCCTATCTCCTTTCTTGTGACATTGGAGCCTGAAACCGTCGTATTTCATCTCTATTGCGCATTTGCCTATTTTCTCGATTATTTCAGCAGGTGTGCTCAATCTTTCCGCAAGCGCAGGCATTAGCGGCTTGAAAGGCTGGACCGTAAATCTGGCGATGCTTTTCGGATCCTCGTAGAATACCCTGGCGACATACCCCATGTCAGCGCAGACGTTGTATGCGCGTTCAAGCTCAACACGAAGGGATTTATCGCCCACTTCAGCTACTGAAAGCGCATCGAGTATGGTCGGATCGCCAACACCAAGCCTCAGGCGCCCAAGTACAAACCTCACCAGGTAGCGCGCTTCGAGCGGCGATGCGTTGTTCAGCATCTCTGTGAGGTATTTGATTTTCTGCTCCTGGCTTCCGGTACCGCTTGCCTTGGCCAGGCGCATCATTGCGTCATAGACGTATTTTATGCCCATCTCGGTGGTGGAAAGCGCAGTCTGCTTTTTCTTGCCAAGAAGCTCCTCTGCAGTATCGCCCAGATCTCCGCTCTTCTTGTAATGTGCCTCTACCTGAGCCCTTGTATAACCTGCCGAAGCAGCTATGGCTTCCAGCGCGAATTTCTCCCCAACACCGAGGTCTATTCCTTCGTATGGCGGAGCGAGCATGCCCTGTATGATGTAGACGAGCTTTTCGATTTCTTTCTTGTCAGCCCTTTTGAAAAGAGATGCCAGGATGTCGGTCATCTCCAGCCTGCCGCTTTTCCTCTCTATCTGGTCGAAAACGGCTGCCACGTCTGAGAAAAGGAGCATGAAAACCTTTGGAGCTGAAGCAATATAATGCTTACTTGCTTCCAGCTACGAATTCATCGGCCAGCCTCTGGGCTTCATCGTCGCTGAACTTCCGCGGAAATGAACTGCCCTCTTCTTTATATTCGAGGCCTAAGTTCTCAAGCCATGCGCAGGGCGATTTTGAGCTTTGAGGAATTTACCTCAACATATAAACAAAAGAAAAAATGCATGGAAAGCGCAAGACGTTTGTTTCCTCTGCGCCCTTCTAAGGAACTGGCACAACTGGCAGCGGCGTTGATGACTGATGGGCACATAGACTGGAGAGAAAGCGACGATAATCCCCGGCCAACAAAACTTATACTTTATTCAAATTATAAAAATGAGTGTAGGTGGTTTCTGGACCTAGTTTATCGATTATTTAGCGTAAAAGGGCGTATTGTTCAATATACCTCACCGTCCGGATTTTCAGAAAAACCTTCTTTCAAAGCAATGATCTATTCTGCCCAGCTGGCGCGGATTTTCATAAAACTCGGAGTTCCTTGTGGAGATAAAACAAACAAGGCCTATCTTGTTCCGCATTGGATAATTAACGGAAACCGTGAAATAAAAAGCGCATTTCTGAGGATTATGTTTAATTTTGACGGAAGTCTTTCATTAAAAAGACAAAGACAGATCTCTTTCGTGCTGAGTTTTTCTATGAACAAACAAAAGAATCATTTAAGAAATGCCGCATTTTTTGTAGAGCAAATCAAAGAGATGCTGCGGCAATTTGGCATATCCGCGGGCAAGATTCACATTCGCCATTGTAGGAGAGATAAATTCACCCTAATACTATTCGTAACAAATAGTCGCTCTATTCTAAATTTCCATAAATATGTCGGATTTCTTAACAAAAAGAAATGTGCTAAGCTGAAATTTGCGGTGGCAAGAATTAACACATACAGAAGAATTAAAGGCGTTTCACATTTTCTGACGCAACTAAAGCAAAAAATCGGTACTGACAGGGAAACTGTCAGAAAAATCAGCGCATTGTCAAAATTAAGTTACACCCCCAGACAATTCGAGCACATGCGGAGGGGCGAATCTCATGTGCCGGTGGATATGCTATCAACTGTCCTTAAATTGTTGGGCAAAGAGAATCCTGACGTTCTTGAATTTATCGGCTCAAGGGAGCATTGAATCCTTCCTTCTCAAAGCGTTCTGCCAGTTCTCTTGCTTCATTATCGCTAAATTGCAGTGGCGGATGCTTCATTAACCACGAGCTAGGTCCTATTAACGGGCCCCCTATTTTTTTATCCAAGGCCAGTTGCACATATCTGAGAGCATCCGCAGAGACGCCACTTGAATTGGCTTTATCATTGACTTCGAGTCTGACCTCCATATTATAAGGTACATTTGCCCACATCCTGCCCTCGATGCGCATGAACATCAGTTTTGTATTTCCTAGGAAAGGGATGAAATCTGAAGGCCCGACATAAATCTGGTCATCGGGAAGCCTTTTTGAAAGCTGAGACTGGACGGATTCGGTCTTCGAAATCTTTTTGCTTTGCAGCCTTTCTCGTTCCAGCATATTACTGAAGTCCGTATTTCCACCGACATTAATCTGATAGGTCTTGTCTATTTTTGTGCCCCGTGAGTCGCACAATCTAGCTAGAGTCCTGTGGACTATGGTGGCCCCGACCAGTCCCTTATAATCGTCACCCACCACGGGCAAGCCGTTGTCCTTGAATCGCTTAGCCCACTTCTGTTCGCTAGCTATGAAGACGGGGATTGCATTTACAAAGCCGCACCCTGTTTCGAGTGCCACCTCCGCCCAGAATTCAGTTGCCTTCTGCGAACCTACGGGAAGATGGTTCAATATTATCCTTGCACCAGAGTGCTTTATCTCTTCCACAGCTTCTTCTTTCAGCTGCTTTACTGTTTTGGTCTGCTTTATCGGTTTTATCATGTTCTCGACATATATGCCTACGCCGTCTAGAATTGGGCCTTCGCTTACAGTTCCGAAACAGCAGGAAACCGAATCTACCCATTGTACTTTATTCGGAGCTTCATATACTGCTTCGCATAATGGTTTCCCCACTTTATTTTCGCCGACGTCAAAAGAGGCAACGAACTCGATATCCTGTATCGTATGGCCGCCGATTTTTTCCTGCATGACGCCTACGATCTCCTGCTCCGGATGCTGACGATAGTATTCTATGCCCTGCACCAGCCCAGCAAAACAGTTTCCGACCCCGACAACCGCGCATCTTATCTTTGCCATATTCGCACCGATATTTAATGGAAAGTTAACTATTTAATATTTGTTAAATACTTGGGGACCTGGCAGAGTAATGATTTAAAAAGGGCGCCAGGCCAAATATGTCTGCCGATATTCGCCGAGAAGGCCTGTCGGCTAGACTCTCTTCGGACTTCATGTCCGGGGCGAATGACGGAGGAACTCTATGTATCACATCAAGACAATTTCGGACCGTATAAGGGTACCGCCATCGATGTTCGGAAGCGAACTTGAGGATGCGGTTGAAAGGATTCTGAGGGAAAGGTACGAGGGCAGGATATACAAGGACCTGGGCATAGTGCTTTCAGTGGACAATCCAAAGGTGCTTTCAGAGGGTTCTGTGATTCCTGGCGACAGCGGCGCGTATTACACCGTCCAGTTCGAGGCGCTTACCTTCATGCCCGTGGTCAACGAGGTCTACAAGGCTGAGATAAAGGAAATAGTCGAATTCGGCGCTTTCGCCTCCATAGGCCCCTTCCAGGGCCTCCTCCATGTCTCTCAGATAGGCAAGGAGAAGTTCTACTATGACAAGAGGAACAAGACTCTTGGCTCAAAAGCTCTCGGTAGGGCCCTGAAGAAAGGCGATGAGATCCTGGTTAAGGTATCCACGGTCAGCCTGAAATCCACCTCTTCTGATACGAAAATCGGACTCACCATGAGGCCTGATGGCCTTGGAAAGCCTGAATGGTTTGAGAAGAAAGAAGGAAAGAAAAAGGAAAAAGAGGCCAAAAAGGGTGAAGAAAAATGAGAGCCTGCAAGCAATGCCGTTACATCGTCCATAGCAATGAAAAGACCTGTCCGAAATGCCAGGGTGAGCTTTCAGAGAAATTCTCAGGGATGGTAATCATTCTCGAGCCTGAGAGGTCTGAAATAGCCAAGGTAGTCGAGATAAATTCGGTGGGCAGCTACGCGATAAAGGTAAAGTAGCGAGTGTCTAGATGCCCCTGCGTCTGCGCGTTCACCAGGTGATTTAATGATTGAACCATCTGTCAAAAGCGACCTTGTTTCATATCCGATAAGAGACATCGTGCAGGAAGCAAAGAAGCTTGAGAAGCAGGGCACGAAGATGATTTATCTCAACATAGGGGATCCGGCCCCCTTCGGCTTCCGCCCGCCCCAGCATGTCCTGGACGCGGCAGCTCTCGCGTTGAAGGAGAACTATTCTGGCTATGCGCCTTCAGAAGGCGACCCTGAGCTTAGGAAAACCGTTGCCGACTACGAGAAAGTCTCGGCTGAAGACGTATTCATCACCGCTGGCCTCAGCGAAGGCATTGACCTCCTTTTCCAAGCGCTTCTTGACCCGGGCAGGAATATACTCCTGCCGACGCCATCCTACCCTCTTTATCTCACAAAGGAGAGAATAAACTACGGAACGATGGATTTCTACGGTTGTGACAGCAACTTCGAGCCGGATTTGGACAGCCTGAGAAAAAGCGTAAACAAATACACGAAAGCCATCCTTGTGATAAATCCCAACAACCCCACCGGCGCCGTCTATTCAAGAAAAACACTGGAAGGCATAGTCAACATCGCAGGCGAGCATGAGCTGCCCATAATATCCGACGATGTCTACGACCAGCTGGTTTTCGATGGGACGATGACGCATATGCGTGAAATCTGCAAGGATGTGCCCGTCGTATGCGGGAACAGCCTTTCCAAGAACTACCTTTATCCGGGCGCCAGAGTCGGCTATCTTGCATTCCACGGCCAGGGCTGGGAGCAGGCAAAGGAGGTCATGCAGAGGCTGTGCAACCAGAGGTTATCTGTGAACTGGGAGATGCAACGAGCCTACATCTCGGCCATAAAGGGACCTCGCGACCATCTGAAAGTGTTCAACTCTGAGCTGAGGAAACGCCGTGATGTGGTGGTCAAACGCATAAAAGAGATTGGCAGCCTGAGCGTAGCCACCCCGAAAGGCGCTTTCTATGCATTCGTTCGCTTCGAAGGGCCTTGGAAAAATGACGTCGAATTCGTGCGTGGATTGCTGAAGAGCGGCGTGGTGGTTGTGCCTGGTTCCGGGTTCGCTCCGAATCTTGAGCCGAAATACTTCCGGCTGGTCTTCCTGCCAAAACCAGAGCAGCTGGACGAGGCATTCAACAGGATACAGAAATTCATGCAGACAAGATGATTACTTCTTCTTATTCTCCTTTTCCTTCTTCTTGGCCTTTAGCTTTTCCAGAAGGGATCTTGTGGCATCTGCGCCTTTGGGCAGCGGGCTTGTCACAAGAGGCGGCTCTTCCCCATCTTCCCCTCTTGAACCCTCCCCCTCTTCAAATTCCGTCTCAGCTCTAGAGAGAGAAGCTTTTCCGCCTGATGGCCTGGTTGGCGGAGGTGCGCTCGGCTCCTCAGGGGACTCTGCCCCCCCTTCCAGTTTTCTCTTCTCAAGTTCGTTCTTGAGTATGGTCTTGAACGTGGGCTCCCACCTGGTCC
>Ga0315268_10008277_pt1 | contig 10887 bp, 7 predicted proteins | sample C1_top_MG_FD_204535 | JGI IMG/M metagenome (GOLD analysis project Ga0315268, IMG submission 204535) | Sediment microbial communities from Yellowstone Lake, YNP, Wyoming, USA - C1_top | ecosystem: Environmental > Aquatic > Freshwater > Lake > Sediment | place: USA: Wyoming | collected 2017-08-01 | reverse complement strand
ATTGCCCTCATTGTGGGCGATGGGAATCCTGACAATCTGTCCCTTTTTGTAGCGGGAAGTGAAAGAAGTATCAGTGTTTTCCACCTTTAACTCCACATACTTACAGATGAAATGGAGATTTTTATTGCGGAGCATGGCTCCCGGCAGAAGCCCCGCTTCTAGCAAAATTTGGAAACCGTTGCAGATGCCGATCACCAGCCCGCCGCTCCGGGCAAAATCGATAACGGCGGACATTATGGGGGAAAAGCGGGCGATGGCCCCGGTGCGCAGGTAATCGCCGTAGCTGAAACCGCCGGGCAGAACCAAACAATCGAAACTATCCAGTTTGGTATTTTTGTGCCAGATATATTCTACCGGTTGTCTTATGACTTTATCGATAACCTGAAAGCAGTCCTGATCGCAGTTGCTTCCGGGGAAAACCACCACGCCGAATTTCATTGGATATTGACCGTGAACTCCTCGATTGTGGGGTTGGCCAGGAGTTTCTGGCACATTTGAGCGACCTTGGCCTCCGCTTCGGCCTGATCTTTGGCCTCCAATTTAAGGTTCACCAGTTTGCCTATCCGGACCTCTTTGAGGTTTTTATATCCCAAAGATTCCAGGGCATGCTTGATGGTTTGGCCCTGAGGGTCGGCCACGACTTTCTTTAAGGTGATCTTCACTTCTGCAGTAAACACTAGCTTATTATATCAAGCGCGGGACTCGTCTTCAACCTCATAGGTGGAGTAATAATACGGGGTATAGGCCTCAAATTCCGCCGCGCAGGTATCCACCAGCTTGAAGGTGGCGGAAATCCCCATGTTTTTCCGCGCTTTATAGACCGCGTTCTCATCTGTGCCGACCAGTCGAGCTATCTGTATATCTGAAAACCCAAATTTCTTGGCGGTTTTCATTAATTCCCGATTTTTTAAAATCTTTAATTTGGCTTTCTTGATCTGGTTTTCCATCTCTATTATTTCTTTAATATTATTCAAGAACCAGGGATCGATCTTGGTAAGGCGATAGACCTGTTTTACGGTCATGCCATTCTGGAAAGCGTACTTTAAATAGAATATCCGCTCAGGATTGGGAATGACCAGTTTGTTTTTTATTCCTTCCAAAATATCGGGATTTACAAAATCTTCCAGGCCGGCTACTTTGATCTCCAGCCCGCGCAGGCCTTTCTGCAGGGCTTCCTTGAAAGTGCGCCCGATGGCCATGGTCTCCCCCACCGATTTCATGGAAATGGTAAGCGTGGGGTCGGCCCCGGGGAATTTTTCAAAAGTAAAGCGCGGGATCTTCACTACGCAGTAATCAATGGTGGGCTCAAAGGAAGCCGGCGTCTCGCGGGTGATATCATTGGGTATTTCATCTAAAGTATAGCCCACCGCCAGCTTGGCGGCGATCTTGGCAATGGGGAATCCAGTGGCTTTACTGGCCAAAGCTGAAGAACGGGAAACGCGGGGATTCATCTCGATCACCACCATGCGTCCGGTCTCCGGATGAACGGCAAATTGAATATTCGAACCACCCGTGTCCACCCCGATTTCGCGGATCACCGCAATACTGGCGTCGCGCATTGTCTGGTATTCCACATCAGTCAGGGTTTGCGCCGGAGCCACGGTGATACTGTCGCCGGTATGCACACCCATGGGGTCGAAATTCTCAATGGAGCAGATGATGACCACGTTGTCGGCCAGGTCCCGCATGACTTCCATCTCAAATTCCTTCCAGCCGATGACCGATTCTTCGATCAAGATCTCGGAGATCATGGAGGATTCGAGTCCTCTGGCCGCCACCTCCTCAAATTCCGCCGGATTGTAGGCCACCCCGCCCCCGGTACCACCCAGAGTGAAACTGGGCCGCACGATCGCCGGGAAGCCGATCTCTTTTACGATCTCCCGGGCTTCGGCCAGATTGTAAGCCCGTCCGCTCCGGGGCAGGTCCAGCCCGATCTTCTGCATGGCTTCCTTAAAAAGCTCGCGGTCTTCCGCTTTTTTTATGACCTCGGCATTGGCCCCGATCATCTCCACGCCGTATTTTTTGAAAGTGCCGCGCTCGGACAGTTGCACCGCGCAGTTTAAGGCCGTCTGACCCCCCAGCGTGGGCAATATCGCGTCCGGTTTTTCTTTTTGTATTATCTTTTCAACCATGTCCGGGCAGATGGGCTCAATATAGGTGCGGTCGGCCATTTCCGGATCGGTCATGATGGTGGCCGGATTGCTGTTCACCAAAATCACCCGGTAACCCTCGGACTTCAGGGCCTTGCAGGCCTGGACGCCCGAGTAATCGAACTCGCAGGCCTGGCCGATTACGATCGGCCCCGAACCAATTATTAAAATGCTTTTTAGGTCTGTTCGCTTAGGCATTTCACAAACTCATCGAATAAATATTTTGAATCGTGCGGGCCGGGTGCGGCCTCCGGATGGTATTGCACTGCAAAGACCGGATACTTCCGGTGCCTTAGCCCCTCCGCTGTTTTATCATTTAAATTAATATGGGTAAGCTCCACTTCATCTTTATTCAAAGAATCAATATCCAAACAAAATCCATGGTTCTGAGTAGTGATCTCCACCTTGCGTGTCTTCAGATTCATCACCGGATGGTTGGCCCCGCGATGGCCGAACTTTAATTTGAAGGTTTTCCCGCCCATAGCCAGTCCCAGCATCTGGTGGCCCAGGCAGATTCCAAAAATGGGAAGCTGGCCGATCAGCTCCCGCACCGTTTTAATGACATAGGTCACCGCGGCCGGGTCTCCCGGGCCATTGCTCAGCATTAGTCCCTTGGGCTTCAGGGATATAATCTTTTGAGAAGAAGTGCTGGCCGGGGCTACCGTTACCTGACAACTGCGCTTGACCAGCTCCCGCATGATATTGTGCTTAGCCCCACAATCCAGCACCACCACCTTATATTTGCCGGAATCATTCCAGTTATAGATCTTTTTGCAGGCTACTTCCTTGACCAGATCATAACCGATCAGTCCGGGAGAATCCTGGGCGGCTTTAACCAGCCTATCGGTATTAGAGGTTTTGGTGGAAATGACCGCTTTCATAGCCCCCCGGCTGCGGATATGTTTGGTCAGTGCCCGAGTGTCCACCCCTTCCACGCCGATAACCTTATATTTCTTTAGAAAATCGATCAGTGAACCCTTGGCCCGCCAGTTAGAAACTATTCCGCTCTTTTCTTTAACAATAAATCCAGAACAATGCGGCCGTTCGGATTCAAAATCAGAGGGATTAATCCCATAATTGCCGATCAGGGGATAGGTCATGCAGATAATTTGGCCCTTATAGGAGGGATCGGTCAAGATTTCCTGGTACCCGGTCATAGAGGTATTAAAAACCACTTCCCCCTCCGCCTCCCCCAAATATCCAAAGGCGGAGCCGGAAAATACGGTGCCGTCCTCTAATGCAATATAGCCCTTCATAATAAAAAAGCGCTGCTATGAGCGCCTTTGTATTATTATAATATCAAATAACCTATCTTAAGACAAGCTACGGTGGATGGCCCGGGCCGCCAGCTTCCCATCCCCCATGGCAGAAATGACCGTAGCCGCCCCACGGACAATATCCCCGCCGGCATACACTCCGGGAATGGAGGTCAAACCTTCCGGCGTGACGATGACCCCTCCCCATTTCTCAGTTTTTAGGTTTGAGGTCCTCTGCGGGACCAGGGGATTGGGCGAGTTGCCGATGGCCACAATGACGGTATCCAAGGGAATACGGAATTCGGAATGCGGGATTTCAACCGGCCTTCTTCTTCCTGAAGAATCCGGCTCCCCGAGTTTCATTTGAATGCATTCCGCTTCCGACACCCACCCCTGTTCATTGGTGTGATATTTTACGGGTAAAGTCAGGATATGGAAAATGACGCCCTCTTCCACCGCCCTTTTGATCTCCTCAATTCTGGCGGGCATTTCATCCTTGGTCCGGCGGTAGAGGATAAAAACTTCCTTCGCCCCCAGGCGCAGGGAAACCCGCGCCGCGTCCATCGCCACATTGCCGCCGCCCACCACCGCCACCCTTTTACCGATTTTGACTGGGGTTAAATATTCCGGGAATTTCCAGGCCTTCATCATATTCACCCTAAATAAATATTCATTGGCGGAATAGACGCCCTGGAGGTTTTCTCCGGGAATATTCATGAACTTGGGAAGCCCCGCCCCGGAACCGATAAAGACCGCCCGGTATTCTTTGAGCAATTCATCAACCGTATAGACATTGCCGACCAGCATGTCGGTTTTGACTTCTACGCCTAAACTTTTTACATATTCCACTTCCAGGTTAACAATTTTTTTAGGAAGACGGAATTCCGGGATGCCGTAGGTTAGAACCCCTCCGGTGACATGCAATGATTCGAAAATAGTAATCTGATAACCGAGTTTAGCCAGGTCCCCGGCGCAGGTGAGGCCGGCGGGACCAGAGCCGATGACGGCGATCTTCACACCCCCTCTGTCCCTCGACTTCGCTCGGGACATCTCCCCCTTGCTAAGGGGGAGATTAAGAGGGGGTTTATTTTCTCTCTCCCAATCCGCCACAAACCTTTCCAGTGCGCCCACTGCCACCGGCTGACCCTTCACCCCCAAAATGCATTTCAGCTCGCACTGTTCTTCCTGGGGACAGACCCTCCCGCAGATAGCCGGCAGGGAATTGGTTTCCTTGATCTTTTTGACCGCCGATTCAAAATCTCCCTGAGCCACATACGCCAGAAAACCCGGGATATCCACTTCCACCGGACAGCCGGCCACGCATTTGGGGTCCTTGCATTTGATGCAACGCTTAGCTTCTTCGATGGCCTGCTCCACGGTAAAGCCCAGCGGCACCTCATTGAAATCCCTTATCCTTTCGGATACCGGACGCTCTGGCATGTGTTGTCTATTTTTCTTTTCAGCCATTTAATAACCTGCAAACATGATCATAGGCCTGCTTTTCTACATCCTTATAAGTTTTTAATCTTTCGGTCAATTCTTTGAAGTCAACTTCATGGCCATCAAACTCCGGCCCGTCCACGCAGCCGAATTTAATTTGGCCTTTAACCGTCACCCGGCAGATGCCGCACATCCCGGTGGCGTCCAGCATCAGCGGGTTGAGCGAAACCATGGTCTTGATCCCATGAGGTTTGGTCACCTCACAACACACTTTCATCATGGGGACAGGACCGACTGCGACAACTAAATCGATCTTTCCCCCGGAAGCGATAATATCTTTAAGTTCATCGGATACAAAACCTTTTCGTCCATAACTGCCGTCATCGGTTGTAATCCTGAGCTCTGTGCTCTGTGTTCTAAGCTCTTTCTCGTAAATTAGTAAATCTTTGCAGCGCGCCCCAATAATCGTTATCACTTCGTTCCCCTTATCCCTCATCCCTTTAACCACCGGATAGATCTCCGCGATCCCCACCCCGCCTCCGATCACCACCACCGTCCCGTATTTTTCAATGTGGGAGGGCACGCCCAGCGGTCCCAGAAGGTGCGCGATCTCTCCCCCTTCTCGGAGGGAATCCAAAACTTTAGTGGTGGCTCCTACGATTTGAAAGATAAGGGAGATGGTTCCGCTCTGGGTATCGGTATCGGCGATAGTTAGGGGGATTCTTTCGGCCGCCTCAGTCGGAACAATTACCACAAATTGGCCGGGCTGGGCCGCCCGGGCAACCTGCGGCGCCTCAACTATCAGGCGGGTAATGTTTTCAGCTAATTTTTCTTTCTTGATTATTCGATTCATTTTTTCAAATATAAATCTGAGGGGAATTTCTTTTGTGTTCGCTTACAACTTGCCTATTTTTTACCAGCTCAATTTTATCTTTGGGAATCCCTTGCAGTTTGCCGGAAATAACGCGGTCCAGCTCGTCATAGGTGATCCCCATCTCCCCTTCATCCGTCTGCCCGGCCCACAAACCCGCACTGGGAACCTTTTCAAGTATTTCTTTCGGGACGCCAAGCTCCATCGCCAATTTCCCAACCTCGGTTTTCAAAAGATTCCCCAGGGGCAAAAGATCCACTCCCCCATCCCCATATTTGGTGAAATAACCCATGTTAAGTTCGGACCGATTACCGGTGCCTATCACTAAATAATTCAATTTATTGGCAAAATAATAGAGGGTGGCCATGCGCAAACGGGGTTTAAGGTTGGCAATGCATAAATTTATTTGATCTTTATAGGCCTGGCCCTCCAAGGCGATATATAAAGTTTCAAAAACCGAGGTAAGATCCACTTCCTTGACCTGAATTTTGAATTTCCTGGCAAAATCCCTGGCCTGCTCAATGTCTTCCCGCAAACTATGGCAGGGCAGAATCAAGGCCAGGGTCTGGTCAGGGAAAGCTTTTTTACAAAGAAGAGCGACCACTGCCGAATCCACCCCGCCCGAAATCCCCAAAATACAGCCCTGGGCCCGGGCTTCGGTGACTTTCTGCTTTATCCACTCTGCTATCTTTGAGGAAAGTTCCATGCGCGTTATTTTACCATACCCTTCAAATACGCGTCTACCGCCTCCGCCGCCTGCCGGCCTTCCCAAATCGCCCAGACGATCAGCGATGGTCCGCGGCGCGCATCCCCCGCCACAAATACGCCTTTCTCCTCGATTTTAATATCCGGCCTCAAAAAGCCCAAAGCCAGTATCACCAGATCGGTATCAATTTCAAATTCAGTCCCAGGGATTTCTTTCAATTGTTCATTTACTTTCACACATAATAATTTCCCTACCTCCCCTCCTCCTCCCTCCTTCTCCCTAAATTCCCTGGTAGAGACCGACCATTGCCTCTCGCATCCCTCTTCGTGGCTGGTTGAAGTTTTAAGGATCAGGGGATAGACCGGCCAGGGTTGGTTGGCAGGACGCCCCTCAGGCGGTTTGGGCAGAAGCTCAAGTTGGTTCACACACTTGGCTCCCTGCCGGATGGCGGTTCCCACACAATCCGCTCCCGTATCCCCTCCCCCGATCACCACCACCCGCTTTCCCTTGGCTTCCTTATGCTCTCCATAGTTCGCGCGGGCCAGATAATCCATGGCGAAGTGGATGCCGTCGAGCTCCCGCCCGGGAATTTTTAGATCTCTTGGGGTTCTGGCTCCGGTCGCCAGACATACCGCGTCGTAACGGCGAATAAGATCGCTTCCGCCTTCTTTGCCGACAATGAATTCGATGCCTTCTTTCTTGAATATCTCTATCCTTCTATCCAGGATACTTTTTTCCAGTTTAAAATCCGGGATGCCGTAGCGCATGATCCCGCCAAGCTTGTCATCTTTCTCAAAAACCGTAACCTTATGGTCCATTTTATTGAGCTCATCAGCGCAAGCCAGCCCCGCTGGCCCGCTCCCCACCACTGCCACTTTTTTCCCGCTGCGGGTCTTAGGCGGGTGGGGCTTGACCCAACCCTGCCTAAAGGCGGTCTCGATTATCGCCAGCTCGTTCTCGCGGATGGTCACCGGATCATCGTTGATCCCCAGTACGCAGGCGTATTCGCAGGGCGCCGGACAGACCCTTCCCGTGACTTCCGGCAAATTGTTGGTCGCGTATAATAACTCCAGGGCCCTCTCCCACTGGTCGTTCCAAACCAGGTCGTTCCATTCCGGGATATAGTTGCCGAGGGGGCAGCCCCAGTGGCAGAAAGGCGTGCCGCAGTCCATGCAGCGGGAGGCCTGGTCGCGGGATACCGTCTCCGGGCGCGGTTTCACTACTTCTCTGTAATCCTTTATCCTTTCGCATACCGGGCGGTATTCGGCTGGTCCCTTCTTGATATTTAAAAAACCTTTGGGATTACCCATCGGAAACCTCCAGCAGTTCCAGCTCTTCCTCGGTTAAGGCCCTCTTGTATTCTTTGGGCATTACCTTCACGAACCGCCGCTTTTCGTTTTTGAAATCGTCCAGCACGGCCTTGGCGAGAGGACTGCGGGTGTATTTGAAATGATTTTGCAACAGCTTTCTGATAATTTTCTCGTCTTGAACCGTGAGTCTTTCCAATTCAACCATGCTGAGATTGCACTTTTCCGGGAATTCCCCGTACCGATCGTAAACATAAGCGATCCCGCCCGACATGCCCGCGGCAAAATTCCTTCCGGTGCGGCCCAGGACTATAACCCGCCCGCCGGTCATGTACTCACAGCCGTGATCCCCCACACCCTCCACCACCGCCAGCAAACCGGAATTGCGGATGCTGAACCTCTCCCCGGCCACTCCCCGGATGTAAGCTTCACCGGCGATCGCTCCGTAGAAAGTAGTATTGCCAATAATGATATTCTCTTCCGGCTTATAAGAAACTGTTTTGCCAGGATAAATAATTATCTTTCCTCCGGAGATCCCCTTTCCTACATAATCATTGGTCATTCCCTCCAACTCAAGCGTTATTCCTTTGGCCAGCCAGGCGCCAAAGCTCTGGCCCGCCACACCGCAGAACTTAAAATGGATAGTGTCATCGGGTAGTCCGGCCTCACCAAACTTTTTTACCACTTCACCGCTGAGCATCGCGCCGGTGGTCCTGTCCGAATTCCGAATTCCCAACTCCCCGTTCACCGGATTCTTCTTTTCCAACGCCGGCCGGGCGAGTTTAATGAGCTTTAGGTCCAGGATCTTATCAATTCCGTGATCCTGCGCTTCGCTGCAAAAGAAGGGAGAACCCTGGAGCTGGCAGAGGATCTTTGAAAAATCCAGGCTTTTCGCTTTCCAGGGAAGGATCTCTTCGTTCAATTCCAGAAGATCGCATCGGCCCACCATTTCGTCCACTGTTTTTATCCCCAGTTCAGCCATGATCTCGCGCACCTCCTGCGCCACGAAGCGGAAATAATTCACTATGTAGTCCGGCCGTCCGGCAAACCTCCGGGAAAGCGCCTCATCCTGGGTGGCGACTCCCACCGAGCAATTGTTGAGATGGCAATGGCGCAGCATGACGCAGCCGGATACGATCAATACCGAAGTGGCAAAGCCGAATTCCTCCGCACCCAGCAGCGCGGCCATCGCCACATCCCGCCCGGTGCGCAGCTGCCCGTCGGTCTGGAGGCGCACGCGGCGGCGCAAGCCATTCAGGACCAAAGTTTGATGGGTTTCCGCCAGCCCCAACTCCCAGGGGAGTCCGGCATGTCTTATGGAACTTAAGGGCGAAGCTCCCGTACCCCCGTCCCCTCCAGAGATCAGGATCATGTCCGCATGCCCTTTGGCCACTCCCATGGCCACTGTTCCCACGCCGATCTCGGAAACCAGTTTCACTGAGATCCGCGCCCGGGGATTGACGTTTTTGAGATCGAAGATGAGCTGCGCCAGGTCTTCGATCGAATAAATATCGTGGTGCGGCGGAGGCGAGATCAGGGTTACCCCCGGAGTGGTATACCTGGTTTTGGCGATTAGGGCGCTGACCTTGTGTCCTGGAAGCTGCCCGCCTTCACCCGGCTTGGCCCCCTGCGCGATCTTGATCTGCAGTTCATCCGCGTTCACCAGATAATTGGTGGTGACCCCGAAACGTCCGGAAGCCACCTGCTTTACGGCGCTCCGGCGGTCGTCTTTGAAGCGCGCCGGATCTTCCCCGCCCTCTCCCGTATTGGACTTTCCGCCGATCAGGTTCATGGCCCGGGCAATGGTCTCGTGCGCCGGTCCGGAGATTGAGCCGAAACTCATGGCGCCGGTGGCAAAGCGCCGGAGGATATTTTCAACCGGTTCGACCTCTTCGATCGGGACCGGTTTACTTTTTTTGAACTTTAACAGGCCGCGCAAAGTTACGGGATGCCCGGCCTGGTCATTTATCAATTCAGCAAATTTTCGATAGCGATCATAATCATTATTCCTGGCCGCCTCCTGCAGCGCGGATATTGATTCCGGATTCCACAGATGGAATTCTCCGTCGCGACGCCATTGATAAAGGCCGCCGCTCCCCAGAAGTTTTTCCCCTTCAAAGGCCGCTTTATGTCTGAGAACGGTTTCTTTTTCGATCTCCTCAAATCCCACCCCACCCAGGCGCGAAGGGGTCCCCTCAAAGCATTTTCCCATTACCTCATTCCCTATTCCCAGCGCCTCAAAGATCTGCGCCCCGCGGTAACTGTTCAGGGTCGAGATCCCCATCTTGGACATGATCTTCATGATCCCTTTATGCGCGGCGTGGCGGTAGTTATTGACGGCGGTCCTGGCATCAAGCACCAGATCGCCTTCCGCCGACAGCAAATTGACCGCCTCGTAAGCCAGATAGGGATTGATAAGCTCCGCGCCGTATCCCAATAAAAGGGCCAAATGATGCACTTCTCTCGGTTCCGCGCTTTCAACTATCAGCCCGACCCGGGTGCGCAGGGCGGACTTGATTAAATGATGGTGCACCGCGCCAACCGCTATGAGCATCGGCAGGGCGGCATGCTTCTCATCCACCCCCCGATCACTCAGGATGATGAAAGTATAGCCCTCCTCGATTGCCTTCTCCGCTTCCTTGCAAATGCGCTCCAGTGCCTTGATAAACTCTGTGCTCTTGAAAAGAACAGATATGGTCTTGGTCTTGAAGTCGCCTTTGCGGATCAGCCGTATCCTTTCCAGCTCCTCATTGGCCAGGATCGGCTCCTTGACATGTAGTTTTTGGCAGTGTTCGGGTGACTCCTTTTGAATATCCTTTTGCGGGCCGAGATAGCTTTCTAAGCTCATCACCAGCTCCTCGCGGATGGGGTCAACGGCCGGATTGGTGACCTGCGCGAAGAGCTGTTTGAAATAGTTGTAAAGTAGCTGTGGTTTTTCAGATAGGGCCGCGTGAGGAGTGTCATTTCCCATGGAGCCGACCGGTTCCACGCCTTTCTCCGCCATGGGCTTGATCACCATTTTAAGATCTTCACGCGTATAACCGAAGGCCCGGAGCAAGGTATGGACCAGCTGAGGTTCTTCCTCTCCCGCTCCCACCCGCGGCAGATCGGCCAGGTCCACCAGGTTTTCCTTGAGCCATTGGCCGTAAAAGCGCCG
>Ga0315268_10008276_pt1 | contig 10887 bp, 12 predicted proteins | sample C1_top_MG_FD_204535 | JGI IMG/M metagenome (GOLD analysis project Ga0315268, IMG submission 204535) | Sediment microbial communities from Yellowstone Lake, YNP, Wyoming, USA - C1_top | ecosystem: Environmental > Aquatic > Freshwater > Lake > Sediment | place: USA: Wyoming | collected 2017-08-01 | reverse complement strand
ATTATTCTGAGGAAGGAAGGTTGCGATAATTGCTGTACATAGGGCGATAAATGCTCCAAGAAGATAGACGATTGAGGGGTCTAGTAGAAGGTCTGCAAGCATTCCGTCAATAATGGAGATCGTTGCCCCGCCGATGAATGTGATACTGATTGCAAATCCATAAGATCGACCCCTTCCCCCAAAACTTGCAGTATTTGCCACAAGGCTGTATATTGTTGGGTATGTGGTATACAGAACAAAGCCGTTTATAATGAGGAGTAGTGTCACTATTAGAACGATTTGTGCAAAGTTGAAGTAGAGTAATAACGTGGATGGTGTCAAAATCAAGAACTCTACTATAATCGCTTTTCGAAGCCCGAAATATTTTGCGATATAACCACTGAGAAATGCTCCAATCACACCTGCCAATACGAACAGAGAGAATAAGAGGTCAGCATCAGTGGGAGTTACATGGATGACCTGTGTTAGGAAGAGCGTAGTGAAATTCATGAAAGTGCGATACATGGCCCCCATTAAGATACAGATGGTGAAGATTAGAATAACAAGTCGCTTGTTCCAGCCATTTCCTTCTAGTGTTCCATGATTAGGGTTAAAATCTGTACTGGTTATCGTGGAAGCTAAACTCCTCCTTTTGGGGCGTAGAATAATTAGATAAATACCGATCACAAGAAGGGAAAATACTCCCCACACGAGAAATGGGAATCTCCAATTCATAACTCCCGCAATCATTCCAGTCGATACAAAAGCGATGAAGTTCCCGAAGTCTCCAACCGACCCAGAAATGCCCATCGACTTAGTTCTATAAGTTTCCTCGGGAGCAGCTCGGGAAAGTGCAGCATATGATACTGGGTGGTAAATGCTAGTTCCAACGGCATAAATTAGATTAAAGACGAAAAGTTCGAAATACGACATTGTATTAAACAGCAGCATACAGGTTAAAAAAATTATAAATGCCCCAGCTCCGAGTAGGTCTAATTCATCATATTTATCGGCGAGGGTTCCAAAGACCAGTTGTAGAATAATCATCACCACTAGCATTGCGGCGTACAGCAATCCGACATCAAAGAATGATAAGTTAAAATCCTTTAGAAACGGCAGAATACCAGGCAGAATCGCTAGTGTGGCATCATTAACTCCGTGAAATAGGGAACTAGTGACTAATACGATCTGTGGATATTCCCAGGTGGATTTCTGCAGTTTCATGTGAGGTTGAGACAACGATTACTGCTTAAAACATTTTCCTTGTATCTATCTAGAAAGTACGTAAAGGGTAGATACAACGGTTACCGCTCTTTATCTACCTCTAAAATCAGTGGTCCACTATACCCGCACTCATCACAGGAATACATAATAGGGGTTATTCCGAGCCATCCTAATCTGAGGCGCTGGATTTTTGGGTTCCCACACTTAGGACAAGTGATATACGCGGGGGTTTTCTTCCGCTTTAGTCCCCTAAGTATCTTAAATAAGTTCTGCAACGCTTCCATTAACCCACGTTCCGGGTTAAACTATGCTTTATTGAACTTCTATGTTCTCCGCTGGAAACCCTAATTGAACCAGATATTTCTTCGTTTTATCCCTGTGATCTCCCTGTAATAGGATTTGATTGTTTTTTGCCGTGCCTCCACAAGCACAAAGGGCCTTCAACTTTGCGGATAACCTACCTAGATCCACGCCCTTATCGTCGATGCCTTCAATTATGGTCATTTCCCTATGCCATTTCCTATATTCAAGTCGCACTCGGATGCGTTGTTGCTGTTTACTGATTTCGCCACAAACACAGAGATCTTTTGGAAGCCCACAGACGCCGCAGATTTCCGCCATTATAGCGTATAACCACTCCTTTACCTACGGTTCTAAACGTAAAGCAAGCCACTATTTAAGCCTAATTATTAACATCAACTCAGGTTTTCCTTTGGCTATTACGCAACGCTTCTTTCCCTGTATTTAGTGCAGGTTTTTAGAAGAATTTTGTAAAAACAGCAATAGGATTAAGGAAACTAAGAATCACAACAATAAGTCAATTAAAATGCCATTTACAGCTTGAGATACTTCAGGGATGTTGTACCTAATTAACTATACTTGAATATGGTGAAGTGCTCACGTTAATTTTTGATCAGTACCCTCTTATTTGGTTGGTAAGCTCATGCCTGGTTATTAGGGTTAACCCTCTTCGTTTAGCATAGGCCTTCGCATGATCACTGAAGTTCTCAGCAACAATAACTGCACCGGGTACACCAATGTCAGCTGCGGCCCTATCCATGTTTATGACCATATTAACCCCAACCGTTCGTTTCCAATCCATAATTTGAATCACATGCGAGGAATCTGCCTTTGTCGCAAGTAAATTGAATGATTGTATTAGGCCCGAAGCGCCTTCTAAGACTACGTTACGCTTAATTTGATAGCCTCTTTGCTTGTACAGCTTGGTTACTAGTTTGTGAAGTTGGGTATACATAGAGGTCTAGACTTAGATTGTTTTTTCTGATGTTGGAAGGACTGAAGTTGGTAGTTCAGGGAATTTCTCTTTCATCCTCTGGTCGGCGACTGTGCTTGCTTCGGCGAGTATCTTCTGGCTTTCCGCCCCAGATGCTTCAAAGATATAGCTTGAGCCAGTAGCTTGACCGGCTTCCATCACTAGATCGTTTAGGTTTTCGCCTATTATTCCCATTTCATATGAAACCCCTGGGATAACCCCGGAGAGTTTGCCTTTTAAGGCTTTGACAACGCCTACAACAGGTCCTATGGTACCAACTATGTCTCCAAATTCCTCTACAGTCTCCAGTCTGAGCGCAACTCGTTCTATTGCCATTTGGCTAGTAAGAACTACTTTGGCTATATTCCTAATTTGAGAACATTCATTTGCATAGATTTTTGCTCGGTCAGAATCTTTCGCCATTTGCGCATTTACGCATTTCCCGAAGAGTTCTTTATCTTTATATTCTAATCTCGAGGTAGTTTGCTCTAATTTAGATCGCAAGAGGTTTAGCCTGTAGATGGAATGCGCCACTCTTTCCTTTAATGGACTAGGATGGAACCGTTCTCCAAGTTGACTGGTCAGCGATTGTCCGCTATCTTTCTCCCATTTCTTGACGAATTTATCAACAGACATCCTTTTAGCTTCCTATATGAATGGTGAAGTGAATTGACGCCGTATCATTGATATAAATTTCATGAAAATAGTCCTGTTAAAGTCAAGCTTTGATAGATCCTAAGTTTACACACTCAAGATTTTCTCAATGAATTTTGCGACGTAATAGTATTACAGTTGTATATCTCAAAGTAACATGACTAAGGAATATGCCTTAAATAGCCTAGCTATGCCTTTTCAAGGCTTTTATAAAAATAGGGTATACATCTGGTGTTAAACAGAGCATAAGAAAATGTATTGCTATGGATCACTGTTCACCTTTTGCAGTTTATACCTTGGTTGGTTCTTACGATTAGAACATTGAAACTTCAAAAGACACGCTTCAGCTAAAAACGGCGGATCTTATCTAGTAGCCCTTCTGAACAACATTATCCCTAGGGAAGTTGTAATAAACGTGAAAATAGCTAAAGCTTCTACGTCGAACATTATTCTGGTCCAGTCTAGAGACCCTATCATAAGGGTTCGGACGGCGTCTACACAAAAACTGAATGGGTTAACACTGGCAACCGTCCTCATCCATGTTGGCATGAAAGTTGTTGGGAATAATGCATTGCTCAAAAACATTAAGGGCAGATTAATCAAGTTTACGAATGCCATAAATGTTTCATGCGTCTTCATCGATGCAGCGGCAGCAATTGATATACTTGCAAGGCCTAGACCAAATAGCCCGGTAATGACAAAGATTAGCACAAGACCTAATATGCCTGTGTCAATAGTAACGCCCAGAAAAAGGGCTATTGCTAGTACAATAAATCCTTGGAATACTCCTCTAATAGTAGCGGCCATCATTTTACCGCCTACAATTGCCGTTCTAGAGATAGGGGCTACAAGCAACTTGTTAATGTAGCCAAAGCGTTTATCCCAAATTACAGACATGCCCGCAAAGAGGGAGGTGAATAACACAGTCATCGTGATTATCCCTGGTGTCATGAAACTCAGATAGTTTGGAGCTCCAAGAACATTTAAGAAAAGTTGAGGAGCATTTCCCAAAGTATTTCCGAAAAGCCCGAGCCAAATTAACGGCTGAATAAGCGACATGAAGATGGCTATCTTTTCTCTATACCAGTGTTTTAATTCGCGGTCACAGATGGCTAAAGCCTCCCTGATCATGCTCTAGCCCTCCTAATAGTTCGTCTTAGACGCCAAAACTCTTCAGCTGGAGCCTTTTCCTCTCTTATACGCCTACCAGTATATTTTAGGAAGACATCGTCCAAGCTTGGCCTCATCAAAGAAATGGAACTCGCCACTAATCCTGCATCTGCTATACTGCGAGCTATCTTAGGGATAGCGGTTTCCCCTCGATCTACAAACACGTTCAACGTCAATCTATCCGGTGAGACCACGTGGTTTTTCACAAAATCTGATCCTTTTAAAGCTTCACTCAACTTTTCGGTCACAGGTGTCGTTTCAAATAACTTAACTTCAACAACATCCCCACCTATCTGATCCTTTAAATCTAAACTAGTTCCAAGTGCGACAATTTTTCCATAATCGATTATCGCTATCCTGTCACAAAGCAAGTCTGCTTCCTCCATGTAATGTGTAGTTAGGAATATTGTCACATTGTGCTCCTCGTTGAGTTTTTCGATATATTCCCAAATCTGCGTTCTTGTCTGGAGATCTAATCCTAAGGTGGGCTCGTCTAGAAAGAGAAGTTTAGGTCTATGAAGTAAGCCTTCAGCAATTTCCAACCTCTTCCGCATTCCACCTGAGTAGTCATCGACAAGTCTATGCTGATCATTTAACAGATCAACCAGTTCTAGGACTTCATCTATCCTGCGGTCTGCTTCATCTCGCGGCATGTGGTAGAGCACCGTGTGAATTCTCAGATTCTCCCTTCCAGTGAGGTCTTCGTCCACGGCAATATCTTGCGGCGTATAACCGATACAGTTGCGAACCTTATCGGGCTCCTTTGTTACATCATAGCCGCAAAGCCTCGCTGAGCCAGACGTCGGTTTGAGAAGTGTAGTTAACATGAGTATAGTGGTGGTTTTTCCAGCTCCATTAGGACCTAAGAAGCCGAAGATTTCCCCTTCCTCAACTTTGAAGGATATATTATCTACCGCCTTTACCCCACCGGGATAGATTTTAGTTAAATTCTCCGTTTCAATCACTGAGGGCATCTTAATCCTTCTCCAACTTCTTGCTGATCTCATCTAACTCCTTAGCCGCCTGCTCTAAAATATTCTTAGCATCAACAACCGCCTTCTTTACGTACTTCTTCCGTAAACTCTCCCTAAACCTCCAGATGGCTACTCCTAACTGCCTAGCTGCCTCATAGAACCCCTCAGCCATCTCTGGATAAAGTTCAGCCCACCTAGGCCCAAATGGACTGAACCAGAGGGGCCTACTGACCTTAAACCTTTCCAGATGCTCAGCCAAAAATGCTTTTCCCTGATCAGTTAAAGCATAATGCCTTATGCCAGCTTCCTTAGTTGAAACTTCTTTGATGTACCCCTTCTCTTGTAGCCAAGTTATAAGTGGGTATACCGAGCCAGGGCTAGGTCTCCAAGAGCCTTCGGTACGCTTCTCAATCTCTTCCATGATCTCTGAGCCGGACATGGGCTTTTCGCTTAGCAATCTGAGTATATAAAATCTCAAATAACCCTTTGGAGCCATTGCAAGGTGTTTCTTCATCCAGCGTTTGAACGGTGGGCCAAACATTTTTATCGCCTTTGATATCGACTTCGATATATAGAAGTTAAATATAAACCCTTTGGCAGCAGATAGCAGGTTTAATTTCTCATTCGCCTAATGAAAAATGCTAAAAGCTAGTTCGAAAAATTAGACTAAAACTCTAGATCAGAAAAAGAGGGCATCATGCCTGTTTGAAAGAAATCGAAGAACCGCCCTAATTGAAGGGGCGACGGCAGGAATTCTCTTCGGCACCGCTGCCATTTTCATCAGATTTCTCGGTGCCATAAGCACGTCTTCTATAGCCTTCTGGCGTTTAGTGATAGCCTCCACGACTCTGGTCGTTATCTCATTTCTATTAAAGCAACGCTTTCAGTTCGATGAAGTAAGAGCTAATGCTAAACGAATCTTATTGTTGGGGGCACTCGTAGGGCTTCACTTCGTCCTATTCATCTCAGCTGTGAAAGACACCACAATTCTAAACGCAACAGTATTAGTGAACACCTCTCCGATTTTCGCGGTTTTAATCTCTAGTTTCCTTTTCAAAGTGAAGCCTTCTAAACTGGCAGTGGTAGGACTCATTACCTCGTTTCTTGGAATCTGCCTAATCACATATGGGGATACCTTCTACGCTTTGAAAATTGGTTTAATTGGAGATTTAGAGGCGATCTTAGCCGCTCTTGCCGAGGGCTTCTACCTGAATTATGGACGGGATCTGAGGGTTAAATTACCCCTCCTATCAATGGTGATTCCTATTTATCTAGTTGCAGCTGTTTTCGTTGGTGCTTTCTCTACGCTCACCGGAGTCTCTCCTACCTTACCTAACCAACTTTACTTGATTACATTTCTTATTGGATTAGGAATTTTACCAACGGCTCTAGGCCACACCTTCTATTTTTCTTCACTCTCAAACCTGAAATCTTTTGAAACCGCCACCCTAGCCCTCCTTGAACCTATCGGCGCCACCTTACTAGGGATAGTTATATTCGATGAGATTCCACTGATGGGATTTGTATTTGGGGCCTTCCTTGTGCTAAGTGGCGTAGTTCTAGTGGTCGGAAAGGCCAAGTGATTTTGTCAAATGAATTTCAGAAGGTTTTTCCTCGGAGTGAATTCCACACGGCCACCCCGATGTTATTTCCCACTTATCATGATGTCCAAGGCTAGTTGATACCAGTTAGGTCCAACTGTACGTACTATCCGACTGTTGGGAATTTTGAAATCAACTTTCAAGTTCTCAAGCCTCTCTGAAACTTTTGTTATAATTTGTGGGATGGCATAATCTCTTTTATCCGCATGGGTTGAGTCGTAGAAGTGGATCCATCCGCCTGATGGTTTTAGAGCTTTTATAGCTGAGTTGAGGTATTCATAGGCTTTTTCTGGGAGGGGCATGAGAACTCTATCCGCCTTTCCTACGAATTCCTTTTCAATTACGCATTTCGCATCACCCTCAATGGGAATTACTCGGTTTTCCAGTTTGTTGAGGCGGATATTCTCCTTCATAAGGCGGATTGCGTCTGGATTAATGTCGATGGAATAAATTCTGCTAGCCTTACTATGTTTAGCAATTATAATGGAGAAGCAGCCAACGCCAGCGAACATGTTTATGACTGTCTCATCAGATTGAACCAGGTGTGCGATTCGCATACGCTCGCAGGAGAGTCTAGGTGAGAAATAGGATGCCGCGAGATCTACGTGGAATCGGCATCCATGCTCAACGTGGACTGTAAAGGTTTTCTTTTCACCACCTATCCATTCCAACCCGCGTAGCCTGAAAGTTCCAGAAACGCCGCTGGTTTGACGTAAAACTGTTTTGACATGTTTATTTGCGTTCATGATTGCGCTAGCGATCAACTTACCTTTTTCTTTAAGTTCATCGCGGATTCTAATAATAGCAATATCTCCAACTACATCGTAGGAGCTTATCAACTGTTGACATTCTTCAGGGGTTAACTCTCCAACAAGCGCCTTCTTAAGCCAATGTTTCCCCAACAAGTTTCCCATTTCAAGCCGTGCCAAGAGAGACTGTCCCATTGACATATCACTTCAATAATTTCTCACTTAAGCCTTTCCCGCAATTCCTCTCCTGCCTAAAGACAAGAGCCTCTTTGCGGGTTTATTTGTGAAGTGCAATTATTTCTGCTCTTTTAATAACTTCTTAATTTCCTCAACATCCCTCTCAATCAGTTTAATACGTTCCATCATGTTTTTGGTGAATGGGTTTTCCTCCCATCCTAGGACGGATTCAGCCTTAAATGTGCCACGTTTCATATCCCAACGCCCAAGGAGCAGACAGACTAGGAAGTACCCCGCCCCGAACCAGATGAGGAAGATTACTAGATGGGAAAAAAATGGTAAAGATCTAACCCAGGGAATATTATCCATCATATACCAGTAGACTATTATCATAGTTGAAAGATAGCTTAGAGCAAACCCAGGACCTATGCCATGTCCACGGAAGAAGTATGTCCGCCACCTTCCAATCCTATCCTTCCATACACCCATGTTGACCACCCTATTCTCCTATATCCCTATTTTTATGTAGACGGGGAGTAAATTAATAGCATTCGTTTTAAGGAGGCTTCCATGAAAGTTCGCGCATCATATTTTTTGAGCGGTAACGGTCACATCATCGTATCTTGATTTCCATAGCTTTAGGAAAAACCCCTTTCTTCCAAAAACCTTTCCCGTTACTTCAACCACTTTGAAACCAAATATTTCCAGCTCTTTTCGCAGCGAGGGCAAAGTAAATAGTTTATGGTGAACATCGAATTCATCTCTGTGTCCGCCAATTAGTCTCGGCATAGGCTTTTGCCTCAGCCAGTAGATTAATGTGGCGAATCCAGCAAAGTTTGGCACAGTCACTTGTAGCAGTCCATTAGATCTAAGGATCCTATGTACTTCCGTTAAAACAAGGTCGGTGCGGTAGGTGTGCTCCAAAACGTGGCTCATTATGACCTTATTGAATATATGATCGCGGATGGGAAGGAAGTGCATATCTCCACAAATCATCGGCCTCGTTTTAGGGTTAATATCTAGCGTAATATTTCCTGTTTTAACAATGCCCGCGCCGATCTCTAGAACATTCATTCGAACTTCTCCACTATCTCCATCATTCTCATCCTAAAGATACTTTCATCAAAAGCCTTTGCTCGTTTCACTGCAGCCCTACTCATTTTCGCGAAGAGAGCAGCATCACCTATGAGTCTATCCATATACTGTGCAGCTTCTCTTGGAGTCAAGTATGAGAAACCATACTGCCCGTTGTTGATGATCTCGAGGGGGCCCCCAGACCTATGAACTATTGGCACACAGCCTGACGCTAGTCCCTCGCAAACGGAAATCCCAAAATGTTCAAAATGCATTGCTGACATCAAAATTTTAGCCCTTGCCAACGTATCTTTCACAAATTTGAATGGGACATTCGTATGGAATTCAACCCGCCCTTCCAACCTGAGGTCTTTGACCAACTTCTTTAATCCCATCAAATAGGGCATATTTGCGGGAATCAGGCCTCCAATAACGACTAGCTTAATATCAGTTTCACATCTAGCAATGGCAGTAATGGCATCTTCAATTCTCTTCTCGGCGCTTATTCTGCCGAGGTGGACAACAATGTCTCCTTTTTCACTGGGTGGCAAGGAATAGAAGTCATTAACTGAAACCGGAGGATAAATTACCGTAGCTTCTCGGTCCCACACCATCTTAACCACTTGAGCGGTAAACTGACTATTCGCGCAAATCACATCAGCAAAGTTTTCATCAACAGAAACCAATCGTTGTAACGCGATATACCCCTTCCAGTAAATGTCAAACGGGAAATGCCGATACTTATCGGGCAGCGTCATTCCATACAGTTCCCAGTTTCGATCCGCTAACCGAGGATTCCAAGGGAAATGGACGAAATGAACAAGTCTTCTGCCTTTAAGCACGCTTCTGAGCGGTTTGTAGATCTCGTGGTCGATAAAAACTATGTCTGGATTTTCACTTCGGATGGCCTTTCCAACGGGGATGAATGAGGCTAATCTTTGATAGATTCCAAATACAGGATAAAACCTTGGGAATAGGCTGTATGATCTCACTGGAGTTGGAAGGGGCCGTTCAAAGTACCGCTCAAATAGGTTAACTATATCTGCTCGACAAGTTGTCGCAACTGCCACTTCATATCCTCGACGAAGAAGCTCATCAATCAGGACGGCTGAAACCCGTTCTCCTCCGCCTACACGGACAAGTAGGTGATGTGCAACCAGTACCCGCACAGACAGCCCCTTCACATACCCTTTTTTAATTACGAAACTTTTAATTTATGGGGTCTAAATGCCTATAATCAAACTTGGTGAAGAGGAATGGCTGAAAAGAAGCGAGTTCCATCCGGAGTTATTTTAGAGTGCATGAATTGCGGGGCTAGGGTATCCTTTGAGCAACTTGCCATAACGCCTGAGATCAAATGCCCCAATTGTGGCTATAGGGTTCTGAAAAAAGTTCGCCCTCCAGTTGTAAAATCAGTAAAGGCGAAATAATGGCAGGGGTTACGCCTTTCGAAGACGAATCGTTACGTCCATTTCTCGCATAAGTCTACGCATCATTGTCTGCTCCCGCCTAGAAATTCCAGTTCCAAAATCAACCGCCAACTTCTTTCCAAAGTATCCATTCGCAATACATGTTTGCGATTCGTGTATCGCCGATAAAACCTTCATGATTCCGCCTGCCTGTAAATAGATTGAGACGTCATTGATAAACAGAAGAGGAGTTGGGTTCTGTAAGTATTCTGTCAATGTCTTGGCTATTACCTGCCTATTAAAATTAGCAAGTCGCATAAGCTCCTCAGCATTCTCAGCCATTGCTCGAGGCGCCTTCACTTCTTTAGGCTTAAGATATCTAACCTCAGCGGCGGCCTTCGTAACTTCTGCGAGAATCCCCCCTATACGCATACCATGAAAATCCATGGTTGGGGGAGCCATGTCTATCACAGTTATCTGGTGACAATACCCCATGCCAACGGCTTGGTCGAGTAGATTGGCAGTTAGTAACGTTTTTCCACTACCAACATCACCAATGATGAGAACTTTCCTACCGAGAAACCTTTTCAGGGAGTAATGCCT
>Ga0315268_10008275_pt1 | contig 10888 bp, 8 predicted proteins | sample C1_top_MG_FD_204535 | JGI IMG/M metagenome (GOLD analysis project Ga0315268, IMG submission 204535) | Sediment microbial communities from Yellowstone Lake, YNP, Wyoming, USA - C1_top | ecosystem: Environmental > Aquatic > Freshwater > Lake > Sediment | place: USA: Wyoming | collected 2017-08-01 | reverse complement strand
ATGTAATGATAGAACCTAGTCCGAGCAGGATCAAATCCTTTCTCTTGTTCTTGAAATAAAGCATGCAGAATCCTATTCCTAAGATGAGTGGAAGTATCGGCCAAACAGCGGATATTCCTGTCCATATGCCGAAGTTGTCGAGAAGGAAGACCGTGCCTATCAGTATCAGTACAACTGCGAGGATGGTGAAAGTGGACGTGTTTCTCATAATTTTAAAATAAAAAGAAATGATATATAAAATTATCCCACATAACTGAGGTTCTTCTTATTCTGTTCCTCTGTCGCTACTGCTCCTTTTTCCATGAGTCCTTTCACCTTTGCCTCAAATTTCTCTGCCTGCTTTAGCAGAGGAGCATATGCTATTTTCAGGTTCAGGTATTTATCAAGTACCTCGATGGCTTTTGCTGCTGCCTTGCTGTCTGGCAGGCTCGAGTGCGTCTCGACGAAGATGCAGGAAATAGGCCTATCCTCTCCCTGGAGCACAAGTGTCGCAGTCACTCCTAGTATTATTCCTTCTTTAAGCGGTGCAAGCTTGAATGAATCGAATTTCTTTTTGCCTGCTTCGCTTGTAGAGTAATAGTATGCGCTGGCAGTATCGCTTGGGACTGGTGTGCCTACGCCTTCTATAGCGACGATATCCTTTGCGTCGAGCTGTTTTGCCAGTTCGAGCACGAGTTCCCCGACTTCCCATTCTATGCCTTTTACGTTTGTCATGACATGGAGTATCACGAGGTTGTTTTTCTCATCATAGTATATTCCCACAGGCTGCACTATCTTATTGTCGTGTATGGCTACCATCGGCGGGAGATCTTCAGCGTGTATCGAGCCTATTGGTTTTGCACCTAGCTCGTTTATCAGGTATTCAGTAGAAATCGTGCCTACAAGCCCAAATCCAGGGAAACCTTCTATTATTGTAGGATTCTTTGGTTTTTTCTTAAGAACTATGCGCATCTTGTCACCTCTCGACTTAATCAATCGAGAAGCATATATAAATGTTTTTAAAAGATTATCTTTATAAACGCAAATCATGTTGTTCTTGTCATGCCAGAAGAGGTGGAGCCAGACTATAAGGGAGCATTGAGGATATATTGGGATATAATCAAATTACCTTTCACTTTCCTGATGGCGCTGTTCGGCAAGAAAGAGAAGGCTGATATTTTTGCGCCAATTGTCGATTTCTGGAAGTATTTCTGGGATGCCAAGGTCACTGCAATCATTATAATTGTCAACTTCGTGGTTTTTTTCGCTCTGCTGTTCTATCTTGGTCCCATGCCTAACGCTCAGCGCACAGTGTTTGAGAAGCAATATCTGTTGGATGGTCCTGCGAATCTCCTGAGCCTCAACATAATACCTTTTGTCGCGAACTGGTTTGTGCATTTCACCTGGGCACACATCCTAGGCAACATGGTTGCCTTGTTCATCCTTGGCAGGGTTGTAGAGAAGAATTTTGGCGCAGGCAAGTTCTGCCTTATCTATTTCGGTTCAGGAGTTATCTCTGGCGTGGTCGATGACCTCATACATATCGGTTCTATGAATTATTATGCGAACGGCGCTTCAGGTGCTATTGCAGGCCTTGCTTCTGCTGCGATGCTTATCGAGCCTTTCTATCTTGTCTGCCTGCTGCTGATACCTATCCCTGTTTTTCTTTTCGGTTGGCTGCAGCTCTACTCAGATATCAGCGGTGTGTTGAATCCTTCTGCAGAAGGTGGTGTGGCTAATTTCGCCCATCTCGGCGGATTCTTCGCGATAACTATTCTTGCATTTATTCTAGGCGAGGAGGATAGAAAGAAACTCCTCAGGGGCCTTGCTATAAATATTGGAACATTCCTGGTTCTAGCTGCTGTGTGGTATTTCAAATTTAGATAGTGTGGAGCAGCGCCGCCGCTCTAGCGTCTATCAATTTATTGAAGTGGTCGCCGGCCAAAGAGAAGCATTTTTCTAGAATGAATATGATTTCATCCGCCGGCTTGCGGGTTAGCAGCGCGGCGCTGCACATATAGATTAATAATTGGGAAATAATCTGCTTTACGCAGCCATCTTCACTTGCTTAGGCACAGGTATATGCTGGAACCTTGAGTGCAGGTCGCGGTATTCCCTTCCTGATTGTATGGACAGTTCTCCTAGTATCTTGTGGAATACCTTTGCGCATTCTTCTGTCTTCTCTTTAACTCGCGGTATTCCTAGCGCTGCACTCTCTTTTTCTACTTCTTTGAACATCACTTCTGTCCTGTGGACAAGGATATCTGCCTCGTGTATTATCTCTCCGATGTCTTCTATCTCCTTATGGTATAGCTCGATGATCTCTGTTATCTCTTCTGCCAGCTTGTGGAGTTCCTCTCCTTTGACATAGCTCATCCTTTCTATCTTCTCTTGCATAGGTTCGACCCTGTCTCGTATATGGTCTAGTTCTATTGTCTGCCTCTTGATGAGTTTTTTCTCACGCCTTGTGCGCGAGATGTCTATGTCTGAGACCTTGAAGAATCCTTTTGCGTGAGCTTTTGCTATCTGGGATGCATGGTACTCTTTGTTTACCATCTTTGCAAGTATGGAGTGAAGTGCCTGCTGCACGCTGCTTTTCATATGCTCAGGCAGGTGCTCTATCTTGCCTATACTCCAGTACATCTTTTCTATCTCGGTGAATGCCTTGTAGAAGAATATCTGGTCCTTTGATATGACTATGTTCATGCTCTGCAGCATTGCCTCGAGGTTCTTGGTAACAAGCGTGAAATCTTGGATGATGGATGCAACTACTTTCTGCTTCTTCCTTTCAGAATACAATTTCTTTTCTTGGGGAGCGACGCCCATCTGTTGCATGAGCCTGTTGAGTTCCTTGATATCGCTTTTCTTCTTATCCCTCATCTGCAGCAGTTCCTTGTATGCCTTCCAGAACAATTGGGTGTTGCGGAGCATCTCTACTAGCACTCCTTGGTTTAGCTGCACAACACGTTTATACAGTCTCCAGGGGGAAAGGTGTATTGTCATTTTAAGAAGAAATTAAAAAAATTTACATCTCCATCGCTACCATGGCAATCATCAGGAACAGTCCTTCTGCCATGAATATCGCATTGTACAGGTACTTCGTGAATGTGCCCAGGAAGCTTAATGAGAAGAATGCTGGTCCGATTCCGAAGCCGAACAATATCGGCAATACGCCCAATGCTAGGCATAAGAATGCTATGATGATGGATATGAATCCTATGGCGCTTGAGTTCGTGATCTCGATGACCGAGTCGATGACGAGGTACAGTGCGCCGACAGCCACAATCCATGAGAAGACTGCAACTGGCAAGAACTTGAACAGGTTGAACCATGCAGGTCCAATACCAAATGCGTTGAGCAATGGTAGGAGTCCGAATGCGAAAAGCAGGAGTCCTGCAATGAAGCTGATTACATCAGATGCTTCGATCATTATTATTCACCTCTTTGAAAAAATGTTTTTTTGATAAAAAATGATGAAAATATTAAGCTGCTTTTGCGTATTTCTTCAGCACGTCGATGTCTTTCCTGACATCCTCATTTATGGCTTCTACCTGCTTATTGCTTATCCTTAGCGAGTGCAGGAATTTTTCGTTGAGCTTGAGGTTTATCAGTTCAAGCAGTTCATTCATCTGCTGCATGTCTGCCTGTGGAAGCTCATGTACTCCTGCTGCTTTTGTGACTATCTGCGCAAGCTGTGCCATGTTCTGGTCCAGATGGTTCCATGTCGCGAAAAGGAACTTGGCGATGATGTTGAAGTCATTTGTCATTTCCTTCACTCTTGCTGTCAGGTCATTTATCAGCTTTTCAAGTTCCTTCTTGTCGCTGACCTGGCCTAACTTCTTCTTTATGTCAGCTATCCTTTTATTATCTCTATATGCTTCCATGAATGTTGTCCTTTCCTTGAGCCTTGCCATGTATCCATCATTGTGCAGTTTCTGGAATAAAGACAGGCCTACAAGTGTATTTGATCCGAATGTCCCTCTTGAGTTATTGTATACAGAGTTCACGCTGCTCCTGAATTCATCTACATGCGCTTTCCATTTGTTTACAGCATCATCGAGTGCGGTCATCACTTCTTTAACAATATCGGCTGGCATCCCTTTCTTTTCGCATACTTTCCTGAATTCATCTTTGAGTTGGTTCAGCTCACCCAGGTCATTTTTTTCAAATATAAGTATGCTGTGAAGTGTGGCATATAGAAATATGTGATCCTTGATGAGGCTATGGACTATCTTGTACTCCTCAGCTTCTACTTTGACTACGAGGTGCTGTTCGATGTCTTTCTCCATCTGTGCAAGTATGCCTTCGATCCTTCCTTCGCCTTTCTGTATCCATTTGAAGTGCAGTTTCGTGACAGTGGCTCTTATGAATTCATTGAGCGCCTCTCCTTTTATTCCTGCCATGTGGATTTTGCCGAAAGCTTCGTCTATCTCTTTTTTTAGTTGAGCATACAATTTCTGATCCATCAATTTCACCTCGTTGCTGGACACGTAATAGAAGCTTACTTTGCCTCCTTTACGGTGTTTTCATGAATTTGAATATATAAAGCTTTTGTTGTTTTAAAGCTCTATGTGGTTGATTTTGGGGATACTTGGAAATTCGTGAAATTATAGTCTAGATCCTTATTGCCATGATACGCCCTCACCAGTATGTAATACATTGCAGGCTCTGCGTCTGATGGTACCTTGAAGGATAGTAGTATTGGAGTGATAGCTGTTGAAAGCTCTATCCTTTCCTTTTTCACAATCTTTCTTTCCGCGTTTGCGAATGAATATTCTAGATTCCAGTCTTTTGGGTTTTGCAACGTGTCATGCTCAGTGTCAGGCATTCGGTCATCTGCTGCACGTTTCTTGAATAATTCTATGGTTATATGTACCGGTGCTCCTGTTTTTTTGACAAAGAAATTCACATCAACGTTCTTGGTCTGCCATCCGGGTTCAGTATATGTTATTTCACTTCCTTTTTCTTCAGCATGTTCACCCTTTTCTTTTAGCCACACTTTTGCTTTGGGTTCAGCAGACTTTCTGATGCGCTTGAATGTCCATTTCCATTTTCCGTCAGCCTTTGCAGGGTCTCCTGTGATTTCAGCAGTCCTGCATGCCCCAAGTCCTATCACTTTGCCAGCATATGCCAGGTCTGTTATTAGCGGGTTCTTATTCATGAAATTGCTAGTGTCCCATTCTATGAAAAGCCTTCTCGGGTCCGTGTCCAGGTTGAGACCTGTGCCACTTGTATGCAGCGTATGAGTCCCCAATCCTCGTTCATTCACAGTGTTGAATTGTTTTATGCTGTCGAACAGCCACCACTGGTAGGCGAAATCTCCTTTCCTTGTACGCGGATTATATGGAGTTGGTGGTGGGGTTGGAGTGGGAGGGGTTGGTGCAGGTGGCGGACTAGGTGGTGGTGTGGGCCCTGGTCCTGGTGTCGGTGGTACTGGGATTGGTGCTGGAGGTTGCGGATTCGGGAATGGCAGGAATGCTTTTTTTGGCTTGAAGACTATAGGGTCTCTCGGCATCAATGCCTGAAGTGCTTCTTTTGATATCCACATTGAACCATTGATTCCCCAATCATCTCCCCAGCTGTTGCGTATAAGGAATGCTTCGTGCGTTACTCCTGGTGTTTTCAGGTCTGGATATTTTGAGTCGTATCCTGCTATGACGACACGATGTCTTCCGACTGCGTGACCGAATCCGGTCTGAGTGTAGAATAGCCAATTGATGCAGCTGACGAATACGTCTGTAGCCTCTATGCTCAAGTATATTGGGTTCTGGTTATTTGCAAGCTGCTTTACCCATTCGTCCATGTTGTCTGATATGATCTCATATCCATCCAGGAACTCAAACAGTTGCTTTGCTTTGGCATAGCATTCATCAGACGGTTTCAGGGCGAATTTGTTCTGGAAATGGTCTGTATATCCTGGGAAAGGCGGTTCTCTTTCACACCCATTATAGTCCCAGACTTTCTCGTCGCATGCGCCGTACTTCATAAGAACCTGGGCGACGACAGGTCCGTGCGAACCGCAGTCAGTGTCCCTTGGGTGCGACGTGTGCGTCCCGCATTCCTCGAAGAACCTGCTGATGTAATAAATGAACCTTGGTGAATAGAAATTCTTCTTGTTTTTATAATTGCCTTTGGACCTGTTCCTGATATACTCCAGTATTGCTGCTGCTGCAAAAGCAGTGCAGCTGCCGAGGTGACCCTGGCTCCTTATCTGCGAAAATCCGTTTGACAGGTCTACTCTCATGCTTAGTATTCTCCCTTTCTTATCTTTTCTTCAATGACTGGTATCTTTGCATCATCAACTACGCCCGGTGGGACCTTGCTCGGATCTGTTGTGGGGTCTCCGCTCTTTTTGCCCTTTGTTACGCTCCACCATTTGTCTTTGACTGGTATGATTATGTCATCTATTGTATAATCTGATTTTGTTGCTTCTTCAATTCCTATGTATTTTGTATTCCCATTTTCGTCCTGTTGTTCGAATGTTGTTTGTTCAACCCTCGCGCATATTATGTATGCCCAGTCCTCACCTATTGGCGCTTTGATCTCGAACTCTCCTGCTTCATTCACAGGGTGGGCCTCGAATATCTTGTGCTCGATCAGGTCAGTGTATATCACCGGGTGCTCCTTGTAGAGTTTATTCATGTCATTCTCGCTGTATGGGTCGAACACATCTCCGACGTGCTTCTTTGATTTTTCATTTGCATTGTATTTTATGTATATTTTGAGATACACATTCGCAGGGCTGATGCTTCTCGTGACTGTTTCTGGGCCGTATTTATTTCCAGTATAGCCGCGTACTTCGCCTTTGAGTGTTGCAATCTTGATGTCTTCCATTTTCATTGCCTCATGGTTTTAGTTTCCTTTCGTAATGTATATGCCCGTGCATCTCCTCGCCGCTTATCTTGTTGATGACAGGGTGCCAGTCTTCGCTCATTATCTTCTTCTGTATCCTTATCGCTGCCATGAGCTCGTCGATGAGCTCGTTCTCCTTGTCAAACTTTGTGTTTAGGTCTAGTTTCGCAGCGTCTGGGAAGTGGGTCACATTGTCTTCTGCATCCATGACTTCTGTGATGAGTGCAAGAAGTTCTTCGCACAGGTTCTTGACCTCTTGCGTCACTTCTACAATACCGTATGTTGTCGATCCTTTGGCAAGGTCCTCTACAAGCTTTCCTTCCTCTTCTTGCTTCATCGTCAGCCAGGGGAATCCTTTCTTTCGGAATATGTGCCTTGTGAGGAAATTCTTTTTCCCGAATAATGTTGTATAGTGCATCTCCCTATATTCCACAAGTATCTTTTCTTCGTTGTTCTTGAATATCTCTGTCGCGCGCTTGAGGTTGAGCTGCAGCCTGAAGAAATTGTGGTACTCGTTTGTCGCCTTGTTCTTGTCTATTATCTCGCTTGTGACTTCAACCAGGTGATAGTCAAACGTTGCCTTATCCCAGAGCTTTGCGAAGAATTTGTCTTTAGGCGCGTGTTTTGCCCTCAGTGCCTTGAGAAGTTTCACGATGAGCTTGGCATGCTGTTCGTCGATTTTGAATGCCTTTGAATTAGGGACAATCTTATCGAAGTTCTTGGCATAGTCCTTTGCCAGCTGCTGTATCGGTTTCCAGCCCTTGGTACGCAGTTCATTCTCTAGTGAATCGATGAGCTGTTTTGCTTTTGCTTTGACCTCTGAGTCGCCCATTGTTGACGGGTCAACGATAGCTATACTGGAGTGGGCAATTTTCTTCTGGGATTGTATCCTTGTGAGATCCTGCAAGTATTTGTCCTTCATCGCAAGCCTGTCCTTTATGTTGGGGTGCATACGATTCTTCTTTCCAAGGAGAAGTATTATGAAGAAAAGCAGGATTCCGATTATGAGCCATCCCCACCAAGGCATTCCTCCGCCTGTGCCAGAGCCGCCTGATGGTTCGCATCCTGAGCAGTCTGCTTTGCATTTTTGTCCTGCAGGGCATGAGTTTGTGTTCTTTGTGTCGCAGCTCTCTCCTGTATCGACGATTCCGTTACCGCATAGTGCGGAAGGTTTTGTTGGTGTACATCCATATACTGTCCCTGCTGCTGGTGCAGGAAGTACGCTTGACAAAGAATCTGTGAATATGACGACTCTCCTGTTCGGAGGATAGCTTCCGGCGTCGAATATTGTTGTAGCTCCCTTGCTGCTGTCTGATACAGAGATGCTCGGGTCTGCGCTTCTTATCCTTGAAGCTATTGTTCCTGCTCTTCTGCCTGCGAGTCCCCAGTTGAGGTTAGCCTCTCCTTCCTTGCTTGCATATCCATAGACATGGACTTTGTTTACGCCCATCGCTTTGACCTTCTGTACAAAGTCAGTTATTGGTGCGCCGCTTGTGAGCGTGCTGTCTGAGTTGTATTCGAATGTGATGTCTAGCCTGCATCCTCCTTGTATGGGTCCTGTGGCTGTTGTTCCTCCAGGGGTAGTTCCGCCTGTTCCACCACCTGTTCCGCCACCAGTGCTTGTGCCTGTACCTGTTTTGCCACCAGCCGTTCCACCACCACCGCCACTGGTGCCTCCTCCACTACCTAGTCCGCCTCCTCCACTAGTGCCAACACCGCCGAAAAACCTTGATAAGACTGTGTATCCAGCATTGAAGAAGTCTGATTTGCATGCAGCGTCGTCCATGTTGTCTGACATCTGGCAGATCATGTGGGTCAGCATCGAGAATACTATGTATGCGAACATGAATGTGATTATCGCGTACCCTATCTTTGCCAGGTATCCTTCGCCGAGCACCTTTGTCTTGTCAAGCAGCCCCCACAGTAGGAACCATATGACTAGGAAGAATATTGCCTGTGCAAGAGGAAAAATTGTTGTTATCGAGAATTTTGTCTGTGTGACGATGGCAAATGTGAGTGCTAGCGAAAGAGCTAATGATAGACCTATTACAGCTCCTCTTGCGCTGCCTGGTTTTCCGAAGCCTTCGCCCCATACCTTTGTGAATCCTAGGTAGCATAAAGCGAAGAATATTACAAAGAAAAGTCCGAAATCTATGATCTTTGCGTATTGCTTGTATTCATTGTTTGTGAAGAAGGATCCTATCCTGCCTACTCCAGCGCATCCGCTGATGAGACTAGTCAACATAAGTGCAATTGCAAACAGCACGTAAAATAATCTCTTTTTCATTTATATCCTCTTTGCAGGGTCTTATCCGTGATTTTCATTTATAATTGTTTTGTTATTTTGTGTCACATAAATGCTGATTTATGCTCCGAATAGCCTTCTAATGCCTGATTTGATTTTTATCCCGCGTCTTTTCCGGAACTCATCAGGTGTCTCGGATTTGTCTGTGAATTCAAATATCAGGCCATACTTCTCCCATGCTATCTGTTCTGATGCCTGGAACTCTCTTGAATCAAACATCACAAAGATGGGTTTGGCTTCTGTAAATTGTATGACATCTCCTATAGCAAGTTTCTTCCTGCCTTTTACCGGTTTGGCATTGAGGTATGTGTTCTTGTGCTCGCTGTTATTAACTATGTAGTATCCATCATCTTCCTTAGTCACTGTTGCCTGGATTGCAGCGAACCTGTCATTGACCTTGTAGTTCCTGCCTTTTATGTTGACTTCATAAGCCTGTGAGACCGCCAGCGTTATGTCATTCTTTTTATCCGCACCTATCCTGACTGTCTGCTTGTTCAGTATCATCGCTGATTGGCCTTGTTTTTCCATCAGTCTTCCCTTTATTTCCTCAAAGACTTTAGTGTTGCTCGGCAATGCAAAGAGTCCGAACTCTTGGTTCTTATTTACTCGGGTAACAACCACTTCGCTTCTATCTTCTTCTGCATCTATGCTGTCAGGTATGCCTCCCTGGCTGTTCTTCCTTGCGAAGTCGATTGCAGTCTTATGCCACGTCGCATTCTGTGATTTGATTATCTTTTCTTTAGACACCACTATGTATCTGTATCCGAGTTCGCCGTCAAGGTTTATGTAGAATCTCATGCCATCCTCGAGCTTCAGTTGCATGTCATATGACAGCATTATCAAGAAGTTACTTGACTCTGGTGGAATCTCTTTCAGGAAATCGATATCTATCTGTTTGCATTCACCGTCGAAGTCGGCGATGAATGGCTTTGTCACTTCTTTGTTCAGTTCTTTGTTCTGGCGGAGGAATTCCTTCCAGCGGCCATCATTTGCATCGTGCGGCACTATCTCTCTCCATGCATTGTCGAGGAAGATATAATATACACCTTTTTTCATTGACAGCAGGTGCCGTCTCCTTTTCATGTCCATTATATCATAGACGATGTCTTCATGGATAGGTACTCTCATCTGGAATGATCCTTTTGCTACAAGGTAGCTCCAGTCCCCTTTTCTTGTTATCACAAAACTTTCCCTGCTCACTGAACTCATTTCAGGGTCTTCACCAGTCATGAGAACATCTGCTTTTTCGTCTTTCAATGGCTTGTTCCTTGTTTTCCTTCCGAAAACTATCGTGTCTTTGGTGTGGTCGAGTACAACCATTGCGACTTCTTTTCCAGCGTCGGTCGGTGTCTGGAGCTGCCATATTGAAGCGTAATACTTATCCTTTACAAAAGGCTCGAGGACAGCCAGCTTGTCAGGCACAGCTACTGCTGCTGGCATGGGCTCAGGAGTCTTTTCTTTGATCACTGCTTCACCAGTTATTGGCTCTGGCACAGGTACCTCTTGCATAAGTTGGGCTTTCAGGTCGGTTGCCATGCTGATGATTCCAGCAATCCTATCGCCCTCTATTTTTGTAATGATGCTTTTGTTGATCTGGTTGACGAGTATGATTGCATCGCTTACAAGCTTCATTGCCTCATCAGGATTTCCTGCAATCAAATCCTGCACCTGGCTCATCTTGTCTGTTATCGGCTCTAACTTCTTGTTGAACCAAGCGTCATGCACCCTCTGCATGAATTCATCACTCAGATC